>OLKZ01000088.1_pt1 | contig 98363 bp, 89 predicted proteins | sample 1604431 | NCBI WGS metagenome assembly OLKZ01 (sample SAMEA104055714, study PRJEB20765) | soil metagenome | isolation source: soil
CATGTGTTGAGCAGTAAACACCCGGTGCCGCAAGTCGTGCCTCAATCACCTAACAAAGACTCTACCTTGCATGTGCCGGCTGCAGCAGCTCAACTGCCGGTAAAGAATTAAATTCTGATAACTTATAAAAATAATTGTTGACTTTAACCTACTACCGTCTCATTCGCCTGAGGTTGGTGCTTCGGTTCAAACAATAAGCGGTGTCGATACATTTTTCGTAAGCCAGCTGATAGACTCGGCGGTTTACGTGGGCAGTCAATGGACTTCAAAAGATGGGTGACGGGTTGTAAACGTTGTATTTCTTATCGATAAGTAGTTTTACATTAATTTGAAATCCACCAAATTCCTCAAATCCCTAACAATCTGGTTCGAACTCACGCTAGTTAGAACTACATTTAAAAAATTGCCATTTGAAAACCAAGCGGGTTGTTTTCGAAGAACTTATATATTTTCAGGGTACTTAGTAAATATGGTTATTTTAATTCACCCTTATCACGAAATCTACAAACGCTTAAAAAGATTTTATTAGTCGCATTTGGATCATTGCATGATCTTTTGAGCTAGCCACAGTAATATTTGCCAGGAATTTATTAAAAGGCGCCAGTAAAATCCCCGCGCCATAGTCTGTATGCCATATATCAGAATTTTCGTTCGGTACCCAAACCCTTCCCTCATCATAAAATATGGCCAGTCCTATTTTACCATTAAAGAGATGACTTTTGAAATTAGTAATAAATCTCAATTCATTGTTGTTTGTAAAAGCGGTATTACCCCAAAATCTTTCCCTCACATATCCACGAAGTTCATCAGGGCCTCCGATATGCGGTAACTGGTAGAACATTGGATCGCCCGAAACTGTTGCCCCACGCGCTCTTATAGCCAGGGAAAATTTAGAGAACAAAGGAATATAAGATTGGATTATTCCTGAATAGCTTTCGAATGAATGGCTGGTTTGGACGGTTTGCGTATAGGTTGCATTTCCAAAAAATGTAAAGCCTTTTGTTGGCACAATGGAATCGTTTAAAAAGACCAATTTGTAATTCAACTGGGCACCGGCATAATTGCTGGTGCTAAATATATCAGGGTTGGAAGGAGCGAAAGATTTTGCAATAAAACGCTCGTTATCATCAATGATCTTTACGCTTTGAAAAAAACCGGAGAGCTCAACTGTGCTTTTGCCAAAACCGTGCTGCACCCCGATACTGGCTGATATGTCCCGGTTGCGCATCCTGTTAAAGTCAATATTTGTAGTGCTTGAATCATTATTGTTGCCAATACCATAAAAATTTGTCCATCTTACTGCGTCATAATCAGCATTTAAAAGCAGGTCCCATTTGCCAACAATTTTTGGAAAAAGCGCCTTGTATATTACGCTGAATGCCTTTTGCGAGAGGGAGTAATGCAACGCAATATTATGTTCAGACGCAAATGGCAGTCTTCTCCATTTATGATGCACAAACCCGTAACCCAGCCCTACGTAAAAACGATCGTTATAATCGTAAAATGCCAATGGCTTAAACCCTTTTTTATCGGGCAGGTAGTAATCAAAATTATAGACATGATCCGTACTGTCTGAACGGTGAATTTTTGTTTTTGATCCTACGAAGGCATTGTTTTTATCATCATACACATGTACTTTCAAATTTGAATTATTAACGATCGAATCTTTTTGATCTCCGCCGATCATCCTGATCTTTATTCCCTTATTTACTTTTCCATTTATTATATAAACATCTTTTCCTGATAGCCCGTATAATCGTATCTCGTTCGTCTCACTTGTTTTAAAAGTCCTGGAATAAAATGAACTGTCATCTTTATTACCCGCCTTATCTATATTGTATAATTTCAGCGTGGTTTCCTCGTCATTTAACCGCGTGATCTCAAAATATTCATTTTTTTTACTCCCTACTACCTCGACTTCTTTGGCCAGGAAATAATAATATTGCGTTGCATACTCCTCTAAATGAGACCTCCGTGATTTTAGTTTAGCAATGAGTTCATTGCCGGAGATGGTAAATATTTCCGGCGGCATTTGCTGTATGGAGGATTCAATAATACTATCGGTCACCGATTGTTGCAAATACCTGGCCTGAGCCTGCCACTGATCCAGGGTTAGCTCATTGGTGAAAAACCTGTCAAGAAGGTTTTTTGCAGAGTTAAAGGTTGCAACATTTTTTATGGTGTAATCAAAAGGCTGAGCAAATTTTATACCTGAGGCGGATATGACTAATTTAAGTAGTATGCCATTGCCTTTAAAAAAAGCCTGATCCCGATCTGTTGGTATCGGCTCGTATATTTTCTTCTCGCCTTTTTCTACCAAGCCCCATTTCCATTGGTCCCAATGCCTGTCCCAATCTCCGATCAGCATGTCAAATAATCTTGCTCTTGCAAAACTAACCTGGTCTACCTGGTTGCTTTTATCCCCGTACATTTTATCAAGCAGTTCATCGGAACCTATGAATTTTTTAAAATTGCCCAAATTATCCGCATCACTCCAGTCACCCGCCGGTCTTTGTTCAAAAAGGTAAAGCATCCCGCCGTATTTCTTATTTAGAGAATCAAGTATTGGCTGCTTAGGTACCCATAAATAGTAGGGATTGGTGTGTGGAATGCCGGCAGCTTTTGCCATCACAGGTATGCCCAGTGCCCCATAAGGATGTGAGGTTGACACTTCATCATTTACGATATTCGCTATAAAGGTTTTGTGAAAGATCTTTGGAATAACCTTGTCCAGGGATTTATCAACAGAACGTAATGCATATGCTTTATCCTCCGTATTTTTTATGTGCAATGATCTTGATTGATGAGCCCCACCTTCTTTAAGTTCTTTTATCCCTCCTTTTAAAGTATCCAAAAATGTCACTGGGAAGCTGATTGGAGCGGTCCACTCTTTCCGGTAATTTGTTCCCCAAAGCCATTGATAAAAAACAGGACGATGATATTTAGGCCCCGCAGCAATCGTTTTGTACCGGGTTGAATCTGGGCTGTTTTGCGCTATGCAGTAAGGAGTTGTGAAAAGAAAAAGAACAGCAACAATTAATTTTAAAGAGGACATTTGGCAATGCTTTCAAAGCAATAAGCAAATAACCTGCCAACAGCTAAGCTATTACCTATAAGCCCCACAAACATTAGTGGAGCGCCCCGTTGGCATTTCTCCTATACCCGATTTTCTTTTCTTCAAATTCACAACAGCGGCACTATCCTCCATAATATCGTTCGAACTCATTCCTGTTACAGCTACTGCCTGATTTGAAATCATTTATTATGAAGCGTCTTAAAAAGAAACTTTACGTTGTTGTGGAAAACTTATATTTAGCATATGGCATCAGGCATTAACAGGAAAATATACAGTATAACAGTACCATTAATACTTCTGCTTCACTTACATGTTAATGCTCAAAAAGAGGGAATGGTTTTGAGCTCGGATTCTTCGCCGATTTATTATAGAACCTTTGGCTCGGGCAAACCTTTATTAATCATTAATGGCGGACCCGGCATGAACAGTGATGGGTTTGCTGATCTTGCTATTAAACTTTCTAAAACGAACCAGGCTATCATCTATGATCAGCGGGGAACGGGAAAATCTACTTTAAAAGTAGCAGACACTTCTACTATAACAATGAAATTGATGATCGATGATATTGAAAGTTTGAGAAAACATTTGAAAATAGAAAAATGGTCAATTCTTGGCCATTCCTTTGGAGGTATTGTTGCATCTTATTATGCTACCCAATACCCCGAACGTATTGAAAAAATTATTTTGTCTTCTTCCGGAGGTATTGATTTAGAGTTATTGAATTATATTGCTCAATCAATAAATTCCAAATTAAGCAGCAAAGAGTCAGATTCCGTAAATTGTTGGACAAAAAGAATTAATGATGGAGATACAAGTCATTATGCAAGACTTGGGAGAGGAAGGAATTTAGCTCCCGCATACCTATACGATAGAAAATTTATCCCAATTATAGCAGAAAGGTTAACAAAAGGAAACGCAATAGTCAATCAATTAATCTGGACTAATCTCCGAAAGATAAAATATGATTGTCTCGAAAAACTAAAAACGTTTAATAAGCCCGTTTTAATTATCCAGGGAAAACAAGATATTGTCAGAGTTGAAACAGCGGAAAAATCCCACAAGGCATTTAAAAACTCTACGATCATTTTTATTGAACACTGTGTACATTATGGATGGCTTGATAATGAAGAAGCATATTTTAAGGAAATTAATTCATTTATTGATTCAAATTAATTATGCCTTGAAAGCTATTTGATACTTATTAAACGTTTCTATTGGTGCGATCTTAAAACAGGGATTTCCCATCAGTTTTATTAAAAATTTCGTTCGAACTCATTCGTGTTAGGACTACAAAATTTTACCAGAGAACCCTGGAGTAATCAATACTTCAGGAGTTTTTTATTGGTTGAGTTAACCGTTTTTTAACTCTTTAGTAAAATTCCTTGCTTTTCTTCCTCAATACAAAGTACTGTGAATACCCCCTTATTTCACGCAACTAATATTTATATTTCTTAGCTTTTTTTAATGCATCTTTTTCAGCATCGGTATCTCCGGCCCTGGCATAAAATTTAGCCATATTCTGCCAGAAATAAGGCTCTCTAAGATTTTTTCCCGCCCGCTGTATGTACTGCTCGCACATGAAAATTATCTTATTCAACAATTCCGGGTCATTCAGGTTAATGATGCGATCCACATCAGGATGATTATTGTACTTCATCGATTCAAGCAATTCAGGAATATTGTTATTGTAAGTTATACAACGCATCACCTGTGCAAACATATCAGATAGTGCTTGTTCGGTGATGAAAAGATCGTCTTTATTGCTATCATGCAAACGAAAAAAATTCATCTCCTGGTAGATCAGGTAAAGATCATTGGCCCGGTAAGGAGTCGTGGTATCAGCGATCGCGGGATCATTCAAAGACCGCAGCACCATATTAAGCGGCATTATCAGCGTATCTCTGATACTTTCTTTCGTGTATTTTTTCAGCAGGTAAGCAGACGCTTGTACCCGCGCCCTATCCGCTATCCTGGCTGCCCATTTTGAACGAACGTAAATAGCAGCCGTGGTATAAGTCGCATCCTGCACATTCCAGAGATCGTATTTAGAAAAATGATCAAATAGCTTATCCGCTTCTTCAAATTTTTTGAGAAAGCAACAGCTGCTCATGTAACAATAATAATAATTTACAACAACCTCCTGGTAATCCCCAACACTCACTCTGTTCCCTGACTGATCTGCCTTGATACAGTGAATAGTTTCAAAGTTTTTAAGTATATCATCATCCAGCGCAAATACAACGTCGCTTATTGAACCTGATATCGTATGAACTTTTTCCAATTCGCCGGCTATCACCAATGCCCTGGCCACAGTTCCATGACCGGCCAGAATGCAAAAATGATATTCTTTTAATATTTCTTTATCGGTTGCTCCAGCGGCAAGTCTGCTCAATTTATCATCTGTATCGGCTAAAAGCCTCAGCAGGTAATCCACATCTGCTTTATTTGCAACCTTGCCTTCAGGCACTCTGTCCTTCACTTTTTGAGGCAGATCCATCCCCAGTTGCTGCATCCGTTCGCAAAGGGTTTGAGATCGTACAGATAAAATAAAAAAGCTGAGGATGACAGTAATGAAAAGAAACCGGCAAATTTTCATGTGACTAAATAATTAAGGCAGTTGATAATTACTATTAATTTCAAAAGTTAACCAGAAAATCAATATAACATCATTTTTCCTTCCACAAATTAACTTCCCGGTTCTTATCCGGTGCAAGATCATCGCTCAATGCGGCTGATATTATTTAGCTTCTGAGCTTTTGTATTACATTAAATGCTGCTTTCCCACAAAATTTGGTAGTTATCAAATTTACAATTACATCTTTACATAGTAATATGGATTATTGCAATATCTTCCCCGATCTCGTTTGAAGTCAATCCTGTTATGCCTACATTTCTTAAATAATTTCTTCAGGGATAATCCATCTTACTCCAATAAAAAAGGCTGCCCCGGGAGACAGCCTTTTAAAATGATTTCAGATAGTTTATTGGATGATAACTGATGGTTTATTGGATCATAACTTTGCCTGTGGCGATGGCCTTTCCATTTCCGTCGATCAATTGCACCATATATATTCCTGAACCTCCGCTACGCAAATCAACATCCATAACCTGGTAAGCGCCGGTAATGGTATAAGTTTTTGATAATACCCTTGCCCCTTTTGCATCATATATATTCAGCGTACGTGTTGTACTGCTGCCGGCTACACTATGATAATTCACATGAAATATACCACTGCTGGGATTTGGATAAATGAATAATTTAGTAATAACGGAATCGCCGATTGTTAGGGTATTGGATGTAGCTGAGCAACCATTGATATCCGTTACTACAACATAATAATCCCCGATACCATTTACATCAACAGGCCTGCTGTTTACAGCGGTTCCACTGTTTATCAGGATATTATTCTTAAACCAGCTATAAGCGGCATTTGCAGGTATTGTGCCCGTGGCATTAATAACGGTAGTTAACCCCGGGTATAAATTATTAACAGGAGAGGCACTGATATTTACAATTGGCAATGGGTTCACCGTTAATATTGCACCGGCAGAATTTACCGGGCTGCAAGGCGCAGTACCGGTAACAATACAGCGATATACATAACCATTCATTGCTGCTGTAACTCCTGTTAACGGTAAGGTAGCTGCAGTTGCACCGTTTATATTTGTAAAACTTACGCCATTATTTGTACTCAATTGCCATTGATATAAAACTGAGGTACCCGTAGCCGTTATGCTTAAGCTGCCGCCGTTATTGATGCACATCACCGTATTTGCAGGCTGCACACTGATCGCTACCGGTGTACTAACGGTTAATGTTGTTGCATTTGTTGTCGCATTGCAGGCTCCGCCGCTGCCAGTGACCACACAACGGTATTGGTAATTGTTTTGGGTGGAGACAGTAACAAAACTATATGTTGCATTGGTAGCGCCACCAATATTCGTAAATGTAGTTCCGCCATCGGTGCTTTGCTGCCATTGATAAGTAAGACTTGTTCCGGTGGCCGTTGCTGAAAAAGATGCACTGTTTCCGGCACACTGCGTAACGGGTGTCGGTTGTGCTGTTATAGCTACCGGCGTATTTACAGTTAATACCCCGGCAGTTGACGTTACAGCGGGTGTGCATATCCCACTCACCACGCAACGGAACTGGTAAGTAGTTTGCGCTAAAGTTGTGGCGAAAGAATAAGTGGCGCCGGTAGCTCCCGCAATATTTGTAAATGTAGTGCCGCCATTGATACTCTGCTGCCATTGATAAGTGAGGACCGCACCTGTTGCTGTTACACTGAAATTTGCAGTATTGCCTGCACATGTTGTGGTATTGGTTGGTTGTGAGGTTAAAGCCGGAAGAGGATTAATAGTTAATGCGGCTCCGCCCGAAATGGAAGTCACGGGTGAGGTGCATGAGCTTGTTATTTTACACCTGAATTGATTACCATTCTGTGTAGCCAGCGCAGTGAATGTATAGGAAGATGAAGTTGCTCCTGCAATATCGTTAAATGTAACACCGCCATCTGTACTTACCTGCCATTGATAAGTTCCATAAACTGTTCCCGTTGTAGTAACATTGAAATTTGTTACCGTGCCCGCACATGCAGTGGCATTTTGTGGTTGTGATATAAAAGATAAATTACAAAGGCTCAGATCAAAGTTCAGGATATCTCCTTTAACACCAAACAGTGAACCGCCGATCACCAGCACACTTGCGGGATTTGCAACGCCACCAGGAACAATAGCATTGGTCAACTGATCAGTGGTTGGTGCGTAAAAGAAAATCCAGGTGAGGCCGGCATCTTTGGTAGTAAAACAAACACCATTATCGCCAAAGACCATACCGTGCATATTGTCTGGAAACAATACTTTATTTAATCCGGAGGTAATGGGCGTATTGATCTGTGTCCATGTTACTCCGCCATCAATTGTTTTGAGCACTTTACCTCCGGCACCACATGCAAATCCGTTGTTCAGGTCAAGGAACTGGACACTGAGTATGGCATTTGTAATTCCAGAAGTTTGTGTTGCCCAGGTTGCCCCTCCATTGGTGGTATGAAATATCTTACCACTATTTGCAACGAGCCAACCGTTATTGACATCAATAAAATCAATTGCATTTAATTGGCTGCTTGTTACTGTTACAACAGTACTCCAGTTTGTACCGTCGGTTGTTTTATATACGTTTCCAAAATACGAACATGCCCAGCCGGTATTGGCACCAATAAAATCCATACCGGTAAATCCTTCGCCAGATGTTGAGGTATTATCAACCTGTACATTCCATGTATTTCCGTTATCTGTACTTTTTTGTATATACCCGAAAGAAGTGCCGATATAAGCAACGTTTGCAGCCGGGGTTTTTACAGCGGAGATATAATCACCGATCCCGGTGGTATTACTCAAAGCAGCAATGGATTTATCTGTCCATGTTTGTCCTCCATCAGCAGTAGTCGCAAGCGCTCCGTGAGCACCTCCAACTATACCATTGCTGACACTTGAAAAATCTACTGCAAATAAATTTTTTGCATCAGAACTGCCGGTACCATTATAGGTTCCCAAACTGGTATATGGATTTGCCCATGTAGTTCCTCCATCAGATGAATAAGATTCTATACCCGAAACACCCAGCATAATATATTTGCGTGGGTTGGTTGGCGATACTATCGCGGAATAAAAATTATTATAGATATTTGAAGACGTACCATAGAATTGCGTGGTGGTCCATGTAAGGCCGCGATCAATCGATTTTACCATCCTCGCTTGTCCCGCAGCAACAATAATGGTATCCTGTCCTGACCTTGACATACTTCTAAAAGCGGCTTGTGGCGCTCCAAATCCCTGGTTTGCCGATGCGTACCAGCTGGTTCCGCCGTTGGTTGTTCTTACCAACATTCCATTATTGAGCGAAGCGGTGATCACTGTATTTGCATCCAATGCAAGAATGGAAAAATAAGTTTGAGATAAAGCAAGCGAAACAGTTCCCCCTGCAATTGAAGTAGTATTTGCCGTTGCCATTGAAATATCTGTCCATGTTGTTCCGCCATCCACTGTTTTGATGATCTTTCCACTCTGTCCGCACACATAGCCTGTGTTGCCAACAAAATCGATCCCGTTGAGCGATTTATTTAATATCCCGGCTGGCACAGTTGCTGGCGTCCAGGTAAGTCCCCCGTCGGTAGTTTTAAAAATATAATCTGTAGTGGCGTTAATCGGATTACCAATGAGCCAACCATTGTTCACATCAAAAAAGCGAAGGTTATTAATAGGAACCCCCGAAGAACTCATCGGCCCGGTAGGCCCGGAAAGATATGTCCAGGTAGCACCTCCATCCGTAGTTTTTACAAATGCACCATTGTTGCCCACCGCATAACCAACATTTGCATTTAAAAATTGAACGCCCAGTAAACCGGGCCTGAAATTGGTGAGGCCATTGCCGGTAAATAAAGGCAATGCGTTGTAGACCCAGGTAACCCCGCCGTCGGTTGTTTTCGCAAATTGTCCGCCGGTTCCCACGGTCCATCCGGTATTGTCGTTAATAAAACTGGCGGCAAGAACATCCAGGCCCATTGGTTTAGGGTTCTGGTATTTCCAGTTGCTCTGGCCGAATGACTTCAGCCCTATCGACAATGCTAACAAAAGGAAGCAAAATCTAAAATTTCTGACACGTAATAATTTTTTCATTTTTTGTTTGTTTGATTTGTAAAATGAATCGTTTTGGTTTTAAAAATTCTTTTAGTTCCGGGGGCGGCACAAGCATTCAAATAGGGGACGCAAATTGACTGATAACTGTGCTTTCATACAAATTTGACCTGTTCCAAAAAGGCAAAATGAACGGGAAATCGGGAAGTTGAAACATGAAATCGGTAAAAACGGTCAAATTGACCTTTACCGCAAGGAAGACTGACAAGATGTTTGGAAATGAAGACGGTTACCGTGAATATTAATTATTCGCCAGTTCTTCCCGGGAAGGCATAAAATGATGTTTTTGCTGTTCAAAAAAAGCTGTGGGAGAGAGACCGGTATTTTTTTTAATTGTATTAAAAAATGTAGTTCTTGAATTGAAACCTATTTCCCGGGCGATGCCCTCTAGGGTGAATTTTTCCCATTCGGGTTTAAAATGCTGTATAAGGTAGTTTAAGCGTTGCTTATTAATGAAGTCATTGAAACGATTTCCATAACTCTTGTTGAGCAGGGCAGAGAGATGATGTTCGGGTATGCCGGTTTCTTTCGACATATCACCCAATGAATACCCAGGTTTAAGATATGGCCGGCCCATTTCAAGATGCATTTCCAATAAAGGTTTGTAAGCTTCAAGATAACTGAAGTCGTATTCTGCCCGGCCGGCATTTGTTTTAGCATCGGCATCAGCTGGTATTGATATTTCATTTGTTCCGCTACCCGTTGTTACGGCGGCTGACCCGATAATATGATTTGAAAAAGATATTGTTCCGGTATTAGTGTCCTGCATTTTGGCAACCATCAACTCTGTTCGTAGTTTAGGTAATCCAAAAAGAATGGTAGGCACAAAAAGGAGGTATAGTGAAAGAACATATACAACTGAAACCGTCACCATCATCAGGGTATTGATCTGAAGTCGGTCATTAACAGTAACAAACGAAAAGAATAAGATCAATAAGATCATTGTCATCAGCGTAACACTGTAGATCATCAGCCACCGGTAAATAGTTTTGTAATGAATTGACAGTCGTTTCGAAACCGATGGCCGGTATTTCCATAATAACCGGAAAGCAAATATCATAAATACAAAACCGAGTGCCGCTTTCAAAATATTATGAATATGCGGCGACAGCATATAAGATGCAAGGTTGTTCAGCTTAGACGGATCATTTAAAACAACTGAAATAAAATACCTTTTTTCTTCTGTTGATTTAATATAAAAAGGAAATAACTCGCAGATATGAAGAAAGGCAGGAATAAAAAATACCCAATCCCACTTTCCAAAACGGGTCTCATCCTTTAATACCCCCCGGATATACATATAGGCTAAAGGCATGAACATATAGAGCAAGGGACTTGTGGTTCGAAAAAAATGCGGGTACTGAACAAAAAAATCGGTCTTAAGCAATGCATTTACAGTCATATTTATGACCAGGATAAATGTTGATATGGCAAGCAGGCGGTTTGCATATTTGTGGGTTTTGTTGGAGAACAACAAGATGCATACGCATACAATACCCAGGATGATCCCGGAAAAATTAATGACGATATAGACATTATCAAAACTCATAAACACTGGTGCGCATAAAATCCACCTGAAGAGTAGTGTGTGAAATACTTAGTTCAAATTACTCACAAAATACATCAGATTAAATGAATAGATTGATAAAAAGAAGAGCGCTGTTTGGGGCACCTGCAAACCCGGTCCGATGATAACCATGATATCATGGTTAATTTCGTTCGAAGTCAATCCTGTTAGGACTACAAAATTTTTACCTGAGAGCCTTTGAGGCTAAAATAAACTTGTCTGTGTTTCTTTCTTGGGATGAAAAGTTCCAATAATTATAAAAGGGTTATGCGAAACATAATGATGAACCTGGGTTGTTCCTAAAAACAGGTAGAGGTCTTTAGTTTTGGAAAAATCCTCAAAGTATTTGTTTTTTACATCAGCAACTGCTTTGGCCTCATTACCTTCATGGCGGGCAAGGCAATTCCAGTATAATTGGCCTATTTCCCAATCTTCAATCATCATCCGGCTTTCTTTTCCTTGATTATCCGTGAGAATATAAGTGAATTTATACGGCAACTTTCTTACTACTTCAAATTTTCCTTCTGCTGTTGCTGTATCAAAAAGGTTAAGCTGTTGTAATTTTGCAAGTTTGTCTTTACTCCATTCACGGTTAACTAATTCAGCTTTGAAATCAAGTATCCGGGTAGGTTTAAATACTGCCAATGAGGTGCAGATATTTTTGTCTTTAGCTTCTGCAATCAGTTCTGCCAAACTATAATATATTTTACCAAGAACAAGTTGTTTCCTTTCTGCCCAGTTACCGGCAGTATCAATATGCCCAACAATTTTTATTTCGCTATCATGCGAATATGGCCGGTGGCTTTCAGGCCTGAAATCGCCGTCATTTTTAACTAGATCAAGCTCAATCCAATCATATTTTTTGTATTGCTCTGTATATGCTTTTTTTCGGAAAGGAACAGGGTATATCCTTATCCAGCTTCCATCTTCACGGAAACCTGCGGTACACACCAATTCATCATATTTTGCGGAAATAGTCGGGTAGGTTTTTACAGCAATCAGTACTTTTGTTAATGCCATTTTAAATATGTTTTACTACATACTCAAAACCTGGCAGGGCCGCTATTGCTTCTGATAAATGTTTACGGTGACACTGGCAAATATCTGCTTCAAAGCAAGTCAGGGCAATACGTTTATGCTGTTTGAGTAGGGATAAGATTGTATTTTGAGTTGTTTGGGTCTTGCTTAGGTTATTGATCTTATAAGTTGCAAACAATTTGTCATAATCCAATTGGCAGTTAAGTTCCTGCCTTTGATCAGATTGAATACCAACTTCCGGGAAATGCATGTACTGTATGCCTAAACTTTCGCAATAACGTTTTAACAGGCTTTTACTAAAGCCAAACTTCATGCTTAATGGATTGTTACGCACATCCACTAATATTTTCACACTGTTTTTAAGTAAACGGGTTAAATATTCTTCCAGCGAAATTCCTTCATACCCAATCGTGAATAAAACACTAGTGTTGTCGCTTGGCTTACTGCTTCTTACTTTTTCAAATTCACTTGTACTAAGAATGCTTTCAGCTTTTACGCTGTTTATGGCAAAAAAAGGATAGTTGATATAAGTATGTTTCATCAAGGCATCTGCATTCATTTTTCCATACAAAGCCTTTACTTCCTGTAATTCTTTGCGGTCTGATTCTTTAAGTGATTTTAAATAGTCAGTACTTTCATTACTTTTAAAATTGCATTCTGTTTCTGCCAGCATGCCTTTACGTGCCATCGTTGTTAGATCGGCATTGGCAGAATAGGAATAGCAACCGAATTTATAAGGTACAAAATCATACTCGGCTTTTGATTGACGCTGGGCAAACAGAAAAAGTAGTTTTTGAAGGCGTATTTTTTCCAGTTCGCCACCAAACAATTGCAGCAATGCTAATATTACTTTTCTTCTGTAAAACATGGTGCAAAGATAAAATTTTAAATTTCGGGACTGAATTTAATTTTTACTTTTCTGCCGCCGCAGTTGCTCCTTAACTCTCTCAGATTTACAACATTTTCAAATCCCGAACGCCTCCGGTCTGGTTTCCAGCCAACGAACTTAGTGACCTTCTGGCGGTTTATGAAATAATATTACCGGAAAAGACACCCTTGTCTATTTTCGCTGTTTGTTGGAAACCAGACAGGGGTATTTGAGAGTTTATGGATGGTTTTACAGAACACTTACGGCGAATAAAAATCAAATTTTAAAGTTTAACTGAATATTAAAATATTGATTAAAAAGGAAAATAACAGTATTTTTACTGAGAGACTTGATAAGTATATTCGACTAACTAATAAATAGCAATAGTGACTCCTTTCGACCATTTTTTTATTCTTTATACAGGTTTGGTAATCGGGATAATTTGTTTTGTCTTCCCATTAATTATTTCTGTGTTTAATTATTTTGAAAAAAAGCGACAAGAAGAAAGAGAAAAAATAGATAATGAAAGTGAAAATAAATTGAATGAAGCGATAAAAAAAATTGTTGCCCCTGATACGAAGCGAGATGAAAGAAAAAAGGAAATTCAAATTTCAAGTAGAAATATTAGAAAAGAAAAGATTAATAAAATTATCAATCAATTCTATTATAATCCGAATTTTCGATTATGGATAATTCTTGTTCCATTACTTATAACTTTAGGAATGTGTATTATAGATATTTTTACTGAACACAAATATTATTTTACTTATTATAGTTTCATTACTTTTTCTTTTGCAATGTTTTTTTTAATAGATACATCAATAAGAGCAGTTAAATTAATAAAAGATTCGAATTAAAATGAATAAGCTTACTCCAGATCAAATTGATTATTTTTTGTCACGTTCTTCATTTAGTGGCCTAAAGATTTTATATGTTTCCTATTGTGCCTATAAAACAAAAAAAGCATTTAAAATAAAAGATTTAAATAAGGTTTTATCATCGTTTAGTGATGAATATAGTTATGGTTTTTACATAGCTTGTATTTCTATTGGATTTATAGAGCATGAATCAAATAAAGATATTTTTAATATTACTAAAATTGATAGTTATCTTTTTGAGACTATAGAATCTTTTATAAAAAACACAGCAAAGGAATATGATTTAACTCGAGATGCTGATTGGGTTTCGAAACTTTCAAGATCAAAAGACATTCAAGAAATTGAAAATTATTTTGAGTACATCCCAAGTAAGTAAAATTTCTGCCGCCATAGTTGCTCCTTAACTCTCTCAGATTTACAACATTTTCAAATCCCGAACATCCCCGGCCTGGTTTCCAACCAACGGGCTTAGAGACCCACTCCAGCTTTATGAAATAATATTGCTGGGAAAAGAACTCTTATACAAAGCTATTTCAGTACAAAACATTATAGGGACATTATAGGGATATTATAGGGACTTTATAGGGATGCTCCTCCCTGGCTCATCATAGGCTCATCTTTAGTTCATCTATGGTTCACCTTACCTTTCTCTTACTCTTCCCGCTGTCTTATACTTGTCTTATTAGAAGATGCATTTGAATTTTCCAAAGCATTTATTATATTGTATCCGCAGATCAAGCAAATCATTATGGCAAAGGTCGTCCCCAGTAATATAAATTATTCCGGCAGCATGGGCGAAGTTACTTACGTGAAAAGAGGTAATGATTATTTCGTGCGAAGGAAACGAGGCTCCGTAACAAAGGCCGGTATAAATGAAACGCTGCAACTCTTCGTTAAGCGTAATAAAGTGGTAATGCATACTGCGACGCAGGTAAATGATATTATGAAAGAATATGCAGGGCATTTCAAAGAAGGAGCTTTCTGGCAGAGATTGCTGAGCCGCCTCAAAAAATGTAAGGACGATAACCCCCAAACTCACCTGCAAAGCCTGGCAAAGCTGGAACTCAACGAACGGCACGCCTTATTAAAACATGTTTCTATCACTCCCTACAGCATCAAAGTGTATAAAGACCATTTTACCCTAAACCTTAAGTTCGACAGACATGCCAGTTTCAGAAACAAAAAGAATAACTGTTATTATTATGAGGTCATTGCACTGTTATGGGATAATAAGCCAGACATTACTGAACACCATAGCATACCTACCCGCTGGATCTATTATTCGCATGAGGTACCTGAATATGAACTGAATTTTAAAAGAACAAAATGGGATAAATATTACCTCCTTGTGGTAAACCTTATAGGCGGCCATGACGGGATCACACAAAGAGGAATGGCGGACAGGGCAATGATGATATTGGGAGGCGGGAAACTGGATTAATGATCTTTGGTATTCAGGTAAATATTTATTCAAAGATTTTTTCTTCCCTGGTCAATTGCCCGATCTCATTTATTCCTTCAATGATGACCCTTATTCTTTTACAATTATCACTGTTAAAAAACGGGATGGTAACCCTGCGTTCTTTTCGGCCCAGCAGCAAAAAGGGGTTCCAGTATAAAGTGGTTCGGTAATCTGTCCCATCATCATTGTTTGTTTTTTCGTAATTGGGCATATAAAACTCCCTGATGGCCGAGTAACCGTAGAGGTTAACCGAATTCAATCCTTTTACCATGCCGGTATCACTCCAGCCTTTTTTTGTATACACAGCCACAGCACCGCCGGGGCCTCCGCCCATTGCACCAAAAAAAGGCGGGTCAAATACTTTTATCATGGCCACACTGTTCATCGGGATGGATTGCAGCGCGCTGATATCAGTGGTCATTTCATCTAAAAAAACATCGGTGTTTGAACCACGCCTTTTGATGCTGCCTTCGCCAGTGGTGCTTATTTCTAAACCGGCCACTTTGCCACGTAAGTAATCCAACACACTGAATGCAGACTGTGCAAAGGGATCATCTTCCGTGGTAAATACATGGGCAAAGCCTCCGCTAAATATTCCGGATGTGTATTGCTTATCTATCCTGTCTTTTAAGGAGTTTTTTCTAGCGGTGACTTTTACCATTTCCAGCGTTTTTACTTTTTGCATATTTAATTGCCCTCTGTAAAAGGCGCCAAGGTTAATGTTCTTTTGTAAAATATTGCTGTCAGGTATTGAATTAAAGTATGTGTGAGGCCATGAATTTATAATAACTACCGGGGCTTTTTCAAACGCATTGCCAAACGTGAAGCTTGCAGAAGAAGTTAAGGTTTTTTCTTTGTCATTGGTTAATTGGTAATAGAACTTTGCCGTATCAAAAAAATAGATACCGCCCTGGCTGAACTTTCCTTCATCATTTAATGGTATTGTGAAAATGGAGGTGGAATTGTAATCAGGGGAATGTAAAATTCCGGTTATTTCCCTGTTTTTATATTGAATTTTTGATAACCCATACACCTGCCCTGTCACCGTAATATAATCATCGGGAGGGTGGATTATTTTTGGCCATTGATGAGCTAATATCTCTTTCCACCTGAATCTTCGCCATCCATTTGTCATCATTACCAGGTCAAGTTGTTCACGAACCGAATCAGCATCGCTTGAAAAATAATAGGCCGGGTTATAAATATATCCCCTGCAATCACCGGTAAGCAGCAGTGATGAGAAAATATTTTCTTTATTGACAGTACTGTCGAAACCCGCATCAGTAACTGCAACGGATAAATTGCTGAGCAGGGTATCACTTATATCAACCTGTAAAACATTCTTACCATGCGGAGTTACATTTTTTTCCAATGCGTGCAGATCAGTATTAAAATAGTAAGTATTATTGTTTATAAAAGCTATCCGTTCAGCAACGGGTACTTGCGCTGCATTGAATACAGTTAGTACCATAATGCCATCGGGCAAACTGTCGGTCATGATAGGAGCGCTGATCTGCGTTCTTCTTTGCATATTAATTTGGGCCCGGTACACCCGTTGTTGCTGCATTTGAGCAACTATCGTGAACGATTTGAAAAGATCTTCTGCAAGTTCTGGCCTGGTGATGGTGTAGGTAAGCTGACTTTTGCTATTGTCGATACTTAATGTAATGCCCGGGGTTTTTGCATCGGGCAAAGGGGTTTCATGTGGCAGGCTGTTTTTATCTTTCCAAACGGCCCTGTATTTTTCGTGTGGTATGGGTGTAAATGAAAAAACTCCCATTCCGTCATGTGTGGACACAAAACTGCTTATCATCTCTCCCCTGGAATTTAAAATATTGCCGGATACATTAAATGGCATACCTCCCTGGTTGTTTGCTTTAAATGCAACCCGGCTATCGATATTTTCAACCAGGTCGCCGCCTTCAGGAAAGAAGGTTAAAGTAAAATTGTCTGATGTTCGCGTTTTATTTGTTTCAGGTCGTGTATTGATGACTGTTAGCGGTCTTACATATAACAACGACGAATCAAAATTCAGCATCCAGGAAGTATATGCCCTTATATAAAGTCCGGCCCTGTAATTGCTATCGGAAAGTTCAAAAAATGAAGCCGCACCAGCACGGAATACAGGCATTGTTTTTCTTTGAAGGATCACGCCGTCACTGTTTATTAATTCCGCATACATTGTTTTGCTTATTTGCGACGGCGTAGTGTTCACAGTAATGTATGCTTTAAACCAAATGGTTTCCCCGGCATTATAATATGGTTTATCTAGGTGCAGATAAATTTTTTCCTGGGGATATTGAGTGCTTAGAATATTTAACAGGGAATCAAATGCCTGTTGGGCAGTTGTATTTAAATAACAGCAGGCCAAAACAACAACGCTTATGATTTTTTTTGCCATGATATCGTCAAAACAAAGAGAAGATTAAATATCGGTTTGGAGAAATAATATTTTTATTTCCGGGACAGCTTTAATATCCTTCATAATTTTGTTTGAACTTAATTCTGTCAGACTGTTTTGAAAGGCGCAATTGATCATTTATTTCCTGCAAAATAATTATGCATCCATTGTAATGATAACATTCCCGATCTTTTGACCAGTCATCACGTATGTAAATGCTTCCCCGATCTTTTCAAGAGGATATTTTCTGTCTATTACCGGCCTGAAGCTTCCTTTTTCAACCAGGTCTTTAATAAAAACAAGTGTTCCATTACTGTACCTGGGAACGATGAATGCAACCTTCTTCCCTCCAAGCAGCGTGGTAATGGGTGCGAGGAATATATTCTCTAACCCATTTGACGGGATGAACATCCCCTTTTTCTTTAAGAGCCTTTTGCATTTAAAAAAACTGCTTCTGCCAATCGCATCAAAAACATAATCATATTGTTCGGTATCTTTCGTAAAATCGGCTGTTTTGTAATCAATCACTTTATCAGCCCCTAATGACCTTATCAATTCTTCGTTTTCCCCACCACATACCACGGTAACATAAAGACCATAGTATTTTAAGAACTGAACATAGGATGTGCCAATCGCACCCGTTGCGCCAAACACCAATGCTTTTTGTCCGGCTGCTGGTTTTAAGTAGTTGATATAGGAAGCCGCATAGAATGCTCCTTCCTGGCAAGCCGCTGCCTGTTCGTAAGTTATGTTGCCGGGAATTGTAACTGATATTTTTTTTGCTTTTGTTTCTGTCAACATTAAATATTGCGCATGAGATCCGCATCCGAAACCGCCACCGAAGCCCATCACCTTATCGCCGGGCTTAAAAGAACCTGCAGCGGAACCAACTGCTTCAATTTGTCCCGCAAAGTCTGTTCCGATGATTGATGCCCTGGGTTTAAATAAACCTGTAAAAAGTCTCATGAAGAATGGCCTGCCCGTAAGTACATGACAATCGCTCCTGTTTGCGGTGCTGGCATATACTCTTATTAAAACTTCATTGTCCTTTGGTGTGGGAGTTTCAATCTCCTGTATGCTCAAAACATCTGCTGAACCATATTTTGAACGAACTGCGGCTTTCATTTTATTTTTTATTACACTATTTTTTTATTACACTATTTTTTTTATTACACTAATTTGAACGAATTACACGAATTAGAAAAAAGTGAATTTCGTCATAATTAGTGTAATTAGTGTAATTCGTATAATTAGTGTAAGCAATTACCCCCAGTTGGAAACATTAAACCAATTTTCAACTTTGCCCTGTTCTTTTGCCCTCGCCCCTTTGAATGAATATTCGTTGGATACAGGATCGTATGTATAATCTTTCATCCATTCCCGAAAATAGCGTACCGTCAATTCAATCGCATCCATAATAAAATCAATTTCTGCATTGGTCATAGTTGGATGGACAGATAACCTCACCCAGCCCGGTTTGCACGACATATCACCTGAGCGGATCGAATTCAATATTTCATAAGACCTGGCCTTATCCACATACAGCAGCATATGCCCATACGTTCCTGCACAAGAGCAGCCGCCCCTTGTTTGAATGCCAAATTTGTCATTCAGCAATTTGACGATCAGATTATAATGTGCCCCATGCACAATAAATGAAATGACACCCAATCTTTTTTTAATATTCCCATCAAGTATTTCAATTTTTTCCATTTTTGAGAACCTTGCAAATATGGACTCCAGCATTTCCTCTTCCCGCTTTAATATATTTTCAACTCCCATTTCTTCCTTCAACTTCACACACATCGCCGCTTTTATCCCTTGCAAAAACGGGGGGGTACCGCCATCTTCCCGCTCTTCTATATTTGTTATATATTCATGAACCTTCCACGGGTTACTGTACACTACAGTGCCTCCTCCCGGTTGATCAGGGACCAGGTTTTTATACATTTTTTTATTGAAGATCAAAACACCGGGGGTTCCCGGGCCACCCAAAAATTTATGAGGCGAAAAATAAACAGCATCTAAATGTGTACCGCATTCTGCAGGATGCATATGGATGTTGACATAAGGGGCAGAGCAGGCAAAGTCAACAAAACATAACCCGTCATATTCATGGATCAGTTTTGCAATTTCATGATAGGGAGTTTGAATGCCTGTAACATTAGAGCATGCAGTAACCGCGGCTATTTTATTTTTCCTGTGTTTGAATTGTTCTAACAGGTTTCTGAAGTGTTCCAGATCAACATTACCATTTTCACCGGCCTTAATTATTTCCACAGTTGCGATGGTCTCAAGCCAGGAGACCTGGTTGCTGTGGTGTTCCATATGGGTCACAAAAACAACGGGCTTCAATGCCTCATCCAGTTGCAGGTGATCACTTAAATTTTCATTTATTTTGATCCCATCAACTTTTAACTCCTCCGCATCTTTAAGGTTTCCTTTTTTTACATAATCCATGATCCGCTCCGGTATTCTCATGCCGAGGATCCTTTGCAGTTTATTTACAGCAGCTGTGGTTCCACTGCCACAAAAAATAAGTGCATCATCGCTGTTTGCATTCACATGTTCCTTAATAATAACTTTAGCGGCTGCATAGGCTTTGGACATCAATGTTCCTGTAATGGTGGTTCCTGTATGCGTATTAGCAACGAAGGGCATGATCGATTTTTGCATATATTCTTCAATGGGCCGGTAAGCCCTGCCGCTTGCAGTCCAGTCTGCATAAATTATTTCTTTTTTTCCAAAAGGAGATCCAAAAAATTGTTGATGGCCAATGATGTTTCTGCGGAATGCAGCGAAATAATTTTCCAATCCGCTTTTTTGACGGGCGCATGGAATTTCTTCATCATTGTCTAGAACGCTTTCAAATTCCGGAACTAAGTTGATGTGAAATGACGAGGCCATAATGTGCTGTGTTGTTTTTATTTAGATTTTGCAGAAGGAAAGATCCCAAACAGATCATATGGTTTTTTCCTGAATTGATCGTTCAATAACCTGGTAGTAAGGAAAATGAATGCGATAAATCCAAGCACAATGAACAACTGAATCCAGGATGTTTTTTGAATATCCTGTTTTGATTTTACATCACAAATTTCGCCAGGGCAGTACTGCGCTTTTTTCTTATAAAAAATTGAATAAAATTTACATCCTAAACAAATACCAAACGCCGATTCAAAGAACAGGAACAGGAGGCAAATGAGACAGATAATACCTGTTATCGGGCTATATGAATTAATGATGACCATAAAAATGAACATGGTAGCTGACAGGGCTACACCAATTATCCATGCAAATTTTTTCTGCCGGGCCCCCACATATTCGGGTACCTGGTTGCGAACGATCAAACGCCCGATTATTAATGTAGGAGAAAATTTAGGGTTCACAAAAACCCGTATGATGAAATCAGTTAGGAAAAGCGTTATCACATACTTTATTGGCACAAAATTATTTTTGAACATGATCAGCATGAGCGAGGTGAAAGTCGCTAAAAAAAGTATCCCTGCTGATGCCCTTATTTCTCTTTCATTTAAAACGGGAATATTATATCCTTCCACATTTTCTCCAAATTGAATTGCTTTATTCATTTTTTTAGTTTTTACTGTACCTGTTTAAAATTCTTATGCAAGAATATCCAATAAAAGGAAGCGGGGACTGCTGCTGTCAATGAACAGCGGATTATGGTAAACAAACAACTGGAATTTGGAGTATAGTCTTTTGTCGGTAGTCAGGAGTCTGGAGTCAGCAGTCCGCGACTCAGAACTCCCGACTAAAGACTCCCGGCTTTACTCTACCATTCATTGACCATTTTGGGTTATTCGTTTACAGGGAAGACTGTTATATAGAGATGGGCGCGCCAACAGCGAAAGATTTACCGATATTTACTTTCTTAAATTCAATATGAAAAAATTATTCGAAATAAAACGGTTTGTTTTTTATTGCTGGATCGGGCTGGCTTTTATGGTCCTGGTTGTGTGGCATGATCTATCAACTTTTGATGCGACCTTCCTGCAGGTATTGTTAAATAATTGCTGGCGTACAGTATATATCATTGTCGTCAACTTTGTATTTTTTGAATATGTACTCGCTTTTATTTTCAGGAAAAGACGGTGGCTTGTTTACAATATCTTCCTGGGTATGGTGTTGCTTTTTGTGTTTATGATAATATGGTCCTATGGGCTGTATACCTGGAGGTCGTTGGGAGTTGAGTTGAATATCTATACGCCTTTGGGGGAAGCGGGAGAGCTGAAAAAATTGCTGGTTTCCCAGATGGCATTTAGTGCAGGATCTATTTTCTTTTTCACGATCATCAGGCATACATATAAGTATATAAAGCTGCAGCGGGCAGAACAACAGTTGCGGATTGAAAAGCAAGCGGCAGAGTTAAATTATTTGCGTGCGCAAACCAACCCGCATTTTTTATTCAACACCCTCAATAATATCTATTCTTTAGCGAGGGATAAATCCGACCTTGCACCTGAATCGATCCTGCGCCTCTCGAAAATATTGCGCTTCATGCTATATGAGACCAGTGGGGCTTTTATAGCAATAGACCAGGAATTAAAGATCATCAACGATTATATTGCCCTGGAAAAATTGCGTTATGATGAATCTTTACGTATCTATTTTAACCACGACATTGAAGATATGAAACAATCCTTGCCGCCTCTCTTGCTGATACCATTGGTTGAAAATGCGTTCAAGCATGGGGTTTCTGAAACAAGGGATCAACCATTTGTTGATATACATCTTTCAGTGAATAAACGGCAGTTAACTTTTGTTGTAAAAAATTCTGCTGAACAACTTGCCGTGGAAGGGGGCGCTAAAGAAAATATCGGCCTTTCTAACCTGCGGCGACAGCTGGAATTGCTCTATACTGATTACAACCTGTCGGTTCAGCAGGGCGAATCCGTGTTTACAGCTACTTTAAAAATCAATCTTGCTAGCCATGTCTAAAATAAAATGTATTATCATAGAAGATGAGCCATTGGCAATAAAAGTTTTATCTGATTATATCTTGCAAACGCCGTTCCTGGAATTACAGGCAACTTTTAAAGATGCTATTCTTGCAACTGACTGGTTACGGCATAATCATACCGAACTTATTTTTTTAGATATTCACCTGCCTAAATTAAAAGGCATGGCTTTTTTAAAAACGCTTACCCATCCGCCCGCCGTTATCATTACAACCGCTTATCATCAATACGCAGTGGAGGGGTTTAGCCTGAACGTAACGGATTACCTGTTAAAGCCGATTGAGTTTGAGCGTTTTTTAATAGCAGTGACCAAGGTAAAAACAGCACAGGGAGAAATCCAGCAATCAAATCAAAGCGAAATAAAAGATTTTATCTTTCTGAATGCAGAACGGAAGCGGGTGAAAATTTTATTCTCGGAGATCGTTTATATTGAAAGCCAACGGGAATACATCAAAATCATTACAACAAAAAGAGAATACATTTCAAAAATGAGTACGCATGAAATGGAAGCACTTTTACCTGTCCATCTCTTCAAGCGGATCCACCGGTCTTATATTATTTCAATAAGCAAGATTGACTCCTATACCGCCGAAACGGTTGAGGTGAATGGAGTATCTGTTCCCATTGGCAGGGGCTACCGGGATATTATAGAAAACCTGTGAAGAAGTCCCGGGATGAATGGAATTGCTTTCGGCGGCGGAATTTATTTTACCACATCTGTTCCTTCAAATTGTATTACTTTATTAAAGACCGAAACCAAATCAGCCAATTCATACACATTTTTATAACCATACCCATACAGGTTTATAAATGTTGGGATATTTAAAGCAAGGGTTATTGATTTTCTTTGCTCAAATGAACTGAGCACAGAGCTTTTTAGTGCAAAATTAATTTCATCATTGGCAAAATTGTTATTACAATAAATTAAGATTCTTGTATCCACAGAGGAGATCAGGCGAGCCAAATTCGCCTGGGTAAAATCAGAAAAATCCAGGTGCACAGCGCCTTTTATATGTTTGCGGCCATACATTTCGGTAGAGCGTGTATCTAATATGATAGTATTATTTTCTTTTGAATAAGAAAGGAATTTGTCTAAACTAATTAACCTGTCTTTTCTGTATTCTTTTACTTCTCTGGTGAGCGTTTCAAATGCATCAAAATCAACTTTTGATGCAGGTAATTTTATTTCTTTTTTGGTTAAGGCGGTTATACTGTTTTGAGCAGAAACAGATAGGCTGCAAATGGTGAACAGGGCGAATAATACCTTTAATTTTTTCATCGTTTTTATTTTAGCATACAAATCTATCCTGAAATAAAACAAACAAATGTGTCACTTGGTAAAACCCTGATTTGACTGGGTGAGTACGCTCTTTAACCTTGATGGAAAGCAGGGTGAATGATCATTGGAGTAGTATTATACGGTATAAATAAAAATTCGTTACTTTAATAAAAAATCTCAATAGTGCCGGCAGCGCCAGATCTGCCGGGCGGTAGAAAGTAAACCGGGCGCGCGGCCCATGAAAGCAGGGGCGATGCTATTAGTAACTTCTAAAATTCGACAATGATACCATTTCGAAATCTTCTGATCTTATTTACAATCCTGATATGGTCAACTGTTTCTTTTGGACAAACCAATAAAACTGATACTGATCACTTACATGTACCGGGGCCAATTGTATTTGAAAATAAATCCTACAACCTGGTTTGGACATCTCACGTTGCCGATTCAAGTTCAGGGGACACGTATAAACAGGAATATATTGCAAATGACGACACGCTGGCTACATTCAGGACCATGATATTAATTGATGTGGTTACAGGAAAAACAACAATAGAAGACCTGGTAGATGCAAAAATTGCTGAATTGAATGAATTGAAAGCATTAAATCCAATAGTTAATTTTGAGACTTTTAATAATAAAAAAACCGGGGAATATATGATCGATTTTTTAATAAGCGAAAATTCACCAGACGGACAGTATATTAACATGGCGGAAAGAAATGTGTATCGCTATAAAACTTTTACCGACAAAGAAGGGCAGGATGATGTGCTTTTATTTGGCGTTAGTAAAAGAAGTTACGGAGACGACATCGACGGATTTCTAACTTCCCTGAAATCAAAAAGAAGTGAGTTAATTAAAACCGTTGGAAAATTTATTATTCCGGAAATAACAATTACGAATTAATATGGAGCATGGCGATAGCAACTGTGTGATCAGTCTATAAATAATATTTTCGATTGCCATGATACGGTATGGTTGTGATTGTTTATTAATTGACCTCGTTTAAATAAAAAATTTGTTCCTGTAATCAAATTATTCCAACGGCAATTCAATATACTTCTCATCCCTCGGCTTCAGGTTATGACGCATGATCAGCCGGGCACAAGTGTTCCAGCGCAGGATGGCGTCATCTTTTCCGGGAGGACGGATGGCTTCTGCTTTTTCATAATGTTCCATTGCATCTCTCAGCCATTCGTAGGCCACAGAACCCCCATCATGCATGCGTTTGCTTAGTTTGGCCATTCCCTGCCGTTCGCAGATCAGGCCGGAATAATATTGCTGGTCATATTCACCTGGAAGACTGCTCAGCAATTCCTTTGCCCGGTTCATATCGCCCGATGATGTGGCGAATTGATCAGTTATCGACAATAGCATGGTGACCAGGGCCTTACTGTTTTCGGGGTCTGCTTCAAGAATATCGAGGCAGATGCTTTCAGCGAGCATTGGTTCGTTAAGAAGACGATATCGTTCAGCTTTTTCTAGTGCCTTAGGAATACTTTCTTTGGAGATGGGCTTGATCTGGAACATAACACATGTTTTTAATGATTTAAAAGATCCGGTTTTGTTCTGGTGCCATGTTAATAATGGCCTGATGAAAACACGAACACTATTTACTTTCTTTTCTTCGAACGAAACATCCGGAATAGTTTTTTTAACGGGTCGTAATATTTATCCGCTACTCTTTCTTTTAGTGGAATAATAGCATTGTCCGTGATCGTGATCTCCTGCGGACAAACATTGGTGCAGCATTTTGTGATATTGCAAAAGCCGATACCATTTGTTTTTTTCAGGTCTTCCCGCCGGTCTTCAATGTCAAGCGGGTGCATTTCAAGGGAAGCAATATGCACAAAAAAAGCAGGGCCGATAAATTTATCATACAATTGATGTTCGCGCAAAACATGACATACATCCTGGCATAAAAAACATTCAATGCATTTTCGGAATTCCTGTACGCGGTCAATATCTTCCTGCGCCATGCGCCAGGTACCGTCGGCAGCATCGGGCGGCCTGGGGTTGAATTTTTTTAATTTTTTCTTGACCTCAAAATTCCATGAAACATCTGTGACTAAATCTTTAATGAGCGGGAATGCTTTCATGGGCTGCACCAGTATGGGTTTATCCAGTTGCAGGTCACTCATCCTGCACATGCACATGAGTTTTGGTATCCCATTCACTTCTGCCGAGCAGGAACCACAATGACCCGCTTTACAATTCCAGCGAACCGCAAGATCATTTGCATACTTTGCTTGTATCAGCAAAATAGCGTCCAGCACCACCATGCCTTCAGAAATTTCAAGAGCATAACTCTCAATTTTTCCCTTGCTGGCATCACCACGTAATATTTGAAATGTTGCTGTTGGCATTATTTCATCTCCTCAATAATTTGTTTAAGGTCTTCCCGGATCTCCGGGATGGCTTCCTCTCTTATTTCCATTTGCCCCTCCCCATTCTTTTTTATTACTAAATTAAAACTGCCGCTCTTTGCATCTTTCTCAGGGTAGTCTTCCCTGAAATGTGCACCCCGGCTTTCTTTTCTTTCCATGGCAGCCATGGTAATGGCTTCCGAAATGGTGAGCATATTATGCAGGTCCAGTGCAGTATGCCAACCCGGGTTAAATTCCCGGTTGCCCGTTACCGTTACATTATCGGCCCGCTGGCGCATCATCTTCAAATGTTCTTTGGCACGCAACATTTCCGGTTCATTACGTACAATGCCTACCAATTGCTGCATCATTTCCTGCAAAGCAAACTGCACATCGAAAGGACTATCGCCGTTTTCTCTTTCAAAAGGTTCTAACGCAGATTTTTCCGCAGCTGTGATCTGTTTTTCATCAATGGTGCCGGCATTGTTTTCTTTTGCAAATTTTGCTGCATATTCCCCGGCTCTTTTTCCAAACACCAGCAGGTCTGAAAGTGAATTGCCGCCAAGCCTGTTGGCTCCATGCAACCCGGCACCGCATTCACCGGCAGCAAAGAGGCCCTGGACTGTTGACATTTGTGTAAGGGCATCCACCCGAATACCTCCCATCATGTAATGTGTGGTAGGCCCGATCTCCATCGGCTCTTTGGTAATATCAATATCAGCCAGTTTTTTGAACATATGATACATGCCCGGCAATTTTTTCCTGATATGTGCTTCAGCATTGGATATCTTTTTACTGATCCAGGAAATATCCAAAAACACACCACCATGGGGACTGCCTCTTCCTTCTTTTATTTCACGAACAATACAGCGTGCCACATGATCACGGGTGAGCAATTCGGGTGGCCGTTTTGCATTTTTATCACCCTGGATATATCGCCAGCCTTCTTCTTCATTGTCGGATGTCTGGTTCCGGTATGGTTCAGGAATATTATTGAACATGAACCGTTCTCCATTCTTATTGAGCAAAATTCCACCTTCTCCACGAACACCTTCTGTTACCAGGATACCTCTTACACTCGGTGGCCAGATCATACCTGTGGGATGAAACTGTAAAAATTCCATGTCGATCAGTTCTGCACCGGCATCATAAGCAAGCGCATGTCCGTCACCGGTATATTCCCAGCTGTTACTGGTGATCTTAAAAGCCCGTCCAACGCCCCCCGTGGCAAGGATCACTGCTTTTGCACCGAAAGTTTTAAACCGGCCTCTTTCCCTGTCATACCCAAACGCTCCAATGATGCGACCGTCATCCTTAAGCAATGTAATGATGGTGCACTCCATGTGCACTTCAACGCCCTGGTGAATACAATGATCCTGCAATGTCCGGATCATTTCCAGCCCCGTTCGGTCGCCTACATGTGCAAGACGCGGATATTTGTGGCCACCAAAATTCCGCTGTAATATTTTTCCATCCTTGGTACGATCAAATACTGCTCCCCATGATTCCAGTTCGTGCACACAAGCAGGCGCTTCTTTAGCATGTATCTCGGCCATACGCCAGTTGTTGAGATATTGCCCGCCCCGCAAAGTATCAGTAAAATGCACTTTCCAGTTATCCCTGTCATCAACATTTGCCATGGCGGCTGCGATCCCGCCTTCCGCCATTACGGTATGTGCTTTACCCAACAATGATTTGCATACAAGCCCCACCGTTACGCCCTGGGCCGAAGCTTCAATAGCAGCACGAAGCCCTGCACCACCGGCGCCGATAACAAGCACATCGTAATTGTATGTATCGTATGTTGACATTATTGTTTGTTGATAGGTTGATAAGTTAGTAAGTTGACAAGTTAATAAGTTAGCCGCTTCCTTTTTAACTTTTCAACCAGCAACCTTTCAACTTTTAATTATAGTATCCTCCAGTCATGCCATGTACCCATTGAGCATAGACGCACATAGATATCGGTAAACCCAACCCAAAATAAACTCATCCATGCCCACAGCATATGCTTTCGGTTCAAACAGGTAACACATTTATACATTTTGAAACGTACCGGTTTCCCGGATAGCCGATCCATAAATCCGCCTACAGCATGCCGGAGAGAATGGCACCCTAACGTGTACCCGCCGAGCAGCACTACATTAACTGCTAACACCAATGTGCCCACGCCAATGCCGAAAGAACTTTTTCCCGTAACAGCATCCGTGAACCACAATGCATTCCATACATCAATGGAAAGAAAAATAATAAAGCATACGGCGATATACATAAAGTAACGGTGAATATTCTGTATAATAAGCGGGAAAGAATTTTCACCACGATAGGTTTTTCTTGGTTCTGTTACAGTGCAGGATGGCGGATCGGCCCAGAAGGCTTTATAATAAGCGCCGCGGTAATAGTAACAGGTAAGACGGAATAAACCCGGTGCCCACAATATCAGCAATGCCGGTGACCAGGGCATCCACCCGGGCCACCATCCCGGCTTTAAGCCAAACCAGCTATGCGGAGAATCACCAAAAAGTTCAGGCGAATACAAGGGGGAAATATAAGGCCCGGAATAATAATGCTTACCCTGGAATGCCGCCCAGGTAACATATACTACAAAAGCAGAAAGACCGATGAAAGTAAATAATGGTTTCACCCACCAGGCATCTTTGCGGCTGGTGTAACCAAAATGATGGATCGTTTTTCCCAAATTCAGTTCGGCCATATCAGGCTTATAATTATGATGGATAAATGTTCAACATAATATGGGGGCCTGCAGATGCATCTCTTTCACTAAAAAAGTGAAGTACGTCAATTCACCAGCTTCAGCAGGCAAGTTAAATCCTGTTGCCGAAGATAATTCAAAAGATGATAAAACAAAAAAGGATTAATTTTTAGATATCCGGTGCAACCAATGATCATTGAATTTCGTATATTTCTGTATTCCCGGCAATAACCTGGCATCTAAGAAAGATCATTCACCGCCAGATCACCGGGCTGAAGAGGTTTCATCACATTGCACACTTGCCCCGCAACTACAGGTAAAAAAGGAACGATCCTGTTGTTCTTTGTATCACAATTAAAATAATTATATCATGGACGATGAAAAAATAATATGGCCTGTAAGATCCGAACCTTCCAATTCCCCGGTATTCGTGCATAACGAAATAGACGTGGAAGCTTCTCCGGAAAAGGTTTGGTTTTGGTTAACCAATCTTACTTCATGGCCCGACTGGTATTTCAATTCATCCAACATTCAAATATTAAACCAGCAAAGCGACCGGCTCCTGGCCGGAACAAAGTTTAAATGGAAAACATTTGGATTTAAAGTAGAAAGCGAAATACAGGAATATGTTCCAAACACGAGATTAGCCTGGGATGCAAAAGCAATGGGTATTTTTGCTTATCATGCCTGGCTGATCATTCCAACAGCAACTGGTTGCAAAGTAATTACAGAAGAAACACAGCACGGGCTGATATGCAGGTTGGGTAAAATATTTATGCCAAATAAAATGTTCAGGTATCATACAATATGGTTAGAGAAGCTGAAGGAAAAAGCAGAAAAAAGCTAGCAATATAACCATACTATCATCATACAGTATATCCCGGATATACAAGTAGTTCCTTAACTTAGTTGCATGAACATGCTTGCTGCAAAGATCACGGAAATATTTTTTGAAAAATTTTCTGCTCAACCGGCTATTTATTTTTCCCCCGGACGTATCAATCTCATCGGGGAGCACGTGGATTATAATGATGGATTTGTAATGCCGGCTGCCATTGACAAGGGGATCTATTATGCCATCGCTGAAAATGATAGCAGGATCATTCAATTTTATTCCGTTGATTTTGCGGAAAGCATTTCTGTTAATATTCATGAAGTAAAAAAAATGAATGGCTGGGCCAATTATGTGCTCAGTGTGATCAATGAATTTGTATTACTTAAAAAAAATGTAAAAGGATTTGATTGCGTATTTGCCGGAGATATTCCCAGGGGTGCAGGCATGAGTTCATCTGCTGCAGTAGAAGGCGGGCTTGCATTTGCGATGAATGAATTATTTGATCTTGGGTTAAGCAGGATCGAACTGGCAAAACTTTGCCAAAGGGCCGAGCATAATTTTCCGGGAGTGCAATGCGGCATCATGGACCAGTTTGCCAATATGATGGGAAAAAAAGATAAAGTGATATTATTAGATTGTGCAGATCTGTCTTATCATTATTTTCCTTTGGAATTGAATGGGTATAAAATTGTCTTACTCAATAGCATGGTACACCACACATTGGCATCAGGAGAATATAACAGGAGGCGGAAACAATGTGAGGAAGGGCTGATGATCATGAGTGCCAACAGCCCGGTAAGATCATTCAGGGATATCCGCAAATGGGAAAATTTACTGGGATATGAAAGCATGATGGGCAAAGAAGTGTTTGATCGTTGCCTGTATGTGGTACAGGAAATTGGGCGGACGCAGAGGGCATCAGAATTTTTGCAACAAAATAATTTATTTGAGTTTGGAAAACTGATGTACGCCTCACACGAAGGATTAAGCAAATTATATGATGTGAGTTGTGCTGAATTGGATTTTTTGGTGAACCAGGCAGCAATAAACCCCGGGGTGATCGGCGCAAGACTGATGGGCGGCGGATTTGGGGGATGCACGATTAATATTGTAAAAGAAGAAGCCGTGGATGATTTTATTGAAAAAACAAATATTGCTTACCAACAACAATTCAAAATATCCCCCGAAGCATACATCGTGGAAACAAGCGATGGAGTAGGGGAAATATAAATGTTGAATGTTAAATTTTAAATGTAAAAGTTAAAAAGTTCAATAGTTGGAAGAGTTAAAAGTCATATAAGCTGCTCACCTTTTACATTTAAAATTCAACATTTTACCTTTAAACTTTTATATAGATCTTCTTCCTGTCGAGCAGCCATGCCAAAAACCACATCATCGCAATAAAGCAAAGTGCATAGATCAATGAACCGATCCTGGGGTCGAAAGGTAGTATGGGTTTGCACAGGTGTTCATAGAACCAACTGAAAGGGGTAAGGTATTTTTGTTTACCGTCGGCACTAACGTCACCGGGTATTCTTATTAAACCCATCAGCCTGGGCAACAGTCCGCTTAATACAAATATGAACAGGGCATTTTTTCCAAATACATCAAAGAAGTGGCTCCAGGCGCCTTTCCGGTTGTTGAATTCAAGCAGCCAGATCATCACGGATAAGATCAACAGCGCTAAGCCTGTGGTGTACACAGTATAAGAACTGGTCCATATTTTTTTATTTATTGGAAAAACCATGTCCCAGCAATAACCGGTAAAAACAAGCACACAACCGGCTACAAATAAACCATTCAGCATTTCAGTTGTTTTGCCTTTGGTTAAAATGTAGTTGCCCACCAGCCAACCCAATACTACCTGCACAATGGCGGCAAAAGTATTCATGGATCCTTCGGGGTCAAAAGCAATGCCTTCGCCGTGGTACATATGTTTTTCGCCGATGAGCGCTTTATCTACATTGGTGCCAAACCAACCCTGGATACTAAATGGATCGGATGGATTCGCAGCCACACATAAAAACCAATACCCCAATAAAATAAATGCGCTTACCACAAAAGCACCCCTTACTTTAAAAAAATGAATGATCACGGATGCAAAGAAATAACTCAGTGCGATACGCTGCAGCACGCCAAATATGCGCAGGTTTTCAAAAGGTTTGCCCACCAGGTTTCCGGCATCATTATACATCACAAAAGGAAACCAGTTAAGGAACATGCCGATCAAAAAAATGAGTACCGTTCTTTTGATGATCTTTTTCCAGAAAGCCGTTTCACCCGCTGCTTCCAGCTTTGGCATTACAAAAGCAAGGGCATTGCCTACCGCAAATAAAAAAAAGGGAAATACCAGGTCGGTGGGTGTGCAGCCATGCCAGGGGGCATGATCCAGCGGGGCATATAAATGCGACCAGCTGCCGGGGTTATTTACCAATATCATTAATGCCACGGTAGCGCCACGAAAAATATCGAGAGATTGAAATCGCTGGGTCATTTTTTAATAATGTGCAAATGTGCAGATATGCAAATGTGCATATTTACACATTCGCAGGTATACAATAGAAAGTTAATAAAATATTTACTTAATTCTCAAATAAAAAATAAAAACAGTAACCAATCACTTAAACACCCCGATCCGAATTTTGCACATCTGCACATCTGCACATTTGCATAATTGCACATTTGCATATTTGTCCATTAGTTTCTCTCACTCAACTCCAACCACCTCATTTCTTTTTCATCCAATAATTGTACAATATTGCTGATGCGCTCTGCCGCTTTTTGCAATTCATTAAAAGCCATTGCGCCGGTGTTCATTTTTTCTTCCAATAATATTTTTTCTTTTTGCAGGGCAGGCATTTCTTTTTCTATTGTTTCAAATTCATGTTTTTCTTTGAATGAAAGTTTTACTTTGGCCTTACTCTCTTGCCCCTTCCCACTCCCTGCTTGCCCATTGCCCATTGCCTGTTGTCTATTGCCTGTTGCCACTTGTTTATTGTCCATTGCCCATTGCCTGTTCTCCGTTGCCTCCTTCTCCTTCCATTCCCTGTACTGGCTGTAATTTCCCGGAAAATCTTTTATCACCCCATCTCCTTCAAAAGCAAATAAATGATCCACCAGCCTGTCCATAAAATAACGGTCATGGCTAACGATCAAAATGCATCCGGGAAAATCCAGTAAAAATTCTTCGAGCGTTCTTAAGGTTTGCAGGTCAAGGTCATTGGTAGGCTCATCCAGGATCAAAAAATTAGGGTTGAGGAATAAGACACTTAATAAATGCAGCCTGCGCTTTTCCCCGCCGCTTAGTTTACTCAATGGCGTGTATTGTTGTTCGGCACTGAAACCAAATTTTTCCATGAACTGGGAAGCTGAAACCTTACTGCCATCCGCCAACGGAAAAAATTCTGCAAAATCTTTCACATATTCTATGGCGCGCTTATCCTCTTTATATTGCAAACCTTCCTGGTTAAAATTTCCAAACACCACGGTATCGCCATGGTTAACCTTGCCACTGTCGGGCTTTTCCTGCTGCAGGGCTATTTTTAAAAAAGTGGATTTGCCAATGCCATTCTTTCCCACGATACCTATGCGCTCCCCCTTTTTAAAGCTGTAATCAAACCCTTTTATTAAAACCTTGTCGCCATAACTTTTATTTATTTTTTTCATCTCCAGTACTTTGCCGCCCAGCCTCGTCATCTTTACCTGTAAACTCACATCATTATCTTCTTTTTTCAGGTTTACCTTTTCTTCCAGCACGGCATAAGCATCCTGTCTTGATTTTGATTTGGTGGTCCTTGCCTTGGGCTGCTTACGCATCCATTCCAGTTCTTTTCTAAAAATATTTTTATCCTTTTGCAATTCACTTTGCTCGTTTTCCTGCCTTAAACTTTTTTGTTCCAGGAAATAATCATAATCGCCTTTATACACATAGATCTTTTCATCTTCCATTTCCAGTATCTCGTTGCATACGGCATCCAGGAAATAACGGTCATGCGTAACGCACAATAAAGTGATCTTTTGTGCAGACAAATAATCTTCCAGCCATTCGATCATCTGTACATCCAGGTGGTTGGTGGGCTCATCCAGGATCAATAAACATTTTCCGGCGTGCAATTGCGCTTCGATCAGGGCCTGGGCCAGGGCCACTCTTTTCTTTTGCCCGCCGCTGAGATTCCTTACCGGTTCGTTTAAATGATGCAGGTTCAGCTTGCCCAGTATTTGTTTTAATTCACTTTCAAAACTCCAGGCATTCAGCTCATCCACACGTGCCATCAGGTCGGTGAGTTTATCAATATTCTCCCCTTCCTGTTCCAGGCACATTTCATATTCCTTCACCACTTTAACAACGGGGTTGTCTAAACGCAGTACATTGTCCCAGATGCTTTTCATTTCATCAAAAGAGGTATCCTGTTGCAACATCACCACTTTGATATCTTTATGAACCCAAAGCGTGCCGCTGTCAGCATTATCTAATCCTGCTATGATCTTTAATAAGGTGGATTTACCACAACCATTCCTTGCCACAAAAGCAATTTTGTCCCCTTCTTCCACGTAAAAAGAGATATTCTTGAACAAGGTCCTGATCCCAAACGACTTGCTGATATTTTCTATTGAAGCGTAATGCATGGCGGCAAAGGTAGCCCCAATTAAGAATTAAGATTTATAATTAATAATGAAACTATATTTTTGTGAAGTATAATTTGGTGACCGGCATCGTTCTTTGCTAAACATCGTTGTGTCACTCACTTGTACGGCAACAAGTCATTCAACTTCAGTTTTCATGTCAAACCAGTTCATACATCCCACGGCAATAATTGATGCAGGTGCCCAAATAGGAGAGGGCACAAGGATCTGGCATTTCTGTCATGTGATGCCACAGGCCATCATCGGCACCAATTGTAATATCGGGCAAAATGTTTTTGTAGATAATAATGCCATCGTGGGCAATGGGGTTAAAATTCAAAACAATGTGTCGGTTTACCAGGGCGTGGTGTTGGAAGATGGCGTGTTTGTGGGACCATCAGTTGTGTTCACCAATGTCATCAACCCCCGTAGCTTCATTGAACGTAAATCAGAATTTAAAAAAACACTTATAAAAAAAGGAGCTACCATTGGCGCCAATGCAACAATTGTATGTGGTATCAGTATTGGCGAATATGCACTGGTGGGCGCCGGCGCCGTAGTTACCAATGACGTGCCGGCATATGGATTGATGATGGGTAATCCCGCCACGCAAAAAGGATGGATCAGCGAACATGGGTACACGTTATATTTTGATGAAGGAGGAAAAGCAGTCTGTCCCGGCGATGCGGCGGTTTACCAGTTGGTGGATGACATCGTGCATAAAATCTCATAACCGAACCCCCCTGCAATGAATTTTTTGTGGTTGATAAAAACCGAGTCGTATAAAAGAGGGATGCTGCTTTCTGTCATCTTCAACATTATTTCCAAAGGCATTTTATTTTTGCTCACCATTCTTATTGCAAGGTTCTTTGGCAGCAATATCAAAACAGATATTTACTTTTTTGTGTACGGCAGCATGGTCTTGTTTGCGGGTTTTATCAATACCATTGATACGATGGTGTTGATCCCCGAATCGATGCGCCTGAGGGAAAAGCAAGGAAATGATATAGCTACAGGCTTTCTTAACTTTTTCTTCCGGTTATATTTTTTTATCGGAATTGTTTTTGTTGCACTGATGTTTTTTTTCGGCACAACGATATTTGGTTTCATTTCCAAATTTTCTGAAACGGATATACTTACTTATAAAAATTATTTCCTGCTCGGTTCTCTGTATTTTCTTTTTATGATTCTCACCAACTACATCAATACCATTCTCACTTCATTAAAATTTTTCACCATTCCCATGATCATCAGCGGTATCAATAGCTGTATCGTTATTGCGGGGATATTGTTATTGCACCGGCAATTTGATGTGTTAAGTGTTTTTTGGGGAGGCATTGCAGCGTGTAGCATTAACCTGGTCCTGCTGTTGATAGTGATGAAGAAAAAGGCCGGCTGGAATTTTTCTGACAGGTCATCCGGTATTAAAAAGAAAGTATGGAGCAATATCTGTTTCGCGGAGCTGGGACAGCTGGCCACATTGGCAAGCAGTTTATTTCCTTTGTATTTATTAAGCGGTTTTGGTAGTGGCGTGATCAGCGTAATGAATTACGGGAAGAATATTGCCGATATACCCAATACACTTGTTACCGCGCAACTGGCCAACGTAAGCGGCATACAACTCAATGAGCAGGCGGCACGTAATGACGGTAGCGGTATGAATACAACATTTCTTTCCACATCAAAATATTTGATCTTCATATTGGTGCCAGTCGGCTTTTTCATGTTTGTTTTTGCAGGGCCAATTGTAGAAATAGTGTATAAACGGGGAAGTTTTGATGTGGCATCAGTGGAAAGCGCTGCAATATTCATGAAACTATTGGCAGTCACGGTTTTTAGCATTGCTGTCAATACCATGGTATCGAGGGTTTTCATAGCAATGCAGGCAGTAAAACAGGCTTTTATTTACCAGGTGATCATGAATGTGTTTTTAATAATTGCCATTTGGTTATTTGTTGGATATTTTGGAGCTTACGGGTATGGTTATGCGGTGATAACAATGAGTGTAATAAATTTCATAGGATTACACTTTATGTGCAGGATCATTGCACCACAGGTAAATTATGCGGCACTGGCCAGGTACACTATTGGTATCATTTTATTGAACGGGGCAATTGCTGCGGCATTTTATTATGGCGCATCATACCTGCAGATAAATATGGTGTGTAAGCTGGTTGTGCTGCTGGTGGTATGGTCATTGATCTTAGCATTACTTAATAAATTATTTCACCTTGATTTTAATATTGCACCGGGTTTAAAAAATAAACAATAAGTTGGCCGAACAACCCAAAATTAAATTACTCATTTTTGTTCCTACGCTTGAATGTGGAGGAATGGAGAAGTACATCTGGCTATTATGCAATAATATTAACACGGCGATTTTTGATGTAACACTGGCGGTGTTAAATAATGCCCATCCGTTTTTTGTGATACAAAATAAAGCGGTCAAAGTGGTTGATCTCCATGTACCACATGTGCGCTTCGCGATCTTTAAAATTCGTGCTACCATAAAAAAAACCGGGCCTGATATTGTTTTCACAACCGGCAATCATCTTAACCTGTACATGGCTGTTTTTCGTTGGGCGATCAGCCGTAAAATTAAAGTAGTTTCCAGGGAGAGCAGTATCGTAAGCATTAATAACCGCAGGGCAAAGTTTCCTTTGTTTTATGACTGGCTGGCAAAAAAATGCTATGCTGATCTTGATCTTGTGATGAGCCAATCTGTATATATGGAAAAAGACCTGATCGATAAATATCATATTGCACCGGGCAGGTCAGTTGTTATTTATAACCCTGTTGAAGATCCAATGATTAAAGCGAAGGAAATAAATAATTCAAAAGAAACGGTATATAAATTCATTACCGTGGCAAGGCTTTCAGAAGAAAAAGGTGTAAGCAGGCTGATCGCATCTGTAGCACTGTTTCCACATCCTTTTGTTTACTATATTATAGGTGAAGGCAGGATGCATGCCTCATTACAAAAACAGATTGATGCATTACAATTGCAGGATAAAATTTTTTTAACGGGCAGGAAAGAAGATCCTTTTGCCGGGATGGAAGATGCCCATCTTTTTTTAATGGGGTCGCTTTACGAGGGGTTAGGTAATGTCTTGCTGGAGGCCGGTGCCAGGGGCATACCTGTGGTGGCTTTTGATGCGCCGGGAGGTATTGGCGAAGTGGTGATTGAAGGGAAAAATGGTGTATTGGTGGAAGATAATAATACAATCACATTTGCCCTCGGCATTGAAAAGGCCATCGCAACTCAATTTGACCGGCAACAAATTGCTGAAATTACACAGCAGCGTTTTTCTGTGAGCGCAATAATAACCCGCGTAGAAGCGCTATTTATACAGCTTTACAGGAGTTTGTAGTCATCATTTTATATCGTTTGGTTAAACAGCAATAAAATGACTGATATTTGCTGCTCCTTTAACAAACGGTAATTGAAATGAACGGAACAAGGCCTAAACTTTTAATATTCATCAATACCCTGCAGTCTGGCGGTGCAGAGCGCGTGGTGTCGCTTTTACTGGGGCATTTGAAGGATGATTTTGAGATACACCTTGCCTTATACTGCAATATCATCGCCTATGCAATACCTCCCGAAATAAAGATACTGGACCTGCAACAACCCCTGATCCAGCCCAGGTTAATACGCCTTTTTAAGATCCCGTTTTTATCGTACAAGGTATACCGTTATTGTAAAAAAAATAACATTAAGATCTCCGTGGCCTTTTTGTACCGGCCCTGTTATATCAATGCATTGATGAAAAGCCTCTGGGGCTACAAGGGCAAAGTGATCATGTGTGAAAGAACCCATCAAACCACCATGTTGCAAAACAAGTCCTGGCTGTACAGGGTGTTTTCAAAATCCATGGTCATGTTCTCTTACAAAAGGGCCGACCTGGTATTGGCCAACTCTTATGCCATGCAAACCGACCTGATAGAAAATTTTAAAATAAAAACACCGGTAAGGGTGATCTACAATCCCATTGACCTTAATTTTATCCGCACACATAAAGATGAGGTACCGGATTTTGTATTCGACAAAAATATATTTCATTTTGTGAATGTGGGCGGCTTCCGGGTAGAAAAAAATCATATACTGCTGTTGCAGGCATTCTTTATTTTAAAAAACCTTCCCTGTAAATTGCTGATCGTGGGCGGGGGTATCCTGGAAGAAGAGTTAAAACAAAAAGTATCCGACCTTGGGATGAAAGATAAAGTTATTTTTTGCGGCTTTGAAACAAACCCGTTCAAATATGTGAGTCGCAGTGATTGTTTTGTTTTGAGTTCCGATGTGGAAGGTTTCCCAAATGTATTGATAGAAGCACTGGCATGCGGTAAGTCCGTCATCTCAACCGACTGCAGCTCGGGCCCCAGGGAATTGCTGGCGCCTGCTACCGACCTGCATCACAGGGCCATCAATAATTATGAAGTGGGGGAATACGGGATACTAACCCCTGTAAATGATATCACTGCATTAGCCGCTGCTATGAAAAAAATGTATGAAGATGCTGCGTTGCGCAAACAATTCGAAGCAAAAGCCGCCGGCAGGGCACAGCAGTTTGATGTAGATGAGATCAAACAATACTTTCATGTGGCATTTACCGCATTATGATCCGATAGGCCGTATCCTCCTTTCACAAATTAATGTCTATTTTTGCCCGGGCTAAAAAGCAACAAAAAATGCATACGATCTTACTTACAGGAGGAGCTGGTTTTATTGGTTCACATTTAACACGTTTGTTTGTTACCAAATATCCGCAATACAAGATCATTAACCTCGATAAGCTGACCTATGCCGGTAACCTGGAAAATCTAAAAGACATTGAAGACCGGCCCAATTATCATTTTATAAAAGGAGATATCACTGATCTTTCTTTGTTGCGCAGGCTATTCAATGAACATCATTTTACAGCCGTATTGCATTGTGCTGCGGAAAGTCATGTGGACAGGTCCATTACAGACCCGCTGGAATTCATTTCCACCAATGTGCTGGGCACGGCAGCGGTAGCACAAACAGCAAAAGAATCCTGGGCGGGGAATATGGATAATAAAATATTCTATCACATTTCCACAGACGAAGTATACGGGTCGTTGGGGGCGGAAGGTTATTTTACAGAAGAAACAGCCTACGATCCGCGCAGCCCATATTCGGCTTCCAAGGCATCCTCCGATCATATTGTACGGGCATTTTATCATACCTATAAACTTCCCGTAAAAATTTCCAACTGCAGCAATAATTACGGGCCCTATCATTTCCCGGAAAAATTAATTCCGCTCTGTATTCACAATATCATCAATAATAAACCGCTGCCCATTTATGGCAAAGGAGAAAACATACGGGACTGGCTATACGTAGAGGACCATGTAAGGGCCATTGATATTATTTTTCATAAGGGTAAAATTGGTGAAACCTATAATATAGGAGGCCATAATGAATGGACCAATATTGACCTGGTGAAAGAATTGTGCAGGCAGATGGATGAAAAACTGGGAAGGGAAAAGGGCTCTTCTGAAAAACTGATCACGTATGTAAAAGACCGGGCCGGACATGACCTGCGCTATGCAATTGACGCAACCAAATTAAAAAATGAACTGGGATGGATGCCTTCTTTGCAATTTGAGGAAGGAATTTCGAAAACGATTGATTGGTATTTGAATAACAATGAATGGCTGGATCATGTGACAAGCGGGGATTATCAACGGTATTATGAAAAGCAATATGATAGAGGATGAGGGTATAGAGGTTTAGGGGTTTAGAAGTTTAGCGTTTAGTTAATTCGTAACCTTAAAAATAAACTTTATGAAAATTTACTCATTTGAAAAATTGGAAAGCTGGCAAAATGCCAGGCAACTAGCCGTATGGGCATACTGGATTACAAAAAATTTTCCTGCTGAAGAAAAATTCGGATTGTCATCACAAATGCGCAGGGCCGCAATTTCTGTTGCTTCAAACCTAGCAGAAGGGACTTCACGAAAAACGGTAAAAGACCAATCTCATTTTAGTACTGTTTCGTACAGCAGCACTATTGAATTATTAAATGATATTATTATTTCACATGATCTGGGATTTCTTTCAGATGAATTGTATATTGAAGGGAGGGAAAAAATTGAACGACAAACATTACTGATTGCCGGTCTTCGTAAGTCGCAGTTAGCAGCCCCTAAACCTTCTAAACCCCTAAACCCCTAAACCAAATGAAAGGAATAATATTAGCGGGCGGTAGTGGCACAAGGTTGTATCCCATAACCATGGGCATTAGCAAACAATTGATGCCGATCTACGACAAGCCGATGATCTATTACCCACTGAGTACATTGATGCTGGCCGGGATTAAAGAGATCCTGGTGATCACCACACCCGAAGACCAGGAACAATTTAAGCGTTTATTGGGCAACGGTAGTCAATGGGGCTGTACTATTTCCTACGCAAAACAGGAAGTTCCCAACGGGCTGGCACAGGCATTTGTCATCGGGGCGCAGTTCATCGGCAGTGATGCTGTGGCATTGGTGTTGGGAGATAATATTTTTTATGGAAGCGGCTTCAGCAAAATGCTGCAGGCCAGTGCCAACCCGGATGGGGCAATCATATTTGCTTACCCGGTAAGTGATCCTGAACGATATGGTGTGGTGGAATTTGATGAAAATAATACTGCTCTCAGCATCGAAGAAAAGCCAACTAATCCTAAAAGTAATTATGCAGTACCCGGATTATATTTTTATGATAACAGTGTAATAAAAATTGCAAAAGAATTGCAGCCCGGCACACGGGGAGAATATGAAATCACAGACGTAAATAAGGCCTACCTGCAACAAAAGAAATTGAAAGTGGCGCAACTCGACAGGGGTTTCGCGTGGCTGGATACCGGCACATTTGAATCATTGCACGACGCATCAGAATATGTAAGGGTGATAGAAAAAAGGCAGGGGTTTAAGATCGGATGTCCCGAGGAAATTGCCTGGAGGATGGGATTTATCAACAAAGAGCAATTACTTGTCCTTGCAGGAAAACTGGAAAAGAGCGGGTATGGTGAGTATTTGAAGAATATAACGGGATAAAATTATAAGTGTAGATGATTAAAGTTATCCTGCTTCTGTTATTGAGAAAGGTTTTCAGGTGTTCGTGGTTGTAATTTGTTACGGACGCATCGTCACATAAACAAAATAAATTTTTACGGGGGGGCATATTGCTGTTGTTGCTGAAGAACGCTTGAAACAACTGCAGCCCGATTATGTTGTAATATTGCCCTGGAATTTGAAGGAAGAAATTGCACAGTAATTGAGTTATATAAAGACCGGGAAGCGAAATTTGTTGTGGCTGTTTTTTTGCAATTGTTTTAATATACAAACCGAAGAGAAATGAGTAAAAGCAATTTAGAGGAAAGCTTAAAAATTATAGGGAAAAATGAACAGCTTAGGAATAAGTTTCTGGCTTTTATTAAAGAGGTAGAAAACAGTATTTCTTATGATGGTGCTGTAAGAGATAATGTTACCAAATATTTGATAGATGCTTTATTTGAAAAAGATGATTTTGTTATCAAATCTAACCAAAACGGAATTAAATATAAATTTCTAACTGGTGTTGGATCAAAAGTAGCAAGAGAATTTTTAATGTCTACCCCGGAAATTCCAGAGTTTGCATGGGAACCGCAAACCACAAAACTATTACTTTATTTAGCACAAAATGCTAAAAATGTAGTAATTGGGGGGGCATATTTTGGTGATCAGGCAATGCCAATAGCAAAACAGATAGAAATAAATTCAGGAGTAGTGCATGCATTTGATTTAAATGAAGTACAATTATCCATTTTAAAAGAAAACCTTGAATTAAATAATCTTAAGAATGTTAATGTTGTTTTAAAGGGGTTATGGAATGACTCTAAAACTTTTTTAAATTTGTCAGAAACAGACGACCTGGCATTCGCAACGCCATCATCGGATTCAAAATTATCCAATACAATTACTATCGATGAGTATGTAAAAGAAAACAACTTAGAAGGTATTGATTTAATCATGCTGGATATAGAAGGATCTGAATTGAATGTTCTGATAGGGGCGGAAAATCAATTAAAAAAAGAATCGGGTTATCCGAATATAGTATTTGAAATTCATAACGCCTATGTAGATTGGTCGGATGGTCTTGATAATACACCAATAGTAAAATATTTAAAAACTTTTGGTTACAAATTATTTTCAATAAGAGATTTCCAGGGCAATTATGATATGAAAGGAAAGGTAATAGAATTAATACTTCCCGCAGATACAGTTACTGATGGGCCTTCTCACGGGTTTAATATGCTGGCCATTAAAGATGAGGGCCTTATTGATAACAATTTATTTAAAATATGCAAAAATGTAAGCCCTAAATACATTCTTCACAAAAGCCCGGCTTTACATCATCATACCGAAGGCTTTAAATAATATATATGCTAACAGTTTTAGGCGCCAGCGGTTTTATAGGTTCTAATTTAGTAAATGTACTAAAGGGAAAAAATATAGTTTTTAATGCGCCAAAAAAGCAAGAAAGCCTTGGTAAAATAAATTTGGGCAATGTTATTTATTGCATTGGCATGACAAGTGATTTTAGAACTAAACCTTTTGAAACTATAGAGGCACATATTTGTAAGCTGGCATATATTTTACAAACATGCACATTTGAATCACTGACTTATTTATCTTCTACGCGTGTTTACATAAAAAGTAAAACGGCTAATACCTGCTTAACTGAAGATGATGATATTGTTATTAATTCGGGCGATGCGTTTGATTTATTTGCTGCGTCTAAAATAACAGGAGAATTGCTTGCCTTAAATTCGGGAAGAGATAATATTAAAATTGTTCGCTTATCAAATGTGTTTGGAGGAGACTTGTTTTCTCAAAATTTTATTACATCTATAGTCAAAGATGCTTTAATTAATAAAAAGGTTGAATTGTTTACAACACCGGATTCTTCGAAAGATTATATTTCAATAGATGATGTTTGCGATGCGTTAATAAAATTGGCATATCATTCCAAAACAGGAATATTTAACTTAGCATATGGTGCAAATACAAGTAACAAAACTATTTTAGACGAATTAATAAAGCTGACTGGTGCAGAAATAAGTTATTCACCCAAAGCCGAAAAAATTATTTTTCAGGAAATTAGTAATTCAAAGATTGCAGATGAAATTGAATTTAAACCTACAAAAAATATTATTACTTCATTGCCAGAGATTATTTCAGCATATAAAATATAAATCGTAATAATAATGTTACTTTCTTTAGATAAAATTGAATTAATGGATTATACTTCTAATCAATTAAACCATTTTTTTCCTGATAGGAATAATGTAAACTTAAATAAAGTAAGCCACTTGATGGATTTGGCATTGGACAGATTGGATTATTGTTTTAAGCATGTTGCCTTTCAGCGATATAATAAAGATGGCATCACACTGTTTAATCATTTGTATTCTGATCACTATTTAATGTACACCTGGTTTTTAGCAAATACATTATGGAAAGAAGAAGATGATATATTAATAGCTTCAAAGCTTTATTATCTCAATAAGGCACTGCATGGTTTGGATTGTATGTATGATACTCAATTACCAGAAATATTTTTATTATTTCATTCTGCAGGTACAATGCTTGGTAAAGCATCTTATGCTGATTATTTTGTTGCTTTACAGGGCTGTACCGTTGGGTCACATAAAAATAATTATCCTGTAATCGGCAAAGGGGTTTCTCTTGCAGCAAATTCTTCAGTTATTGGCAACTGCATAATTGGTGCCAGATGCACAATAAGCACCCGTACAACAATTTTTCAAAAAGATATCGCAGATGATAGCACAGCATTTATCGATTTTGAAACAGGACAATTAAAAATAAAGCAAACAAAGGAATGTTTTGCTCAACAGTTTTTTAATGTAGACCTAAAAAAAGGATAGTATTGCTAAAAAGATTATTACACACCACTTCTTTAAAAGCAAATATTATAGCCAATTTTGCGGGCAATGGGTGGGCAGCTTTAATAAGTATTGTTTTTGTACCCATTTACCTGAAATATATTGGTGCAGAGGGGTATGGACTTATCGGAATTTTTGCCAGCCTGCAGGTCGTACTTTCTTTGCTCGATAGCGGGCTAAGTACCACTTTAAATAAAGAAATGTCGAGACTGAGTGTATTGCCGGGCAAAGAACAGCAAATGCGGAACATTGTTAAAACCCTTGGAACTGTATATTGGGTGGTAGCTTTGGCAGCAGGTTTAATAGCCATGGCGCTTTCTCCTGTGCTGGCAAAATATTGGGTACAACCTAAAGACCTGAGTGTACAAACAATCACTTATGCTTTTCTTCTATTAAGCCTTTCCCTGATATTTCAGTTACCTACGGGCTTTTATAGCGGAGGATTATTGGGATTACAAAGACAGGTAATGCAGAATATAATCCGGATTGTATTTGCTACACTGAGGAGCGTGGGAGCCTTATTGGTACTGATGTTTGTATCAAAGTCAATCCTTTATTTTTTTGGCTGGACATTACTGGTAGCCATGCTCCAGGCATTTACACAAAGATATTTTTTATGGCATTGCCTGCCTAAAGCACAATCAAAACCAATATTTGATAAACAGGAATTAAAAAACATCTGGCGTTTTGCTGCCGGTATGGTGGGCATCAGCCTTACGGCTATTTTACTTACACAGGTAGATAAAATCATCCTGAGTAAAATATTGTCTTTGGAACAATTTGGATATTATACAATTGCCTGTAGCCTGGGATTAATGATCACCCAAATAGTAACACCTTTAACACAATCTTATTTTCCCAGGTTCTCTAATTTAATAAGTTTAAAGAGAACAGAAGAACTTAAAACGGTATATCACCAGGGATGCCAGATGATCAGTGTGTTGGTATTACCGGCAACGCTAATATTGGTTTTTTTCAGTAAGGAATTAATTTTTATCTGGACCAAAAACCCCGTGACGGTGGAAAATACCTGGTTGGTAACAGCTATATATGCTTATGGAACGGGTATGAATGGATTACTGAATATTCCATATATACTTACATTATCTTATGGATGGACCAGGCTGGCCTTTTATCAAAATATTTTTTTTCTTATACTAATGATTCCCTTAAGTATTTTCCTGGCTTTAAAATATGGAGCTTTAGGCGGTGCATTATCCTGGGCAACCATTAATACTATCGGGTTTTTTATTACCCCACAATTAATACATCGCAAGCTATTGAAAGGAGAGGCGGGTAACTGGTACTGGGAAGACTGCCTTCGGCCTTTACTGGTAGGTGTTGCCATTATTGGGTTAGCCAAATATTTTGTTTTCAGAACAACGTATGGTAATTGGATAGAACTGCTGTTAATAGCATTCGTAGGTATTTTATCTGTTGCAGGCATTATTCCCTTTGCCGATAAGTTAAAAAATAATATATTCAATATTTTTAAAAAAGCGGAGTCCAATGCCCAATGATCTCCTGGTTAGTAAAAGCAGGCTGTATATCCATTATAATAATCATTATTTTTGAAAAAAAGCAAACGGTTTTTTGCTAATTGTAACAGGATTTAAGTTCAAAAGTATTTTTACATGTTTCAGCCACTAATAAGTGTCATAATTACCTCCTATAATCGCGCTGAATATATAGCTGATGCTATCGAATCAGCGTTATCGCAGGATTACTCAAATTTTGAAGTAGTAATAAGCGACAACGCCTCTTCAGATAATACAGATGAAATCATATCAAGGTATATATCCGATCCCAGGATCAGGTATTTCAGGAATCAAACGAATATCGGGATGATACCCAATTTTAAAAAAGCCACAGAAAAATTAGCCCGGGGTGAATACATTACATTTATATCGAGCGATGATTATCTTACCAATGACTCATTTTTATCCGAATCCATTGAATTAATTGAGCAGGGGAAAGCTGTGCTTGCCGTTTTTTCCAAGAATCAAGCTTATAATACATTTACAAAATTGCTCTCTTTGCAAAAACCACGACATTCTTATGTGTACGACCAAAAATTTAAGAATGGCATTGATGTGTTTTTTGATGTTCCTATAGCAGGTAATTTCGGTTTTGGGGGAGCTTTTTATAACAGAGAATTATTTATAAGTTTAGATCCGTTTAAATATGAATTATCAGGAGTAGATGCGCTGCTTAATTTTTTACTTATGCTTAAAGGCAACATAGGGTTTATCAGCAAACCAACATATACCTATCGGATTCACGCAGGCCAGGCTTCAGAATTATCTACTGCTAAGGATATTATTGCCAATTTTAATCACATATTAATTCCTTTTCAGTACGCGAAGCAAAATAAATTAGCTGATGAAGAAAAATTGGAGCAATGGAAAAATGACCTTGTGTTTCGTGACCTTCGGCATTTTACAGTGAGTCTTTCCGCATCAAAGAATATGGAATATAAAAACTTATTATGCTATGCTAAAATGAACCATTTACTGGTGTACAAGAAATTGAAACGGGATATAAAATGGAACATCATAATTTTTTTCTTTAAGCGTCCTAAATTCAGCATTAAGTTTTTTAAGATCTTCTCAAAAAAAAGATTTGAAGAATTACACCACATTCTTGAGTCTCATTAAAACAGTGCATTTTTAAAGGTAGTTTTGATAATTGTTTTTTGAACGCAAGAAATGAATAAAATAATGGCAATAGGCTAGGTGAAAAAAAATGTACTCCATATCATTAATGCCCTTACACCCGATGGCGCCGAGAATTTATTGGTAAATTCATTAGCCGCAGGTGGATTGCAGGAATACACCAACAATGTGCTTGTATATTTTCGGGGAACATCTCCAATAGAAAACAGGATAGATGCAGCTGTTAAAGTGATCTGCCTGGATTATAAAGGGATTTTTGATCTGCCCCGCGCCTTGCTGAAACTCAGGAAAATAATAAAAGAACATAAGATTGAACTGGTACACAGCCATCTTAATCCCGCATCCTTTTACACCTATTTATGTTGTCCCCCCAATGTTCCACAGGTCCATACCATGCACACGATATATTCAATGAATACCCAAACTCCCCGGATAAAATTATACCTTGAAAAAGTACTATACCTGACAAAAAAAAGCTGCAACCTGATCTTTTTAACGGATTATGCAAAGGAGGATTTTTTAAAATCAGTATCTTTTAAGGGAAGAAGCTTTGTATTGAACAATTTTATACAGGATGATTATTTTAAAGATACTGCTAAAGTATACGCTGCTGACAGCTGTGTATTAAAAATAGTTGCGGTAGGCAGATTGGTAAAACTTAAAAATTTTGAATATTTACTGGAAGCGTTCAGCTATTTAAAAGACAGAGAAATATATCTTGACATTTATGGCGCGGGGGATATTGCCGGATTTGAAAAGCAAATAAGCGCTACAGGAATAAAGGTGAGGATGATGGGGCACAGCTATGAGCTGGATAAGAAGTTCACAAATTATGATCTGTTTATCATGCCCTCAAAATACGAAGGATTTGGATTGGCCTTATTTGAAGCCATGGCCGCAGGTGTTCCTGCTATGGCATCGAATATTGCGCCACTCAAAAGCATTGCAAAAGATAATGCGATCTATTTTGATCTTGATAATGCTGAGGCATTGGCTACCGCTATAATTCAGATATTTGAAAAAAAAACCGATATCAATTCCCTGGCAAAAAAAGCACAGGGCTACGCGGAAAAAACTGTCAGAAGAGATATTTATATAAAAAAATTACTGGAGATCTATGGTAAGCTATAAGCGCCAGCCCTGTTGATTTATTATTGCTTAATAGCCTGGATAAATGCAGCCCTGGTTGAACAGGCTTCGGTTGAAAGATGCTTAAAAGGCGAAGCAAAATTTTTGAGTACAAATCCTTCCGGCCCCGGATACTTAATGATTTTGGTCATCTTAAAATTTAATTTTCCGATTATTTTAAAATGATCCGTAACAGAAGCCCTGTTCAGGGGGGCTGGTGTTTTTTGTTTGATCAGCTCCCATTCTTTTTCAGAAAATGTCCAATGACCATTCCAGGTTTTAGTAAGGTGATGTGATGAAAAGTCAACGCTGTGAGACATTATGCCCCCAACTTTTAATAAATTCTTTATTGCCTCGTAAGTATTTTCCAGGGCGCTTACATACTGTAAAGCAGCCTGCGAAAAAAACAGATCAACAGTATCTTTCTCAATGATCGTTTTATCATCCCAGGGAACATAACAACTTATAAATGCATTATCTTTCTCATCTTCTAAATGCATAAGCTCATTCCGGATCTTATTGATCCTTTCTTCAGATAATGATCCCTGCAAAATATTTTCAGGAAGTATATCTGAAGGGAAACCGTAACTATCCAGTTTGGGTGTCGTTCTTGGAAATTCAATGTCGCCGGGGATATTGGCCCTTTGTTTAAACAACTCTACCAATTCATCAAAGATTTTTAAATTCCTTTCAATATCCCAGTATTTAAAAATATCCAATGCATAATAATGCCTGCAGCCACAAAGTAAAGCAGCGAGGCCTGTGCCTAAAGAATCTCCCGGACCCAATTCAGCCACAGTAGTGTTGATGTGTTTGTAACCCGAATGGGAAGCATATATAAGATGTCGCAGCCATACCGTGTAACAATACCTGCTATTGATCGTTCCGCCTGTTGAAGTTGGTGTTTTTTTTTTGTAGCCTATGAATTTTGAGAGTAATCCTTTTAGAACCGGTAAAAAAGTTTCGTTATTCATGTATAGAACATTCAGCGATATAATTCGAGTACTGCAATTTATAATTAAAACACAAAAAAGTCAACAATTTATTCGTTTAGACTAACTTTGATCTTATAATAAAGCGCCAGTAAAAATTATTTTTTAAGACAGGGAATCATGAATGATAAAATTCGTATTGGATTGCTTATTGATTCTTTTGTAATGCCCGCCTGGATCACAGGCATGGTAAAAAAAATAACCGAGATAGATAAAGTTGAAATAGCGGTTATCATCGTTGCGGCTCCTGATAACCACCACGATTCATCCGGGTGGGGTTACAGGTTTTACAAGGGGCTGGATAACATATTGTATAAAACTTATCCAAACGCAGATCAGGCAACGGATCTCTACCCCCTGGTCAAAAATATTCCACAGGTAAATGTTTCCCCGCTTATTTCAGAAAAAAAAAAGGAGATCGGGCATGATGATGTTAATATTATCTCGGGATACCATCCAGATGTATTAATAAAACTTGGTTTTGAAAATTTGAGCGGAGAAATTCTGGACCTTCCGAAATTAGGGGTATGGAGTCTTGATTGTTTCAAAGAAAAATCGGTGAATTTGAGCCCGGGCGCGCTGCAATTTTTTAATAATAATGAGATCACCCCTTCGGCCGTTAAGATACTCTCCGGTGATCCCGCAACGGAAAAAATACTTTACCAGTCATTTTCCATGACAGATAAAAAATCCCTGAATAGGAACCTGAACAAGGTTTATTGGAAATCACTTTCTTTTATACCCAGGCTTTTGTCTCTTTTATCACAAAATGGCGAAAACTGGTTTTGGGAATATATTAAGCAAAATAATGACAACTTATCAGGCAGGATGGTTCTCCCGGGCGGCGTTGTAAGCAATGGGAAAACTTTGCAAACCCTGATCAATAAATATTTCGGTGAAATTGCCAATAGAATAAAAGGTCTTTTTCATCCTGATCGCTGGAACCTTTTTTATCATGTTGGGGAAAGCGATCATATCGAAACAAAGGCACCTGCTTTCAAGAAAATACCTTGCCCTAAGGGGGCATTCTGGGCCGATCCTCACGTCGTGAATTTTAATAACAGCCCGTTTATTTTTTTTGAGGAATGGGATCATAAAAAAAAGAAGGGGCATATTTCGGCAATCGAATTTACAAATGGGAATACGGTTCCTGCAGTGTTAAAAGTATTGGAAAAGCCATATCATTTATCCTATCCGTTTATCTTTCAATGGAAGGGAATGTTTTATATGATACCTGAAACGGCTTCAAACAGGACAATAGAATTATACCAGTGTAAAAATTTTCCCGGCGAGTGGGTTTTTGTCATGAACCTTATGGAAAACATTCACGCGGTGGATACCACTTTGTATTTTTATGATAATAAATGGTGGCTGTTTGCCAATATTGTTGAAAATGCAGGGGCATCATCACTTGATGAATTATTTATTTTTTGTGCGGATGATTTTCTTACCACTGATTGGTCTGCACATAAATTAAATCCGCTTGTATCAGATGCCCGGAATGCCAGGCCGGCAGGGGCAATATTTTCAATAAATGGAAAAATTTACAGGCCATCCCAGTGTTCGGATAAAATTTACGGAAGAAGCGTCAATATAAATGAGGTCATTACTTTAACCGAAAGCAATTTTTTGGAGATCAACGGCGCAAGGCTTGTTCCGGGAGGTGCAGGTGAGGGCCTTGGTATTCATAGTTATAGTAAGTTGAACCAACTTACAGTAATTGATATTTTCTGTCATAAAACTAACGGGAATTGAAAAATTATTTATTTAGCATACTTTCAGGTAAATGTTAAAAGAAAAAGGCAATCTTAACCTGATCCAGGTCCTTCGGGGAGTGGCCAGCCTGCTGGTGGTACTGTTACATACAACTGTAAATTCAAAAGAAATATTAAACAGGGATTTTTGCCTTAATATTTTTTCCTTTGGCGGCTCGGGGGTGGATATTTTCTTTGTACTGAGTGGGTTTATTATCACTTATACCAGTCTAAAAGGGTTGGCACAACCCGGTAAATTGCTGTCATTCCTGCGCAGGAGATTTGTGCGGATATTTCCCACCTACTGGATCATTATTACATTATTTGTTCTAATCCAGGTTGCGCTGCCTTCATTTTACAAAACGCATTATAGCTTTACCGTATCCAATATTTGTTCTACTTTATTCCTGCTTCCCGGCCATGTGATGGTTAACGGGGTTAGCTGGACGCTGAGCTATGAATTATTTTTTTACATCCTGTTCTCACTGGCTTTTTTACTACCCAATAAAAAACTGGCCTTTACCCTGTCGATGTTGTATGCCCTGGTAATAATTGTATTGCCGTTCCTGGGATATGATTTTGAAAATGGCAACAGGTGGATGAACCTGCTTACCTATCCAATGAATGTAGAATTCTTTATGGGAGTACTGGCCGCCATATTGATTCCGCGTATACCCCCGGGGTTTAGCCTCCCCTTGATGATCATGGGAGGCTTTCTTTTCCTGGCAGGCGGAATATTCACGGATCAGCAGCTCCGGCTACTGCCAGGCACGTTTAACAGGGTAGTGCTCTTCGGCATTCCTTCTTTTTTGATCATTACAGGTTTGGTAAAGTTTGAATTAAGCAAAAATATAACAGTCCACAATATTCTGCTTTCACTGGGGGAAGCCTCTTATTCATTGTACCTCCTGCATTTGCCGGTCATTGTTGCATGTATGAAGATCATCGCCAAATTTAATATCCATAATAATTTTATTTTGCATGGCCTGTTGTTGTTTATGATCGTCATCATCTGTTATGCCAGCATATTATTTTTTAAATGGGTTGAAAAGCCCATTATCAGCAAATTGAATAAATCAAATAAAACAAAAATGACTTTAGTCGCGGGTACAAAAGCGAATGGTCACGGCAGTTAAAAAATGAAAATATTACACGTATTATATTCAGGTTTGGGCGGGCATGGCAATATTTTTTTTTCTATGGTAGCCGCGGATAAACAAAAAGAATTTGAATATGAAGCATTATTTTATGGTATCGAAGAGGTGAGAAATGATTTTATTGAACAATGCGCCCAAAATAATATACCCTGGTATTTTGCGAAGAAGAATGTTAAACTCGATTTCAAATATTATTCACGAATACGGCACTATATCAGAAAAAGCGATCCCGACATCATATTTTTACATGGAAGCGCATATATATTATCTGCAAAAATCGCCGGTTTTTTCACCAAAAAAAAGCCTGCAATCATTATACGTGAAACGCAGGCCAATCATTTAAAAACAACTGCGCAGTGGCTGTCATTGGCTGCGGCGATGTGTATGGCCAATCATATAGTGTGCCTGACCAGTGAATTTAAAGGACAAATACAAAAAAAACTGGGGTGGTTATACAGGGAAAAAAAAGTTGTTGTTATTTCAAATGGTATTAACCTTGATGTGTATCAACCCCGCGAAAAAACAGCCCGCAAAGAAGTGATCATTGGCATGCAAAGCAGGCTGGTCAGGATCAAGGATCACATTACTTTATTAAAAGCATTTGCATTATTAAAACGGAAACATCCCCAGGCCGGATTTGATCTGAAGTTAAAAATTGCAGGAGATGGCGATTTTAAAGAAGAGCTGGTACAACTTACTGCAGCGCTCGGTATTGCAAAGGATGTTGAATTTACCGGGCTGATACCCGAAAATGAAGTGATTGGATTTTTACAAAACCTGGATATATATGTGCACGCCTCATTAGGAGAAACAATGAGCACAGCGATCATGCAGGCAATGGCTTGTAAATTAGCAATTGTTGCATCTGATGTAAATGGCATCAATAACATGATTACAGACAGGGTAACCGGTTTATTGGTCCCCCCGCAAAAGGAATACGAATTGTCAGCGGCTATACAGGAATGCCTGTCTGACATCAATCTAAAAAATTTGCTTGCTCAAAACGCTTATGAATATGCACAGATCAATTTTTCAAACCAAAAGATGATAACATCTTATAAAAACATATTTTTGTGAATACAACTTTTAAGCAGGGCGGGGAAGTAAAATCGCTGGAATTTATTTTGATGTAATGAAGATAGCGTCATGCGATTTTTCATTTTCTTAGCCCCCCAATAATTAAATGAAATAATGATAAAGTCTTTATTTAAACAACAGGCTGATAATGCGCAAAGATTTTTTGGAACCTATGATCTTGTTAAGGTTCAAAGTATCCAGCAGGAAGCGGAATATAAAAGGGTGAAAGATGAAATAGCCGCAAAATTTCCTGATAGTATAGCATTGTGCGGGTATAAAGTATATTCACAAACTGATGAAGATGGCATCATTGAAGAAATTTTTAAGAGGATCCCCAATAACAAAAGATGTCTTGAAATAGGTATTCAAACCGGTATTGAATGCAACACACTGTTCCTTTTACTAAATGGATGGAAGGGAACCTGGGTGGAGGGCAGCAATAAATTTTGTAAAAAAATAACCAGGGACCTCCATGGCGCTAATTTTAAAAACAAACTTTCTGTTGTAAATGCATTTATAGACAAAGAGAATATAATCGAAATATTCAACCAGTCAAATAACTTCTTCGGATCAACGGAAATTGATTTCTTTTCATTGGATATTGATGGGAATGATTATTATATAATGGAACAATTGCTTCAACATGCTTTCTTACCCAAAGTGATCTGTGTTGAATACAATGCAAAATTTCATCCTCCTTTAAAATTCAAGATAAAGTATAACCGCACGATCGTTTGGGATGGAACGGATTACCAGGGCTGTTCACTGCAGAGTTATGTTGACTTATTTGCGGCGTTCAATTATACCCTTATTTGCTGCAATATTACCGGCACGAATGCTTTTTTTGTCCGGAATGAATTTGCTTCTTCTTTTAGAAACTATACCACTGCAGAACTATATCAACCCAACCGTTATTACCTGAGCCCGATAAGATTGGCCCATAAACCTTCCTTACATTATTTGAGAGATATACTGGAAGAAAATGAAATAAGTTAATGAAGAAAAGAATTTTGATTGATGCTACCACAGTGATTGAAAAAAAAGACGGCCTGTCACAGTACATTATCAGTTTACTGGATCATATTCCCGAAGAGGCTTTTGAGTTATTTGATTTTTCAGTATTGATCAATAAAGAGATCAAACGGGAAGAATTATGGGCTGTGTTGGATACGGGTAAATTTAAGATAGTGGAAGCAAGGATCGCCCCTATCGGGCCTAAACGTGACTGGAATATGTTTTGGTTTTTCCGGAAGCATAAAAAGGACTTCGACCTTTTTCACAGCACCTCCAATCAATATCCCCTGTGTTTAAAGAATGGTATTGCTACGGTTCATGATATTACTTTCCGAAAATATCTTGACACACCCTGGTGGACATTTAAAATAGCTCCACGTTACCTGAACAGGGTTATTAAAAATGCACTCTACCGGTCTGCTGCTGTAATTGCTGTTTCCAACGCAACAAAATCAGCATTGGCAGAGAATTATAAATTAGATGAAAAACTGCAAAATAAAATTGAAGTAATCTATGAAGGATGGGAGCACCTTGTTAACAAAGATCCTGTGGGAATAACAAATACGGCAGTAACTGAACATGATAAATATTTGTTTTACGTAGGCACTACCCGGGTGCATAAAAACATCAAAAATCTTTTAAAGGCCTTTGCTATTGTGATCAACAGCCTTCCGGGAAATATTAACCTTGTGATCAGTGGCAATGATTCCTATCTTGATGCAGAAGACCTGGAAAACATTAATAAAATAAATGCTACGGCTAAACGAATATTTTTTACAGGCTTTGTTTTAAAAAATGAACTGGAACATTTATTCAGAAAAGCCGATTTGTTTATTTTTCCGTCATTCTCGGAAGGTTTTGGTATTCCTGTTCTGGAAGCCTTTTATTTTAAGATACCCGTATTGTGTTCAAATACAACATCCCTTCCGGAGATCGCGGGAGATGCTGCATTGTATTTTGATCCGTACAAGCCGGAAGAAATTGCATCAATTATCCTTTATTTTTATAATAATCCAGAGATCAGGGAAGCGCTCATTGCCAAAGGTCAACAACGGTTACAACTATTTTCCTGGAAAAGAACTGCAGCAGAAACAATATTGCTGTATAAAAAAGTATTGGGAATGCAGGACTGTTTTATCGCACCTGTTTTATGATACAATCGCCTGCCGGGCCTCTTTATTTTTTAAATAAATGGATAATAACATAAATAGGTAAAAAGGGAATATCGGGAGGCGGTACCGTACAAGGGTTCCAAAATTAAAAGTAGATAAGCCTATGATTACTGCCAGTATCATGGAAAAAATAAATGCAAGGAAAATATAGGGATCAGAAAAAATGTAATAAAAGAATTTGAAGAACCTGCATTTTACCAGAACAAAAAGGGTTGCCAGCAAAGCAAGAAATGATTCCAACGCCGAGAATACCATAATGGGCTTTCTGACTTCCCATAAAAAGGGCCTGAATATAGTGGTAAACACTGCCAGCGGGCTTCTTGATATGATCCCGCCAATGGAAATATCGGCATTCACTGAGGAAAATCCAGACGCATTGCCTTCCTCCTCACCGGCGCTGGCATAGGCTCCCTTAAAAGCCTCAATATTGGTTTTAGAATCTTCTATAATAGAATCAAGGGTGGAAGAAAGGCTTATTATCACTATTGTTGCACTTACCAATAAAATAAAACTGACGATCATCAGTTTGAAAAGATTTTTTTTACTTTTTAAAATGACATTGATCACATAGGCCAAAACTCCAGATACCAATAAGCCGCTGGCTAAATAACTTTTTATTATAAAAAGCAGATAAAATATCAGCAATAGGAAAATTGGGTCCCAGAAGCGGAATTTTTTTTTGACGAAAATTTTATACGCGTAGTAAATAATGAAACTGATGGCGCCAAGGGAGATCGAGTCTTTTATTAACCCGCTCCCCCAAAAACAGATCGAAGGAGTGTACAATATTGTAATAGCCAGTAATTTTTCTGATTTCTTTCCGAGGATCTCATTCATTGTTTTATACAATTTCCATAAGCCCGTAAATGCAAATAACCCGAAGAATAATGAAATGATGAGGTAGCAGTTAAATGATACGTAAGATAATGCGGCGGAGATCTTCATGATGGTAAGATTGGAATCCACATCTATGCCGGTGGGGAGGGTAAATTCACTGGTATTGGCAACGGTATATACTTTTTGAAAGTCATCGCTCGACATAAAAAAAGGAGTAAAAGGATCACCTGTTGAACTGATCACCTTCCTGATAAAATCACTTCCCTGGAAAAAACCAAAAGAATCACCATAGCCGTAATAATATTGAATGACCATGCAATACAACACACTGCCACCCATGTGTAAAATAAATCCTGTAATGAAATATTTTTTGAGAGAGGAGGCTTCATATTTTTTAGATTTCAAAGTGATCAGGAAATAAAAAGCAAATAAATAAACCGGCAGTAAAAGATAGTCATATATGGTAATGTACTCCATCAGGGCGAATGTTTTTTAAGAAACGGTGAGTTATTTTTTGCTGAAAAGATTATCCTTTATCCATACCGCGGTCAAACTGCTCATGAATGATATATCTTGCAATATAACAATAGTTTTTTTTGAAAGTATATTTGCAAAATACCTTACGCTAAAACAGGAACTACCGGCCCGATATTGTATTTTTAATACCGGTAGACAACATTTTATGAATATTGAAATGGTAAACCCTTTTAACGGGCATCAGCTTTTCCCAACCGGATCGGGGTTAATGGATAAGGGTCTTGTCATTTTTCCGAATGAAAATGGGGCTTACCGTATCGTGAAAGATGATAACTACAGCGAAAATTTTGGCTACCAATGGAATAAGTTTGCAGCAACACAATTGGATAAGACCAGCAAACTGGATATTTCAAAAAAACGTTTTTTTGCAGAGACCGGCTGGGATAAGGAAGAACTTTCCGGAAAAAACATCCTTGAACTGGGCTCTGGTGCCGGAAGGTTTACACAGATCATGCTTGATTTTACAAAAGGCGATTTGTATAGTGTGGATTATTCCAACGCAGTAGAAGCGAATTTTAAAAATAACGGCCCTCATGAGCGTCTTCACCTTTTCCAGGCCAGCATCTATGAATTACCTTTTGCAAAAGAACAGTTTGATAAAGTGGTATGCCTTGGCGTATTGCAACATACACCGGATGCCGAAAAAAGTATAGCCTCATTAATTGAAATGGCCAGACCGGGAGGAGAAGTGATCGTAGACTTTTATCCGCTTACAGGCTGGTGGACAAAACTCAACGCCAAGTACCTCCTGCGTCCCTTCAGCAAAAAAATGAGTCATGAAAAACTCTTTAAAAAAATTGATAGGAATATCGACTGGCTCATTAAAACCTACCGGTTCTTTTCAAAGATCGGGTTAGGGAAATTAGTGAACAGGTTTTTACCCATTTGTGATATTGACGGAACACTGCCAAAAGGCCTTCCATATGATCAGCTAAGAGAACTATGTGTGCTGGATACATTTGATATGTACTCTCCATTATATGATCAGCCGCAAAAAATAAAAGATGTGGTGAAATGGTTTGAAAAATATGGTTTGCAGGAAGTCTGGGGAGGCTTTATCAGCTACGATAACTGCAGGGCAGCAGTAGTAAAAGGCATCAAACCATCAACTATGAACCATCAACCATGATATGAACCTGGCCAAATCATTTAGCATATATACTACAGCCTCATTTTTTAATAAGGGAATGATGGCTTTGCTGGCTTTTTTTTTATCCAACTATATTTTACCCCAGGAAAACGGCACCCTTTCGCTGTATAGTGTATTTGTAATGTTTGTAATACCGTTCATTATTTTAGGAATGCCCAGTTCGCTGATATTAGAACACGCCAAATTGGATACCAGGGAATATAAATTATACTTTAGTTCCTCACTCGCATTATCAACTTTTTCATTCCTTATTTTATTATTGATCTTTTTAGCTGCCGGGAATTTTATTTCAGGTATCATCACCGTGCCCTTCCGTTTATTGTTGTTTGGAATGTTGTACGCTTATTTTAATTTATACCAGGAAAATATACTGGCTTATTTGCGCGTACTCAAAAAACCTTTTCATTTTTTGGTCATATCTGCTGTGAAAGACCTCCTGGAAATAACACTGGTGGTGGTTTTGGTCATTAAATCGGGCAGGGGTGCAGAAGGGAGGATACTGGCCGGTGTGATCACAGGAGCTGTCGTTTTTATATTTGGACTGCTTTTTTTTTATAAAGACGGCCTTATTCATTTACAGATAAGCAAAAAGTACCTGAAAGAGGAATTCCGTTTCGGAATTTCACAGGTGTTCTTTCAATTCAATGTTTTTATATTGAATGCATCTGATAAATACCTGATCAATTATTTTGATCCCCATGATAAATCGGGTTTGGGAATATATTTTATGTCTAATCAATTTGCATTTATTATTAATGTACTGGTCAGTGCATTTTTCTTTTCTTACCAACCGGTGTTGTATAAATACCTCAGCCATCTTACCGAAGAAAATAAACTGAAGATGCTTAAAATTAAATATCTTTTTGCAGGATTTTTGTTGCTTTGCACCGTATTACTTTGTGTAGCCATTCCCGTTATTTATCACCAGTTCATTAATAAAAAATATCACCCGGGAATTCCCTATGTGGCATGGCTTGCATTTGGTTATTTTTTCTGGGGATTATATGCTTTGATGCTGGGTTTTTTATATTATTACAAAAAGAATAAAGTGGTCATTATATTTTCTGTTTTCAGTGCGGTGGTTTGTATAGGATTGGATTATTTCTTTATCAGGACGTATGGCGTAATGGGCGCTGCATACGCTAACCTGATCACGTATTGTATTCTTTTTATCACATTGTTCATCACGGTGAACCGTGTTTGCAATTTGCAAATGCCCTGGCTTCAGTTCGGCGCTATTTTTAAAAGAACAAAATAATAAAGATTAAAACATCGTTATTCAACGTGTATTTCAACAACTGTGTAACCAATAAATCCTGATCACGAAACTTTACTAATGAATAATCCCCTGAGCCCGGTAACGGGTAAAAATAATACTGCACTTACTGATATTTTTTTTGGAAAGGATATCATTCAGTTATACGAAACCCAGTTGGGTATGGATGTTTCGGCATTCTTTTCAAAGACAGACACTTTCTTTTTGTATCAATGCAATGAAACTGGTTACCGGTTTTATCATCCGGAGGGCATGGATGGGGACGGGGCATTTTATGCTACCTTACAGCAACGGTTAGGCGATGATTATTATCACGACTGGAAATTTGAGAACCAGTTGGCTTACGATGTTATAAAACCGGGCGATCATGTACTGGATATCGGTTGCGGGATTGGCAAATTTTTAATAAAGGCAAAAGAAAAAGCAACTGTTACCGGACTGGAATTAAATGAAAGCGCCATTGCAATGTGCAGGCAAAAAGGCCTCCAGGTGTTTAACGAAAGGATCGAAACGCATGCAACTCATAAGGCCGGATACTATGATGTGGTTTGCCTCTTCCAGGTGCTGGAGCATATTTACAATGTGAAGCCATTCCTTGAAGCCGCACTGAAAGTGTTAAAAAAAGGCGGAAAGATCGTGATCGGAGTACCCAATAATGAACCTTATTTCCTGGGCTTTGATAAATATTGCACTCTGAATCTTCCGCCACACCATATGGGATTGTGGAATAAAGCGGTGTTTGAAAAAGTAGCCCCGCTGTTCAATATAAAAATGCTTGACTGGCGGTATGATGTGAAAGGCAGTATCAGGACCTATGCTTATTTGAAAGCAAAATACCTGGCACATATCAAATCGCCCGGTGGTAAACATACCCGGGCCGAAAAAAAACAAATGCTTACCTGGGGGTTGATCACCATACCCATGGCTATCATTAAAAAGATCAGCAAAGGCATCAACGGATCGCATATAGCCCTGGTATTTGAGAAATTATAAAAATAGTTGTATTAACCAATGAAGAAAAAAAAGATCATTCACTTTATTTTTAACCTGGGAAGGGGCGGAGCCGAGACCATGATGGTGAGGGTGATCAAAGAATTAGATGAATATGAACACATAGTGGTTACCCTTTTTCCACTGAACCATTTTGGAAATGAATTACAATGTGATAAACTGATCTGCCTTAATCTTGGATCATTGTTCTCATTGCCATGGGCAGTTTTTAAATTCAGGAAATTGCTTAAAGCAGAAAAACCTGCGATTGTTCATACACATCTTTTTTGGCCAACGATTATAGCAAGGGCAGCTGTTCCGGAAAAGATTCCGTTAATCACTACCATTCATGCTTTTATTGCCCATTCGGTTGAATATAAGAACTGGCATATTCGCTTTTTGGATAAATTGACTTACCGGTTCAGGAAAACCATCATTATCGTAGTGGCAAAGGGGGCACTGGAAGAATATTTTTCTTTTTTAAAATTAACACCATACAAAGCATATGCATTATACACTTTTGTGGATATTGGTCGTTTTAATATCGCCCATGCAACAGCAAAAGAGCCATCAGCGGTATTCCGCGTAATTTCTGTAGGAGCATTACGAACACAAAAGAACTATTCATTTTTGATCCACGCATTTGAGCAGTTAAAACATGCAGCTATTGAATTGCATATTTATGGCGTAGGAAACCTGCAGCAAAAGTTGCAGCAACAAATTAAGGATAGCGGTGTAAATGTTATTTTGAAAGGGGAAGTACAAAATATTGAACAAATCATCCCGCAATATGACCTCTATGTAATGCCTTCGCGCTATGAAGGATTTTCATTGAGTGTATTGGAAGCAATGGCAATGGGATTGCCTTTGCTATTAAGCGATATTCCTTCGTTCAGGGAACAATGTGAAGACACGGCGGAATATTTTTCATTGAATGATGCAAATGAACTCACGCAAAAAATAGCATTCATTTCCATGAAGAGCGGTGAAGAATTGAAAGCTGCAGGAGAGAAAGGAAGGCAAAGGGCCATTCATAATTTTACTTTACCCCAGCATATTGAAGGTTTGAGGAAGATCTATACCGCAGCAGTGACCGACACGAATTAAAAATCATAGGCATACCTTTGCGGGATAAAATTTAAATATATACGATGTGCGGAATTTCGGGGTTTGCAGATTTTAATAATAAAACGGGACAAGCTATCCTGGAAAAAATGAACCGCAGCCTGGCGCATCGGGGCCCTGACGGAGAAGGCTATGCGATGTTTAACGATGCTGCAGCCACGATAGGCCTTGGACACCGCCGCCTCAGCATTATTGACCTCTCCGCGGGCGGACACCAACCAAAGACATTTCAATCACTGCATATCACATTTAACGGAGAAATATATAACTACGTAGAAATAAAAAAACAATTAGAAGACAAAGGCCACCATTTTCACACGCATAGCGATACCGAAGTGGTTTTACACGCTTTCACCGAATGGGGAACAGATGCGCTCCAACAATTCATCGGCATGTTTGCTTTTGTATTGTATGATGAAGCCAGGCAGAAATTATTTGCCTTTCGGGACCGGGCAGGTGCAAAACCATTTTATTATTACTGGAAAGACGGGCTGTTTCTTTTTGGTTCCGAATTAAAGGCATTGATGCAACATCCAGGTTTTGAAAAAGAGATCAACATTAATGCAACTGCAGCGTATATGCAATTCGGTTATGTACCCGCACCTCATTGTATTTTTAAGGATGCTTATAAATTAAACCCTGGTCATTTCCTGGAGCTGGACCTGGGGAATCAATCACTGCAAACGCACCAGTACTGGAACGTGTATGATGCCTATAATAAACCCACAATAAAAATAAGTTTACCCGATGCTATTAATGAAACAGAAAAAATACTGACCAGCGCTTTTCAATACCGAATGGTAAGCGATGTGCCCGTGGGCGTTTTTTTAAGCGGCGGCTACGACAGCAGCTGTGTAACAGCCTTGCTACAAAAAAACAGAACAGAAAAAATTAAAACCTTTACGATAGGCGTGCCTGATGACGGCATGAACGAAGCCCCTTTTGCAAAAGCCATCGCTGCACATCTTGGTACGGATCACACCGAGTTTTACTGTACACATAAAGAAGCCCTTGAGATCGTTCCACAGTTACCCTATTTTTATGATGAACCCTTTGCCGACAGCAGCGCCATTCCTACTACACTGGTGAGCAGGATCGCAAGGGAAAAAGTGATCGTGGCCTTATCAGCCGATGCAGGCGATGAGATATTTGCCGGCTATAACCGCTATGATTATATAATGAAGTATGGCAAAAAAATTCAAAACATACCCGGCTTTATCAGCCGGGGTATTGCTGGTTTGATGAATACGGTTAATGCCAGTTCCATACCTTATTTCAACAAAAAGTATTTGTTTTCCAGCCGCTATGAAAAGGCTAAATCAATTTTGGCCAATACGGATAAGAAAAATATTTTTTTAAACCTTACCGCGCATTACAGCCTGGAGAATATTGCAGGGTTGATCAAATATCCCGTTGCGGCAGTGGGTACGGCCTTTGATAGTAACGAATTGAAAAAAGATCATTTTTCGTTGTTGTCTTATATGATGGCTATAGATTATCAAACTTACCTGCCCGATGATATTTTGCAAAAAGTAGACAGGGCAACAATGAGTGTGGGCCTTGAAGGAAGAGAACCATTCCTGGATCAGCGGGTGATAGAATGGGCAGCACAATTACCCACGGAATATAAATACAATAAGGGCAATAAAAAATTTATCCTTAAGCAAATCGTCCATAAATATATACCGGCTGCCCTCATTGACAGGCCAAAAAAGGGTTTTGGGATTCCCATTGATGTTTGGCTTCAAAATGAATTAAAGCCCTTTGTTGATCACTATCTTGATGAATTATTTATAACCAGGCAGGATATTTTCGTTAATGAAGAGGTTCAAAAAATAAGAAGGTCTTTTTACCAGGGGAAATTAGAAAGGACGGAAAAAGTATGGTTTTTATTGATGTTCCAGATGTGGTATGATAAATGGATGAACAATAATTAATGTATGACCGGTCCTCCAAAAAAAATTCTTTTCATTTCATACGATGGTATGACCGACCCCCTGGGACAAAGCCAGGTGATCCCTTACCTGCAGGGATTGAGCCTTTACGGCTATCAAATATTTTTATTGAGCTGCGAAAAGAAAGCCGTTTTTCAGGGAAATAAAATATTGGTTGAACAAATGCTCAAGGGTTATACCATCCGGTGGGTGCCGTTGCATTATACCAAAACACCCCCGGTATTTTCCACATTGATCGATGTCATCAAACTTAAAAAAGCAGCAAAGAAAATCCATACTGACCATCACATTGATCTCGTACATACGCGGCCGGGAGTGCCTGCACTGGTTGGCCTGTGGATGAAGAAAAAAATGGGTGTGAAATTTCTGAATGATATCCGTGAATTTTATGCCGACAGTCGTGTGGAAGGCGGAATGTGGAATATAAAGAATCCCCTCTATAAAAGGATCTACGGTTTTTTTAAGAAAAAAGAAACCGAAGAAATAGAACAAAGCGATGGGATAGTTTGTCTCACCCACGCAGCTGAAAAAATAATACAGCAATGGCCTGCGTTTAAAAAAAACACCCCGCTGGAAGTGATACCCTGCAGCGCAGACCTGGATTTATTTGATCCTTCACGGATCGGTGCTACCCAAAGAACAGTATTGAAAAAAGAATTGAATATCCATGAAAATGATTTTATTGTAAGCTACCTGGGCTCCATTGGAGGATGGTATTTAATTGCTGAGATGATGCAGTTTTTTAAAATGTTAAGTGAAAAAAAACCGGCCACCAAATTTCTGTTCATTTCGCCGCACCGGCATGAAGAGGTCATTGCTGCCGCTGCAAAATATGGGGTAGCGCCGGAAAAGATCATTACTAAAAAAGCATACAGACAGGAGGTTCCCTTGTTGCTTTCTTTAAGTGATTATTCTATTTTCTTTATCAGGCCCTGTTATTCCAAACAATCTTCATCGCCCACTAAACACGGCGAAATAATGGCTATGGGCATTCCCCTGATCACTAACAGTGGCGTGGGTGACGTAAAAGAAGTTGTAATAAAATATAATTCCGGTATTGTCCTGGAAGAATTCACTGAACCGGTTTTTACAGCCGCAATTGACCAAATTATTTCGGGCGGCCACTTTGATGCATCGGGTATCAGGCGGGGCGCAAGGGAATTTTATTCGTTGGATGCTGCTGTAGAAAAATATAATAAGATGTATACCGAAATACTTGGATAGACTTCCGAAGTTTTTAAAACTTCGGAAGTCTGCCACATAATTATTTTACATTTACAGCATGAGTAAAAAATATTTGATCATAGGCGCAGGTTTTTCAGGAACTGTATTGGCACATCAACTGGCAACAAAATCGGATTGTACAATTGAAATATGGGATGAAAGAGATCATATCGGCGGAAACGCACATACCGAAAGGGATGAACAAACCGGTATCATGGTACACCAATACGGCCCGCATATTTTCAATACAGATAAAAAAGAAATATGGGATTTTGTAAATAGCATCGCGGAGTTCAGGCCTTATGTACACCGTGTTAAAGCGATGAGTAACGGTAAAGTGTATTCCCTCCCGGTGAATTTACATACTATCAATCAATTATTTCAGCGATCATTTACACCCGAAGAAGCAAAAGCATTTTTAGAGACACTGGGTGATACATCTATTGAAGATCCTGAGAATTTCGAAGAACAAGCCTTGCGTTTTATCGGTAAAGAATTGTACTATGCTTTTTTTTATGGGTATACCAAAAAACAATGGGGCTGCGAACCCACAGCACTGCCCGCATCTATCTTAAAAAGAATTCCCGTGCGGTTCAATTACGATGATAATTATCACAATAATATTTACACAGGAATTCCGGTAGAAGGATATACAGCAATGATAAAAAAAATGATTGATCACCCGAATATCCATGTCAAACTCAATAAGAAATTCGATCATACCATGGATATTTCAGGATACGACCATGTGTTTTATACAGGTCCTATTGACGCCTGGTTCAATTTCAAATTTGGCCGCCTGGGTTATCGTACGGTAACATTTGAAAAGTATTATGCGGCAGGAGATTTCCAGGGCACGGCACAAATGAATTACTGCGATGTGGATATCCCCTTTACCAGGATAACCGAGCATAAACATTTTGCCAACTGGGAACATCACGACAGCACCATTTATTTTAAAGAATTCAGCAAGGAATCTGAACCCACCGATATACCTTACTATCCCAAACGCCTGGAACAGGATAAAGCGCTTTTGCTTCAATACCGTTCGGCAGCTGAAGCATTGCAAAAAGTATCTTTCCTTGGGCGGCTCGCCACCTACCGTTATATGGATATGCACCATGTGATCGGGGAAGCATTGAATTACGTGCAGATTTTTTTGTCGGCAATTGCGGACCAACAAAAGCCACCCGTTTTTCCCAATACTGAAAATTAGAAACTTATATTTGCAGCTAAAACGATTGCAAACCATAAGTATCTTTTGGCCATCTAAATGTGCTTTCCAACAATCAAACTATTTATATTTAGAAAATTGTAATGCCTGATTTAATGAAAAACGGAAATTTTGTTATATCCCTTGACTTTGAGATTTACTGGGGAGTAAGGGATGTGCTGCAATTGGACCAATACAGGGATAATCTTTTGGGAGTGCGTACCGTAATACCCGGCCTGCTTCATTTATTCGACAAATATGATATCCATGCCACTTTTGCCACAGTGGGATTATTATTTTTTAATGACAAAGAGGAGTTACTGGCAGGCCTACCCGAAAAGAAACCAAAATATACCGATAGCCATTTATCACCCTATGAAGGGCATTTTGATGAAGTGGGCAGGGATGAAACGGAAGACGTATTTCATTTCGCCCCATCATTGATAAAAATGATACAGCAATCGGGACAGGAAATAGGCTGCCAGACATTTTCCCATTATTATTGCCTGGAGAGCGGGCAAACCATTGAGGATTTCAGGGAAGACCTCAGGGCCGCAAAACGCATTGCTGAAAAAAGAGGGATTACTTTAAAAAGTTTTGTATTTCCCCGTAATCAATACAATGAAGCCTACCTGAATGTTTGTAAAGAAGAAGGCATTAGCTCTTTCCGCGGAAATGAAACCTCCTGGTTATACAAAGCCAAGGATGCCGAAAGTGAAACCCTTTTACGCCGGGCCAGCCGCCTCCTGGATGCTTATATGAACCTGAGCGGCCATCATTGCCATGAAGCAGCTTTTATGAACAGCAATGAACTTTGCAATATTCCGGCCAGCCGTTTTTTAAGGCCTTATTCAAAAAGCCTGGCTTTCCTGGACAGGTTAAGATTGAAAAGAATTACCAATAGTATGACCCATGCGGCCAAACACGGATTAACCTATCACCTTTGGTGGCATCCCCACAATTTTGGAATTAACATCAAAGAGAACCTGGCTTTTTTAGAGAAGATATTGATGCATTACCAGAAGCTGTCAAAAAAATATGTTTTTCGCAGCGTAAGCATGCAGCAACTGGCCGAGTTTTTAAAGAAAGAACAATGAGTAATCCAAAAATAGTGTTGCTGGCAGGTAAGGGCCTCTCCACGAATATTCTTTACCATGCATTGAAAAATGATTTTGCCATTGATACGATCATCCTGGAAGAACCCATTGGTAAAAAAGCACTCTTAAAAAGAAGAATTAAAAAACTTGGAATATGGAAAGTGGCCGGGCAGGTACTATTTCAACTGATCATTGTGCAACTACTCCACGCTACAGCTGCAAAACGAAAGAAGGAAATAAGTAAACAGTTTTCTATGGATAGCAGTGAATTGCCATTAGAAAAGATCAGGCGGGTTAAATCGGTGAATGATGAGAATTGTCTGCAGCTATTGCAAACCATCAGCCCCCAACTGGTCATTGTGAACGGCACAAGGATCATTTCAAAGCGGATACTCGATGGAGTTAGCTCCCCTTTTATCAATATGCACGCCGGTATTACACCTAAGTACAGGGGAGTTCATGGCGCTTATTGGGCACTGGTAAATAAAGATGAAAAAAACTGTGGTGTCACCATTCATTTGGTAGATGCCGGAATTGACACGGGTGCAGTGATCTTCCAAAAAGCAATTACGGTTTGCCGTAAGGATAATTTCGCAACCTACCCACTACTTCAGTTAGCTGAAGGGATCACTTATATGAAAAAGGCCATGGAAGACATTTTGCTGAACCGCCTGGCTTTAATAAATGGCACAAAAGAAAGCGGGCTTTGGTCACATCCGGGCTTCGGTCAATACCTTTATAACAGGATAGTTAAAGGAATAAAATGATCCCTGCGCACATACCGGTAAAATTACCGTCTAATAATCCCTTATTTCACCTCAAAATCCCTGAACATATTAGTTTATTTATTCCGGGGTTATTTTGATAGCCAGACAATATTCAGACTAGGGCAAGCGTTATTACAAAGTCCACCAATATTCTATTTTTAAACCCAAATCCACCCTATGGAGAAGGTAATTGCTGTAGTTGTAACGCACAATCGTCAGGTACTCCTTTCAGAATGCATTGCTGCTTTACGAAAACAAACCCGCCCTTTAGATGCTATTTTAGTTGTCAATAATGGCAGCACCGATACCACAGAGCAATGGCTGCAACAACAATCAGACCTTATTTTCATCACTCAAAAAAATGTGGGTTCCAGTGGAGGCTTCAGCACCGGTATTAATTGGGCTTATCAAAATGGGTATTCCTGGATCTGGTGTATGGACGATGATGGACATTCCAAAGAAGATGCTTTGGAAAATTTACTGGAGGCCGACGATGGCAACCTCCGCCTCCTGAATTGTGCGGTAATTGATAAGAACGATAAGAGATCATTTGTATGGAAAACACAACAATACAAAACATTGGACGAGGTGGATTGCAGGGTCATAGAAGGGATCGGGCATCCATTCAACGGCACCATGTTGCACCGCCGGATCATTGAACGGGTGGGTGTACCCAAACCGAAATTTTTTCTTTGGGGAGATGAGACCGAGTACTACTACAGGATAGTTAAACAAAATAATATCCCGGTTTGTACCATTCCCGGCAGCATTCATTACCATCCTTCTGCTTCATTTTCTCTCAAACAGGATTGGGATTATACGAGTGCCTGGAAAATGTATTTCTATGTACGCAACCGGTTTCATATACACCAGGTGAAATTTAACAGCAAAATATTTGCGTTGTTGAATTATTGCTGCTTTTTAGTGGCCTTCGCAGGACTTGTCTTGATTTACCAGAAAACAGATAAACTCAATAAGATCAGGTTCATCATGTGGCCTGCAGCGGATGCTTTTACCAATAATTTTGAGGCTACACCAACAGGGATACTGGCAAAATTAAAAACAAGATCAGCGTTCTCATTAAGTACTACCATCAACGGCTACCTGAAAAATATCTGGTCAACTGTATTAACTCCGTTTACGCCACAACGTAACAGGAGGGCCGCAAATGCTTAACACTTCCTTGAAATAAACACCCTCTGAAACCAACAGCCCGTGTAACAACCGGCTGTTTTTTAGTTTTTGGATTTGTCCTATATATTTTATCCATGGATGATCTGGTGAAAAAAATAATACCTGCGTTTACCACCTGGTATATTTACCTGTTGAGGAACATCATTTCCTTGCAAAACGCCTGTACAAAACTATTTTACACGGTCCCTGATAATTCGGCCAGCATGCAATATTCATAGTATTATTACGTTATTATAACGTCCGGTAATAATCTATATTTAACCCAATACCATCCTATGGAGAAGGTAAATAAAGTAGCTGTTATTTACAATGGTCAGTTACTCCTTTCAGCATGCATTGCTGCTTTGCGAAAACAAACCTGCCATCATCGTCTACCTGAAAATTATCCGGACAACAGCGCTGATTATGTGCACCACACAACGAAACAGAACGACAGTGAATGCCCTGGCAAATTTAAATTTTATTACAATTAAAAACCTGATTACCGGTTATCCCCCTAATGGACGCCAATGACTACATATTATTTATCGTTTACACTTTTGTATTCTACCTGATCTTTAAGAGCCGCCGGACCTTTTACCAGGATCCTGTGCTGAGACATTATCATAAGGTAGGGTTTTGGATAAAAGTATTTGCAACCATTGCATTTACCATTTTTAATTATAAGATCTCGCTCGGGGATTCCGTGGTATTATACTGGAAAGAGGGCTACAATATTTTTCAGTTAATACAGCATGATATTTCCAATATCAAATTATTATTCATTCATGGTAAGGATTTTGACCAGGCCTTACTGGCAGATACCTGGAACCTGGGCTATTTTAATGATGAGAATAATTACATGGTAACTAAAATTGTTGCCGTACTTTCTTTTTTAACTTTTGGAAAATACATGGTCATCAACCTGTTCTTTTCCATGATATCTTTTTCGGGTGTATGGCGGTTATACAGATTCTTTTATGAGCAGTACCCGCATTTGCACAAGCAGCTTGCGATCGCCATTTTATATTTACCCACATTTGTTTTCTGGAGTTCAGGAATATTAAAAGACCCTATTTGTACAGGCGCAATAGGATGGCTCACCTATGCATTATACGAAATGTTCTATAAAAAGAAGGCGGTTTTAAAAAACACGATAATCATTTTCATCGCCGGTTATTTCCTTGTCAACTTAAAAATGTATATCCTCGTTTCTTATGTGCCCTTCTTCTTCCTGTTCCTGATCCTGAAAAATGTAAACCTTATCAGGAATTCTTTTGTAAAATTTTTACTTGCCCCTGTATTGATAATCGGCAGTATACTGGCGGGCCAGCAGGTGCTTAAAAAATTCGAAAAAGATTTAGGTGGTTATGCAGCCCAGGGCATTGTAAGTCAGATCAAACAACAGCAGGAAACATACGAGCAGCAGGCTGAAAAAGGTATCGGTGAATCAAATTTTTCATTGGGCGTGGATTTTGACGGATCAATGGGCAGTATGATAAAAATGGCTCCGGCAGCCATTGTGGCAACACTATACCGGCCGTTCATCTGGGAATCAACTAAAATATCAACGATGCTCTCATCGCTTGAAAGTCTTGCATTAATGATCTTCACCCTTTCTATTTTATACAAAGTGGGCATTATTAATTTTTTCCGGATTATTGTCAGGGATCCAACCATCACCTATTGTTTCCTCTTTGCGCTGCTTTTTGCATTATTTGTAGGGGCCACAACGCCCAATTTCGGAACACTTTGCCGTTATAAAATACCATGCATGCCATTTTATGTAATTGCACTTTTCCTCATCAGGGATAAATATACGCGCACCAAAGCCGCCGTTACTGTTAAAGCAAAGCTGATAGGAAATGATAATTATCAATTGCAGGCGCAGCTTGCTTAATGTATTCATGATCTGCTCCGGGGTAAAGGCTGTCATTTTTCATACGCTACATTCGTTTCACTTAAGGTCAATATATTTGCTTTGTGTAAAACAACAAACCTCAAATGCCAAAACTCATACGAATAACAACCATTCCAATGGCCTTGCGGTATTTGCTGCCCGGCCAAATGAAGTTTATGGCTGCAAATGGATTTGATGTATTGATGATAAGCGCTGACGGAAAAGAATTGAAAGACGTAATTGAAAATGAACAATGCCGCCACATCATTGTACCGATGACCAGGAAGATCACTCCTTTTCGCGACCTGCAATGTTTATTTCAACTCATAAAAATCATCAGGAAAGAAAAACCAGCCATTGTGCATACCCATACTCCCAAGGCAGGCTTGCTGGGCATGATCGCTGCAAAATTTTGTGGAGTAAAGGTCAGGATCCATACTGTTGCAGGGTTACCCATGATGGTTGAAAAGGGGTTTAAATACCGGCTTTTAAAATTTGTTGAAAAAAGAACCTATGCAGCTGCAAACCATGTTTGGCCCAATAGTAATTCTTTGTTGCAATTGATCACCACAAAGCGGCTTACTGATCCGGGAAAGCTCCATATTATTGGCAAGGGCTCAACCAACGGAATTGATGTTGATTTTTATAATGCAGACACGCTTGATGAAAAATTAACGGGCCAGGTAAAAACTGATATTAACTATTCACCGCAAAATAAATACCTGCTCTATATTGGCCGCCTCGTAGCGGATAAAGGTATTGTAGAATTGTTACAGGTGTTTTCCGCATTGCAAAAAAAACATGCTTCATTAAAACTCATTATTGTGGGCGATTATGAAACATCATTGGACCCCCTGCCGGCAGGTACCATAAAAGAAATTGAAACTAATTCCTCGGTAATTCATATCGGCTGGACTGATGACGTGAAATACTATTTGTACCTTGCCGATCATTTTATTTTTCCATCACACCGGGAGGGTTTTCCCAATGTATTATTGCAGGCCGGTGTCATGGAGCTGCCTATCATCTGCAGCCGCATTGAGGGCAATATTGATGTTGTTGCCCATAATGAGACAGGATTGATCTTTGAGAAGGGTAACGGGCAACAAATGTATGACCAGGTGGAACATGCATTGGCCAACCCGGAACAGGTAAAATCAATGTCAAAAAAATTGAAACAGGTCATTCTTGAAGATTATCGCCGGGAAAATATCTGGCAAAATATTCTTGAAGCATACAAATCATTGTTAAATTAGATAATTAATAAAAGAAAAATGATCATTATAGGATACTCCGGCCATGCATTTGTTGTTTGTGGTATTTTAAAAGCAGCCGGGCAAACCCTTTCGGGTTATTGTGACAAGAACGAAAAGGAATATAACCCGTTTCAGCTTCCTTATTATGGTGACAAATTTTCCGCCAGGGCCATAGCTGAAATGGAACAACACGGCTGTTTCATTGCAGTAGGCGATAATGCACTCCGGAATAAAATATATGATCAACTATCGGCAAGGAATATCCGCTTTTTGAATGCCATTCACCCCGCTGCCGTAACAGATGCTACTGTAACGCTGGCTGAAGGAGGGGTAATGATCGCAGCCCATGTTACGATCAACCCGCTGGCGATCATCGGCACCGGTGTTATTTGTAATACGGCCTGCATTATTGATCACGAATGTGAAGTGGAGGATTTTGCACATATCGGCCCCGGTGCTGTGCTCTGCGGTGATGTAAAAATTGGCCGGCAATCTTTTGTAGGAGCCAATGCCGTGGTGAGACAAGGCATTACAATAGGTAAAAATGTGATGATTGGTGCAGGTGCTGTAGTGGTAAAAAATATACCCGATCATGTTACGGTTATGGGGATACCTGCCAAATAGCTTCCTTTTGATCAAATGGGTTTCCCCTACCTTTGTTTTCTTACACAGGAAAATAAATCAGTATGAAGGTTTTAGTCACGGGCGGCGCAGGATATATCGGCTCCGTTTTAGTCCGGCAATTACTCTGTAAAGGTTATGACGTGAGGGTATTTGATTCGTTGAAATTTGGAGGAGAGCCATTGTACGATGTGATGTTGCACACCGGCTTTGAATTCATGAAAGGCGATGTTCGGATAGCCGCCGACGTTGATAAAGCTTTGGAAGGAATAGATGCGGTTGCACACTTTGCAGCCATTGTGGGAGATCCGGCATGCAAAAAATTCAGCCAGGAAGCCAATGAAACCAACTGGCTGGGAAGTGTTGCCTTGTTTAATGCGGCAGAAAAAGCGGGGATCAAACGTTTTGTTTTTGCCAGCACCTGCAGTAACTATGGCAAGATGCCCGACCCCGGATCCTTTGTTGTAGAAACCTCTGACCTGAATCCCATTTCTCTTTACGCTGAATTAAAAGTGAAATTTGAAAAATATCTTTTGGAAGAAAATAAAGACAGCAGGATCTGCAGTACGGCATTAAGATTTAGTACGGTGTATGGTTTTTCACCACGCATCCGTTTTGACCTGACCGTAAATGAATTTACCCGCAATGCTGCTGTATATGGAGAGCAGGAGATCTGGGGCAAACAATTCTGGCGCCCCTATTGTCATGTGGACGACCTGGCGCGATCGGTTGTGCTGGTTTTGGAAAGCCCCGAAGAGCAAGTGCGTGCCAATGTCTTTAATGTAGGCAGTACAGAAGAAAATTATAATAAGGGAATGATCATCGACGAAGTTTGTAAAGTGGTACCCAATGTAAAAGTGATCTATGTGGAAAGCAGTGAAGACCCCCGTGATTACCGGGTAAATTTTGACAAAATAAAAAATGAACTCGGTTTTACCATCACCAAAAGGGTTCCGGATGGAGTAAAAGAAGTGTATGCCTTACTGAAAACAGGTATCGTTACAGACCCCTTTGAACAAAAGTTCAGGAATATTTGATTTTGTATTAAATAAGGATCTTTATCAGGGCGTATCATCTGCGCTCCTTTTTTTTTAATAGGTTTGCACAGCAAATCAACTCTCTATGCTTTTACTCAGTGGCCCCAATATTGCCGGCAACGAATGGAAATATGTAAAGGACTGCCTGGATACCGGCTGGGTAAGCAGTGTGGGCGCTTATGTAGACCAATTTGAAAAAATGAGCGCAGCATTTGCCGGCACAAAATATGCAGTGGCTACCAGTAGCGGCACCACGGCCCTGCACATTTGCCTGCTGTTGACGGGTGTTAATGAAAATGATTATGTGATCACCCCAAACATAACGTTTATTGCTACCTGTAACTCCATTAAATATACCGGCGCAGATCCCATTTTAATTGATATTGATCCCCAAACCTGGCAAATGGACCTGGACCTTCTTGAAGAATTTTTAAACAAAGAGACTGAGCAACGCGATAATTTTTGTTATAATAAAAAAGATGGCAGGAGAATTCCGGTGATCATGCCGGTACACGTGCTGGGCAATATGTGTGATATGGATAAACTGATGGCGCTTGCGAAACAATATCATTTAATTGTAATTGAAGACAGCACCGAAGCACTGGGTAGTTATTACAAAGGAAGACATGCCGGAAGTTTTGGCCTGATGGGAACCTTCAGTTATAACGGCAATAAAATAGTTACTACCGGGGGTGGCGGCATGATCATTACGGATGATGAAGCTTTGGCAAAAAAAGCCAAACATTTAACTACACAGGCAAAGAGCGACCCCTTCGAGTATATCCACGATGAGATAGGCTATAACTATCGCCTGGTAAATGTTGCAGCCGCAATGGGTGTAGCGCAGATGGAGCAATTACCCGGCTTTTTGAAGCGCAAGCAGGAGATCATTGCTTTTTATAAAAAAGAACTGGAAGGATTCGCTGATATCAGTTTCCAGGAAATAATGGATGGAGTAAAACCCAATTGGTGGCTGCCTACCATTATGACCGGTAAACAAAAAGCCGTGCTTAAAAAATTAAATGATAATAAAATGCAGAGCCGCCCGTTTTGGATGCCGATGAATCAATTGCGGATGTTTAAAGACAATATCTTTTATAATATTAATGACCGGTCGGACTATATATATCAACGCTGTCTCAGTATTCCCTGTTCAACCAATATTACCGATGAACAATTGAAAGCGGTGGCAGATAAAATTAAAGAAGTGTTCGAAGAAGACACTTGATACTGGATGCTGGATACTGGATGCTAGATACTGGATCAGAGCCTGCGAATTAGTTGCTTTTTTGCTGAATGGGGAGAGACCAGTGCTCCAAATATTCGAAAAGTTCTTCGATTATTAAGCCCTATCCAGTATCCAGAATCTAGTATCCAGGATCCTTCATCCCGAAATAAAAACATGTACAGAATAACGAAACGCATCACCGACATCATCATTGCAGTTATTGCATTGGTCGTACTTTCCCCGGTGTTGATACTGTCTGCGTTGATCCTTTTGCTTACCGGGGAGCATGAAGTGTTATTCATTCAAAAAAGAGTTGGCTATAAGAACAAGCTGTTCAAAATATGGAAGTTTGCCAGCATGTTAAAGAACAGTTCGGGTATCGGGACCGGGGAGATCACTTTGCGGAATGATCCGCGCGTTACAAAATTTGGAAAGATATTGAGAATGACAAAAGTGAACGAACTGCCACAGATCATCAATGTATTGAAAGGTGATATGAGTATTGTAGGGCCGCGGCCACTGATGAACGTGAGTTTCAGGCAATATCCCGAAGCCATTCAGCAAATCATTTACAACTGCAAACCGGGAATGACAGGTATAGGTTCACTCATTTTCAGGGACGAGGAAAAAATTGTTTCTGCATCGCCCAACCCACAGGCAATGTATACCAGCATCTACTTATTCAAGGGGTCGCTGGAAATATGGTATCAACAACACGCTTCTTTCTACACCGATTTTATGATCATTTTTCTTACTGCGTGGACGATCATCTTTCATAAAAATAAGTTGACCTACAGGGTCTTTAAGGACCTGCCTCCACGGCCATTTTAAACGATTACTGTTATATTTGTTGATCTTTTTACTTTTGTTTTTAAACAAACCAGGGCTGCATTTGTAATACCAGTAGTACAACCTGTCATGATGCATTCGTTCACCATAAAGGACCTGGAGAATTTATCCGGCATTAAAGCACATACTATCCGTATATGGGAACAGCGGTATTCCTTTCTAAAACCCAACCGAACGGGCACCAATATACGCTATTACAGCAATGATGAATTAAAGAAACTCCTTAACGTTGCATTACTTAATAAATACGGGTTTAAAATTTCGCATATTGATAAAATGAATGAAAAAGAGATGAAAGAAAAGATTCTTTCTCTCAGCCAGTTACAGGCACAACAGGAACGGGTAGTGAATGAGCTTATTCAGAATATGGTGGATCTTGATTGCGAAAAATTTGAATCCATACTGGATAATTATATCATGATAAGAGGTATTGAAAAAACCATTCCGCAGATCATATTTCCTTACCTCGAAAAAATAGGCATACTCTGGCTCACTAATCATATCAACCCCGCACAGGAGCACCTGGTAACCAATATTATCCGCCAGAAACTGATCGTTGGAATTGAAAATATCAGCAGTTCCGTAAGCATTCATAAAACGGTTTTACTGTTTCTTCCGGAAGGCGAGTATCATGAACTGGGGTTATTGTTTATGTACTACCTGCTCAAAAGCAGGGGAGTGGCGACAATTTACCTTGGCTGCAGTATACCACTTGATGATGTGGAATATATTGTTAAGGTAAAGCAACCCGATTACCTCTATACCCACCTCACTTCGGTAGGGCATAAATTTAATTTTGATAAATTCATTGCAATGATCAGTAAAAAATTTTCCGGTCTTCCGGTAATTATTTCGGGGCAATTGACACATCATTATGAAAAGCGAATACAACATCCCGTAAGGTTTAAAAAATCATTTGCCGAGATCATGGAGTTTGTATCGGGGTTATAGATTCTTTGTGGTTTTTTCTTATTAATAAATCATTGATTTACAATTTGTTTAAATATATTAACAAATATATTAAACAAAATTCTTCTGAGGATGAATCCCATTGTTTAATTTTGCCGTATAATTTATTAAACACAACCATGTCTACGATAGAATTTAACCAGGTATTGTTGAGCAATGCCGATTCTCTCAAGCCCTTTGCCATTACTTTAACCAGGGATACCGAAACAGCAAAAGACCTTTTGCAGGAAACCATGTACCGGGCCCTGGCCAATAAAGAAAAATATAATACAGGTACAAATATTAAAGCATGGCTATTTACCATCATGCGCAATATTTTTATTAATAATTACCGGCGCAGGGTAAAACAAAATACCATCTTTGATACCGGCATTAATGAATATTTGTTAGACCATAACCAGGCAAGCACGGCCAACAGCGCCGAATCAAATTTATTATTGAAAGATATACAGGCAGCCATACACCAGTTGCCGGAAATTTTCCGTAACCCCTTCCTTTTATATTTTGAAGGATACAAATACCAGGAAATTGCAGGGATACTTTCAGAGCCATTGGGCACGATAAAAAGCAGGATCCACTTTGCGAGAAAATTATTAAAACAACAGCTTACCAGGAATTAATATTTAAGATTGGGTGATTGTGTTGTCAAGACATATTTCACGCAAAGACGCTAAGATCCGCCAAGTCGCTATCATAACTTTGCGGCTTTGCGGATCTTAGCGGCTTTGCGTGAAGCCATTATACCTATTTATGTTCTGGCTAGACATCTGCCTAAGATTGAATATTTTTTATTGTGAAGGTTCTGAGAACCAAAAGCAACTTTTAGATATCCTGATATTTCAGCATTGCTATATTGCAGAAACCATCTGTTATATAAACTCCCCAAAAATATTAAATATTAAATCTTCAATATTAGATACTTTCGGTTATTGAAAAAAGTAGTAATAATAGGAAGTGGTTTTGCGGGATTATCTGCTGCGTGTTTTATGGCCAAAGCTGGTTGGGAGGTTACCGTATTGGAAAAGCACGACACACCCGGGGGCCGTGCAAGGCAACTGAAAGCATCGGAGTTTACATTTGATATGGGGCCTAGCTGGTATTGGATGCCGGATGTGTTTGAACGTTTCTTTAATTGTTTTGGGAAAAAGGTGGAAGATTATTATCAATTGGTGAGGCTGGATCCTTCGTACAGAATTTATTGGGAAGAGAGCTTCCTCGATCTTCCGGCAAATTATGATGATATCAAAAAGGTATTTGAAACGATAGAACCCGGTGCAGGCGCACAACTCGATCGTTTTATGCAGGAAGCAGCCTATAAATACAAAGTAGGCATGCATAAGCTGGTTCATCAACCGGGGCATTCATTCACAGAATTTTTAGACATTGACCTGTTGAAGGGTATCTTTAATTCAGATGTGTTTACTTCAATGAAAAAACATATCGCAAAACATTTTAAAGATACCAGGCTGCAGCAGTTAATGGAGTTCCCGGTTTTGTTCCTGGGTGCATTGGCAAAAGATACGCCGGCTTTGTACAGCCTGATGAATTATGCTGATATAAAACTGGGAACCTGGTATCCCCGAGGTGGAATGTATACAATCGTAGAAGGAATGTATGGCCTTGCAAAAGAACTGGGCGTAAAATTCTTATTCAACCATGATGTTGTTGAGATCAGGACTGATCAGTATTTAGCGAAGAGTGTGGTTGCACAAACGACAAATTTATCCTCCATAGCTTTAGCGAAGGAGGACTTATCCACCGAAGCTTTAGCGAAGGAGGACTTATCCTCTGGAGCTTTAGCTATGGAGGAGAACCAATTTATCCTCCATAGCTTTAGCGAAGGAGGACAATCAACACCCAACCCCATATTTGAAGCCGATGTAGTCATTGGCGCTGCAGATTATCATTTCATCGAAACAACGTTATTGCCCGCAAACTGCAGAACTTACAGCGATGAATACTGGGACAAAAGAGTAATGGCGCCGGCTTGCTTATTATATTACGTGGGACTGAATAAAAAACTGAATGGTATATTGCACCATTCTTTATTTTTTGATACCAGCTTTGAAGTGCACGGTAAGGAGATATATATAACACCTCAATGGCCAACAGCACCATTGTTTTATGTAAGCGCAACGTCTGTTACAGACCATACCGTAGCTCCGGAAGGCTGTGAAAACCTGTTTTTCCTTGTCCCGGTTGCAACGGGCTTGCAAGGGGATACAGAAGAATTAAGGGATGAGTTTTTTGAAAAAATATTAAGTAGATTTGAAAAAAAGACCGGGCAGGTGATCAGGGACTCGATCATATATAAAAAATCTTACTCCTTGAGTAATTTCGTAAGTGATTATAATTCTTTTAAAGGGAATGCTTACGGGTTGGCGAACACTTTAAGACAGACAGCTGTTTTAAAACCAGGGCTCAGGAGTAAAAAAATAAAAAACTTATTTTATACCGGGCAGTTAACCGTACCGGGGCCAGGGGTGCCGCCAAGCCTGATCAGCGGGGAGATAGTAGCGAAAGAAGTGGTAAAATATTATGGGACAACAAAACAAAAAAAGTAAGCTGTCATGATAAAGCTTTTTCATGAATTGAGCCAGCAGTGCAGCAGGAATACCACGGAGAAGTACAGCACTTCTTTCAGCAGTGCTATTAAATTATTGCATAATGACCTGCGTGCGCCCATTTATAACATTTACGGCTTTGTGCGTTTTGCTGACGAAATAGTGGATACCTTTCATCAATATCATAAGGAAGAATTATTGCAGGAATTTAAAAAAGAAACCTTTGCTGCCATTGAAAGAGGTATCAGCCTTAATCCCATTTTACATAGTTTCCAGATGGCGGTGAATCAATACTCCATTGCTGCTGAACTGATCCATGATTTTTTTAACAGCATGGAAATGGACCTGAGCAACACCGTGTATAACAGTAGCGGCTACCGGCAATATATTTACGGAAGCGCCGAAGTAGTGGGCCTGATGTGTTTGCATGTTTTTTGTGAAGGGGATAAAGACATGTATGCCAAATTGAAGCCTTCGGCACAATCCCTGGGGGCAGCTTTTCAAAAAATAAATTTTTTACGTGATATCAAGGCAGATTATGAGGAGTTGAACAGGACCTATTTCCCGGGAGTGGATTTCAGGAATTTTACAACCTCCATGAAAAAACAAATTGAAGATGATATTGCCGGTGATTTCAGTGATGCCTACGAAGGGATCCTTCAGTTGCCGGCAAAAGCAAAATTTGGAGTGTATGTAGCCTATAAATATTACCTCACCCTTTTTAAAAAAATAAAAAGAACAGGACCCGACAATATCCTGGAGCAACGTATACGCATACCCGGTGTTGGCAAAGCCTATATCCTTGCAAAAGCAGGCCTCAGAAGCCAGTTCAATTTATTATAATCAGTCCTTTATGTATCTTATCCTCGTAGATGAAAAAGATGAGCCGAGAGGCACGATGGAAAAAATGGAAGTACATCAAAAAGCCCTGCTGCACAGGGCTTTCAGCATTTTTATTTTTAATGGTAAGGGCGATATGTTACTGCAACAACGGGCGATAAATAAATACCATAGCGCAGGGTTATGGACAAATGCATGCTGCAGCCATCCTGTGAACGGGCAACAGACTATGGAAGCGGCTGAAAAAAGATTACAGGAAGAAATGGGCTTTACTGTTCCGCTGAAAAAAGCCTTTGATTTTACTTACAGAGCAGTCTTGGATAACGGGTTGACCGAACATGAATACGATCATGTTTTTATCGGGAATTATGATGGAAAGATTTCCCCGGATAAGGATGAAGTAAAAGATTTTTGTTTTGTAAGTATGGCTGAATTAAAAAATTCCATTCAATCACATCCACAAAAATATACCGAATGGTTCAAAATTGCTTTTCCCAAAGTGGAGGAGTATCTTGCAGCTACGCCAGGTAAATGAACGGTTTTATTCATGCGATCAAAAAATGCAATTATTATCGGAAGTGGTGTAGCTGGTATGGCCACTGCCATCCGCCTGGCTGTACAGGGCTATACCGTGCAGGTATATGAAAAGAATACAGGCCCGGGCGGAAAATTATCTGCATTTGAAAAAGACGGCTATCACTTTGATACAGGCCCGTCTTTATTCACACAACCACAAAATATAGAAGAATTATTTGAACTCGCAAATGAGCCCATTGAAAAATATATTACCTGGCAACCGGTGGATATAGCCTGTACTTATTTTTATGAGAACGGGAAAACGGTGAAGGCCTTTACCAATGCATCCCAATTTGCGGAAGAGTTGAATAAACAGGTAAATGAAGATCCGGAACGCGTTACTGATTATTTAAAGCGATCCGAAAAGATATATGAAAACATCGGCACCGTTTTTTTGAATCATTCCCTGCACAAAAGAAGCACCTGGTTCAATAAAAGAATTGGCAGGGCATTGGCAACTACCCGTTTCCGTTATTTGTTTCGATCCCTTCATCAGCACAATAGTAAAAATTTTTCCACGCCGGAAGCTGTGCAGTTGTTCGACCGGTTTGCCACGTACAATGGAAGCAACCCCTTCAAAGCCCCGGCCATGCTGAGCCTGATCCCCCACCTGGAACAAAACCAGGGAACATTTTATCCGCGTGGCGGGATGATCAGTATTGCCAACGCCTTGTATCATTTGGCCAAGGCAAAGGGGGTACAGTTTTATTTTGACACTCCGGTGCAACGCATCATCCATCATGAAGGGAAAGTGCTGGGTGTTGTTGTGAACGAGGAGAATATTACCTCCAGTATCGTGGTGAGTAATGCAGATATTTATTTTACTTATAAAAATTTGTTGCATGACAGGGCCGGGGCAAAAAAAATAATGAAGCAGGAACGAAGCAGCAGCGCCGTTATTTTTTACTGGGGAATAAAAAACACTTTTCCCCGGTTGGAATTGCACAATATTTTTTTCAGCGCTGATTATAAAAAAGAATTTAACGACATCTTTAAAAAAAAGCAATTCAGCACCGATCCTACCGTGTACATCAATATCACATCCAAAATAGAAAGTACCATGGCACCCCCCGGCAAAGAAAACTGGTTCGTGATGGTGAATGCACCGGCAAATGCTGGGCAAAACTGGGAAGAACTAAAAACAAGCTTACGCAATAATGTGATCAGGAAATTAAATCGTATGTTGGGCGATGATATCGGGGCGATGATAGAAACAGAACATGCCATGGACCCCATTATGATAGAAGAGCAGACGGCATCTTATATGGGCTCCTTGTATGGAACAAGTTCCAATTCAAAATTATCGGCATTTTTTCGTAAGGCTAATTTTAGCAGTACGGTGAAGGGATTATATTTTTGCGGGGGCAGTGTGCACCCGGGTGGCGGCATTCCGCTTTGTTTAAAAAGTGCAAAGATCGTATGTGAATTAATTCAGCACGAAAACAAAAAGAATAGGTGACCACACAATTTACAAAATACCAGGTAGCCACATCAATTGCTGTTTTATTTCATGCCGTAGGTGTTATCGGGATCTTATATTTCGATGAAAAATTTTTCATACAAACCACCGGGATCAACTTGTTGCTGATGTTTGTATTGCTGGTATGGACACAAAATGAAAAGAACCTTTTCTTTCTTATTTTCTTTGCCGCAGTATTTTTCGTGGGCATCATTGTTGAAATGATCGGGGTAAAAACGGGATCGCTTTTTGGTGACTATACTTATGGAAATGTGCTTGGGTACAAAATAGGGAATGTGCCTGTGATCATTGGCTTCAACTGGTTCCTGATAATTTATTGCTGCGGCATCAGTATCCATACCCTGCTGAGTAAAGCCATCAAACGTATTGCATCCGATACAGGAACAAAACCAATGGTGCTGAAAGCCGCATCAGTTATCGTTGACGGAGCCACCCTTGCTGTTTTCTTTGATTGGGTGATGGAGCCCGTTGCGGCAAAACTGGGGTATTGGAAATGGGGAGGAGACGGGATTGCACCGGGCTATAATTACCTGTGCTGGTTTATGATAAGTATGGTGTTACTTGCTTTATTTCATTTCAGCAAATTTGATAAGCAAAACAAATTCGCCGTAAATTTGTTAATGATCCAGCTGATGTTTTTTTTGCTGTTAAGAACATTTATGAAATGAACAGAACAACATGAAGGGGTTAGTATTCATAGCAATTATTTTGGGCACTTTCTTTTTAATGGAAGGGATCACATGGCTTACCCACCGCTTTGTGATGCATGGTTTTTTGTGGGGGCTGCACCGCGATCATCATCAAAAGGGCCCGGGGTTTTTTGAAAAGAACGATGCGTTTTTCCTCATATTTGCCATACCCAGCTGGCTCTGTATCATGCTGGGTTTACAAAACAAGACGTATTGGGTAGCGGCTGTTGGTTTCGGTATTGCATTGTATGGCGTTGCTTATTTTTTGATCCACGAGGTGATCATTCACCAGCGCTTTAAATGGTTTACCCGCAGCAATAATATTTATATTCGCGGAATACGATGGGCACATAAAATGCATCACAAGCACCTTGATAAATATGAAGGGGAGAGTTTTGGAATGCTGATGGTGGCAAAAAAATACCGCGATAAAGTGCGCAATGATAAGAAGATGATCAACTTAAAATCCTGATGAATCCCCACTTCACTTATTTTTTGATCCTGGCCTGTTCGCTCGCGGGCCCGCTCCTGCTCAGCTTTGATAAGAAAGTAGCCTTTTATAAAAAATGGAAATACCTTTTTCCGGCAATGGTCATTCCGGCATTGCTTTATATTATTTGGGATATATACTTTACATCAAAAGGGATATGGAGTTTCAATGAAAATTATATCACCGGGATAAAATTGTTTAATATCCCCATTGAAGAAATACTTTTCTTTTTTGTAGTGCCCTATTGCTGTGTGTTTATTTATGAATGCATCTGTACTTATTTTCCGGGGGTAAAAAATAAAAAGGGAGGAGATATTATTTTTAGGGCATTAGCGATCATATTACTGAGTGCCGGATTTTATTTTTCCAGGAAACACTATACATTCTGGACCTTTGATTTCAATGCGGTTTTTATTGCTTTCATCCTTTTGTTCCGCAATTATTTCCGGTCATTTAATGCCGGGGCTTTTTTAATTTCGTATGGTATCACGCTTATACCTTTCCTGGTTGTAAATGGTTTCCTTACCGCCATTCCTGTGGTGCTGTACAATAATTCGGAAAACATGGGATGGAGAATTTATACCATTCCTTTTGAAGATGTGTTTTATGGGATGTTACTGGTGATGATGAATATTGTGATTTATAAAAAAATAAAATAATTATTATGGAATTTGGCAGAGTCCCTGAGAATGAATTAAATGCGATCGATTTTAGTTTACCTGCAGAACCTGCGTTCAATAAAAAAATATTAAAAGGTAAACCAGCAAAAGACCCCAAAGTGTATATCGGCTGTGCAAAATGGGGCCGTACGGAATGGGTAGGAAAAATATACCCGCTCAAAACAAAAGAAAAAGATTTCCTGGAACACTATGTGCAGCATTACAACAGTATAGAACTGAATGCCACACATTATAAAGTATATGGCGAAGCAGGAATAAAAAAATGGACAGAAAAAGCTGCCGGTAAAGATTTTATGTTTTGCCCCAAAATGTACCAGGGCATTACACATCGCGGCAGTTTAAAAGGGAAGGATTTTATCACCAATGAATTCATCAGGGGTATCGTGGCCTTTGAAAAACACCTTGGCCCCATTTTTATACAGGTGAGTGAATCATTTTCTCCCAAAAGAAAAGAAGAGTTATTTACTTTTTTAAGATCAGTGCCCACCGACCTGCAATTCTTTCTTGAAGTAAGGCATCCCGACTGGTTTGGAAAAGATGAAATAAGAAATGAATTATTTACAACACTCAAAGACATCAATATGGGCATCATCATCACTGATACCAGTGGAAGACGGGATTGTGCCCACATGCATCTTACCATACCAAAAGCGTTTATCCGTTATGTGGGCAATAGTTTACATCCGACGGATTATACAAGGGTGGATGAATGGATAGGACGCATGAAATACTGGCTGGCCAATGGTTTACAGGAACTGTATTTTTTCATGCACATGCATGATGAAGCCACTTCACCTGAACTGACGGTTTATTTGGTTGATAAGATGAATAAAGAAATGGGCTTGCATTTGATAAAACCAACATTTGTTGCGCAGCAGAAAGGCCTGTTTAATTAACACACTTCAAATAACTCTTCCCATCTTGTGGTATGCCTTTTACTGCGCATTTCCTGCCGCATCTTCCAGTTCTTTTTTGTGCCCGATGTGGCAAATTTTACTACGTCATCACGCATGCTGAAATTTACATTGTCTACCACGTTCATTAATCCACGTAAATTTTTATGTGCAGCCGGTTCAAATAAATTATACTGAATGGCGTCATCCGGTACAATACCACTCAGCATCACTCCAGCCTTAAGATACCGTGCACCCTTTTTGTATAACTGCTCTACCAATGGAATGGCTTGTGCAATCAATTCATTCGTTAAAGAAGTGGCAACGGGTAATGTAGCGTACATGCCTTTTGTTTTGGGGCTGTATTGATAACCATCTGTATAATCATTTGTCACCACGAACACATTGATCACCCTGGCGGCACCGTATTGCCGACGCAATTTTTCTGCCGCCCTTGTGGTATAGGTGGCAATGGCTTCTTTCAGGTCTTTTAATTCGAATACAGGCTTGCCAAACATCCTTGTAGTGGCGATCATTCTCTTTTTCTCCAGCGGGTCTCTCATTTCAATGCATGGTTCGCCATGCAATTCTTTTATCAGCCGGGTGCCCACTACGCCACCTAAATTTTTATGTGCCCATTCTTCACTCATCTTGCGGAGTTTCCAGGCGGTATCAATTCCAAACCAGCGCAGTTTTTCTGTACTGCGGAAACCCACACCCCATATACTCCGAACGGGCGTATTTTCCAGCGCATAGCGTATCTGCTCCGGCGTTAGTAAGGCCACGGTGCCCTGTGTGACTGTTTTGTTTTTTTTGGCGATATGATTGGCCACCTTGGCCAGTGTTTTAGTAGGCGCAATGCCCACCGAAACCGGGATGCCCGTCCATTGCTCCACGGTATTGCGTATGTGCAGTCCGTATTCCCACATTTCTTCTTCCGGGATGCCATGGAGGTCAACAAAAGCTTCATCAACAGAATACACTTCCACGTGCTGGCACAACGTGCGCAGTGTTTCCATCACCCGCCAGCTCATATCTCCGTACAAATGATAATTACTGGAAAACACGCTTACCTTATGTTGTTCCAAAATTTCCTTTGCTTCATAATATGGCCCGGCCATTTGTATGCCCAGTGCTTTTGCTTCGTCTGTACGGGATACGATGCAGCCATCGTTGTTGCTCAACACAACAACGGGCTTGCCGTTCAGCGAAGGTTTAAAAATCCTTTCGCAGGCGGCGTAAAAACTGTTGCAGTCGATGATTGCCCACCCCCTCCGCCCCCTGAAGGGGGAACTTAAAGACTCTACTTCTGCGGAGCAATTTTTTGTGTTCAATGGTTGGGTGTTTATTAATTCAACATCATTTTATTTTACAAGGCCACTATTCGAAAATGTAATACTCTTTAATTATAAGAGTTCCGGTTCCTCCTTCAGGCATCGCCGTCGGCAAGCCTATGGCGACCGATGGGGGCGGTGGGGAGTCATACATTTTTAATCACGTAGGTCACCACTCCCCAGATCTTCACATCATTGAACTCCGTCATATCAATGGGAGAGAGCTTGGGTGTTTCCGGTATCAGCCGCATTTTATTGATCGTTTTTTCCAGCCGCCGTATCAACATTTCGCCATCAATAACTGCGATCACGATTTTACCGTTCACGGGCTTGATACTTCTGTCCACGATCACGATATCGCCATCATGAATGGAAGCGCCGGTCATGCTACTGCCCGTCACCCGCATAAAATAAGTGGCGGGTTTGTTTTTGATCAGTTGTTCATTCAGGTCAATACCCCGCTCCATGTAATCATCCGCCGCGGCGGTAAACCCGGTGGCGTTGGCAGTGGATACATCCAGTTGCGTAAAGCGCTTGCTGCCACCGTACCCTGCGGCAAAGAATTTTTCCACTTCCATAAAAAAGATTTGGCCTCACCCCTACCCCTCTCCTGGCGGAGAGGGGATAAGGAGAAAAAGATTTGTTATAAACTAATATATTTAGTAAATTTACACTAAAATAATTAGCTAACAAATTTAGTAACAAAAATATTTTTTGGAGCTACTAATAAATGTTGAATAAAAAACAATTGTTCAAATGCTTAATTACAAAAGATGAAAAATGTACAAAAGCCCGGCCTCCCCTCTCTGTTGGAGAGGGGAATGAGGGGTGAGGCCTCCGGCTACCGGGTGTATGAATACCTGCTGGTACTTAACCCGCATGAAGAATTACGGAACAAGATCATGGAGGTTAAAACAGCCTTTTATGATAAATACAAGGCCGACAGCGCCCGGTGGGGAAAGCCGCACATCACATTAGCCAATTATTTACAGTATGGAATGGTGGAAGAAAGGATTGTGAACCGGCTGCAACAGGTCGCCATGGGCTTTCATCCCATTAAAGTGGAACTGAAAGATTACGGCAGTTTCCCATCGCATACTATTTATATAAATGTAACCACTAAGTTGCCTGTGCAGGAACTGGTAAAACAGGTACGCACGGAAACACAACGTTTAATGAAACTCGATAAGGATAACAAACCGCATTTCATCATGGAACCGCACCTAACGGTGGCGCGTAAACTACAACCATGGCAATATGAAAAGGGCTGGCTCGAATACAGCCATAAACATTTTACCGGCCGGTTCATTGCTGATGCCATGTTATTATTAAAAAGGCCCGCAGGAGAAATGAAATACCATGTTGTAAGGCGGTTTGAATTTCAGAATTTACCGGTGATGACTAGACAGGGGGATTTATTTGATTAAGCTTTTGCCTTCGGCAAAAGGGGTTTGCCACAGATTGCACAAATTAACACAGATTATTAATCTCTGTGGCAACCCCTATTTTGCAGAAAGCGAAATCTGTGAAAATCTGTGCAATCTGTGGCCAAACATTTTTTTGGCGAAGCCAAAACAATTCTAAATAATCATGAGCGATAAACTACAACAGGACCATCACAAAGTCTCCGCAAAACAAAAAGACGAAACCGAACAATACCTCCAGGGCCGGGGCGCACAGTTCAATACAAAGAACCGGTTTTTAAAAGACGAAAAAACAAAAGAACATATTGAAGCCATTGATGATTGGGAGGAAGACAATACCCCCACACAATACCTGGAACAATCATCCAAAACAATTGTAAACAAGGTAGAAAGTCCGGATGTGGGCATGAGCTACAGCATGAACCCTTATGCCGGCTGCGAGCACGGCTGCATTTACTGCTATGCACGAAACGTGCATGAATACTGGGGCTACAGTGCAGGGCTTGATTTTGAAAGAAAGATCATCATCAAAAAGAACGCGCCGCAACTGTTGCGAAAATTTCTGATGAACCCCAAATGGAACTGCACCCCCATCATGCTCAGCGGCAATACAGATTGTTACCAGCCTGCCGAGCAACAATACCGCTTAACAAGGGGCCTGCTGGAAGTGTGCAACGAATTCAACCAGCCCGTGGGCATACTCACAAAAAATTCCTGGATACTGAAAGACAAAGACCTGCTGCAGGAAATGGCGAAGAAGAAAATTGTATCTGCAATGGTTTCCATCACTTCTTTTAATGAAGACCTGCGCCGCATCATGGAGCCAAGAACCACCACGGCCAAACAAAAATTAAAAGTGATAGAAGAATTAAGCACTGCCGGGGTACGCATGGGCGTGATGATGGGCCCCATGATACCGGGGCTCAATGAACACGAAATGCAGCGCATCATGAAAGCTGCTGCAGATAACGGCGCTACATTTACCGCATACACATTCATCCGTTTAAATGGCGCCATTAAATTTTTATTCCACGACTGGATCTATAAAAATTTCCCCAACCACGCTGATAAAGTCTGGCATTTAATAGAACAAAGCCACGACGGGCAGGTGAACGATACCCGCTGGGGCGTACGCATGCGTGGCGAAGGAAATATTGCGCAGATGGTGGCGCAGCAATATAAAAAATACGGCAAGCTGTATAATATGAATGCGGAAGAGTGGAGTTTGAATACAAAGCTGTTTAGGGTACCGGGTGGGCAGGGGAGGCTGTTTTGAAAGTATGAACTTAGCTAAGTGCTATTAGAAGGCTTCAGTTGCGTCGCACACTTGTACGGCATACCTTTATTGAATGCCTTAATTTTGGTTTGATATTTAGTAAAGAATTTTTATGAAAATAATTATGATGCCTGGGTATAGAAGTTTATTTGGAGAGCCTTTAATAACATACGTAGATATATTAAAAGAAGTTCCTTCAGAGATTGTTATAATGTTATTAATGGGTATAAATGCTGAATTAAATACTTCCGAATCACATGTTGAAAAACAAGACCGGTTATGGAGAAGGGTTTCATATCGGTTTACTAAGGAACAGCATCGGAAATTCAATACCGCTTTTTCAAAATACAACATTGCTGTTAATGGGTTTGATGGGACTTTGTTTGATAGAAGAAGTTCATTGGCAATGATATTAAAAGAGCTTAAACGTAACAATATTTGTGATTCAGATATAAATGAACCAATTCATGAATATCACTTTATGTTAGCGTATCTGCTGTTGATTGATGAAGTGAGAAAAGAAGATTCAGATTTGCTGGAAAATGCTAAAGGATACAAGGAAGAAATAATGCCAACACTTCCTTTACTTTGGGCTGGGGGTATAAGACAATATGAATTTAACCAGACTGTCAATATGGTATATGAGCTTTTCAAATTATTATGCTTTTCAAGGTATGCTTATGATAAATTCAAACCATATTTAAAGGAATTGATAAATAATTATTCTTTTCAAAATTTGGGTCAATTTATGGGAAGCTTTAATCAGGTTTTAAATGTAACAATGATAGATAATCCTTTTGAACCACTACGTAAATTAGTATCTATCAAGCCTAGTGAGATTATGGATGTGAGTCATTTGAAAGCGTTATGCTGTAATTTATTGATTGGAAAAAATAAATCAGTAATGGCAGATTTACGGAAGTACCCTTTATATGAAACAAGTATTAGAGGCTTTATGATAATTGATGAAGATATGTTAAGAAAAAAAGTTTACAGGGGTCCTTTATTTGAGTTACAAAAGGAAACTAAATTAAATGAAGAGGTTGGATTCGAAGATTATAAAACTAATGTTTCTAAGGATTTTTTTGAAAATACTTTTTTCAGAAGTATTGCAAAAATTATGATTAAATCAAAGTATGATGTTGCGCATTTTGATGACAATGTATTAGGTAAACCAGATTTGTTTTATAGACATAACAAATCTGTTCTTTTGCTTGAGTTTAAAGATTATTTATTTCCCGATGATATTATTGTGGGCAAAGAGTTCGCTCTCTTTAAAAAATATATTGATGAAAGATTTGTTCTATCAGACAAGGAAAAGCCTAAGGGTGTTGAGCAGTTAGCAAATAATATAGCAAGCTTATACAATAGAGATTATGATTTCGACCTATTACTTAATGATATGATAGATAAAAAACAACAAGTAAAGATATATCCAATAATATGTCATACGGATTTTATGTTTAGTATGCCAGGCATTAATGAGTATTTAAATATTGTATTTACAAACAGACTTAAAGAAAAGCAAGTAGAATCAAAACTTGTTGGAAATGTTACAGTTATTAGTCTTGAGGTGCTTTTTGATTATGCTATGAGAGGAAATGACTTTGTTTCTTTATCCAAACTAATAGAAAAATATTGGGGAATAATTAATAATCGGAAGAATAAAAATCAAAAATTTGGGTCTGTTAATAATTTTCTTGCAACTACTGTAAGTTTTGATGAAGTATATGAAACAAAGTTCAAGCAAGAATTATTAAATAAGCATCAGTTGAGTAAAGGAGATAAAATTACTCAATTAGCTGAAATGGCAGGATTGACACAAGGACAACTTTCAGAAATATTATAAATGTCAACATTTTTCGCTACGATAAAAGTTAAATAGCATTCCTGCCGTTGAAAGGATTGCGACGTAGCAATAATGACATGAAAAACAAATGCTGGTATTCAAAAAAATCAATCTCAATCTCAAGAAGATAGGGCCTGTTTTATTTCAGAAAGAGAATTCATTACTAATTTTATTGCTTTGTTTATGGCACAATCCTCAATTGAATGGACAGAAATGACCTGGAACCCAACCACAGGTTGCGATAAGATTTCAGCAGGTTGCAAATATTGCTACGCTGAAGTAATGACAAAGCGTTTAATGGCAATGGGTATAGAAAAATATAGCGAAGGTTTTAAAATAAGAACCCATGTTGATGCATTGAATATCCCTTATACATGGAAAAAACCTAAAGTGGTATTTGTTAATTCCATGAGTGACTTGTTCCACCCTGAAGTGCCTCTGGAATTCTTAAAAGCAGTATTTGAAGTGATGAACGATAATCCACAACATATATTCCAGGTACTGACCAAAAGAGCAAACCGATTACATGAGGTTCATGAGCAATTAAACTGGACAAATAATATCTGGATGGGCGTTTCTGTAGAGGATGAAAGAGTGATCAATCGTATAGATTTTTTGCGGCAAACAAATGCAAAAACTAAATTTCTTTCCTGTGAGCCATTGATCGGGCCACTGATGAATCTTAATCTTAAAAATATTGACTGGGCAATTGTGGGAGGAGAAAGCGGAAGAAAAGCAAGACCGATGAAAGAATGGTGGGTTTGGGATATCAAACAACAATGCCAGGAGCAGGAAGTTGCTTTTTTCTTTAAACAATGGGGGGGCATAAACAAAAAGAAAGCTGGCAGAGAACTGGCAGGGAATACTTATAATGAAATGCCATCAAGAGAAATTGCTTTTTCATAAAAATTTATCTACGAATAACTATTAATTTTACTGTCTTTCACAAATTTATATCCCGAGGAGCCAACCTTGTTTTGAAACCCCTTATTTTACCAGTGAAAAACTCCCCTTTTCAGGAGAAAAAACACATCTAAATAATTATTTCTCTTTTCAAAAACGCTATAGTTTTAAAGTCCTAATCCACCCTTTTATTAAAGTGTAAACTTTTTATTATGAGCAAAAGTTATGATAACCTTGATAAAGACGAAAACCTGAAAATGGAAAATGATTTTTTGAAAATGAAACTGATGCTGGAGCAGGGTGCCAAATTCGGGAGTATTGAGGAAAATAATGAGGATTTCACTGCCGAGATCGAAAACCAATTTCTAAAGAATATAATGGAGTTTGAAAAGCAATATGCAGAACAAAAAATGATAAAGGTTTTTGACAAAATTGAAAGACCTACACAGTTTATACCGGTTAATGAAATACCTGCAGGGGAAATAGATAAAGCCTGGAATGAACTGGATGAATATTTAAGCAGGTACAATATAGACCTGGCTGTATGCAGTCCCAATATATCCAATAAAGAGTTATATCGCTTTACCGTAGAAGAGTTATTTGAATATGAAATGAGTGATATGAATGTGCCGGGAATGATGAGTTGTTTTACGTATGACGAGTTTCACCCCGACAACGAATATGAAAATGCAAACGCTGCTGTGGATGACTGTATAAAACGAATATTGGTAAAGAAGCCAATGGAATGGATGCACCATTTCAGGAGTAACGATCTTCGGCTTAATGATAATTTTCCGCTTACAGAAGAAGAGTTTAAAATTAAAGTGAATCGTTTCAAGGAGGTATATGATGATATTGAACTTAAAGAAGTGAATGATTATTATTGTGCCATTGATGATAAGAAATGCAGGGTTAAAGGCAGCTATATTACATTAGGAAAACTGGCTTCTCAGGAAATTTTATTGAAAGGCAACTGGCTGGTGGAATTTGAAGCGGATGAAGAATCATATTACTGGTATATTGTAAATGTACAGGTGGAAGGAATAAAATTTTAAAAAATTCACCTGCCCAAAAAAAATTATTCCCCTGAAACTATTGATCTAACTGCCCTCACAGCAATCTGTACTCCTGCTGCAAAAATATTTTGAAATAATATTTGGTAGTATCAAAAAAATTATTTCATCTTTGCGGTGCAAAATAAAAATGCACAACAAACAAATGCTACGCAGTAATTTACATATCGCTTCAAAAAATGGCTTTAGCCCTGTAGGGGATAATCCCATTCAGGGGGCATGTATTGCTGCATCATAAAGTTTCCAAAACCAACTGATTCAATAACAGGCCCTGACAAAAAGTTGGGGCTTTTTTATGCAAAAAATTTAAATGGGCATCTAAAAGAAATTAAAAATTGACAATTAATAATTAAAAATATATACAATGCAGTTAAGGATTTCGCTCATACGGTGTTTTAGTGCAGGTCAGGTGAAGAATACACATTTTGATGAGGCATTGGGCAATCTGTATACATATAAACGACCGGATTTTACACGAACATAGGCAGTGAGCCTTCGTATAAAACAAGACCCGGTCGGATTAAATAACTGACCGGGCTTTTTATTTTGGCCCGGTTGCAAAAGAAAAGGAGGTGACTATGAAATTAATAGTAGCTGTGATGATCACAAGAATGATCGTAAAAATATTCGATAAGAATAAAACAAAAAAGGAGGTATTCGATTCTAAGCCAAATGCTGTGATCGAAGATCCTGCAGCATTCAGGTTGAGGTAATGATAAACTTTGGCGAAGTTCAAAACTTTGCCAAAGTTTTCAAGGATGAATAGCTCAACGGCAGTCCGCCTGAGGCGGACGTTAAGCCTGGGGTTAAAAAAGTTCGAATCCATTTTCATCCGCAAAAGCCTCCCCGAGGCTGTCTCAAAAGGAGCTTCCCACAAAGCCCCGAAGAACACAAAGAAAAAATCAACATTGATTATTATTGCTTTGTGTTCTTAGCGGCTTTGTGGGAAATACAAAAAATAACTTTTGAGACAGCCTCAAGAAGAGTCTGCAGGAACGAAGCATCTCTTTTTTTGGCATGCGTTGAGATGCTTCGTTCCTCAGCATGACAAATCATTCGTTATGGTTTGGGGGCTGTTTCATTTTAAACTATTTTTACCGCCAATAGCAACTACATGCAAACGGTAAAAGAAGACATCAAAAAATTATTCAGGCAATACAGCGACGGCATCATTACCAGCATTGAAAAACTTCCGCAAAGTGGCAGCGACAGGATGTATTTAAGGATACTAACCAATGAAGGCAGTTATATCGCTACGTACAATACGAATGTAAAAGAAAACAACAGCTTCATCAACTTCAGCAGGCATTTTAAAAAATGCAATTGCCCGGTACCGGAAATTTATATCGTTAATGATGAACAAACCATTTATATCCAGGAAGACCTGGCAGATAAATCTTTATTAAATGAATTGGAAGAAAAAGGCCCTAACGAATATGTATATGCCTTGTTTGAGAAAAGTTTAAAAACATTGGCCCAACTACAAATTAACGGAGACAATGGATTGGATTATGACTGGTGCATCACCAGTGCCACATTTGGCAAGCAGGCAATTGTAAGCGATCTGCTGTATTTTAAATATTATTTTCTTGATACTTTAAAAATACCTTACGACAAAGAAAAGCTCATTGATGATTTTGATGCATTGAGCAATTATCTATCTCATGTAGACCATAAATATTTTATGTTCCGTGATTTTCAGAGCAGGAATGTGATGGTAAAAAACGACGAAGTTTTTTTTATAGATTACCAGGGTGGGATGAAAGGAGCTTTGCAATACGATGTGGCATCCCTGTTATGGCAGGCGAAGGCAGAATTGAGCGATGAATGGAAAAAGAACCTGTTGAATTATTATATGAATTGTGTGGAGGGTATCCTGCAAAAGCCGATTGATAAAAACCGTTTTGAAAGCCAGTACAATGGGTATGTACTGATACGTTTGTTACAGGTATTGGGCGCATACGGCTTCCGTGGCCTGTTTGAACGAAGGGCGCATTTTTTAACGAGCATCCCGCTGGCGCTGAAAAACCTGCAATGGTTCTTAAAGAACATCAGTGTGGGAATAGTATTACCGGAATTTGAAAGGTTGCTTGGCCTGATCACTGAAGATGAAGTGATCGATCGGTTTGAAAATATAAAAGCGACTACAACCACACCGTTATTGATCACCATCAATAGTTTTTCTTATAGAAAGGGTATCCCGGCCGATATTTCGGAGAATGGCGGAGGGTATGTATTTGATATGCGTGGCATTTTAAACCCGGGAAGAGTTGATGAGTATAAAAAATTATCCGGCCTGGAAAAACCGGTAAAAGATTTTTTGGAACAACAAACTGATATGCCTGCTTACCTGAACAGTGTATATAATATGATCGACATTTCGGTCAGTGATTATATCCGGCGGGAATTTAAAAACCTGGTAATAAATTTTGGCTGTACGGGCGGACAACATCGAAGCGTATACGCAGCGGAGGCGCTGGCCAGGCATCTGCGCAATAAGTTCAAAGTGAAAGTACAATTAACACATACCAATCAGCAAAACTGGGTCAAGTAAAATGAAAGCAATGATTTTCGCCGCCGGATTGGGAACCAGGTTCAAACCCTGGACGGATTCAAATCCAAAGGCCCTGGCTTTGATAAATGGCAAATCATTATTGCAAAGAAATATAGAGTACCTGCAACAGTTCCATATTACTGAGGTGGTTGTTAATGTTCATCATTTTGCTGACCAGGTAATCGAGTCGGTTAAAAAAAATAAAGGCTGGGGAAGTAATGTGATCATTAGCGACGAAAGGGAGGAACTATTAGAAACGGGCGGAGGCTTATTTAAAGCAAGGGGTTTATTGGAAAATGATGGGCCGTTTATTACGCTCAATGTTGATATTCTTACTGACCTGGATCTATATAAGCTTCTTGAATTTCATCATGATCATCAGCCCCTGATCTCATTCGGGGTTACCGACAGAGCTACTTCGCGTTATTTTTTATTTGACGCAACTGACCGTTTATGCGGTTGGCGAAATACAAAAACCGGAGAAGAAAAGATCTCCTTTAATAAGCCGGGGCTGGTTCAAAAAGCCTATAGTTGTGTTGCTGTTTTTGAGCCGGAGATATTTTCTTTGATAAAGCAGAAGGGGAAATTCTCTTTGACCGAAACCTACCTGGACATGGCAAAAGATAATCTCATCATGGGATACGATCATAGCGGGGATAAACTTGTGGATGTTGGACGGTTGGAGAGTGTGGCTGTGGCGGAAAAAATGTTTACGTCTATCCCCTAAAGGGGGAAATGGAGAAGAAGCCTCACCCCAACCCCTCTCCTGGCGGAGAGGGAACTGGAAGATAAAAGCGAAGATTGATGCGAAGAATGGAGTATACAAAAATGAATTACTGTTTGCATAATTGATGAAGAAAGAATTAATGATGATGTGGAAGATACAATGCGTGGATATGTTTGATGTACCGCTCCTGCTGAGCGAAGTCGAAGCATCAAAGGAGAGGGAGAAGGAGGGTGAGGCTTTTAATTTTCTTTGGTATCAACGGGCGTCCCAAACTCCTTATTCTCTTTTGGTTTGCTTAACCCAAAATTATACCGGAATGTGATACCCAGCCGGTGAGTATCATTTATCCTCGATCCTTCTGCGTTTACATTGCCCTGTTTCAGGATAAAAGAAACATGGTTGGTTTTCAGTGCATCATTTAGCGATAAAATGATATTGGCTTTTTTCTTTAACATGCTTTTGTTCACGGAGAGAAACAGTCCGCCGAAATTATTCAATACATAAAAATTTTGCAGGGCCTTTGTCCGCATAAAACCCTGTACATCCAGCGTAAGTGTTGAAGTGACCTTTAATTCTTGGAACATGAAAAAAAGCCAGCTTCCGTGTTTGTAGTCTAATGGCTGGTTCTCATAAAAGCCCTCGTATTCATTATAATTATATTGTGCACCCATATAAAAGAAATATTTGCCTCCCGGGGGTATCCCGGCAAGGCCCCTGAAATAGAACTCCCTGCTCTTCCCTAAATTATCATAAGTGCGGTAGGTGATCTTGGTAATGTCATCCTGGTAGGTAACATTATTGAAAACGTCTTTTGTTTGGTTTATGCCAAATGCCAATACAGGGAAGTCATTAAATGTTACGTTTAATTCATAATTGGTAGTAAACTGCGGGCGCAGCCTGGGATTGCCTACGTCGAATAGATACTGGTCAACATATTTTGGATACGGGTTCAGTATTTCATAATACGGCCTTTTAATACTTCTGCGATAAATGGCATTTGCTACCAAACCAACCCCGAATAATTTAAACAGTTTATGGCGAAGGAAAACATAGGGAAAAAGGTCGGTGCGTTTAATCGTTACGGTGGTGTCTTTGGGGACCAATTGCCTGCCATTGATATCTGTAGTTTCCAGGCGCAACCCGGGCTTAAGTGTGAAGCCGTAAAATGTTCGTGCCAACTGTAAATAAGCGGCGCTGATCGTTTCCCTGTATTTAAAGGTATTGGTCTGGTATGCATCAGCCTGCCTTATGCCGCTGGCGGTATCCAAAAAATAAAGGGCGCTGTTATTACTGTTGCTGATGGTTGCCTTAAACCCGGTTTCGAGGGTAAGGTTTTTGGGTAACTTTAAGATAAGGTCGGTTTGTAAAGTAAAAATATTCTTATAGCTTTTATTTTCACCATCCCCGGATACCGTTGGTTTTGCAGGCAGGTAGTAATAATTATTGTAAAACTGGTTATTACTATTCCTGAAATAATTATAATCAAATTCCATTGTCCATTCACTGCCTGCAGAATCGATTTTGTATTTGGATAAAATATTATTGGCGATGAATAAAGTATTGTTTTTATTATTGATATCGGATTGGTTTTTGCCCAATATGGCCTGCGTAAGATCATTATAAATAGTTATTGGATTGGTGGCGCTGCTTTGGCTGTTGGTGCTACTCAACCTGAGATCATAGGCCACATTGAATTTTTTTGTAAAGGCAATATCTACGCCGCCTCCAAGGTAATTATTCACAGAGGGATAAGTTGTATATGATCTTTGAGCAAGCACAGAAGAATCCGTTTCAATCAGCCTGTCGGAATTCAGTTCTTCATAATTCTTCCTCCCTGTAAACTGGTAACTTAAATAACTATTGATCTTTCCGGCGCTTTTATTAATATTAAAGCCGCCTGTTTGGGTACTGTATACTCCCTGAAAAACTCCTGCATTAATGCTGCCATTGCTACCCAGTTTCACGCCTTTCTTCAAAACAATATTTACAATGCCACCGCTGCTGGCGGCATCATATTTTGCTGATGGGTTGCGTAATATTTCAATCTTGCTAACGCTGCCTGCAGGCAGCGTTAGCAAGATTGAAATATTACGCAACCCATCAGCAA
>OLKZ01000204.1_pt1 | contig 95224 bp, 90 predicted proteins | sample 1604431 | NCBI WGS metagenome assembly OLKZ01 (sample SAMEA104055714, study PRJEB20765) | soil metagenome | isolation source: soil
GGCTGACTTAAAGTCGCCATGGAAATGTAAAATTATTAAAAAATCGATAAAGTCTATTGGTTATTAACACAGAATCTTAGTGGGAAATTTTTTTACGGCACAACGATCTTCACTTAACATTAGCTATCATTTTCAACAAAAAAAACCGCTTATCATTCCTATAAACCAAAGAAGACCTGTCACTATTTTACATTCATCCTGTCATACATAATTATTGCCCTTCATCCTTTTTTAGGTTTTCTGTACGAAACTATTCATAGATTTTCACATTGCCATAAATTAAAGTATAAGCCAAACTAAAATTACCAGCCATGAAAAAAATTACACTGCTCCTGACAGCATTGCTGTTATCCTTCATCCTCTATGCACAAAACAAGACCGGGAAAATATCCGGCAATATCAGTAACCCCGATAAAAAAACCGTTGAAGCAGCAACAGTTCAATTATTAAAAGCCGGCGACAAAAGCCTTGTAAAAGTTGCTGTAACAGATAAGTCGGGCAATTTTGTTTTCGAAAAAATTGCTGACGGCAAATACCTGGTCAGCATCAGCGCCGTTGGCTTTGAAAAAAGAATAACCGATCCTGTTGACATTTCTTCGGGTAATCCTTCCAGTGAGTTAGCCGCCATTCAATTGTCTCCGCAAACCAAAGCCATGAATGAAGTAGTGGTAACAGCACAAAGGCCATTCATTGAACAAAAACTGGATCGTACGGTGATCAATGTGGAAGCCTCTCCTTCCAATGCGGGTGCCACAGCGCTGGAAGTATTGGAAAAATCTCCGGGTGTATCGGTGGACAATGACGGCAATATCAGCCTGAAAGGAAAACAGGGCGTTATCATCATGATGGATGGCAAGCCAACTTATTTATCGGGTGCCGATCTTGCCAATGTATTGCGCAACCTTCCTGCAGCTGCATTGGACCAGATCGAGATCATGACCAACCCTTCTTCCAAATATGACGCTTCCGGGAATTCGGGCCTCATCAATATCAAAACAAAAAAGAATAAAGCAAAGGGTTCTAACGGAAGCATCACTGCCGGAAACACCAGTTCTCTGTTCAGGAAAGACGGGAAAGAGCAACTGGTATGGAAACCTACCTTCTCCATAAATTATAATTACAAAAAAAACAAGATCAACTTTTTTGGAAATTTTGTTTACAATTATCGCGAAGGCAGGAGTTTGCTGGATATCACCAGCCGTTATTACCGCGATGGTAAACAGATCGACAGCGTAAATAAAGTAAACACATTTTTCCATTTCAGGAACAATAACTATACATTAAAATTAGGCATGGATTACAGTCCCGATAAAAAAAACACTTATGGCATAGTGTTGAACGGTTTCCTGTTTGCAGGACGGCCTTCACCCACCACCTATACCACGTATTCCGACCTGCAGGGCAATGTATTTTCGAGGCTTGATTCACGGATCTTTAATAAACTAAGCTGGGACAATTTTAGTACCAACCTTAATTACAAACATACATTTGATACCACGGGCACCGAACTCACTCTTGACCTGGATTATTCTCATTACAGGAATATATCTGACCAGGTATTGAGCACTGGTTTTTTTGATGGCAATTATAACCAGACTGCAGATTCGATGTACCTGGATGGACACCTTCCTTCCGCCATTAATATCTATTCATTAAAATCTGATTTCGTACATACCTATAAGAAAGGATTGCGGCTTGAAGCGGGGATCAAATCAAGCTATGTAAAATCCGACAACCTGGTGGATTATGTAAGAATGATCGGCACCAGTTGGTATCCCGACTCAAGGAACAACCATTTTATTTATATGGAGAATATCAATGCAGCTTATGTAAATGCCAGCCGCCAGGTAAAGAAATGGAATTTACAAACGGGATTGAGGATGGAGAACACCAACACAAAAGGCACACAGGTCTCTGATAATTCCACGGTTAAACGCAATTATGTTAGTCTGTTCCCGTCTGCCTTTGCGAGTTACACCATGAATCCAAAGAATACGCTTACGCTTTCCGCCAGCAGGCGTTTGCAAAGGCCCAATTACCAGGATCTGAATCCATTTACTTTCTTCCTTGATTCCCTGTCATACCGCCAGGGAAATCCTTACCTCACGCCGCAGTTCTCCTGGAATTTTGAACTCACGCATACGTATAACGGAAAAATAACCACTACGCTGAATTATACTAAGACCACCGATGTGATCTCCAATATCATCAAACGGAAAAGAGGTACCAACAACGAGATCATTGGTTTCCTTACTGTTGATAATATTGCAAACTATTCTAACTCAGGGATCGCTATCAGCGTTCCGGTGAAGTTTGCCAAATGGTGGAATACAAATTTCTATACCAATATTTATCATAACCACTATTCCGGAACGTATATTTCCAATGAAACGTCCACATCAACAGTTGTTGACCTGGACCTTGGATTTACTTCTTTCAGTTTTAATATCAATAACAGTTTCACTTTTCACAAGGGATGGAGTGCAGAGATCAGCGGATGGTACCGGTATAAAACGGTTGAACAGTTGTCACTCACATACCCGATGGGACAAATGAATTTCGGCCTTGCAAAAAATAATTTATTAAAAGGAAAGGCAAGCCTCCGGTTAAATGCACGCGATCCTTTTAACTGGCAACATTATTCCGGCCTTACCAAATATGGTACCGTGGATATTTCCATTAACAATCGCTGGGATAACAGGCAATATGGGGTTAATCTTACTTATCGCTTTGGAAAGCCCCAGGGCCAAAGCCGCCGCCGGTCATCAGCTACAGAAGAGGAACAACAACGTGTAGGAGCAGGGAATTAAAGTATAGTTGTTTTTTTAACAAAACATCCGTCCGGCGCGGATGTTTTGTTTTCGTGCATCGTACAAGGAGCACTCTTTTTGAGGGGAAATAAGCCAGGTCATTGTAAACCTATAATACCAGTTTGAAATTCCCTTTAAAATTGTATATTTGACCCCACTCAACCTAAAATTTGCTATTACAGGCACCCCGGTGTTCCTGTCAACCAATTACAATGGGGAAAATCGAACAAAAATATTTCACTCTCGGAGAAGAAATAACTTCAGAACAACTTGATTTTTTTGACAGGAATGGTTTCATTGTATTCAAAAACTTTTTATCCAAAGAACAGACCGGCCATTTTAAGAACGAAATTAAAAGGGTGCAGGCAAAATGGATTGATGAAGGAATAGAAAAGATCAATGGCGTACCCCTCAAATTCGGCGAAGATGAAAATGGCAATAAAATCGTCCAGCGTTTTTGTTTTTTGTCGCAGTACAGCGATTCTCTCCACGAATTAATACAATCGCCGCAAATCCATTCATTGTTGCGGTTCTTATCCCCTTATGAAGGCAGGATCGCTGAAGATGAAAAAGACGGCCTGGTACTCAATAATTACCTGCGTGTACCCGGCAGTAAGTTTACCCACATGGGCTGGCATACGGACAGCCCGCGCGACCTCTTTATGGGCCAGCGCATCATGCCCATGCTGAATGTAGGCATCCACCTGGATGACTGTCCTTTTGCAAATGGCGGGTTACGCATTTTACCCGGCACACACAAACAGGGGTTTTTTAAATTGATGTTTGGTAAAAAATATTATATAGATAAAGCCGCAGACCCCCGTGAAGTAGGTTTTAATATTAATGAAGGTGATCTTACCATCCATGATGGAAGGATCTGGCACCGGGTAGAACAATCTCCGTTTACCGGAATAAAAAGCCAGCGTAGGGTGATGTACCTGCCCATTGTAACGGGTAAGTACAAACCCAAGACAAAGGAAAGTAAAACACCTTTTTACCACCGTTTTACTGCAAAGGCACACCATTAAAAAAACGATCAGCATTATCTTTGTAAAAAAATAAAATGGGATACGCACTCGTAACGGGCGCCAGTAAAGGGATTGGCAAAGCAATTGCTTTTGAACTGGCTAAAAGAAAATTCAATATCCTGCTGGTGGCGCGTTCGGAAGACTTATTAAAAGAGATCGCGGAAGATATCAGTAAACAATATGGCGTGCAAACCGGTTACATGGCACTGGACCTTTCCGGCGCCCATGCTCCGCAACAATTATTTGACTGGTGTTCTACAAATAATTATTCCATCGAAGTTTTGGTAAATAATGCAGGATACGGCCTGAGCGGCCTGTTTGAAAAATATACCATGGAAGAACATCTGGCCATGATGCGGCTGAATATGAATACGCTGGTGGGTCTATGCCATATCTTTTTACCAGAGTTAAAAAAATTGCCCCAGGCATATATCCTGAATATTGCAAGCAGTACTGCCTACCAACCCGTCCCCGGCCTTGGACTGTATGCGGCATCAAAGGCATTTGTACTCAGTTTCAGCCGTACCTTAACCTATGAACTCCGTAATACAACGGTATCGGTTACCTGCAGTAGCCCCGGTTCTACTGATACTGATTTTGTGAACCGTGCAAACATGCAAAATAAAACGCGGAAAATGGCGAAACGGTTCAATATGACTGCTGAAGCTGTAGCAAAGATCAGTGTACGGGCCATGCTGAATAAAAGAACAGAAGTGATCACGGGGGCTATTAATAAATTGGGGGCATTTTTAGCCTGGGTGTTGCCCAAAAAATTTACCGAGCACAGCATTGCCGGAATTTACGAAGTGAGGTAAGATAAATTGTTGAAAGAGGCTTTCAATAAAGCGACTTTATATCAATTTAACCATTCAGCCATTTAATAATACTTGCCCGTCTTTTAAAACATCTCCCCAATTCCAAATTACTAATTCCTAATTTCCTCTTCCTTGTAACTTTATTTCTATCCCAATTATCGAAGTTTTACTACATCCAGGCAAATTCTATACAATAATTTTGTAGTCCGAAAATACCCACCTGTGAAAAAAATGTTTTTTTTCTTTTTTGTGATCATCTTCTTCTGTGTATTGTTTGTGGCCAAATGTTCAGTAAAAACAATGACAAGAGTTGCTGGTTATATTTCCGGGTTATTCAGGCTTAACGCAGCCTTTGGAAATAATGAATTTGAGCAAAATTATCAACACGAGTCAAACCCCCTTTGAAACCCGGGTTGAAATAAAGACCAAAGCAATCATAAGAAAAGCCTGAGCAAATGCTTCGGCTTTATTGTAAAAAGACTTAAAAACTTCGGAAGTCTTTTTACCTATTTTTGTTCGAGCAGGAGGTAATCAATAACATTTTTCCTGGTTTTATTTAATAAAGGAGTTAAGTATTCCCTGTGTTTTTCATCAGTTTGCCTGTCATATAAGACCTTTAAAAAACTATCGGCTTTTTCCTGCTGATGTAAAAGAATAAAAGATATTCCTTTATTCATTTGTAAAGCAAAATAGTCATGGTTTGATACATTCATGGTATCAAGGATATGGTTATACAGCATCAAAGCTTTTTCAAAATAATTAGCAGAAGAAATGGTATCTCCGTTTTTTTCATACAGAATTCCGGTAGTAATAATGAAATTGGGGTTTTCTGGTCTTAGCTTGTTTAAATACTTTGCAGTGATCAAAGCTTTGTCATATTGTTTCAATAAGGTTTCAAAACTGATTTTATTATGGTATGCCCCAACATAAGTGCTATCAATTGTGATTGCTTTTTCCAATAGTTCAATGGCTTTTTGATAATCTTCATTTTTGGAAGACCTCATTAATATTTTTAAAGCACTATCATTTAGTAGCTTAGCCTCCGGGTCCCTGCTATGTTTTTCTTTACAACCCGGGTTACAAGCGGTTAGGATCGCAAAAAAAAGAAATGCTGTTATTTTTTTAGTGTACATATAATTTCGCCGCCATGGCATTCAATCTTACAAATTTAAAGTATTCTTCTTATTTAGAACGCCGCAGGGAAAACCCTGGCATATAATAATTTGTACTGCTTTAATATAGTTTTTAATAATTTTATTAAATAGTAAATTTATAGTTCGGGGAAAGATATATTGTTCATATTATTATCAAATTATCATGAAATTCTTTTCATTGCTTCTGATCACAATTCCTGGTTTTATGTACATAACATTCTGCCACCATGCAGGTGTGGGTATACCGGGCACAAATACCAGCAGGTACAGCGATACATTACCTCCTCCTTATGCCACGAAGTCTGTAACCAACAACAGCAAAGTGATCGGTTGGCCGAAGGAACTTACACCCAGAGCCCCGGAAGGTTTCACCGTGTCACGTTTTGCTGATAACCTCAGCAATCCACGCTGGATCTATATTGCCAGTAACGGGGATGTATTTGTTTGTGAACCGGGAAGGATGAATGATATCATTTTATTACGGGATAATGATAAAGATGGGATAGCCGAAAGCAAAAATATTTTTTTAACCGGCCTCAACCGGCCATTCGGGATGCTTATCATTGATAATAAATTTTATGTGGCCAACACAAATGGCCTACTGGAATTTCCCTATGAACAGGGGGAAACCAGCATAACAGCTAAAGGTAAAAAGATTGTGGACCTGCCTGCCGGAGGTTATAACAATCACTGGACAAGAAATATAATTACCAATGCCGCTAAAAATAAAATTTATATTACGGTAGGTTCGGGAAGCAATGATGGTGAAAATGGTATAGAGAACGAAACAAGAAGGGCCGATATCCTTGAGGTAAACTTAGACGGAAGCGGCGAAAAGATCTATGCAAGCGGGTTGCGTAATCCTATAGGTATAGATTGGGAGCCGGTCACCCGTGCTCTATGGACGGCAGTGAACGAAAGAGATGGATTGGGTGATGATCTTGTTCCTGATTATATAACAAGTGTAAAAGTAGGCGGCTTTTATGGGTGGCCTTATTCTTATTTCGGGCAGAACGAAGATCCCCGCCGCAAGGGAGAAAGGCCCGACCTGGTACAAAAAACAATGGTACCGGATGTAGATATGGGCTCACACACCGCATGCCTGGGATTGGTTTTTTATACGAAAAAAAATTTCCCGGATAAATACCGGGGGGGTGCCTTTGTAGGAGAACATGGTTCCTGGAACAGGACTGAATTAACGGGCTATAAAGTAGTATTCGTTCCTTTTAAAAATGGAAAGCCATCCGGTAAACCGGAAGATTTTTTAACAGGCTTTATTGCTAATGCCGGCAGTAGCCAGGTATATGGAAGGCCCGTATGCACGGCAATATTACCTGATGGTTCATTGCTGGTGACAGATGACGGGGCGAATATCATTTGGAGAGTGGCATACAAAAAGTAGTTGCATTAAAAGTACTATTAACACAGCAGTTCAGCCTAATAAAAAACCCCTGCAAAAGGGGTTTGGTGCCCGGGACTGGATTCGAACCAGCACATCCTTGCGAACGCTGCGACCTGAACACAGTGCGTCTACCAATTTCGCCACCCGGGCCCGTAAAGTTGAAGGTTGAAAGTTGAAGGTTCAAGGTTAGGTCTCCAATAACCTTTAAACCCTTAAACGATTTAAAACTTTAAACAATATAAAACGGGCTGCAAATATACTGAAGGTTCCCAAACTTTCAACCTTCAACTTTCAACTATCAATTATTTAAACACTAACATTAAAATCCCTTAACGCATCATTTAAACTTGTTTTCAGATCAGTGGATGATTTGCGTTGCCCGATGATCAATGCACAACCCACACCATACTCACCGGCAGGAAATTTTTTGTTATAGGTTCCGGGTATTACCACGCTCCTGGCGGGTACGCGTCCCCGGTACTCCACCGGGGTTTCCCCGCTCACGTCAATGATCTTCGTGGATTGAGTTAATACCACATTGGCACCCAGCACCGCTTCTTTTTCCACCCGCACGCCTTCCACCACAATGCAACGGCTGCCGATAAAACATCCGTCTTCAATAATTACCGGGCTGGCCTGCAGGGGTTCCAGTACACCACCAATACCTACCCCGCCACTCAGGTGTACGCCCTTGCCTACCTGGGCACAACTACCCACAGTAGCCCAGGTATCCACCATAGTGCCTTCATCCACATAAGCGCCGATATTTACATAACTGGGCATCAATACCACGTTCCGGCCCAAATAGGCACCATATCTTGCCACGGCATGAGGCACGGCCCTTACCCCCAGTGACGCATAATCGCTTTTGAGTTTCATCTTATCATAAAATTCAAAGGGCGGCAATACAAATGTTTCCATCTGCTGAATCGAAAAATATAAGAGGATGGCCTGTTTTACCCATTCATTTACCTGCCAGTCTCCATCAACAGGAGAAGCGGTACGCAACCTTCCCTTATCCACTTCTTCAATGACCGCCCTTACTACATCAGAATAAGTGGCTCTTTTTAATAATTCACGGTCCACCCATGCATCCTGTATCAATCGTTGTAATTCCATTGATGAATATTTTTACAAACTTACTATGTTTCCCACTGAGACGCTAAGAACACAAAGAAAATACTTTGTGACCTTTGTGGCTTTGTGGGACATATACTCAATCGGTATTAATCAATAACTTTGCGGTACATGCAAAAAATACTCATCATACAAACAGCTTTTATCGGCGACGTAGTGCTGGCCACCGCCCTGTTGGAAAAACTGGCGCAGTATTACCCCATTACGCAAATTGATTTTCTGGTACGCAAGGGAAATGAAAGCCTCCTGGAAAATAACCCTCACCTGCATGAAGTACTGGTATGGAATAAAAAAGAAAATAAATTGCGCAATCTTTTTTCTCTCCTCAGGAAAATAAGGCATACCAGGTACGATACCGTAATCAACCTGCAACGCTTTTTTGCAACCGGGTTATTAACGGCATTTTCGGCTGCAAAAGAAACCATCGGCTTCGATAAAAACCCATTGAGTTTTTTATTCAGCAAAAAAATAAAACACATCATCGGTAAAGAAAACGGGATAAGGCATGAGGTGGAGCGGAACAATGACCTTATCGAATCGTTTACAGATGATCTTTTTACGCGGCCAAAATTATATCCGGCAGAAAATGATTTTACTGCTGTACAACATTTCAGCCATATCCCTTATGTAACAATGACGCCTAACAGCGTATGGTTCACCAAACAATACCCTTTTGAAAAATGGCTGGCATTGCTGGATCGTTTTCCTGTGGAGTATAAAATTTATTTATTGGGAGGAAAAGAGAATATAGCCGATTGTGATGAACTTAAAAAAAGATCATCCAATGCAAATATAGAAGTGCTCACCGGCAAACTATCTTTTTTACAATCGGCTGCACTAATGAAAAATGCCGTGATGAATTATGTGAACGATTCTGCCCCGCTTCATTTCGCATCTGCTGTAAATGCACCGGTAACTGCCATTTATTGCTCCACGGTACCAGCCTTTGGTTTTACGCCATTATCCGACCGGTCATTTATCGTGGAAACATCAGAAAAATTATATTGCCGCCCCTGTGGACTTCATGGATACAAAGCATGCCCGGAAAAACATTTTAAATGCGCGCTTACTATCCAAACCGCACGCCTTATTCAAACATTGGAAATAACTGTCGCCCTTGCTTAGTTTCGAAAACGATATCAACCGTTGCATCATTGAACTGGAAAAAGGTGGGCTGATCCTTTACCCTACTGATACCATCTGGGGCATTGGATGCGATGCCACCAATGAAGAGGCCGTTGCAAAAATTTACCGGCTTAAAAGGCGTATGGATGAGAAAAGCATGATCATTTTGCTGGCCGATGAAAAAGACATACTCCATTATGTTACCCAACCCAACCCAAAGATCTTCGACTATATCAAAGGAATAAAAAAACCCACTACATTTATTTATGAAGGAGGTATTGGTTTGGCCCCAAACCTCATTCAGCCCGACGGCACAGTGGCCATCCGGCTTACCGATGATGTGTTTTGTAAGCAATTAGTGAATCAATTTCATAAACCCATTGTTTCCACTTCTGCTAACATTTCCGGCTACCCGCCGCCGGAGATCTTTTTGGACATTGATGTGGCAATAAAAAACGGTGTTGACTATATTGTTCAACACCGCCAGGATGATACAACCCCATCCTTTCCGTCATCTGTAATAAAATGGAACGCTGATGGCTCTCTCACCATCATACGTTCCTGAAATCTTATTAAAAACTTTGCCAAAGTTTTGAACTTTGGCAAAGTTAGAATTACGATTATACTTATAAAGTAAGTCCTACGCCCAATTGAACGCTCTGGCTCTTCCACTTTTCCTGGTTATCAATATCATTGAGATTATTTAAACCGATTGCATAACGTCCATAGATCCTGATATGGGCAATATTCAACTGCAGTCCACCAAGCATACTGAAATCGCCTCCTTTAAAAGCATCCTTGCCGTTTTGCACAAGCGTGTTGTTTTTATTCATTAAGATCCCAAACTGCGGCCCTAACTGCAATGTCACAAATTTATTGGCATTAATATTCAGCAATACCGGAATGGTTAAATAGTTCAGTTTCACTTTACTTATTTTATTGAACTTGTACACAGAACTGAAAGAGGATGAACTGTCCACATTCACCTGGTTAAATAATACTTCGGGCTGAATAGCCAGTGATTTACCTAAGCCAAGCGTTGCGAAACCCCCTATATGATAACCAAAAGTAAATTGTTCATCAAAGGATTGGCCGGTGATCTTATTCAACGTGGCACCGGCTTTAATACCTAATTTAAAACTTTGGGAAAATGCGGTGGAACTGATGATGCAGAAGATGGCCAGGGACAAGAGTTTTACTTTCATATAAATGGTTTTAGTTTGCAGTAACAAATCAATTAATATGCCAACAGGGAACTATTTTTTCTAAAAATTTGTTAATAGGGCATATTAAAAACTAAATCCCGCTGTTAAAGAATAAATAGCGCTCAGCCTTTTGGCCGTTGTGGAAGGCAGGTAATAATCGAGGTATATATTTGGCTGAATAAAGAATTTACCGGTAGTATAGGTCATATCTAACGATGCAGCAATTGATTGCAACTGGAATTTATTGGTTGCAGCAACCCTTGACCTTCTGTTAAGAACCCGCTTCGCACGAATGGGAAGCCCTTTATTGGTATGGGTGGTCGAAATATTATCACTGCCTGCATTAATGGCTAAAGTTGGCACAATATCCAACTCATCTTTGTTGGAAAAGACCTTATAATAAGATACATCATGAGCGATACCCAATGAAGTGTAAAAATAACTTGTAGTATTATTGGTAGAATCATTTCGAACAATACCGATGACAGTGAGCGTATCTACTTCCTTAAACTTTCCATTACTATAACCCACCGCCAAAACAGGTTGTATGATACCTTTTGCTTTTTTAACATACCCATAAAAATCATTCTGGTAAAGCGATTTACTGTTGTATTTACTTTGGTCACTCAAATACCTTGTAAAGGAAACCCCAGCATTGGTCTTTTTACCCAAATAATCATAGGATGCACTGAGGCCGGTCTGGTACAGATCCATACTACCGCTATCAGTGGCCAAGTAACCGGTAACGCCTACACTAAAACCACCTTTTACACGATAAATAACTGATGGTGTAAAAATTACCTGGTTAGTAATGCCGGTTGCATTCACTGCCTGGTTATGTTTACTGAAACTGCCGTTACCCACACCAAAGCTCACATCAAGCGAATTTTTTTTGGCTCCCTTCATCAGGCTTAAAAAAGCATCATTCTTCAACATAGAGTCCAGTGCGGCCTTATCAGCTTTTGAAAGACTATCCTTCTGTGCATAGCTTGTAAAAACAAAAAAGATCACCGGCAATAAGGTTAAACAAAATTTATACATAAGCTTTAATTGTAAGATTTTGTATAGACCATGCCCTTTAGCATTAGTTTAACTTATACAAAAAAAACAAAAACCCGTCAGGAACAGTTACTATCACAACAAAGCTATCAAATAGACTTTAAAAGACCAATAAAATGCCTTACCTTTGCGCCCATTATTAAAACTGAGAATTACATGACATGCTCAGTTGCTGTTGAAAGAAGTTTACTGCAATTAGTTTTCGCTATTCATTCACAACCGCTGTCGGGATCTTTGACCGCCGACAGGGTTATACAACGGCCAGAAGCATGACATCCCGGTAGTACTGAACTTATCCAAATATCGGGACACCGCATGTGGCTATCGCAAAAAAAAAAATTCATGAATGCATTTGAAGCCTTAGGCTTAAACGAACAATTGGTACAAGCTATTACCGATCTGGGATTTGAAACACCCACATCCATCCAGGAAAAAGCGATCCCTGTTTTATTATCCGGCACCACCGATTTTATCGGACTGGCACAAACCGGCACCGGCAAAACGGCTGCTTTCGGATTCCCTTTATTGCAACTCATCGATCCTGCACAAAGGCACCCGCAGGCATTGATCGTTTGCCCCACCAGAGAACTCTGTTTACAGATCACGAACGACCTGGATACCTATAAAAAACACAGCAGGGGCTTGTTTTCGGAAGCGGTGTATGGAGGCGCATCCATCATGATGCAGATCCGTAATCTTAAAAAAGGTGTTCACATTGTTGTGGCCACGCCGGGAAGACTGATCGACCTGATAGAAAGAAAAGCCATTGACCTGCAAAAAGTAAAATACGTGGTCCTGGATGAAGCTGATGAAATGCTGAATATGGGCTTCAGGGATGATATTGATTTTGTGTTGAAAAACACCATCAACCGCGAAAGCACCTGGTTGTTTAGCGCCACTATGCCGCCCGAAGTGAGGGCCATTTCGAAGAACTATATGGATAATCCCAAAGAAGTTACTGTCGGCAAAAAGAATACGGCCAATGTAAATATTGATCACCAGTATTTTGTAGCGCCTGCGCAGCACCGTTATGAAACACTGAAACGTTTGATAGATTTTAATCCGGGCATGTATGGTATCATTTTCACCCGTACGAAGGCCGATGCACAGGAAGTTTCTGAACGCCTCGCAAAAGCCGGCTATGATATTGAAGCCCTGCACGGCGACCTTACGCAACAGCAAAGGGATAAAGTAATGGGCCGATTCCGCAGCAGGAATTTACAATTGCTCATTGCTACCGATGTGGCTGCAAGAGGTATTGACGTGGAAGGAATTACCCATGTGATCAATTTTGAATTACCGGATGACATGGAAGTATATACGCACCGGAGCGGACGTACGGCAAGGGCGGGCAAGACAGGTATTTGTATCTCTATCTGCCACAGCCGCGAGACCTACAAAATAAGAACACTGGAAAGAATGACCAATGCGCAGTTCCATAAGTTAGACATCCCTTCAGGTAAAGATGTTTGCCGCAAACAATTCTTTCATTTTATGGATAAATTAATGCTGGCTGATGTAAGCCAGGGTGATTATGAAACTTACCTGCCCGACCTCGTAAAAAAATTCGCAGACGTAAGCAAGGAAGAAGTACTGCAACGCGTAGCCGCTTTGGAGTTTGACCATTTTTTAAAATATTATGAAAATGCGGAAGACCTGAACAGGGCTGATTCCAGGGGCGATAGAAGAACAGACAGGAGAACTGAAGGTGTGCCGTCCGGTTCGAGGAGTGAACGCAGTTATGGCAACCGCGACAGTGGTTATACAAGATTATTCGTTAACCTTGGAACGAAAGACGGTTTTTACAAAGCCAGTTTCCTGCAATTCATTTTAGATGAAAGCGACCTGAAAAAAGAAGTGCTGGGAAAAATAGATATGAGGGATATGAATAGCTGGATAGAAATAGATAAGGCAGAAGCCGGTAAGATGATCAGTGCGATTGATGGTAAACGTTATAATAACCGTACCGTTCGCATGAATGAAGCAGATGGCGGGTTTAAAAGGCCCACTGATGAACCGAGGAAAAGGATCTATGCTCCTAAAGAGAGGAGAAGTTTCAGGTAAGATATTGTCTGAACGGTCCCGATTGCTATCGGGATGGGTAGATGGTGAGGATTATAGGATTATATACAAATGATGAAAAAGTATTGCCCTGGTAAAACAGGGCTTTTTTAATGGAACATCTCCGTAAAAAAATATTGGCTGATAATTATAGCATAGTGTAGCATTCCAATATTTGCACATCTGCATATTTGCACATTTAATATTCCTACACCAACTCAATCACCGTGATCTCCGGCAATATACCTACCCGTCCCGGGTACCCGATAAAACCATAGCCGGGGTTCACGTATAATTTTTGCTTCCCATCTTCATACAAGCCATCCCATTGTGTATACATATATTGAACCGGGCTCCATTTAAAACCGGGCAACTCAATACCGAACTGCATGCCATGTGTATGCCCACTGAGCACCAGGTCAATATCAGGGTATGTTGTTTTCACCTGGGCGTCCCAATGGCTGGGGTCATGACTCATTAAAATTTTAAACGGATATTTTTCTGTTCCCGGATATGCCAGGTCCATCCTGCCGTGCTTGGGAAATCTTGCCTTAGCACTCCAGTTCTCAATACCCAATAATGCAATTTGTGCCCCGTTTTTTTCCAGTATTACGTGCTCATTCATTAGTAAGCGCCAGCCTAAAGCGGCGTGTACTTTTTTCAGGTTCTCTAAATTTTGTTCTTTGGATATCCCATTCGAAGGCCATCTTACATAATCCCCATAATCATGATTGCCCAAAGTGCTGTACACACCCATCGGGGCTTGCAGCCGGTTAAATACATCCATGTAGTCCTCCATTTCGGTTGCCCGGTCATTGACCAGGTCACCGGTGAATAAAATGATATCGGCTTTTTCATTCAATATTTTTTGAACACCACGCAATACTGCAGCTTTATCATTAAAACTTCCGCTGTGTATATCACTGATATGAACAATTTTTAAACCTTTGAATGCTGCAGGTAAATTATCAAAAGCCAGTCGAACCCTTTTTACCTGGTAATTATATTTATTCCTGAAACCCATCAACAGGCTTCCGAATAAAGTGCTGCCGGCTGCCAGGCCCAGCCAGCTTAAAAATGCAGATCTGCTGATCCCATCACTTATCACCTCCAGTTCAGTATTATTGAAAAACAATTTACCGGCCACCCATTGTATTCCCCTGCGGATATCATCAATCAAAAAGAATATCATCGCAACTAATTTTGCAAGGAACAAACCAATTACCAGAGCAAATAAATAGGTTCTTATTTTCTTGCCTAAAAATTCCTGGCTGGTATAAACAAAAAATAAAAAACTGAGAATACTGATCAGTGTAAGTGCCCAGTATATTGAATAAATAATGGTCTTTGTTTTAGGAGATGCGGTATGGCTAACCGCTTTTATGGCCTGGAATACATAGGTATCCAGCAGCAACATAAAAGCAATAAAAATTGAAACGCCTAATGGTGTGCGCATTAGAAAGGTTTAAAAGGTTTGAAAGGTTTAAAAGTTTAAGGGGTAAAGTTACGATATCAGAAAAGAGCTTTAAAGAATTATTCTCTTTAAAGTTCCCCCTTCAGGGGGCGGAGGGGGTACTCCAACTGATAAATTCATCTAATTGCTGTTGAATGCTGTGCAGGGTATTTTCATCAATGAATCTTCCATCGGGAGAAAGTAATTTATCAACAGCCGAGATCGGCAGCCTGTTTGGATGCACTGTTATTTTCACATAGTTCAATATATCTGCCAGGTGATCCATTCCCCTGAGATTGCCCGCCCTGCCTGTGGCCACGCCGGTGAGCAACGCCTTTTTATGAAACCATATCCCGTGAGAACTGCCCGTATCAAAAAACATTTTTAATACTCCCGGGAAACTGCCATTATATTCCGGAACAATGAATATAAAATGAGTGGTGGGTATGATGATCTCTTTTTCAATTTGTTGAAATGCAGCATCGTTGTGCATTACATTAATTCCTTCCAAAGAAAAAAGGCCGGCGGTTACTCCCCTTTCCCTTAAAATGCGCTGGTATTCGAGCGCCACTTTTTGGGTATTACTTCCCGGGCGATTAGTGCCTGATATTATAGTAATCATATATTCGTGTTGACAATTATCATCCTGGCATTCAATATAACAATTAAGACGCTTCTTTGTTCCGGTTTTTATGCCGAATGGTTAAATTGCGTCGAAATTGGCAATTAGCAATAGGCAACCAGCAATGAACTCCAAATTGCATATTGCCCATTGCCAATTGCCTATTATTTTAAAATTTAAGTTCATGAACCTCACCTACTACGGCCATTCCTGTTTTAGTGTAACAGTAAATGACAAAAAACTGCTGTTTGATCCTTTTATTACAGGAAATGAACTCGCGAAACATATCGACATCAATACCATTGAGGCTGATTATATCCTACTAAGCCATGGCCATAGTGACCATGTGGCGGATGTGGAATCCATTGCTAAAAGAACGGGTGCCACTATCATTGCAGCATATGAGGTTGCGGTGTGGTTTGCTGGCAAAGGAATAGAAAATTATCATCCCATGAATACCGGGGGTAAACGCAATTTTGATTTTGGAACTGTAAAATGTGTACACGCAGTACATTCCTCTTCCTTACCAGATGGAAGTTACGGAGGAAACCCGATGGGCTTTATCATTGTAAATGACGAACACAATTTTTATTATAGTGGCGATACGGCCCTCACGCTGGATATGCAATTAATTCCGATGTTTGCTGAAATTGACTTTGCCATCCTGCCCATTGGCGATAATTTTACGATGGGCATGGAAGATGCGGTACAGGCCGCAAAAATGGTACAAACTAAAACAGTAATTGCTGTACATTACGATACCTTTGGCTATATTAAAACTGATCATCAGAAAGCAATCGGAATTTTTAAAAATAATGAGCTGGAGCTAAAACTCCCGGCGATCGGTGAAACGATAACATTCTAAGAAAAGGTTGGGCGTTGATCGTTGGGCGAAAAACAAACTCTGCTGCAACCAACGAACAACGACCAACGATATTTATGGCAAAAATAATAGGTGTAGCAAATCAAAAAGGGGGCGTAGGAAAAACAACTACTGCCATCAACTTAGCAGCCAGTTTAGCTGTGCTGGAATACCGGACATTGCTTGTTGATGCAGACCCGCAGGCCAATAGCACTACGGGTACGGGCTTCGACCTGCATAATATCACGCAAAGCCTGTACGATTGCATGGTCAATGAAGCGCAGGCAAAGGACCTGATCCTTAAATCGGATATCCCTTTCCTTGACCTGTTGCCATCACATATTGACCTGGTAGGCGCCGAGATCGAAATGATCAATTATCCCAACCGCGAAAGCGTGCTGAAAAAAATACTGGAACCCATCAGGGATGAATATGATTTTATTGTGATCGATTGCTCCCCTTCCCTGGGATTGATCACCGTAAATGCACTTACCGCGGCCGATAGTGTAGTGGTACCCGTGCAAACAGAATTTTTTGCACTGGAAGGTTTGGGTAAATTACTGAACACGATCAAAATTGTACAGAACCGTTTGAACACCGAACTTAAAATTGAAGGCATCCTGATGACGATGTACGATGGCCGGCTGCGTCTATGCAACCAGGTTGTGAGCGAGGTGAGGCGGCATTTTGAAGACATTGTTTTCAGCAGTATCATTCATCGCAATACAAGGTTGAGTGAAGCACCCAGTTTTGGCAAACCCGTCATCCTCTATGATGCCGACAGTAAGGGCGCCATTAATTACCTGAACCTGGCCAAGGAAATTCTGCAGAAAAATAATATGACTAAAATTAAACAGGAAGACAGGGTGATGGAGTAGTTGATAGTCGGGAGTTGATAGTCGGGAGTTGATAGTCGGGAGTCGGGAGTTGGGAGTCGGGAGTCGGGAGTTGAAGACTGCTTCCAGTAGTAAACTCTGACTACAGACTGTAAACGGACTGTAAAATAATAATCTGTACCATATATGGGAGACTTTAAGGACTTAATAGCCTATAAGAAAGCCTATCAACTGGCGAAGGATATTCATTTAACATCAAATAGTTTTCCGCCGGAAGAAAAATATAGCTTAACAGACCAGATAAGACGTTCATCAAGATCTGTTTGTGTTAATTTAGCAGAAGCTTATCGTAAAAGGAGATACAAAGCTCATTTTATTGCTAAACTTTCAGATTCAGAGAGTGAAAACGCAGAAACTGCTGTATGGTTGGATTTTGCTTTCGATTTTAAATATATAGCAAAAGAAATTTTTGATGATTTTATAAACAGAAATAGCGAAGTAGGCAAATTGCTGTTCTTTATGATTAATAACCCTGATAAATTTTTATAGTGTCTGGATTCCATGCGCACTGGCTCCCGACTCCAGACTAATAACTAAGAACTAATTATAAATCCTTTAATAACCTTGATAAATTTTTATAATGTCTGGATTCCTTGCGCACTGGCTCCCGACTCCAGACTAATAACTAAGAACTAATTATGACTCCTTCGAATAAAAAAGACGCCATAGGAAAAGGTATCCGCAGTTTATTGCAAAATATAGAGGCCGACCTGAAAAGTACTGCCGGGAATTTAAAACCGGAACTGATGGAACAATCCACATCAGTATTGCGTGTTGCACTTGACCAGATCGATCTGAATCCCAAACAACCCCGCCGGGATTTTGATGAAACTTCGCTCCATGAATTGGCGGCATCCATAAAGATGCATGATATCATTCAGCCTTTAACGGTTTCCAGACAGGAAAGCGGGAGATACAGGCTCATTGCGGGTGAGCGCCGTTACCGTGCTGCAAAAATTGCAGGAATAAAAGACCTGCCGGTCTATGTTCGCAAGGCCAATGATTCGCAATTGCTGGAATTATCCTTGCTCGAAAATTTACAAAGGGAAAATCTTAATGCCATTGAAATTGCACTTAGTTATAAACGCCTGATGGATGAACTGGATTATACACAGGAACAGGTAGCCGAAAGAATGGGAAAGGAAAGAAGCACTGTGGCCAACTATATCCGGTTATTAAAATTACCCCCGGATATACAAGTAGCTGTACGCAATGGAATGATCAGCATGGGGCATGCGAGGGCATTGATCAATGTAGACCTGGTAGATAAACAATTATATATTTTCAATGAAATAAAGAACCGGGGATTGTCTGTTCGCCAGACCGAAGAATTAGTGCGAAAAATGTATACTTCAGCTGCTGTTAAAGTTGCTGTAAAATCAGGCCTTCCACCGGCCTTTAAAAAGATTGAAGATAATTTAGCATCGAATTTCAATACCAGGGTAAAGTTAAGTTACCATAAAAAGGGTAACGGAACGATCCTGTTTGAATACTATTCCCTGGAAGAGTTAAATGCTTTACTGGATAAACTGAACATTAAAGTAACCTGATGCCCAAATTCATTCCATCATTATTTCTAATGACCATGTTATTTTGCTGCAACAATTTATTTGCGCAAAAAGACAGTACTTCAAAAACAAAAAAAAATCATTTCTCTGCATTTGCACGAATAGATACTTCAAAAAAATACAATCCAAAAATTGCCATTGTACGTTCTGCGATCATTCCTGGCTGGGGACAGGCTACCAATAAAAAGTACTGGAAGATCCCAATTGTGTACGCGGCTTTGGGCATCACTGCCGGCGTTTTTTTTCATAACGTAAAACAATACAAAGAAGCAAGAACTGCTTATATAAATGCCAGTGACAATGATACCAGCAACGATTATCAAATCCCACAACCCTATTATTCTGTTAAGGACCAGCCAGACCGGATAAAAACCTTCAGGAACCAGGTACGGCAGAATGTGGATTACTCCGCCCTGTTTTTTATTCTTTTCTGGGGGCTCAATGTTGTTGACGCTGCCGTGGATGCCCACCTGAAAACCTTTGATGTGAGTGATAACCTGGGTGTGCAAATAAAGCCAGGTTATAGCCCCATGGCGAATACCAACGGGATAAGTTTGGTGTTACTCATCGGGAAGAATCATTCAAAATAATTATCTTGATTATTGTATTATATTGCTTTCTAAAAATTTCACAACAATGAAGTTCGCATTGATCGGCTATGGCAAAATGGGTAAGGCAATCGAAGCAATTGCACTACAGCGGGGCCACAAGGTTGATCTAAAAATAGACATTGACAACATGGCATCATTCACAAAAGCAAACCTGCAGCGATGCGATGTGGCTATAGAATTTACTGGTCCGCATAGCGCTACAAAAAATATTGTAAAATGTTTTGATGCTGGCATACCCGTTGTAAGCGGCAGCACAGGCTGGCTGGATGACCGGGTTGGAGTAGAAAAAGACTGCAAGGAAAATAATGGCAGTTTTTTATATGCCAGCAATTTCAGCGTGGGTGTAAATATCTTTTTTGAAGTAAACAAAAAGCTGGCGCAACTGATGAAGCAGCAGTCAGCTTATGACGTACGTATCGAAGAGATCCACCACACCCAAAAAAAAGACGCTCCCAGCGGAACAGCCATTACCCTTGCCGAAGAAGTGCTGCATGAAGTTCCCCGAAAAACAAAATGGGTAAACCATGTTTCCGGGCAACCCGAAGAACTTACCATCACCAGTAAACGCATGGACCCTGCTCCCGGTACCCATGCTGTAAAATATTATTCAGCAATTGATGATATTGAGATCATACATACCGCCCACAGCCGTGAAGGTTTTGCGCTGGGAGCCGTACTGGCCGCTGAATTCATTCATAACAAAAAAGGGATTTTTAGCATGCAGGATGTTTTAGGCCTGTAATAATAAAGGGATACCAGATGCACAAAAGCAGCTTGTTTTTTTATTTTTTTATTTTACAGGTATCCGTTACCGTTGCACAGCAACGGACCATTGACAGCCTGCAATCCATCATACAAAGCAACCATCCAGACCCCGAAAAAATAAAAGCTTACCTCGCCCTGTCAGCGGCAAAAAACGGGAAGGACTTTGATGAATGTTTATCAGTATCAGGCGCAGGGGCAGTACTGGCACAAAAGCTGAACGATCTTTCAGCATTGGCCGAATTTCAAAAAGAAATAGGTGTCTCTTATTATTTTAAAGGAAATTTTGACAGCGCTGCTGCTTATTATTATAAAGCGCTTGATGTATTGAAAAAAAGCAATGACGACCTTAAAAGAGCCGGCGTCTTGAATGAACTGGGAAAATTGTACAGAAAAACAAAGGATCTTGAACGGTCATTGCAGATGTATGATGAAGCATATGCCATCTATAAACGTATTGGTGATAATGATGGCATGGCCACCATATTAAATGAGTCTGGTGTGGTATTTGAATATAAGGGCGATTATGCAGAAGCCATCAACCGGTATAAAAGCTCCCTCGCTATCAGGGAAAAAATGAATGATGTGATGGGAAAGGCCTACAGCCTGAATTTTATCGGTGGCGTGTATACGCAGGAAAAGCATTTCCCGGAAGCAGAAAAATACCTTGTGCAATCACTTGATCTGCGCCGGGAACTGAAAGACACTTTTGCGATCGCCCTTAACCTCGCCGATCTTGGTTTTATGTACACGGAGCAAAACCTCCTGGATAAAGCCGAAGAACAATACCGGCTTAGCAATGATATTGCCATAAAAATGAAATTCCCCGACCTGTTGCTGGAAAACTATAAAGAATTATCCGTGATAGCCGAAAAAAAAGGAGATACCCGCCTTTCACTGGAATATTACAAAAAGCATATTGCGCTTAAGGACTCTATTTTTTCCAATGAAAAGATGAAGCAGATCGAACAACTGAATGCCAAGTACCAGGCAGAAAAAAAAGAGCAGGAACTGACATTGCAAAAGGCCGAGATCACTCAAAAAAATTATTTATTATGGGGTCTCAGCTCAGTTGTTACACTACTTATTTTATCCGGGATCTCATTTTACAGGAAAAGAAGGATACAACAGGAAATGCAGTTACAGGCAACCATCATGAAACAACAGGACCTGGCTACCCGGGCCATCATTGCCGCCGAAGAAAATGAACGTAAACGCATAGCCGCCGACCTGCATGATGGTGTGGGACAAATGATGAGTGCTGCAAAAATGAATTTATCGGCATTTGAAAATGATATTTCCTTTAAAGATGTAAGCCAAAAAACAGCTTTTGAAAAAGCGCTTAGCCTGGTGGATGAAAGTTGCAGGGAAATAAGAAATGTAAGTCACCAGATGATGCCCAACGCTCTATTGAAGAGGGGACTGGGCAATGCGGTAAAGGAATTTATTGATAAGATCGACAACAGGATCATCTCCATCACCCTGCACACAGAAGGATTACAGGAAAGAACCGATAGTAATATTGAAACTATTCTGTATCGCGTGATACAGGAATGTGTGAATAATGTGATCAGGCATGCAGGAGCAAATGCACTGGACATTTCCCTGATCAAAGACGCAGACGGAATTGCTGTAACCATTGAAGATAACGGCAAAGGTTTTGATACCACAGACAAACAAAGTTTTGAGGGTATTGGTTTAAAAAATATTATTTCGCGTGTAGCATTCCTGAAAGGCGTGGTTGATTTTGACAGCAGCCCTGGAAAGGGTACGCTTATTGCCATTCATGTGCCACTTGCATAATGGGATCTTTTTATTAATTTAACCGCCATATCAGCCCGGAAATAAGCAAATGAAAAACGAAAAAATATATTTGGGAATTGTTGACGACCACCAGATCGTCATTGACGGTTTAAAATCTTTATTGCACGGTCATGAACAGTTTAACGTGGTTATTGAATGTACACAGCCCCTGCAAATGCCTGGCTTGCTGGAAAAAAGGTCCATTGACATTTTATTGACCGACGTAATGATGCCGGGGATGAATGGTGCCGAATTATCCAAAATGGTTCATCAAAAATTTCCCGGCATAAAAATACTTGCGCTTTCTATGAGCGGGCAGGGCGAACTGGTGAACCAGATGATCGATGATTCTGATATTTCAGGTTATGTATTAAAGAATATCGGGCAACAGGAGCTTATCAAAGCGCTGGAAAAAATATCGAAGGGCGGCATTTATTTCAGTGAAGAAGTATTACAGGAAATGACCAGGGCCAGCGAACAGAAAAAAAATCATGAAAAAATACATTTAACCGCCAGGGAAATTGAGATCATCCGACTGATTGAAAAAGAATTGACCAACAAACAAATTGCTGATACTTTATTTCTCAGTGAAAGAACAATAGAAACACATCGTAAAAATATTTTCAGAAAGACAAATACCTCCAGTGTTATCGGGCTGGTTAAATTTGCATATGAACAAAAACTGATCTGAGGCCACCGAGCCTATCAATAAAAAAATCCCGTTCAGCCAAAGGCAGAACGGGATACTTATTTAAATGATACTATTATTTAAAGATAAATGCAGCCCTTACACCGATAAAAGAATTATCAGCGCTGTTTTTTGTTGCTGACTGGTATTTAAGCAGCAGGTCGAAATTGCTGCTCACTTTGTAGCCAAATCCTGCTGCATAACAAAAAGCAGTGCTATTGCCACCGCCACCGTTAGTAACAAATGAAACACCCACTTCACCGTCGCCATGGAATTGCGGAGTAAAATAATATTTACCACCAGCTAAAACCGGAACAAGTCCGCCCGTGATAGTGTAACCGCTTTTTGCAGAAAAGCCTATATAGCCTGCATTAACTGTAACGCCAAAAGTTGGTGCAACCGGAAATTCAACCTGTACATCTCCACCATAAGCCAAACTTGCATATGGGCTTAAATTACCAACCACGAAACCCAGGTCGCCTCCAACGCTGAATTCAGTTTTTCTGCTGTCGGCCTCTTTAGATTTTGATTTTTGTGCGCTTGCAGATAAAGCAGCCATAGCCACTATACTTAAACTTAAAATTAATTTTTTCATGTTACTTAATTTTGATTTTGATTGATTTTGTTTTTAAATAGTTTGCAAAATTAACTCTATTATATTAAAAATACCAAGTCAATATTAAATTTTTTATTTTAATAATGCAATTTATGAACAAAAAAAAGAGTATACAATACCCGGTATAGGGTATTCTTATGCACATTCGCTAAATTCTTGTTAAGAACTAAATAGAATCATTGAAAAATACTGCACTAATTTAAATTATCCAGCATATCATTTGACATTTTTTCCAGATCATACGCTGCTTTCCAGCCCCAATCATTTCTTGCGGTGCTGTCATCAATACTACGGGGCCAGCTTTCGGCAATTTGCTGGCGGTAATCGGGTTTGTAGGAAATGGAAAAATCAGGTATACGTTTTGTGATCTCTTTTGCAATGTCTGCCGGAGAAAAACTCATACCCGAAAGGTTATACGAAGTTCGTACAGAGATCTTATCCGCATCTGCTTCCATTAGTTCAATGGTTGCCCGGATGGCATCGGGCATATACATCATGGGCAGGTAAGTGTCTTTTTTCAAAAAACATTCATACTTTTTTTCCTGCACGGCTTTATAAAATATTTCCACAGCATAATCTGTAGTGCCTCCACCCGGTTCACTTTTATAACTGATCAAACCGGGGTAACGCAAACTTCTTACATCTACCCCGTACCGTTGATGAAAATAATTACACCAGAACTCTCCTGCATATTTACTGATACCATATACCGTGGAAGGTTCAATAATGGTTTGTTGCGGACAGTTTTCTTTAGGTGAAGTGGGGCCAAAAACAGCAATGCTGCTGGGCCAATACACTTTGCTCAGATGCTCTTCCTTTGCTATGTCAAGTACATTCAACAAACTTTGCATATTGAGGTTCCAGGCCAGGTGCGGATTTTTTTCGCCGGTTGCAGATAAGATCGCAGCCAACAAATACACCTGTGTAATATTTTGCCGTATCACCTGCACGTGCAGCATTTCTTTATTCATTACATCAAGACTCACATAAGGCCCTGTGCCTTTCAGCAATTCATTCTCTTCGCGGAGATCTGAAGCCACCACGCTTGCATTGCCGTACATATTTCTAAGTGCCAATGTCAGTTCCACACCAATCTGGCCGCTTGCTCCAATTACCAGTATCTTTTCTTTACTCATTGTTATTGTTTTAATACACGAATTTACTCCACGAATTTCATCCAATTAGTCCACGAATTTCATCCAATTACACTAATTACACTAATTTTTACTTATTAAACAAGCAAAATGTTCGTATCTGATAATTGTAATTCGTGTAACCTGCCTGCCGGCAGGCAGGTTCGTAATAATTTAGTGTTATCATTTTACCTCTTAACTTTGCAATATGGAAAAATATTTACTGGATAGCTTTGTTCACCAGCAATACAATAAAGATAATTTCTTTTTAATTGCCGGCCCCTGCGTAGTAGAAAGTGAAGCCATAGTAATGGAGATCGCCGAAAAAGTTGCTGTGATCTGTAAAAACCTGGGTATCCCTTATATTTTCAAAGCATCTTACCGCAAAGCCAACCGCACCAGTGCCACTTCCTTTACCGGCATCGGGGATGATGCAGCATTGGAACTGATAAAAAAAGCAGGTGAAAAATTTTCCTTGCCCACCACAACAGATATCCATACCGCAGAAGAAGCTGCGGTGGCAGCCGGCTTCGTGGATATTTTGCAGATACCGGCCTTCCTCTGCAGGCAAACCGATCTTTTACTGGCTGCGGCTAAAACCGGGAAAACAGTGAACGTAAAAAAAGGGCAATTCCTAAGCGGCCCTTCCATGAAATTTGCTGTAGAAAAGATCAGGAATACAGGCAATGAAAAAGTGATACTAACGGAAAGGGGTAACAGCTTTGGGTACCACGACCTGGTAGTGGATTACCGCAATATTCCCTGGATGGCCGCACACGGAGTACCCGTGGTAATGGACTGCACACATTCCCTGCAACAACCCAATCAAAGCAGCGGCATCACAGGAGGAAATCCCCAACTTATTGAAACCATTGCCAAAGCCGCCATTGCCGTGGGTGCCGATGGTTTGTTCATAGAAACACACCCCGATCCCGCCACTGCAAAAAGCGATGGTGCCAATATGCTTAAACTGGATCTACTGGAACCCTTATTGGAAAAGTTGGTGAGATTGAGAGAGGCAGTAGTTGATAGTCAGTAGTCAATAGTCAGTAGTCGTTAGTCTGAATATCGTCAATTCCTTCTTCATTAAGAATGTGATTAAGTAATTAATTTTTGCAAACTGCAATCTTCGCTTCAATCTTCGAGTTCCCTCTCCGACAGGAGAGGGGATGGGGTGAGGCTTCTTCGCTTCGTTCTCCTCCACAATCAGTTCCCCCTTCAGGGGGCGGAGGGGGCTCTACAAATACCTCAACGGATTCCTCCTTGCATTTAAGATATACCGCTTAATATTCATCCAAAAAGCCACAAAAAAGTAAATGATGAGCGGGGAGCCCATCGTGAGAAAGGAAATATAAATAAAATATTTTCGGATAGTTGAAGTGGCAATGCCCATTTTTTCGCCGATAGCGGTGCATACACCAAATACCTGCCATTCGATAAAATGTTTGAACCGGTTCATACTGCTAAAGTAAAAAGATTTTTTACTAAAAACAAGCTTTAATTAATACGTAGATTTTAGTAAATTTGCATTCCAATCTGGAGATGAGGAAAAGAGTTGACCGGATGACACATTTCACCTCAATTTGATACCCAATTCCCCTAATTCCCCAGGTTAACCAATCACCTAACCACCAAATCAATACTATGGCCTTCGATATCGAAATGATCAAAAAGCTCTACTCTAATTTCAGTAACCGGGTTGAAGCAGCCCGAAAAGTAACCGGCAAACCACTCAGCTTAACAGAAAAAATATTATACGCCCATCTTTGGCAGGGCCCTGCCACAAAGGCTTTTGAAAGAGGAAATGATTATGTTGACTTTGCACCCGACCGGGTAGCGATGCAGGATGCTACAGCACAGATGGCCTTGCTGCAATTCATGCAAAGTGGCCGGACAAAAGTGGCGGTTCCCTCTACTGTACATTGTGATCACCTGATACAGGCAGAAACAGGTGCCAATGCCGACCTCGCAAAAGCAAAGGACCAGAATAAAGAAGTGTACGATTTCCTGGCATCCGTTTCTGATAAATACGGAATTGGTTTCTGGAAACCCGGTGCCGGTATCATTCACCAGGTGGTGCTCGAACAATATGCTTTTCCCGGGGGAATGATGATCGGGACAGATTCGCATACCGTGAATGCGGGCGGCCTTGGCGTGGTGGCCATTGGTGTTGGCGGCGCAGATGCCTGCGATGTGATGGCAGGATTACCGTGGGAATTAAAGTTTCCGAAACTGATCGGCGTAAAACTAACGGGAAAGCTTAGTGGCTGGACGGCTTCCAAGGATATCATCTTAAAAGTTGCCGGAATACTTACCGTAAAAGGCGGTACCGGGGCCATTCTTGAATATTTCGGCGATGGCGCTACATCGCTTTCCTGCACGGGCAAGGGAACGATCTGTAATATGGGTGCAGAGATCGGCGCCACCACTTCTATCTTCGGTTACGATAATAAAATGGCCGAATACCTGAAGGGTACGGGCAGGGAAGACATAGCTGTTGCAGCAGATGCCATTGCAACACACCTTACCGGCGATGCAGCAGTGTATGCTGACCCCGCTCAATATTTTGACCAGGTGATCGAAATAAATCTATCTGAACTGGAACCACATATCAACGGGCCCTTTACTCCCGACCTCGCATGGCCGCTTTCTAAATTTGCCGATGCGGTAAAAATGAATGGCTGGCCCGAAAAACTGGAAGTGGGCCTCATCGGTTCCTGCACCAACTCTTCTTATGAAGATATCACCAGGGCTGCTTCCATTGCCAAACAGGCTAATGATCATGGATTAAAAGCAGTGTCCGAATTTACCATCACACCGGGCTCTGAGCAGGTACGCTATACCGTTGACAGGGATGGTTACCTCGGCATTTTTGAAAAAATGGGCGGTGTGGTACTGGCAAATGCCTGCGGGCCCTGCATCGGCCAGTGGGCAAGGCATTCCAATGACCCCAGCAAAAAAAATTCTATCCTCACTTCGTATAACCGCAACTTCGCCAAAAGAAATGACGGAAATCCCAATACGCACGCCTTTGTGGCATCACCGGAAATAACCACAGCGCTTGCCATTGCAGGCACGCTTAGCTTTAATCCAATGACAGATTTCCTCACCAATGATAAAGGAGAAAAAATAAAACTGGCTGAACCGCAGGGAATTGAAATGCCTTTGAAGGGTTTTGCTGTGGAAGACGCAGGTTACCAGGCCCCTGCTGCTGATGGAACTTCGGTGCAGGTAAAAGTGGATCCCAATAGTCAACGTTTACAATTATTGGCCCCATTTGCAGAATGGGAACACAAAGACCTGGATGGATTGAAATTACTGATCAAGGCAAAGGGCAAATGCACCACAGACCATATCTCCATGGCCGGCCCCTGGTTAAAGTTCCGTGGTCACCTGGATAATATCAGCAATAATATGCTCATTGGTGCTGTAAACTTCTTTAATGATAAAACAGATTCAGTAAAAAATCAACTCACGGGTGAATATGGCGCGGTACCTGCTACGCAAAGGGCTTATAAAGCAGCAGGCATCGGCACCATCGTGGTGGGTGATGAGAATTATGGCGAAGGGTCATCAAGAGAACACGCTGCAATGGAACCAAGGTTTCTGGGCGTACGCGCGGTATTGGTAAAATCATTTGCACGCATTCATGAAACCAATTTAAAAAAACAGGGAATGCTGGCATTGACTTTTGTGAACAAAGATGATTATGATAAGATACTGGAAGATGATACGATCGATATTGAAGGGCTACTTGCTTTTTCACCCGATAAGACATTACAGGTGGTAATGAATCATGCCGACGGCAGTAACGAGACCATACAAGTGAACCATACTTATAATGAACAGCAGATCGAATGGTTCAAAGCTGGCGCTGCATTGAATATTATCAGGAAAGCATTTGAAAATCGCTAAAGAAGGCAGAATCTAAAAGGTTCCCAACTTTTGGGTTTTTACTTTTGACTTTTGAATTTATCATTGTACACTCCATATTAAATTACCCGCATGGCAACCATCCATACAGCGCTCCTTTCCTATGGCATGTCGGGCAGGTTATTTCATGCGCCATTCATTACATTGCACCCCGGCTTTCACCTGAGCGGAGCATGGGAAAGGTCCAAAAAACTGATAGCGGAAGATTATCCCGGAGTACGTTCTTATCCCACACTGGAATCCATACTGGCAGATGATGCTATCCAACTGGTGATCGTTAATACTCCTACGTACACGCATTACAGTTATGCCAAACAGGCATTGCTTGCCGGTAAACATGTAGTGGTGGAGAAGGCATTTACCACTTCAGTAGAGGAAGCCATTGAATTAAAAGAGCTGGCCGAAAAACAAAATAAAAAAATTACGGTATTCCAGAACCGGCGCTGGGACAGTGATTTTAAAACAGTACAAAAGGTCATCACGGAAGGCTGGCTGGGTGAGATCAACGAAGCAGAAATTCATTTTCACCGTTATAATCCTGCGCTTAGCCCCAAGCAACATAAAGAATTACAGGGGCCCGGATCAGGAATATTAAAAGACCTTGGGCCGCATATCATTGACCAGGCGCTCTTTTTGTTTGGAATGCCCCAATCCATATTTGCCGACATACGCATTACGAGGAAATTATCCGTAGTGGATGACTGTATCGATATTCTTTTATATTATCCGGCTTTCAGAGTACGTCTTAAATCCGGCCTTATAGTAAGAGAAGCATTACCGTCTTTTATATTCCATGGAACCAGGGGTTCTTTTCTTAAAAGCAGGGCCGATGTGCAGGAAGCCGATCTCCTGGCCGGTATGAAACCCAATTTAACGGATTGGGGTACCGAGCCGGAAACGGAGGAGGGTTTATTACACACTGAAAAAGATGGCATCATTATCCGTGAAAGAATTAAATCACTGCAAGGCAATTATTACGATTATTATAACGGGGTATACCTTTCACTCACCGGTGACAAGCCCATGCCTGTAACAGCTGATGACGGGATCAATGTAATGCGTATTATAGAAGCAGCGATGACAAGTAATAAAGAAAAAAAAATGGTCAACCTGTAAAAAACACCAGTGTATCTGGTAATACATTTTTAACCCAATATTAATGTTTAAACATTAATATGATTATCTTGCAGTTAAATTCAAAAAATTATGGCAACAAAAAATTGGGTTATTGACCCCGTGCACAGCGAAATTCAGTTTAAGATCAGGCACCTGATGATCACCACGGTTACAGGAAGTTTTGATATTTTCCAGGCTGCTGTGGAAACAGAAGATGATGATTTTATGAAAGCAAAGGTCAGCTTTACTGCTGATATTGATTCCATCACTACGGGCAGTGAACAAAGGGACGCCCATATAAAAAGTGCCGACTTTTTTGATGCGGCGAATTATCCCCAGCTGAAATTTATTGCTACCAGGTACGAGGAAGTAGATCATGACGGTTCGTATGAATTATATGGCGACCTGACCATCAGGAGTACGACCAAAAATGTAAAATTAGACGTAGAGTTTGGCGGCGTTGTTAAAGACGCTTACGGAAATATGAAGGCAGGCTTTACTATTAATGGAAAGATCAAACGCAAAGATTTTGGCCTGCATTGGGATTCCATCACAGAAGCAGGTGGCGTGGTAGTAAGCGATGAGGTTAGGATCGCGTGTGAAATACAATTGATCGGGCAGCAATAAATTGTTCAGGTCTGATTAATATAAACGATCCCTTATCGGTGCAAATGGGACTATTTTAATAAAATACTATTAAACCTTAATCCTGCATTGATATCCTACAATAAAATTGCATGAAAAAGATACTCTTTCCTACAATATGCACTTTGTTATTTTTATTTGCCGCCAGAGCCCAAAAAAATATTACCGGCAATATCAACGTGGATAAGTTGCAAAGAGAATTCATCATTCACCTGCCCACCTCCTATGCTCCTGATAAAAAATTTCCACTGGTACTGATCTTTCATGGCGGAGGTGGAAATAATAAACAGATGCAGGGCTATATGGGAATGGACAGTATCGCAAACAAGGAAAATTTTATCTGCGTGTACCCGCAAGGCATCAACAAACAATGGAATGACGGAAGGGAATTTAAAACAGCTATTTCTGCCAATGATGATGTTAAGTTTATTTCAGTGCTCCTGGATACCCTTATTAAGAATTATGCTGTTGACAGGAGCCGGATCTTTTCGACGGGCATTTCCAACGGGGCGTTCTTTTCTATTTATCTTTCCTACACACTGGGCGAACGCCTGCTTGCCGTAGCGGCGGTTTGTGGCAGCATTCCCGATAAAATCTTTGATGCATTTGCCCCATCCAACCCCATTTCGGTATTATTGATGAATGGAACAAAGGATCCCCTGATTCCCTACAACGGCGGTGCGGTTGGCAATGGCCTTATTGGTAACCGGGGCACCTGCACATCAACTGACAAAACAATTGAAAAATATATCAGCATTGATCAGATCAGGTCTGCTCCAACAATTACCGAACTGCCCGACAATGACAGGTCTGACGGATGTTCGGCTACCCGGTACAGTTATGCAGATGGGAAAAACAGGTCAAAAGTGGCACTTATTAAGATCAATAATGGGGGACATACTTTGCCGGGCGCTGCCCAATATCTTCCTAAATTTCTTATTGGCAACGTTTGCAGGGATTTTAACGGCAATGAGATGATCTGGAATTTCTTTGCATCCTGTGAATCCCGCTGATGATATTTGTATTGCTGAGATAGGGCTAAGACTGTCCCAGCCTTCCTTTCAGCTTATGTTTACGCCTTGGGCCGATGGCCGCCACATTGTGTGAGCTCTGGCTTTTAAAATCATCGGATATTACACTGATATTGCCGTCCACTTCCAGTACTGCAAGGTCAACATGTTTTATTTCTTCAATACCGTGTTCCCTTACTGCTGCCTGCAACTCCTCCAATGTGATCTCAGCTTTTCGCAGGTTATCCCCGTCCAGTTCACCTTTGTAGATCAGCACCATTGCTTTTCCCTGAAGCAATTGATTCACTCTTTTACTACGGTAAAGCAGTTGTTTCAATAAATAATTTATTACAAATAAAGACAGGGCCGCTATCACTCCGCCCAATAACGATGTATCGGGCCCCACCATTGCATTTTGAACAGAATTGCTGATCAGTAAAATAAAGACCAGGTCAATAACGGATAACTGGGCGAGTTCTTTTTTCCCGAAGAGCCGGATGGCAATGATCACAAAAAAATAGACTGCAATGCAACGCAATACGATCAGTACATAATTATTGTGGAAGAAATCATTCATAAAAGCAGGTTAAGGCCTCAAATGTAGTTGCTTAGGTTGATTTTTTTTGCTTTTAATTGTTAACGTCAAACCATACTTTTTTACTGTCGTTCCAATCGCCGTTATAATTGATGGTAAGTTCCTCCCCTTTTTCGATCAGCCTGGCCGTTTTCACTAAAATGGTATCATCTTCAAAGTCCATAAAATATTCGCAGTTGCTTTTATATTCATGGTTATACATGGGGATCAGCCCCAGGGCCATACAGCACTGGTCTTCCTGCTTTCCCCATTCAAAAATATAATCATGCAATAATGTTTTATCCAGGTATTGCCTGTCGCTCATTTGCATTACGATCACCGGTGCTACCTCTATCACGGTTCCGGCAGGAATGCGTTCCCTTGTAAAAACACCACGTCCCCTGCCCGTTGTTTTATCAAGATATAAATAAGGTTTAAGCATAACATCCGGTTAAGAATAAATGGCTAAATTGCGGCACCTGTTCAATACAAAATTACTAACAAAGTAGCGATGTCATTAAAGCTGGAAGATATATCATTACAACAAAGATTCGAGGAACTCATCGCTTCCGAAGATAAACTGATGATGCAGGAATTCCTGAATGACCAGAATATCAGTGATGTGGCCGACCTAATCTATGAAAATGAAGATTATGAGAGCCAGATCATTTCCCATCTTTCCATTCATCGTGCGGCAAGTGTTTTTAAGATACTGGAACTTCCCACACAAAAAAGAGTCATTAAGAATTTACCGGCAATTAAAACAACGGAGTTATTAAATGAATTGCCGGCAGATGACCGGGTAGCTTTCCTGGAAGAATTACCCACCAGCATTGTAAGGGATCTCATAAAAACCCTTGACCCGGAAGAACGAAAAGTTACCTTGGAATTATTAGGCTATCCCGAAGACAGTATGGGCAGGCTGATGACACCGGACTATGTATATATTTATGAAGAGAATTCTGTTGCAGAAGTGCTTGAAACCATCCGAAAATATGCCCGTAACAGCGAAACGATCGATGTTATTTATGTGATCAATGATAAAGGAGAATTGCTCGATGATATCAGGATCCGGGATTTCATCCTGGCGGAACCGCATAAAAGAGTGAATGAAATAATGGATGGCAGGTATATTGCACTGAATGTACATGACGACCAGGAACTGGCCAGCAAAGTTTTTAAAATGAATAACAGGGTAGCCTTACCCGTTACTGATGACAACAATATCCTGCTGGGCATTGTTACCATTGATGATATCCTGTGGGTGGCTGAAGAAGAATTCAGTGAAGACATACAAAAGATCGGTGGTACCGAAGCCCTGAACGCACCTTATCTCGAGATCAGTATTCTTCAGCTTATAAAGAAACGGGCTGGCTGGCTCGTCATTTTATTCATTGGTGAAATGCTAACGGCTACGGCTATGCAATTTTTTCAGGGGGAAATAGAAAAGGCTGCAGTGTTGTCTTTGTTCATTCCGCTGATCATGAGCAGTGGCGGTAATAGCGGCTCACAGGCATCTACTTTGATCATACAGGCCATGGCGCTGGGAGAACTCACTATTGCAGACTGGTGGAGGGTGATGCGCAGGGAAATAATATCTGGATTTATTCTGGGTGTGATCCTTGGTAGTATCGGTTTCCTGCGTATCGTGATCTGGCAGAACCTGCACATATTTAGTTACGGCATTTACTGGAACCTGGTGGCTACAACCGTTTTCGTTTCCCTGATCGGCATTGTGTTGTGGGGCAGCCTGATGGGTTCCATGCTACCGATCATTTTAAAGAAATTAAAACTTGATCCGGCTGCATCCTCAGCACCTTTTGTGGCAACTTTAGTGGATGTTACGGGGATAATTATATATTTTACCGTAGCTTATATTTTCTTACAGGGGAAATTATTATAACGCTTATGATGAAGAAAATTTTGATTTTTGTCTTCCTGCTCACCAGTATTGCAGTGTCGGCACAACAAAAACTCACCGTAGAAAAAATTATGAGTGATCCAAAATGGATCGGCACCTCCCCCTCCAGGCCATATTGGAGCATGGATGGGAATTATCTTTTTTTTGACTGGAACCCCGACAACAGCGCCGATGACTCATTATATTATATCACTGTGGATGATAAGAAACCCAGGAAGGCTGATGCTGCAATGCGAAAAAATATACCCACCGCAGTAGCATATAACAGCACCTACACACAATATGTGTACAGCCGGGACGGGGATATTTTTTTTACCGATACTAAATCAAATAAAACAAAACAGGTTACACAAACCAGGGACCAGGAAACCAACCCGCAGTTTTCCTTTAATGAAACCAAAGTGGTGTACACACTGAACCAGAATTTATACGCATGGGATATTGCAGAAGGCACCACTACGCAGCTCAGTAATTTTCAGAAGGGCACGGCACCCGCCACTTCGGATAAAAAAGAACAACTGAATGAACAGGAAAAATGGCTCAAAGACGACCAGTTGAAAAATTTTGATGTATTAAGAACAAGAAAAGCAAAAAAAGATGCTACCGATTCCATGAATAAATTGCTGCCGAAAAACAAAGAACTGAAAGCAATTTACCTGGATGACAAAGCTATCAATGGGATCAGCATCAGCCCCGATGGGAAATTCATTACTTATCGTTTGTTGAAAATGGCTACAGGCGCAAAGAATACGGTCGTGAGCGATTATGTTACAGAAAGCGGTTTTACCAATCCGTTGAATGGTCGCACCAAGGTGGGTGGCCCATCAGGCAAAACGGAATCATTTATTTACAACAGGCAGATGGATTCTGTGTTTGCGGTAAAGACTGACCAGCTACCCGGGATAAAAGACCTGCCGGATTACGTGAAGGACTACCCGAAACAACTGGAGGAAAGACATAAAAAAAATACCGACCGCAGCGTAACGGTGAGCAGGATACTATGGTCGCCCAAAGGCACAAACGCAGTTGTGGATATCCGTTCAGAGGATAATAAAGACCGCTGGCTGATGTGGCTGGATACCGCCACGCTAAAATTAAGATTACTTGATCGCCAGCGGGATGAAGCATGGATCGGTGGCCCCGGCATTGGAGGCAGTTTTGGTGGTGGTAGTTACGGATGGGTAGACGAAAACACGTTCTGGTTCCAGTCTGAAGCAACAGGTTATTCACATTTATATACCGCAAATATTTTAACAGGCGAAAAGAAAGCATTAACCGGGGGCAATTACGAAGTGCAGAATGCATCCCTTTCCCGTGACAGGAAATATTTTTATATCTCCACCAATGCGGTTCACCCGGGGGAAAAACAATTTTATCGTTTACCCGTTACCGGTGGTAAGGCAGAGCAGATCACCACCATGACCGGCTCCAATGAAGTGACCCTCTCTCCTGCTGAAAAATATGTAGCCATCCTGTATTCCTACAGCAACAAACCCTGGGAATTGTACTGGGAAGAGAACAAGCCAGCGGCCAAAGCCATGCAGATCACTTTCAAGGCACAGAGTGAAGCATTCAGTTCCTATCCGTGGAGAGACCCGGAGATCATTACATTCAAAGCTTCTGATGGCGCCACCGTGTATGCAAGATTATTCAAGCCTGCCCTACCCAGCCCTTTAAAACCCGCTGTGATATTTGTACACGGCGCAGGTTATTTACAAAATGCGCATAAATGGTGGAGCAGTTATTTCCGCGAATATATGTTCCATAATCTGCTTGCAGATAATGGATACTATGTACTGGATATTGATTACCGCGGAAGCGCCGGTTACGGAAGAGATTGGCGAACTGCCATTTACCGGCATATGGGCGGAAAGGATCTCAGCGACCAGGTAGACGGGAAAAAATACCTGGTTTCAAATTTTGGAATAGACCCCGGGCGTATAGGCATATACGGTGGTTCATACGGCGGCTTCATTACGCTGATGGCCATGTTCACTACTCCGGGCGAATTTGCAGCAGGCGCTGCTCTGCGCCCGGTTACCGACTGGGCCAATTACAATAACGGTTATACATCGAATATCCTGAATGAACCTTATAATGATTCCCTTGCCTATCGCCGCAGTTCGCCGTATTATTTTGGGGATGGTTTAAAAGGTCATTTATTGATCTGCCATGGTATGGTTGACCTGAACGTGAATTTCCAGGATGCGGTGAAACTTAGCCAGCGTTTAATCGAACTGGGAAAAGATAACTGGGAACTTGCACCTTACCCTGTGGAAGACCATGGTTTTGTGGAACCCAGCAGCTGGACGGATGAATATAAAAGGATCTTCAAATTATTTGAAACCGTTTTAAAAAGTAATGTAAAATGAAGAATAATAAATCTAAAATGTAAAAAGTAGCAGCTTTTAGATCGTTTGAATTTTTTAAATCAGTTAAACCCTATAACTTTTACATTTTACATTCAGCATTTAATATTTTACATTAACCATACTTTCCACTATTTCATACTTTGTATACTGGTGGTGGTTTTTGAAGGCATGCCATATTTTGACCAGCTCAGAATTGCCTTTCCCTTTTTATACTGCAGCAAAAACAAATTATCAAATTCATTATCCGGAATTTCCAACGGAGCATTATTTTTAACACCCAAACGCATGGCTATTCGCAATATGGTATTACTGTGGCCTACTACTAATATCGTTTTACCCCAATCGTTATGCTGCCGGATTGTATTAAAAAGGTCTTCCCCTGTTGTATCTGCTGTATAATGTACCGTATCTATCCCCAATTGGATCCGCATCGAATCGGCTGTCATTTGTGTACGCCGGTATTGAGAAACATACACATGCCGTAAATGTTTATTCATTAGCTTACGCATAAGGTCACCCGCTCTTTTTTTCCCGGCAGTAGTTAATACAGGGTCACTGCCGCTCTCCTTTTCAGCATGGCGGACGAGGTATATCTTTGTTTTGGAATTCGCCGAAAGCGGCTGTGACAGCAGTTCATTGCTCCATGAGCAGAGGATTGAAAAAAAGAGGACAAATTTCATAAAAAAGATTTACACCCCTAATTTAGTTAATACCATGCAAATACTCACCTTTTGGTGAACAAAGCGTTTTAATGGCAACATTTTTGCTAAATTGCGGCACGATTGCTATCGGAATTACTGGATAAGCTTAGGTAAAAGTTGCATAAAGATTAAAAGTACAAGTGCCCCGCCTGGCGGGGACGATGCTTAATAGTAGTACAAATGTCCGGACAATTAATTTAACCACCGAAGCATCAGCGTAGGAGGACCCCAAACTTAAAACACTAAACAGAACAATCTATGTGTGGAATTGTAGGATACACCGGGCCTAAAGAAGCTTACCCGATCATCATCACAGGACTCAAAAGGCTGGAATACCGCGGCTACGACAGCACCGGGGTCGCTTTGCTCAACGGCGGCTTAAAGGTGTATAAGAAGAAAGGACGTGTTGCTGAACTGGAAGAAAACATTTTAGGAAAAGACCTGCACTCACATACCGGTATCGGGCACACGCGCTGGGCCACCCATGGTGAACCCAGCGACCTCAATGCGCATCCGCATACATCCGCCAGTGGAAAATTAGCCATGATACATAACGGGATCATAGAGAACTATGCACAGTTAAAAAAAGAACTCAGTAACAAGGGTTATGTTTTTACCAGCGAAACGGATACAGAAGTATTGCTGAATTTCATTGAAGACATCAAGGAAAATAACCAGTGCGACCTGGAGGAAGCTGTTCGTGTGGCCCTGAAAAGGGTAACGGGCGCATACGTGATACTGTTATTGGACGAAGATAATCCCGATACCATCATTGCTGCAAGGAAGGGAAGTCCGCTGGTGATCGGAGTAGGAAAGGGAGAACACTTTTTAGGGTCGGATGCTTCTCCCATGCTCGAGTACACGAAGGAAGTGGTGTACGTGAACGACTACGAACTGGCCATCGTAAAGCCGAATGAACTCATTTTAAAAAACCTGGGTAATGAAAAACTAACTCCGTTCGTTACCAAGCTGGATATGGAACTGGCAGCCATTGAAAAGGGCGGCTACGATCATTTTATGCTAAAAGAGATCTTTGAACAGCCCAGCACCATACACGATTGTTTACGGGGAAGATTAGACGCCACTGCCGGAACCATCACCATGAGCGGCGTGGAAAATAATATTGAACAATTGAAAAAAGTCAGCCGCATTATCATCGTGGCCTGCGGCACCAGCTGGCATGCCGCCCTGGTTGCAGAATATATCATTGAAGAACTGTGCCGCATACCCGTAGAAGTGGAATATGCATCTGAATTCCGGTACCGCAATCCCATCATCAACGAGGGTGATATGATCATTGCCATTTCTCAAAGTGGGGAAACGGCAGATACGCTGGTAGCGATTGAAAAAGCCAAAGAACAGGGAGCCATCATTTTTGGAATTGTAAACGTAGTAGGTTCATCAATTGCAAGAATCAGTAACGGCGGCGCCTACACTCATGCCGGGCCCGAGATCGGCGTGGCCAGTACCAAGGCATTTACAGGCCAGCTGGCAGTATTGACAATGATGGCATTGAAAATTGCAAAAGAAAAAGGGACCATCCCTTCTGAACGCTACCGGAATCTATTGTTTGAACTGGAAGCCGTACCCGAAAAAGTGGAAGCCCTTTTAAAAAACGCAGATACCATCAAAGCCATTGCAGAAAAATACAAGGGCGCCACGGACGCCCTGTTTTTAGGCCGGGGATATAATTTTCCTATTGCACTGGAAGGAGCTCTAAAGCTGAAAGAGATCTCCTACATACACGCCGAAGGTTATCCTGCTGCAGAAATGAAACATGGGCCAATTGCACTGGTGGATGAAAATTTACCGGTTGTATTTGTTGCCACCAAAGATTCTTACCACGAAAAAATTGTGAGCAATATCCAGGAAATAAAGGCCCGTAAAGGAAAGGTCATCGCCATTATCACAGAAGGAGATGAAGTGATCCCCACCCTTGCAGATGATGTATTTTTTGTGCCCCCGGCTGACGAGATCATAGCGCCGATGCTGAGTTGTGTGCCATTGCAACTGCTATCTTATTATGTAGGCGTGGCAAAGGGTGTGGACGTGGATAAGCCGAGGAACCTTGCTAAAAGCGTAACTGTTGAGTAAAAGGAATGGATAATTGGTTAATGGATAATTGATAATACTTTAAACCCGGAACCTCTTTTTGTTTTGCGATGATATTGTTAACTTGAGGATATAAAATCTTTATATACCTTGCCATTGCAGCATAAAGTAACTAGTTGGATACATTATCAATTAACCAATTATCCATTATCAATTTGTATTCATGAACATCATCAAAAAACATCCCGTTAATAATCTCGGCTACAATTTTGTAGATAAGAAATATATCCCAAAAGGTAAAGACGAATATTATCGCAGGGATCAGCAAAATCATAATGGCATTGTTCACCGTAAACTCACCACGCAGGAAATAGAAGCCCTTGTGCGTAACCGTAATACTTCCGATGACTGGAATAAGATATTTGTTTCAAAAGCTTTTAATCCCGAACTGGTCAGGAATTGTAAATTTCACGGGCTTGTACGGATTGGAAAATTAGAGCCCTTCTACCTGGAATTTCATAACCTGAGAATGTCGGTTGGATTATACAACAGTACCATTATCAGTTGTGACCTGGGAAATAATGTATGCATTAACAACGTCAATTACCTCAGTCATTATATTATTGGCAATGAAGTAATGATCGCCAACGTGAATGAACTGGCTACAACCGACTATGCAAAATTCGGCAATGGAATTGTAAAGGAAGGCGAAGACGAGAAGACAAGGGTATGGATGGAACTTTGTAACGAAAATGGCGGCAGAAGCGTAATCCCTTTTAACGGGATGCTATCAGGAGACGCTTATTTGTGGAGCAAATACCGTGACGATGAGGCACTGCTGGATAAATTCAAAGAATTTACAGAAAATCTTTTTAATAAACAACGGGGTAATTATGGAAAAATAGGTGACCGGACAGTTATTAAAAACTGTAAGATCATCAAAGACGTGCTGGTTGGTACAGACGCTTATTTCAAAGGTGCCAATAAATTAAAAAACCTTACGGTCAATAGTGATGAAAACCGTACTTCACAGATCGGTGAAGGTTGCGAAATGGTAAATGGAATTGTAGGGTACGGTTGCCGTATTTTTTATGGCGTTAAAGCGGTTCGTTTCATCATGGCTTCTCATTCGCAGTTAAAATACGGGGCAAGACTGATCAACTCTTACCTGGGAAATAATTCCACCATTTCCTGTTGCGAGGTATTGAATTCACTGATCTTTCCGGCACATGAGCAACACCACAATAATTCTTTTTTATGCGCTGCTTTGATCATGGGGCAAAGCAATATGGCTGCCGGTGCCACCATTGGCAGCAATCACAACAGCCGCAGCCCGGATGGTGAGATCATTGCCGGGCGTGGATTTTGGCCCGGCTTATGTGTGAGCCTGAAACATAATTCCAAATTTGCATCCTTCACGATCATTGCAAAAGGAGATTTCCCTGCAGAAATAAATATCCCTGTACCTTTTAGTCTGGTCATCAATGATGCTGCACATGATAAACTGGTCATCATGCCCGCGTATTGGTTCATGTATAATATGTATGCGTTGGCACGCAATGCATGGAAATATTTGGACCGGGACCGCCGTACAGAAAAAATTCAGCATATTGAATATGATTTCCTGGCACCGGATACGGTCAATGAAATATTTAACGCAATAAGATACCTCGAAAAATTAACACCGGATACAAAAGGTATTGCAACAGTAACCGGTTGGGAGAACAGTGACCGCAAAACAGAAATATTAAAAATACCCCAATCCATTCTCATCTTTAAGGAACTGGTAAGGTATTATGGAACTATGGAATTGTTACTGCATATTCAAAAAAACAAGTTCAGCAATTTTACTGAGTTAAAGAAAACCATTTCTGCCAAAGTGCAGCGCAGTGAATGGTTGAATATCGGTGGCCAGTTGATACAAAAAACCGAGGTGGAAAAATTAAAACGCTACATTAAATCAGCAAAGGTAAAAAGCTGGGATGATCTGCATAATTTTTATCGCCAGCAGGGTATGGCTTATACCGGTGATAAATTAAATCATGGATATACTTCATTACTGGAAATATTGAATATCACGCCCAAACAATTCACCCCTGCCCTTTTCAAACAATTATTACAGCAGGCGCTGCATATCAGGGAATGGATGTGCAAGGGCATTTTTAATTCGAGGGCAAAGGATTACAGCAACCCTTTCAGGAAAATGGTATATGATACCAATGAAGAAATGAATAAAGTAATAGGAAGGCTGGAAGACAATGGTTTTATTCAGCAGCAGCTGGCCGATCTGGAAGAAATGAAGAAACAAGTAAAGGCAGTAATCAGGAAAATTAAATGATAAGGATCTTTACCATTAAATTTCATAAGTGAAAAAATTATTTTTTATTTTGCTGTTCACCGGATTACTCTTTTCCGCCAAAAGTCAAACCCTTGCACAAATAAAAAAGATACTCGATACCACCAGCAATCCCATTGGTTTTGTAAAATTCGTACTGAAAAAAAAATATTATATTGATACCATCGCGGTAATGAACACGACATCTTTTTTGGGTAAGGCCGACAGCCTTGCCTATAATGGTAAAGTGGGAAAGGTATATGGCCCTTTTCAAAAAGATAATATACTGGTGAAGATACTGATGAAAGCACCCAATACCTTTTACCATGTCACACATATTTTACTGGATACTTCGGTTTTCCGCCCCCCTTTTGTTGAATCCCTTGCTGATACGATCATTGCAAAGATAAGGTCGGGCAGAACCACTTTTGCTTCTGCGGCAAGCACGTATAGCGCTGATAATGGTTCTTCAGGTAAAGGTGGCGACCTGGGTTGGTTTGTGCGGGGTGCCATGTTGCCTCAATTAGACAATGAACTGACAAAACATAAAAAAGGCGAGCTCTTTAAAGTATGGACAGCTTCGGGTTTGCACATTGTGGCCATTACCGATGATCCGAAAAAAGATACAGGCTTTGCATTGATGTTGCGGGTAATTTTATAAATATATTCTTTAAAAAAACGGATGATTGATCATTTAAATGAAATTTCAACCGAAAGCGGTTGCCCCAAATGCGGCAGCCCGTTTACAAAACGGGTAAAATATACCTGGTGGGGCGGATTAATAGGTCCACAATTATTACACCATACTAAGTGTGATGAATGCAAATACCTCTTCAACAGCAAAACAAGAAGATCAAATACCAACGGTATTATTATTTATTCTGTGGTGATATTTGTTGTGGTGTTCGCAATTTTTTATTTACTATTGCGCAGCTAAAAAAAAGCTTTATTACAAAATGTCATTCCAGGTTGATTTATCTTTTAATAATATCTCTCTCAACAGGCGAATGGGCATCATGCCATGATCCAGCATATTATCATTAAAATGCTGAAGGGAATAATCAGTACCTTCCTGTTTTTTATAATCATCCCGCAACTTTAAGATTTCCAGTTTACCAACCGTATAAAAAAGATAACCCGGATCAAATGTACCCCGCATCGCTTCCTGCTGTGAAGGCTTTTCGCCCTGGTACCAATTGTCCATAAAGAATTTGGTAGCATCCGCTACAGACATGCCCTGGCAATGGGTTTTTATGGAAACACAAAGACGGCAAATGCGCAGTAATGCATCCCCCGATTGTGCCAGGCGGTGTTTGGCCGCTTTCACAGGGTCACCTGTATTTCCGTAGCCTTCATCTATCATCATTTTTTCACAGTAATGCGCCCATCCTTCTATAAATGCATAACTGCCGAATATTTTTTCAACTACCGACGCATCCGACGCTTTTAAATGCAGAAACTGCGTGTAATGCCCGGGGTAAGCTTCATGTATGGTAACATTTTCTGTAGTATAAAAATCAAAAGTGGATAACCAGTCCTCCTTTTGTTTTTCCGTCCACTTCGGGTCTACGGGTGTAATGTAATAATATGCTTCTGTTGCTTTTGTTTCAAATGGCCCCGGCACATCCATAGAAGCAGTACTTGTTGACCTGGCATATTGAGGCGTTTCTTTGATCTGCACCCGCACTTCTGATGGCATAGTAATAATTTTTTTATCAATCAGAAACTGGCGGATGCTTTCCGTTTGTTGCTTTGCTTCCGGAATAAGACTGTCTGCTACCGGGTGTTCTTTCTGCTGCATGTCGTGATATACGTCAATCGGTTTTTTATTGGGATCTATGATCCGGGCGGCAGCATTAAAATTATCCTGTTCTTTTTTTAACTCCTTAAAACCTATAGCCAGTATAGTATCCGGCGAGAGGTTAATGTCTTCACCATACAAAAGCATTTTTTTATAGCTTGCTGTCCCGATGGCATAATCATTATTGGCACCGGGCAATTTATCTTTCTCCAGGTAATTTACAAATTTGTTGATGGCGTCAATGGCTGTATTGTTGACCGTTTTAAATAGGGCCATCAGGGAATCATTCTTCACGTCTTTTAATGCAGTGACCAGGTCGCCTTTAAAAAAATCAGCTGCGCCCTTTGCAATTTCGATCGCTGTCTGGATATAAGGTTGGGGCAGTGAGCCGGTAAGGTTTTCATTGGCTGCAGCAAATACATTCGGAATTTCCTTTTCCACTGCGATCACATATTTCAGCCGCTGTTCAAGCGGTGCATAGTCTCTTTTAATATACAGGTTCACGTCTACTGCACCAGCGTAGGTCATTGGATTCTTCGTATATATTTTAAGGTCTTCAAAGTTAAAAATCTCGTTTTTGATCCCCATTTTTAAAATGCGGTAATCAAAAAATGTTTTCGTACTGAGCGACGAAGTATCAAATGCATCCAGTTGCTGATCGTAATCTTTAAGGCGTATTAATTCATTATTCAATGACGCTTTACTGTAATTGGTTATTTTGCCGTCATATTCATGATATCCAAGTGAAACAGCAGTCTGCGGGCGCCAGGAAAGATACCCCTGCAAAAAACTATCTGAAATTTTTTGAAAGGCTTCGTCTCCGCCTAACTGTTGCGCCGCTTTATTATTATTATTACAGCCTGATATAACAAGAATGAAAAGGGCGACAGAAAGTAATTTATTCATAATAAGTATTTAAAATGATCTTTATTTCATTACAACTGCCGGTTTACTGTGCTGCAAACCAATCCAGCGCTAAGGAATAGCCCTTCAATCCCAGGCCGCTGATCACTCCTTTTGCCTTGCCGGAAATATGAGAAAGTTTCCTGAAATCCTCCCTTCCAAAAATATTGGAGATATGCACTTCTATTACCGGGGTAGTGATTGCAGCAATGGCATCACCGATCGCAACTGACGTATGCGTATAGCCGCCGGGATTAAAAATAATACCATCATGATCAAATCCAACACGTTGTATCTCATCGATCAGCTCTCCTTCCACATTACTTTGAAAATAAGATATCTCCTGGCTGGCATATGTATCCTTCAGACCGCCGAGGAAGGATTCAAAGGATTCTCCCCCGTAAATGTCTACTTCACGTTTGCCGAGTAAATTTAAGTTGGGCCCGTTTATAATTGCGATTCTCATACCCCAAACCCCTAAAGGGGCTTTTAAAGCTTTTTAATTAATAATAACTTGCAAAATAGGAAAGAGTTTTGATTATTGAACTCCAAAGTTCCCCTTCAGGGGGCGGAGGGGGCATTGATCAGCTTTATAAACTCATCAAACAAATACCTGCTGTCGTGCGGACCGGGTGTAGCTTCGGGATGATATTGTACTGAAAAAGCTTGCTTGTCTTTAATACGGATTCCTTCAATGCTGTTATCATTCAGGTTAACATGTGTTATTTCGATATTTGCATTGGCCTTGATGGCTTCGGGATCTACACCAAAGCCATGGTTCTGCGTGGTGATCTCGCATTTTCCGCTGATGATATTTTTTACGGGGTGATTTAATCCCCGGTGTCCGTGGTGCATTTTAAAAGTTGGGATATCATTAGCCAGGGCCAGTAACTGGTGGCCGAGGCAAATACCAAAGAGTGGTTTATTTGCAGTGAGTATTTGCTTTACTGTTTTCACTGCGTAATCCATAGGTGCGGGGTCGCCGGGGCCATTGCTGAGAAAATATCCACCAGGATGGAATTGTTCTAATTCCGCGAAGCTGGTTTTTGCAGGATGCACTTTTACATAAGCACCCCTTTCCACCAAACAGTTCAATATGTTTTTTTTGATGCCATAATCTAAAACGGCTATACGCAGTTTACTTTCTGGATCGCCCAGGCAATACGATGTGGTGGTACTCACGGAAGAGGCTAACTCCAAACCTTCCATGGATGGTACTTGCTGCAAATCGGCTTTCAGCTTTTTGATATCAGTCGTTTCTGAAGAAATGATACAATTCATCGCGCCCTGCGTTCGGATATGCGTAACCAGTGTGCGGGTATCAATGCCATCAATGGCGACCACTTGTTGCTCTTCAAAATATTCCTGCAGGGACGCATCAGCCATAAAGCGGCTGTATTTTTCTTCGAGGTTTCTTCCAATAACAGCTTTCACTTTTACTCCATCACTCTCTACATCTCCTGCCCTCACACCATAATTCCCGATATGCACACTATTCATGATAAGCACCTGTCCGTAATAACTAGGGTCCGTAAATACTTCCTGGTAGCCGGTCATACCCGTATTGAAACATATTTCGCCTGTAGTGGTGCCAATCTTTCCAAAAGCAATGCCATAAAAAACATTTCCGTCTTCTAAAATTAAAACTGCCGGAGTTGATCGGGGAAGAGACATGTATTAAAAGGGTTTTGCAAAGAAAAGAATTCAATTGCGAATTGAGCAAATAAAATTGCTCACATTTTACTTTTACGCGTCAGACGGTTTTAAACCGTCAGACGCGTAAAACCATATAAAAAAAGCTCCGATAATTCATCGGAGCTTCAATATAAACAGTTGGTTCCCAATTATGCTTCTTTAGTGAGCGAAGCCGAACTATCTTCAGAAGCAGTATCCGTTGTTTCTTCAGCCTTTGTTTCAGTAGATGTCTCTGCTGCAGTGGTTTTCTTTTTTGTTCCACCGGCGCGGCGCGTTTTCTTAGCCGGTTCAGCGACAGCTTTTGCAGTACCTTTACCGTAGATCTCATTAAAGTCAACCAATTCGATCATGGCCAATTCTGCATTGTCACCAATCCTTGCACCTAATTTGATGATGCGGGTATAACCTCCCGGACGTCCCACAACTTTTGGCGCTACCACGGTGAATAATTCTTTTACCGCATCCTTATCATTCAGATAGCTGAACACAATACGGTGATTGTGCATGATCACTTCTTTTGTGGAGGTATTTTTGGTTTTGGTGATCAAAGGTTCAATGTACACACGTAAAGCCTTTGCCTTAGCCAACGTGGTGGTGATTCTTTTGTGTGTAATTAACTGGCAGCCTAAATTCATTAGGAGGGCTTTTCTGTGAGAAGCCGTTCTGCTCAGGTTGTTTTGTTTGTCTCCGTGACGCATGACGTTGTAAATTTATATTCGGTTATACCGTGTCAGGAATTATAACCTACTGTTTAAAAAAATAATACTCTTTAAATTATAAAACCTCTTCCAGGTTCCCCTTTAGGGGCGGAGGGGTTTTACTCGTCATCCAGTTTCAATTTACTCAGATCCATACCAAAGCTTAAACCTCTTTCATGCAACACCTGTTCGATCTCGCTCAGGGATTTCTGCCCGAAGTTCCTGAATTTCATCAGGTCTTCCTGTTCGTATTGTACCAGTTCGCTCAATGAATTGATCTTTGCAGCTTTCAAACAATTGAAGGCACGAACAGAAAGATCAAGGTCTTCCAATGGTGTCTTTAATATCTTGCGCAGTTGTAAAGTTTGTTCATCCACCAGGTCTTCTTTCTTTTCTTCCTTATTATCAAAAGTGATATTTTCATCAGTGATGATCATCAGGTGCTGGATCAAAATACGGCTTGCTTGTTTTACCGCTTCTTCCGGCTGGATGGTACCATCTGTAACCACATCCATGATCAGTTTTTCAAAATCAGTGCGTTGTTCCACACGGGTATTTTCAATAGCGTATTTCACATTCTTTATCGGAGTGTAAATAGCGTCTACAGGGATATAGCCAAAGTGCGAGCTTTTTTCTTTATTCTCTTCTGCAGGAACATAACCACGGCCCTTGCCGATCGTGATCTCGATATCTAATTTGGCACTGTTATCCATGGTGCAGATAAGCAGTTCAGGATTCATCACTTCAAAAGAAGGAGATGCCTCACCGATCATGCCTGCAGTGAATTCAGCTTTATTTTTTATGGAAAGCGTTATCTTTTCCACGGTGATCTCGTGCTCTACTTTCTTTTTGATACGAACCTGTTTCAGGTTAAGGATGATCTCTGTTACGTCTTCGGTAATACCTTTTAAGGTAGCAAACTCATGGTCGGCACCGGCCACATTGATCCCGATGATGGCATATCCTTCCAAAGAATTCAGTAACACCCTGCGCAGGGAATTACCGATGGTTACGCCATAACCCGGTTCCAACGGACGAAACTCAAATTGAGCCTCAAACTCGGTTGCTTTCTGAAGAACTATTTTATCTGGTTTAACAAAATTTAAAATGCCCATTTGTATTTTGCTGTTTTATTTTATTGATTTATGATACCAGCGTTTGCACGCTATTCAACATCGTTGTGTCACTCACTTGTACTTTTTCAGCTCTATTCAACTCCCATTTAACCCTTCGCGGTTCTCCGCCGCGGCGGAGCGGAGGGGGTTACTTACTATACAATTCCACGATCAGCTGCTCCTTGATATTTTCAGGAACACTTTCTCTTTCAGGATAGGCAATAAAAGTTCCTTTACTATCCGTTACGCTCCATTCCAACCAGTTAAATTTGGCATTCTTGCCACGAAGGTTACCGCTGATGGAAGTATTTGCAGCGCTTTTATTTTTTAAACTGATCACATCACCGGGTACGCAACTGTAAGAAGGTATATTCAGTACTTCGCCGTTCACTGTAATGTGCTTGTGAGATACCAGCTGGCGTGCAGCCTGGCGGCTCGGTGCAATTCCCATACGGAATACCGTATTGTCTAAACGAGCTTCCAGTAATTTGATCAGGTTTTCACCTGTAACACCCTTTCTGCGGGCTGCTTCATCAAATGTTTTACGGAATTGTTTTTCCAGCAAGCCGTAAGTGTATTTTGCTTTTTGCTTTTCGCGTAACTGTAAGGCATACTCGCCCAAAGTTTTGCGTTTGCGGGTAGCGCCGTGCATACCGGGGGGATTGCTGTTCTTTGTCAACCATTTACCATTACCGGTAATGGGTTCCCCGAAGATCCTGGAAATTTTTGTTTTGGGGCCTGTGTAACGTGCCATAATTGTTATTGTGATTTTTTAGTGACGGTACATCATTATAAAAATCGTAAAATGAATGATGTACCCGTTAATAATTATTTTAAATTTTGAATGATGAATTTTAAATGCATTTTAATTCAACATTTAAAATTCATCATTCAAAATAAACTATACTCTTCTCTTCTTCGGCGGCCTGCAACCATTATGCGGCAATGGCGTAACGTCTTTGATCATCGCTATTTCAATACCATTCTGGGATAATGAACGGATGGCGCCCTCGCGACCGGAGCCCGGGCCTTTCACATACACATCCACTCGTTTTAAACCTGCATCCAGAGCCACTTTTGCGGCATCGGCTGCGGCCATCTGGGCTGCATAAGGTGTATTCTTTTTAGAACCCTTAAAACCCATTTTACCGGCAGATGACCAGGAAATAACCTGTCCCTGCTTATTGGTTAAACTGATAATGATGTTGTTGAAACTTGCTGTAACGTGTGCATCTCCGTAACTGTCAACTTTTACTACTCTTTTTTTAGCGGCTGCTTTTGCGCTTTGTGCTTTTGCCATAATTAACTTAGATAGGTAATCTTTTTAAAATTTACTCCCGGCTTTTCCCGGGATCGAATCAACCCTCCTGCCGACTTCTGAAGCGATCTGGTGCTGATTCAAAATTGAAGTCTGTATTTATTTGCATATCTGCACATTTGCACATCTGCACATTATTTCTTAGCTACTTTTTTCTTACCCGCAACTGTCTTACGCTTTCCTTTCCTTGTACGGCTGTTGGTACGGGTACGTTGTCCGCGAACGGGCAATCCTTTACGATGGCGTAAACCACGGTAACAGGCAATGTCCAATAAACGCTTAATGTTCATCTGGGTTTCACTACGTAAAGCACCTTCTGTTTTAAATTCGTTGGTGATCACATTACGAATTGCGGTTTGCTCATCATCGTTCCACTGGTTAACCTTTTTATTCAGGTCAACACCTGCCTTGGTTAAAATGTATTGGGCAGTAGAACGTCCGATGCCATAAATGTAAGTAAGTCCAACTTCACCTCTTTTGTTGTTTGGTATGTCTATACCGGCAATACGAGCCATATGAAATTTTAAATTTTAAATTTTAAATTATCCTTGCTTTTGTTTAAAGCGTGGATTCTTTTTGTTGATCACATACAGCCTGCCCTTCCTTCTTACGATCTTGCAATCAGCGCTGCGTTTTTTTATTGAAGCTCTTACCTTCATCTTTTTAAGTTTTACTTTTATTAGTTATCCCTGTCCCCTTATTTACTCTTATTACTTTATATACTTTATTTATACCTGAAAATTATTCTGCCTCTTGTCAGGTCATAAGGACTCATCTCCACCCCCACTTTATCGCCCGGCAAAATGCGTATATAATGCATTCTCATTTTCCCGGAAATCGTTGCCAGTATCTCATGCCCATTCTCCAATTTTACCTTAAACATAGCGTTGCTTAGTGCCTCAACTATTGTTCCATCCTGCTTAATAAGTGCCTGTTTAGCCATAATTTTGGGAGCGCAAAGATAGGATGATTAATTCAATTATAAGAAAAAAACAAGCCTAATTACCAACAAAACAAGGGGTTTTCCACAGAAACCGGGGTTTTGCTGCTTTTTTTTGCACTTTTTGACAATAAAAGAAGGGAATTTGGAAAAAAATTCATGAATATAGGTTCGAAAACATTTTTGCTGCGATTGCTATCGGTGCAATGCAAAAGACAGGCTTTTAATCAGCCTGTCTTTTAATATTATCTTTTAAAACTAATCGAATGATTCGTCATTCAAATGCACTTTCGTCATTTCATAAAAATGATTCTGGAGGTTGTGAACGTTGATGGGATGCAGTATATGCCGGTGCTCATCCCTGTACCATATCTCAAATTTTGAAAAATCGTCTTTTGCAGATAACATGATCCTGAAAGCGCCCTTCATGTATTTTACAGAGCCGTCGGCATTTTCCTGCTTATGGAATTGAAGGATCATCAATTGTTCTTCATCCAATGGTATGGGGCTTAATTGTTCTGTTTCGTACCAAAAATCCTGCGCTCCTGTATTTACACATACCTGTTTTTCATTGTGATTTAGATCTGTTACTTCTCCCTGACGCTTATCACCATCATTATCCGCAATTAAATAATCACCCACCTGAATTTCCTGGAACTTTATCATGGTCATTTGTTTTTGTAACTTAAATATAAGATAGATTTTGAAATAAAAAACACCTGTTAAACAGAATAATTTATTAATGGCATATTATCGCCCAGCGTTGAAGTAGTCAAAATAAGTCCTACCCCCTTTGCATAATACCACTGGTATTTTGTGCCGGCATCAAAGACATTGCCATTTACAATAAAACTCATCATGCCTTCCATTTCCATCACATCCGTATACAATTTTCATTCCACATCTTTTGTACCACCCGTAGATCTTATTACTACTTTCAATACACTATCAATAGTATTGGCCTTGTATTTTATTTCCCACGCTTCGCCTGTCGCCACATCATCTTTTAAAAAAGGCTGCATATTGCCATTGGCTTCATTGCCGTTGGCTTAAGCCAACGGCAATGAAGCCAATGGCAATGCAGATTCCCAGAATCAGAATTAATTTATACAATAACTATTCCGCCCAACTCATCACGTACCCTTCATTTTCAATTTCAAGTGCGTCTACGGTTAACTGTAAGGGATGAAAAGTATCTACCATCACGGCCAGTTCATTGGTGGCTGCGGCACCGATACTTTTCTTTACCGCCCCGGGATGAGGCCCGTGCGGAATACCCGCAGGGTGCAGTGTGATCATACCCCGTGTAACATGCTTGCGGCTCATAAAATCACCGGCAACATAATACAATACTTCATCGCTGTCGATATTGCTGTGATTGTAAGGGGCAGGAATGGCAAGGGGATGATAATCAAATAACCTTGGGCAAAAAGAACATACCACAAAATTATTGGCTTCAAAGGTTTGGTGAACCGGCGGCGGCTGGTGTACCCTCCCGGTGATGGGCTCAAAATCATGGATCGAAAATGCAAAAGGATAACAGCAGCCATCCCAGCCCACTACATCAAATGGGTGATGGGCGTAATGGATGCCATACAGGATCCCTTTCTTTTTTGTTTTGATCAGGAAATCTCCCGCTTCATCATGCGTTTGCAGATCATGCGGCGGACGGATATCTCTTTCACAAAAAGGAGAATGTTCCATTAACTGCCCCAGTTTGCTCATGTATTTTTTGGGATAACGGATAGGGCTAAATGATTCTACAATGAACAAGCGGTTATCTTCAGTTGCAAAATTGACCTGGTATATGGTGCCCCTCGGAATAACCAGGTAATCGCCGTATGCAAATTCCAGATTACCATATTGTGATCTTAATACCCCGCTCCCTTCATGTATAAAGATCAGTTCATCCGCATCGGCATTTTTATAAAAATAATCCGTCATGCTCTGTTGTGGTGCTGCCAGTACGATATGGCAGTCGTTATTCACCAATACCGCCTTCCTGCTTTGCAGGTAATCTTTTTCGGGTTTGATCTTAAAACCTTCCAGGCTCCGGTGCTTCAGCATTTTTTCTTCGGCGACCAGGGGCTGCACATTCACCGGTTCATCTGTTCTTATGATCTCGGTGGGTGGATGATTGTGATACAGTAAAGAATAATCGTTGCTGAAACCCTCTGTGGAAAATAATTGTTCTGAATATAATTCGCCGTCGGGTTTGCGGAATTGGGTATGCCGTTTATGAGGAATCTTTCCTAATGTATGATAGTGCGCCATGGTAAATTGATAATTGTTTAATTGATAACCTGCCTGCTGGCAGGCAGGTTGATAATTTGTTCAGATCAAAACAACTATCAATGGACGCATAGCTCTAAGGATGCGAGCAGGAAAATGTATTTCCAGCTGCGCTTGTCGATATAATAGGTGAAGTTGCGGTGAAACAGCACTTTAATAAATTGATAATTGTTGAAATAAATAATTGATAATTATCTTCAATTCAAATTTACATTTTTTAATTGAAATAGTTTGACAAGAATAGGCCTTATATCAGATACGCATCATTTTTTAGACGATGCCGTTTTTGAGCATTTCAAAAACTGCGATGAGATATGGCATGCAGGGGATTTTGGGAATGAAGACATTGCCAGGAGACTACAGGACTTGCCTACCGGACAGGCAGGGAAAAAGAGGTTAAGAGGGGTATATGGTAATATTGACGGGCCGGATATCCGGAGTGAATTTCCGGAACAATTGATCTTTATATGTGAAGAAGTGAAAGTGATGATGCGACATATTGGTGGTTACCCGCCAAAATATAATCCCGAAACCAAAAAGGAATTAGGCATTCATCGGCCTCAACTTTTTATCAGTGGGCATTCTCATATTTTAAAAATAATGTTTGATGCAAAAATAAATTGCCTGCACATGAACCCTGGTGCGGCAGGAAAACAGGGATGGCAAAAAGTACGTACCATCATCCGTTTTGTAATTGATGGAAAAGAAATGAAGGATTGTGAAGTGATAGAGTTATGAATCAGTCGGGAGTCTTTGGTCGGGAGTCGGGAGTCGGGAGTCGGGAGTCTTTAGTCAGGAGTCGGGAGTCGGGAGTTCAGTATACGCCGCGACTATGAACTATGAACTATGAACTACGAACTACAACCTATTTCCCCCTATTAGCAGTAAGGTCTGCCCTGCAATTGGCATCCAGCACAGGAATATTACCGGTTATTAAAAAACCCAGGATATCTGTAGTTTCCGAAGCATAATACATCAGGCAATTGCTATTGTTGCAATGATTGCCATGTGCAGCATCAATATGATTGGCTTGCATGGCAGAACCAAGATCCACCAATCCAAGAATATGCCCAAATTCATGCTCCACCACTGTTGATTCTAATTTTGTTCTGCTTGCCTGGCCCAGTGCACCAGAATTATCATGAATGGTTTTACCCAGGATGCAAAGAGAGGTATTTCGATAAGCCAGTCCGAGTACATTGCTCTGCGTATAGCCGCCATCCGTATACAAAAAATAAACGCCAAGCTGGTAGCCTGAAGTGTAAACAGTCCGGTTATTTTTTTCGATGGTCGCTATATCATTCAGGGATAAGGTAGCATTGCCTGATGAAGGTATCTGTGTTTGAATTACGCTGATTCCGGCGGACTTATTGACCAGTAAATTTAAAAATGAAACCAGGTTATTTACTGCTGTGGCATCCGGTTGAAACCCGGGCATATACTGTATTTCAATTTTTATTGAAGTATATACAGCAGTATTCAGCAGGTCGTGCGCAGAAGCACCAACGATTTTATCGTTATCACTATTGATCGGCGCCAGGCCTGTAACAGAACTGTCTTTTTTAGAACAACTTCCAATGGCTACTAACAGGAACGTGTAACTAATAATACGGATGAAAAACCGGTTAAGTATCATGACGTAGGATTTTGTAATGATCTTTACGAAAATATCATGCCAAAAGCCCCGTTAAATCCTGTTTTATTTCACCCAGTCTGCAATAAAAATATTGATATCACGTGTCCCGCCATTATTACGTGTACTGCAAAAAACAAATTTCTTTCCGTCCGGACTGAACATCGGGAATGCATCAAAACTGTTATCATGGCTGATCTTCTCCATGTTCTTTCCATCTAGATCACATAAATACATATTGAAAGGAAAACCTCTTTTGTATTCGTGGTTACTGCAAAAGATAAAATGTTTTCCATCCGGTGTAAAATTAGGCGCCCAATTGGCCTGTTCCAGGAAAGTAACCTGGCGGGCATTACTGCCATCTGCATTGGCTATCCATACTTCCATATGAGTAGGCGCAACCAGGTTTTCTTTGATAAGGTCTTTGTACTCTTTTATTTCTTCGGGTGTTTGTGGCCTTGAGGCTCTCCAGATTATTTTTTTGCCATCCGGACTGAACCATGCTCCGCCATCATAGCCCAGTGTGTTCGTTATTCTTTTTATGTGTTTGCCATCCAGGTCCATTGTGTACAGGTCAAGATCCCCATCGCGCATAGAAGTGAATATCATCCTGTCTCCTTTTGGAGAGATCGTGGCTTCTGCGTCATAACCTGTAATATTGGTAAGCTGTTTGATGATATGGCCGCTGGTATCCGCTTTAAATATGTCGAAATCTTTATACACGGCCCAGATATATTTATTACCGTATTTACTCCTGTCGGGTACAGGCGGACACGCGGTACTTCCCAAATGTGTTGATCCATATAATATGTGTTTACCATCGGGATAAAAATAACTGCAGGTAGTCCTTCCCGTTCCTGTACTCACTAATTTGGGTTGAAATTTTTCACCGGGCTGGGTAGGGATCTTTCCCATCCAGATCTGGTCGCATTCGATCCCTTCTTTTTCATTTTTTCTCTGATAGATCAGGTACTTGCCGTCAAAACTAAAATAAGCTTCGGCATTATCCCCCCCGAAAGTGAGTTGTTGCATATTGGCAAAATGCTCTTCACCGGGAAATAAAATAGTGTCGGAATGGCCTGCGGCAGCAACGAAATTGGGAGTGGGACTGCTAAATTTATACGCGCTAACGATGATCATTATCAGCAATAAACTAATTGAAGAAAGCGTAGGTTTTTTCATCCGGTTATTTTTGATGGCAAAGGTAAGTGCCAATTGGCCTTAAATTGTCAGAAATTTGTCAGGAGCTTAACAACTATGGACTTAATTTTGCGATAGAAAATTTGCATGAAACAATTTACCCGCTTATTGCTGATAGCATTGGTTTTTACGTCCTGCCGCAACAAAGAGAAGGACGAAACTGGTGATGCACCTGATTTTGATGCAACAGAAAAAAAAATGCACGAAGCCATTGCAGCATATCCCGATTCCCTCCTGCTCAAAGAAAATTTAATTCAATACTACCGCGATAACGACGAGTATGATTTAGCCATTGAAGAAACAGATCATGCTATAAAAAAAGACAGCAATAATGCCCGGCTATGGGATATAAAAGCCACGCTTCATTTTGAAGATGAGGATACGGTGAATTCCATAAAAGCATTTGAAAAAGCGATCGGGCTTTCCCCTGATCCGAAATACCTCATTGCATTGGGTACGATCTATGCAGAAACTAAAAATGCAAAAGCGCTGGATATGGCCAATGCAGTACTGGTTGCAAAAAAAGTAAGGTCTGATAAAGAAGCGCTGTTCATTAAAGGGCTTTATTTTAATTACACCGGCGATAAAACAAAAGCGATCATTTCCATGGACAGCTGCCTGGCCATGGATTACACGTATATGTTTGGCTACCGCGAAAAAGCCATAGCATTATACGACCTTGGAAAATATGAATCGGCCCTGGCTGTCCTGGATAAAGGGATCACCATTCAAAATAATTTTGATGAAGGGTATTATTGGCGGGGGCGTTGTATGGAAAAACTGAATAGAATAAAAGATGCCATTGAAGAATACCGTACTGCATTAATGTATAATCCCGATTATATTGAAGCAGACGATGCATTGACAAGATTGGGAGTGAAGTGAAATTATGAATGTTGAATGATGAATTATGAATTAACTTTATGCCCGAAGTTCTTTTCATTCAACATTCAACATTCAAAATTTAACATGCCCATCATCGCCCCATCCTTATTATCTTCCAACTTTTTGAATTTAGAAGCCGATTGTAAAATGCTGAATGAAAGCGAGGCAGATTGGTTTCATCTGGATGTGATGGACGGGCATTTTGTTCCTAATATCAGTTTCGGGCCCATGCTGATCAGTTTTTTCCGCAAAGCCACTTCCAAAATATGTGATGTGCATTTAATGATCGAGAATCCGGGTCAATATGCAGAAGCATTTAAAAAAGCCGGTGCCGATATCTTGTCCGTTCACATGGAAGCTTGTCCGCACCTGCATCGTAATATCCAGCAAATAAAAAGCCTGGGAATGCAGGCAAGCGTTGCCGTTAACCCTCATACACCGGTGGAATCGTTAAAAGATATCCTGGCAGATATTGACATGGTTTGTTTAATGAGCGTGAATCCGGGGTTTGGCGGACAGTCGTTCATACCCCATACGCTTACTAAAATAAAGCAGTTGCGTGAAATGATCGACGAGCAATCATTGAAAGTAAAAATTGAAGTGGATGGCGGCGTTACATTAGACAATGCAAGGTCTATCCTGGCTGCAGGTGCGGATGTATTGGTGGCCGGCAACACCGTCTTTAGTTCGGCTGATCCAAAAGCAACTATTGCAGCTTTAAAGAAAATGTAAAATGCAAAATAATAAATGTAAAATGCAAAAGTGCAGCAGTTTTTAAATCTTATAGACTTTAAAATAATTGAACGCTGAAACTTTTAGATTTTACATTCAACATTTAATATTTTAGATTTAATTATTTGATCTTATCCATCTTATCATACATCTGTTGCAGCACCGCCAGGTTTTGCTTCATCCAGTTAGTCTCCCCCTTTGGCCAGGTATATTTCAGCTCCATCAATTTATCCATCTTTGCATAGGCTTTCATAGCCTGTTCTTTATTATAAAAACAATTGATCCAGTATTTATTGAGTGCTTCTTTATCCATTAAATAAATTCCACCGGAATACCATTTCAGGCAGGAAGGTAATCCCCAGAAAGAAATGGTGGGAGCATTTTTTGCAATGGCATTTTTATAAAACAAAACAAAAAAGTGAATATTCCCTTTCAGGCGCTTTAGAATTTCTGCATCGGTTTCCATTTTGCGCGGTTTTATGCGCCAATAATTGTTGCTGATATGGTAGGCATCATCTTCGGGGTTTTTAAATCGCTTCCCTGATGAAATAAAGGTAAGGATGGTACTGGTATTGATCCCCTTATTCACCACAGATAATTCATCGGGGGCCAACGCTGCTATTTTATAAAGATCGATCCCTGATTTATCTTCCCCTGTATATTTCATCGTGATCATCTTTTTATCATCGTCATATTCCCATTTTCCATATTCCATTGCATTGCGGGGGTTTTTCAGAAATGTACCATCAGCAAAAAAATAAAAACTTCTGAACGGGATCTCCAGCCTGGAATTATCATCCATACCCTTCAATGCGGCTACATCATCTTCCATCTCCCATCCCTGACAAAGCAGGTCATATATATTTTCATTATCAGACAGGTCAACAACTGTATCCCCATATTCATTGTTAACCGGTTCCTCTTTTGAAAAGATCGTCCGGTTCTTTTGCAGTCCTTTTCTTCCCGGAGAAGGGTTGTTACAGGAAATAATAATGGCCATGAATACTGCCCACACAACAAATTTTCTATTCACACTGATTAATTTAAAGTGTAAAATAATGATTTTGTAAAACACTTTAAATATTTACCTTCATAGCATGAGAATTGTAATTGCACTTTTTTTTACTCTTGTTGCTCTTTCTTCTTTTTCCCAGAAAAAATATGCCTGGGTCAGCGGCAGACTGGTGGATGAAAATGAAAATCCTATGCAGCAGGTTTCTATTGTCATTCTTGGTAAAAACAAGGGTATCATCAGCAGTGACAGTGGTTTTTTCAGGATAAGAGTGCCTGCCGAAAATGCCTTTGCATTGGTTTTTTCGCATACCGGCTATACTCCTGTACAAAAGAATTTTTATCTGAGCGAGGAAGAAGAAGAAAAAGTATCCATCCGGCTTGAGCCATTACGGAAAACCCTGCAAACCGTTGTTGTGGGGGATGATAAAGAACATAAGGAAACGGGGCTTACCAGGATAAATCCCAAAAATGCACTGGTCCTGCCCAGCACTACCGGTGGCGTGGAGGGGCTGATAAAAATATTAGTGGGCAGTAATAATGAACTCACTTCGCAATACAGCGTACGCGGCGGCAACTATGATGAAAACCTGATCTACATCAATGATTTTGAAATTTTTCGTCCATACCTGGTAAGGAGCGGCCAGCAGGAAGGCTTAAGTTTTATTAACCCCGAACTGGCAAAGAATGTAAGTTTTTACAATGGTGGCTACCAGGCAAAATATGGTGATAAGATGAGCAGTGTACTGGATGTGCAATATAAAACACCAACAAGCTTTGGTGGTTCGGCATATGTAAGCCTGTTAGAGCAAGGCTTACACCTGGAAGGCATTGCAAAGAAAGGAAGGGTCACGTATTTATTGGGAATAAGAAACCGCAGTAATAAAAATTTACTGAGCAGCCAGGAAACCACGGGGGCTTATATTCCCTCTTCGGCTGATGTGCAGGCTTTTATCACATACCAGCTCAATGAAAAACTGCAGTTGGAATTTTTAGGGAACCTTTCGGTCACAAAATTTTCATTGATCCCCGAATCGGTTAAACAAACATCTTCTGTTTTTTCTCCCCTGTTCACCGCCAATCTTGGTTTGGATGTATTCTTCGACGGGCAGGAAAAAGATGGTTACAAAACCAACCTCGTGGGCCTTAGCCTGCTGCAGAGCGTGAATAAAAAATTAAAACTAAAGTGGATGCTTAGCCGCTTTCAGAATAAAGAGAGTGAGCATTTTGATATTGCCGGCACTTATTTATTCGGTGACAGGGATTTTGATCATACCAGCAGCACCTTCGGCCAGATCGTTAATCCGCTGGGCGCAGGCTATTACCAGAACTACGGCAGGAATGAACTGAATATTGCCGTGTACAATGCGGGGGTGAAAGGCAGCTTTGATCACGGCAGGCATTTTTTCCAGTTTGGTAACAGTATCGAACAAACGAAGATCAGTGATCAGCTAAAAGAATGGGAATACCAGGATAGCGCAGGGTATTCACTTCCCTACAACCCGGCACAGTTGAATGTATACAGCAATTTAAATTCAACTGCCGATCTTTCCATTCAAAAATTCAGTGGCTATGTGCAGGATAATATGCGTCTTGGAGACAGCCTCAACGACATCAGCCTGCAGGCAGGGATAAGGTATAATTACAATACACTCAATCAGGAATTTTTAGTGAGCCCTCGCGCCCAGGTAAGCTGGAAACCCAAATGGAAAAAAGACATGGTATTTAAACTCGCCGCCGGTGTGTACGACCAGCCGCCATTTTACAGGGAGCTCAGGAAGTATGACGGCACATTAAATACCAATGTAAAAGCGCAAAAGAGTTACCAGTTCGTTGCAGGCATGGATTATAATTTTATAGGTTCCGGCGACAGGCCATTCCGGCTCACTACCGAAGCTTATTATAAAAGCATGAGGGATGTGGACGTATATGATATTGACAATGTAAAGATCCGTTATGCCGGCAACAATGATGCAAAGGCTTATGCAACAGGAATTGAAGCCAGGTTGTTTGGCGAGCTGGTAAAAGATGCAGAAAGCTGGCTCAGCATTGGCATCATGCGTACAAGGGAAAATTTAAACAACGATTTTTATTATACATATAAAAATGCTGCCGGCCAGGTCATTACTGCACAAAGTACCGACCAGATACCGGTAGACAGTACCCGAAATGACGTGGGCTGGCTGCGCCGCCCCACCGACCGGTTGATCACCGTGGGTTTATTTTTGGAAGATTACCTGCCCACCAATAAAAATTTTAAAGTGCATTTGAATTTATTGTACGGAAGCAACATGAGTTACAATATTCCCAACAGTGTAAAATACCGCAATGCGCTGATCATTGAACCTTATATCCGTGCTGATATCGGTTTCAGCGCGCAGCTGCTCAGCGAAAGATCCATCCGCAGAAGTCATAGCCCCTTTAAAGATTTTCAGAATATCTGGGCAAGTTTTGAAGTGTTTAATTTAATTGACCGGGCCAATACCATTTCTTATCAACTGATAAAAGATTTTGCAAACAATGTGTATGCTATCCCCAATCGTTTAACGCCGAGGCTGGTGAACTTTAAAATTGTGGCGAGGTTTTAAACATGGTCTGACGCCCTCGTCTGACCATGTTTAAAACCGACTCTGAACAATATTATTTTTTTTGTTCCAAACATCAAATCATTTTTCATTATTGTTGCGTCGCACTCTTGTACCACATCAATTCTATTCAGTGGCCCTCAAAAACATCATTCATTATTCAATTATAACATGTCTCAAAATTTCAACAAATCCTGATCATCAAATTAATCCTCCTAAACCTGCCTGCCGGTAGGCAAGTCCCCATTCAGACAATAATTAAACTTTTCCACTAAAACATTCAATTGTGTATAAATAAGTTTGCAAAGTATTAATTGCAATACCTTACATTTGAAGAGCATGAGTTAGAGCACAACAATTTTTTATTGTTAACTGATCGCTGCGATGTATGGCTTGAATTTTCTTTCCAATGACGGCAACAGCGAATAAAACTGAAGCATTTGACAGAAACAATTATCAACCTCGAAACCGTTAACCCCATTGAATTTTTTGGCGTAAACAACGGAAAGTTAGACATCTTAAAAAAGAAATTCCCATTACTTAAAATTCTAAGCCGCGGTACACAGATAAAACTAAGCGGTGCCCCTGAACAGATCGAAGGGGCGAAAGAAAAGATCGATCTTATCCTGCGTTACCTTGAACGCAACGGCCACATGAGCGCTAATTATTTTGAACAGATACTCGGCGGTGATGATGAGCGGGTGATCGATAATTTCATGGACCGTAATCCCAATGATGTACTGGTATTTGGGCCCAATGGCAAAACGGTACGGGCACGCACTTCCAACCAAAAAAAGATGGTAGAAGCCATGGATAAGAATGATATCCTTTTTGCCATCGGCCCGGCAGGTACCGGTAAAACATACACGGCAGTAGCTTTGGCAGTAAGGGCGCTGAAGAACAAACTGGTAAAAAAAATAATCCTCACAAGGCCTGCTGTGGAAGCCGGTGAGAACCTTGGTTTTTTACCCGGCGACCTGAAAGAAAAGATCGATCCCTACCTGAGGCCATTATATGATGCGCTGGATGACATGATCCCGGCGGATAAATTAGGATACTACATGAGTACCCGGACCATTGAAATTGCTCCCCTGGCGTATATGCGTGGACGTACGCTCGACAATGCTTTTATCATTCTGGATGAGGCGCAAAATACCAATGACCTGCAGATAAAAATGTTTTTAACTAGGATCGGGCCCAATGCCAAAGCCATCATCACCGGCGACCCTACCCAGATAGACCTGCCCAAAAATCAGCAGAGCGGTTTATTCAAAGCCACGCGAATCTTAAAAAACATTGAAGGCATCGCACACATAGAACTGGATGAAGAAGACGTAGTGCGCCATAAACTGGTGAAATCAATTATAAAAGCCTACAATAAAGATGATGTGAAAGAAACAGAGCGTAAAAAGAGTTTGTAGCTTTGGGTATGAAAGGGCACAAGAATACTAACCATAATTATATATTGAGGTGGCTGTGGAGCTGCCTCATTTTTTTTGCCTGTTCCTGTGGAAGTACCAGCGATTACAATAAACTGGTCATCACCAAAAATGATTCCCTCGCCGAAGCCCAAAAAAATGCACACGCATATTTGCAAATTGATTCCGCAAAAAAATTAATAATGCCTGGCGACCTTATTGTGAGGACGGGCAATGATTATACCAGTGAAAGTTTGCGAAGCCTTAACCAGCGTGATCAAACTTATTCGCATTGCGGAATTGCCAGCATTGAAAATGACAGTTTATTTGTGTACCATGCACTGGGTGGGGAATGGAACCCCGACCAGAAAATAAGGCGTGACCCCCTGGAAGTTTTTGCAGAACCTTACAGTAACAGGGGCATCGGCATTTACCGGTTCGCGCTTTCCCCGCCCGAAATAAAGACACTGATGGCAACCGTAATTAAATTACACGATATGGGTATCATGTTCGACATGAAATTTGACCTGGAAAGCAATGACCATATGTATTGTGCCGAATTTGTTTATAAATCCTACGTGATGGGTACCAACGGGAAATTACGGTTCAACATCAGCCATATCGGGAATTTTGCGTTTATTGGCGTAGATGATCTTTTTTTGCAGCCACTTTGCAAAGAGCAAAAGAGGATTTTGTATAAATAATAGTTTGAAAACTAAAAAATAAAATTAATTTTGAGCCTAAACCAAAAAAAAATGTTTATGAAAAAATTGTTAATAGCTGCAGTTGTTTGCACAGCCGTATTCCTTTCCGGATGCAAGAGCACCGATAGCAGTGATCCCAAAGCTGTATTGATGAGTTTTTTTGATGCACTTGCAAAAAAAGACATTAGTGGTGCCAAGAAGTTGGCCACAGCGGAAAGCAAAGACATGCTCGACATGATAGATATGGGAATGAAGATGGGGGGAGATAAAAAAGATGAAGGAAAATACGACAAAAGTAAAATGGAATTCGGTGATGCCAAGATTGAAGGGGATAAAGCCACTGTTCCCGTAAAGGACAAAACCAGCAGCGAAACAACCAACTTTACTTTAAAGAAAGAAGGCGGTGGCTGGAAAGTAGCTTTTGATAAAGCCTCCATGATGAACATGGGAATGGATAAAATGAAAGAAAAAGGAATGGATGTGGACAGTACCATCAACAAGGGTATGGACAAGATAAAGGATATGAATACCGATTCATTAACCCAAAAGATGAAAGAACTCGAAGACACCACAAAAAAGCTGGATAACCAATAAAATAAATTGCGTTAGTTAAATAAATAAGCTTCCGCCGAAAGACGGGAGCTTATTTATTTACCATTTAGGAAAGATGCTTAACTTTAGTCATGATTAAACCGATCTATGCGATAGTTATAATAACCACTGTATTCCTTTCCTGCAACAGTAATGAAAAAAAAACTCCCATGTCGGAAATTAATGTGGCGAACGCTTTTATCCGGGACATTTTAGATAATCACCTTACTGATGCCGAACAATATTTATTAAAGGATACCACCAACGGGCAATATTTCGACAGCTTTAAAAAGCAATACGCTAAAAAAGATAAAGCGGAACTGGAAAAGTATAAAGCCTCGGATATTAACGTCAATGAAATAAGCTATGTAACGGATACCATCTGCATTTTTAATTACAGTAACAATTATAATATAAAAGTAAAGAACAAATTGAAAATAGTACGGGTAGGTGGAAAATGGCTGGTTGATTTTAAATATACTTTCTCAGGAAACCTGTAAAGTAAATACACTAACTGCAGAACATGAAAATGATTTTAGTTATTGGAACCGGTAGCTTTATTGGGGGGATTTCCCGGTATTTGCTTTCCACATTTATCCAGGGCAAATTCTTTTCCACTTTTCCTTTCGGAACTTTAAGTGTAAATATTATAGGCTGCTTTCTGATCGGGATCGTTTATGGGCTTGCAGATCATGGAAATTTATCACCGGAATGGCGTTTGTTCCTTGCCACTGGTATACTTGGCGGCTTTACCACATTCTCTGCATTCTCAAATGAAACGACAACCATGTTAAGGGACGGGCAATACGCGTATGCATCGCTTTACATCGTTTCAAGTGTTTTGCTTGGACTGATCACTACATTTATCGGGATCGCAATCACTAAACTTTTTTAATCATGGAAAGAAATTCTGATGCAAAGCTGCTACGCATTTTTATCGGTGAATCGGATAAAGCCTGGCAACAGCCGCTGTATGAAGCAATAGTTTTTGAAGCAAAGAAACAGGGCCTTTCCGGGGCTACTGTCACCAGGGGGATCATGGGCTTTGGCGCCAATAGCAAATTACATTCCGCCAAACTTTTTGATATCTCTTCCGATCTGCCTTTAGTAATCGAAATCGTTGACACCGAAGATAAGATCACTGCTTTTACAGTTATTGTAGAAGATTTATTTGAACATTCAAAATCAGGTGGACTGATCACAATTGAAAAAGCAGAAATTATACGCTATAAAGCAGGGAGGAAATAATTGATAATTAAGAATCAAGAATTGGTAATTTTATCAGATACATTCTAATGACCTATTGACCTATGACCTAATGACCTAATGACCTATGACCAAATGACCTAATGACCTAATGACCTAATGACAAATAACAAATGACCAACAACAATTACGTTCTTCACCCATGGCATGGCGCGCATTTCGGGGATAAAGCCCCGCAAACAGTGAATGCCCTTATCGAAATTTCGCAGGGCTCGAAGGCCAAATACGAGATCGACAAGAAAACAGGATTGCTTAAATTGGATCGTGTGATCTATTCTTCCTTTCATTACCCCGTTAATTATGGTTTTATCCCGCAAACATTAGGACAGGATAATGACCCGCTCGATATTTTAGTGATGTGCAGCGAAAGTATACAACCGTTATGCCTTGTGGAAGCCACGGTGATCGGTAATATGCAAATGATAGACAACGGTGAGCATGATGACAAGATCATTGCAGTAGCTTCAAAAGACCCTGCAGTAAATTATCTTAAGAACATTTCCGACCTCCCCCAACATTTTATTGCAGTGTTGCGGAATTATTTTGAACAATACAAGGTACTTGAAAATAAAAAAGTAGAGATAGACGATTTCCAGGATAAAGACGCCGCCTATAACATTATTGAAGCAGCCATTGCATTTTATAAAACCAGTTTTCCAAAATGATCATAAAAAAGATAAATATGGACATACAGACAATAGTCTTACTTATTCTGATAGGTATCGGCGCGGGTATACTTGGCGGCCTGGTGGGTGTGGGCGGTGGTATCATCATTGTGCCTTCACTGATCTATTTCCTCGGCTTCACACAAATCAATGCCCAGGGAACCTCATTGGGAATTTTATTATTACCTGTGGGCATCCTCGGCGTATTGCAATTTTATAAACAGGGCCATATTAATATGCCGGCAGTCTGGATCATCTCTATCGGTTTTTTCTTTGGCAGTTATTTCGGAAGTAAAATAGCGCTCACCCTTCCACAGGAAACCGTAAAAAAAATATTTGCCACATTACTGATTCTCATTGCAATTAAAATGTTTTTCCTGGATAAGAAGAAGGCAGGCGAAGATTCAAAGACCCAAACGGGTACCACTACAATACTAACCCGTGACAAAGATGCCTGACAGATGTCTGCAACTATATTGAATTCACTAACTATTTTAAAAAATTATCCATTATCCATTAACTAATTATCCATTCACTTCAAAAATATCTTTTTATGATACGCAACTGCTGTGTTTGTACACCGGTTTCCGTATCCACGATCCCCTGATTGTCTATTTTATCCACCCTCACTTTTCCGGCGGAATGTATGATCTCATGTTCATTCAATAAAATACCCACATGAATGATCTCCCCTGCTGCATTATCAAAAAAAGCCAGGTCGCCGCAACGGGCCTGTTGTAAAAAACCGATCAGTTCTCCCTGCATGGCCTGCTGCTGTGCATCTCTTAGCAACTGGATGTTCAGGAATTTAAAAACCATTTGTGTAAAACCGCTGCAATCCACACCAAATACCGATCTGCCACCCCACAAATAAGCAGTATTTAAAAATTTAAAGGCAAATTGTTTAATGGTTTTGGCGTCCTGTTTGGCAGCAGCAGGATCCCATACATTGCCCGAAAAATGGACCACGTTCCTCCTCCAGGTAGCTTTCCCGTTTTTCATTGCTCCTAAAGAACTTCCCAATGGAACCCACATGGGGTGACCATTGAAATCAATTTCATTGACCCAGTCGGCGGTAAGGAATTCTTCTTCAAAATAATAATGGCTGTCATCAATTTCCTGGAAATGGGATGGATGGCACCAACCCGTATACGCATCCAGTTTACTGACGATCTTTATCCAGCCTTTTTTTTCAACAATGGTAATGATGCCACATTCTCCAAACAATAACTGGCTTACCATTTCAGCCCTGTGATCAGGTTCTGTGCGCAAGGGGGCAACAGGTACACAACAAACTGCGTAACTCATGTATTGGTTTTGGGTTTATCTAAATTATGGAATTTAAAGTATGTTTACATCTAACAACTGTACAAATTTGTTGTGAATACCGGCAAATACAACCATATCGACGATAAGGAACTCCTGGCGCATTTTTATGAAGACCATGATAATGAATGGCTGGGTATTTTATTGCAGCGCTATACCATGCTCCTGCTGGGTGTAAGCATGAAATACCTGAAAAATGAAGAAGAAGCAAAAGACTGTGTACAGCAGGTATTTTTAAAAGCCATCAATGAATTGCATAAATACAAAGTGGAATATTTTAAAAGCTGGATCTACATGATCGCTAAAAACCACTGCCTGATGAAACTGAGGGATAAAGGAAAATTTACCACAGAGATCAATGAAAGGCTGATGGGCACAGCGTATGAAACAGAAGAAAAAGATAGTCTTATTGAAAAAGACAGAACGCTGAACAATATGGCACAGGCGCTTCAGCAACTGAATAAAGAGCAGCAACTATGCGTAACTTTGTTTTATCTTGAAAAAAAGAGCTACCAGGAAATTGCAGAACAAACCCGGTACTCCCTGATGCAGGTAAAAAGCCATATCCAGAACGGGAAGCGTAATTTGAAGATATTAATGGAAGGGAAACAATAGGCAATTGGCAATGGGAAATTGGCAAATGGGCAAATGTGCAAATGGTGACAAGATGTAGTAATTATAAAAAGAAAATTTAATAAATTAAAACGTAAACTTCCTCCCTCGCCGCCAGGAGAAGGCTGGGGTGAGGCCAAATGAGCAAATGAGCAAATGAAGGCAAGATATAGTAATTATAAAAAGAAAATTTAATAAATTAAAACGTAATCTTCCTCCCTCCCGCCAGGAGAGGGTTGGGGTGAGGCCAAATGAGTGATGAATTAAAAGACATATTATCCAATTTGAATAAAGAGATAGAACAGGATAAACTACTGGACTACCTGAATAAAAAACTGTCTGCCCCCGAAGCGCATGATGTAGAAAAGCAGATGGCAGATGATGAATTCATGAATGATGCTGTGGAGGGCCTCGAAAAATTCAATAATAAAAAAGACCTTCCCCTTTATATAGATCAACTCAACCATGAGCTAAAAAAGCAACTGGGAAAAAAGAAAAAGCGCAAAGAGAAACGAAAACTGAAAGAACTGCCCTGGCTCTATTTTGCCATCATACTCATACTTCTCCTGCTGGCCATTTCCTATGTGCTGATAAAAAAACACATGGATGAACGGAAGAAGGCTATTGCACCACATGCTAATGTTCAACAACCGGCTTCTTTTCCCAAAAGACCCGTTCACTTGATTTAAAAAAAATAACTCCGTTCTGCAAAATGTCTCAGTTTGATTTGTCAGCATGACAAAAAACATTTCGTTCCGCGTAAAGACAAACTAAGACACTACTCCGTTGTGCCCGGGCAGAACGAAGCTATTTGTTTGTTAAATGTTTGGCATCAGGAAACTGCCAGTTGACCGGTATAAATACTCGTAGCCACATTGGCTCCATCCGCAGAGATGAATGCTACCCATGTCTCTACGGTTTTACCCATAAAAATACCGGCATTGATCGTGTATTCACAATCGTGGCGTTCAGCCCCCGAGGTTGTATATACCGACTGATGCAGCTCTGGGCAATGCACCACGACCAGGCATTTGTCGTCGGCATTTGCCATTGCAATTCCTGAATTATCTGTCCAACTGAACCTAACCTTGCCATTGCCATTATCAACAGCAGTTGGGTTAGCTGCAGGGAGCAATTGCCCTGAGCTTACCAATACTTTGCTGTAGTTTAAAGAATAATCGGGGTAATTACCGGTCAAAGCATGTTCATAATTATAGGCATAAGCGCTGTTTATGCCCGTCATCCTGATCGCGTGATCTTTAAAGCCCCGGACAAGTAATTGTCCCATTGATGATAAAAACCTGATCAGCATGGTAAATTTAGCCTGTTGCTCCAGTTGTGCCCTTGAACGGGGTTTATGGCTTTTGCGCTGCCTGGCTTTCAAATAATTGATCCCTTTCCATGTTGAGCCTACTATCGGCCCTGCGGTTCCCTGGAATTTACCAAGAATACCATCGTTATATTTTGCCATAATATTATAATTTAGTTATTAATAAATATTTCGTTCTCTCTTTCACAATGCCCATAACCTTCAAGACAAATATAATTGCGGGTATAGATAAAAACAAGTCCGGGTGTCGGTTTTGACCGTTTTTGACGCATTTGACATGAAATGACATGTTTTTTCCCATGCCTTCACCGGCTTCGCACTGTGTCTTCGCCGGTTTTGCACTATATCTTGCCAGGGTCAGTTCCTACTCTGTTCCTATTCTGTTCCTACTCTGTTCCTACTCTGTTACTTAAAGGGCTATACATTGCAGGAGAAAGGAAGGAACAGTATTGGTACGTACAGGGAGGAGATATATGCTGATCATTAAGTTGAGGTATAGCGGGTGTATGCCCGGTAACCGTTTCGTTCCACACGCTTCCCATAAGAAGAATAACATGAAGGGAGCTTTTAAAAAGTCTGCTATTCACGGGGATCGTATCCTTACAAAATAAATATATTTTATTTTCAGTAATTACTGAAAATATAGAATAAATTGATTAATTTTACGGTATAAAAACAAACGTTATGACAACCTTGGCAATCCCCACACCAAAAGCCGCCGTTCACATACCCGCACCGGCCATCACCTACCGCAGCATCCGGGATTATTACAACATCGCCGGTCCAGACTATGCAAGCTGGAGCAGGGACTTTAATATGCACTTTGGTTATTGTAAATATTTCACCGACATTTTTTCACTGGAGAAAATGCTTTACCGGATGAATGATGAAGTACTGAATGGTTTACATTTACCCACTGATAAACCGGTACATATTGCCGACCTGGGTTGCGGGGTGGGTACCGTAGCCAGGTATGCCGCACGCAACTATCCTCATGTACGCGTAACCGGTATAACCATTTCCGATTACCAGGTTGAAAAAGGAAAAACATTCATTGCCAAAGAAGGCCTTACCAATAAAGTGCGCCTCGTTAAAGATAATTTCGAGCACAGCAGCTTCCCCGGTGAACATTTTGATTTTGCTTATGCCCTGGAAAGCGCCTGTCATGCAAGCGGCAGCAACAAGGAATTATTCATCGCCGAAATGGAAAGGACCCTGAAAACGGGAGGCCGCTTTTGCATTGCAGACGGATTTTTAAAACACGATAAAAAATTACCCTGGCTGTTCACGAAGCTCTATCATAAAATAATGGATTGCTGGGCGCTGCCCTGCTTTGGAAACCTGGATGAATTCAGGGCCACACTTTTAAAACATGGATTAAAAGAAATAGAAACAACAGAGATCAGCCTCCGGATAGCCCCATCCGTAGCATATGTACCGTGGACATGTTTAAAATTTCTGGTAAAAGAATTATGGAAAAATAAAAGCCTTACACTTAAAAAAGAAAGATGGAATAATGTGATTGGCCCGTTATTGGGAATGGTATTGGGATTGTACCGTAAACATTTTGGGTATTATATCATCAGAGGGATAAAATAAATGTAAAATATAAAATAATAAATGTAAAATGTAAAAGTTAAGCAGTTTTTATAACCGGAGAATCTTTCAAATTATTGAACTCCGCAACTTTTACATTTACTATTTTACATTTGATATTTTACATTCCTTCAGGCAGCGATCAACTGCCGTTGCACAATCGCGATCATCGGCTCTTCTGAAGTGATCACAGCATAATGCGGAACAAGTGGCGGAATGCGAATGATCTCACCTTTTGTATAATGTTTTTTTTCTCCGTTCATATACATATCACAATGGCCCTCCAGGATCACCACAAATTCGCGGAACTCATTGTGTTCTTCTTCTTCATGCCCCTGCTTTGCCCATACCATAAAATTGGTGACAGCATCGGTAGAAGGCATATCATAAAAATAAAGGTTATCAAAGGAATCGCCCGGAGATGGAATATTTTTTCCATCCACCCATTGCATAAAATCCTGCGCAGTGGAATTTTTTGTTATGAAGGGCGGATATTTTTTCCCGGTGCCTGATTCTTCTTCATATGCAGTCAATAATAACCTCGTTTTTACAGCAACAGCGGGAGGAATATGATTGGCCCTGGCATACATTTCCAATGAAGCGCCGATGCTGTCAATTTCATGCTTCACAGCGGGATGCGCAGCAGCATATTGCTCCACTTCTACCCTTTCCGCATCAGGAATGAGCCCAAGGCAATACTGCTCGAGAATGCCGGAAGATATGTAGGCTTTAATATCCATGACTGCAAAAATAAAAAAAAATCGGGAAATGGGGTTGCAAAATGGTCTGACGGTCCCCGTCTGACCATTTTGCAGTATACCCTTATTGTTTTACAAATCGTATCACTCTTGACCTATTATCAGCCGTGGTTCCATAAATATTATAAGTGCCTGCGGCAAGATTACTGATATTCATATCAATACTATTATAGCCCGCGATCAAAGAAATCGTTTGCCTGCTCAATATCCTTCCTTCCATATCTGAGATCACCATTTCCATTTTTGTTGGCGTGGCTGCTGTTGCATTCAGTTTGAATGTATTTCCAATTACAGGATTAGGTGCTATGCTAATCAACTCAAATCCCCTGGTTGCATTCAATAAAGCAATAATATTGCTGTAAGTTATTTTTGCATCTGCATCCATCATATTAAGGCGATAGTAATTCATACCGTTCAACGGCTGCACATCGGTATAATCAAATGGCTGCTGGCAACGCAGTGCAGTGGCAGTAATGGAATAGATACTGCCGAAGTTCCGGGCATCGCTACTGCGTTCCAAATTTAGGGTAGCCGTTGGCGTTTTATTGCAGGTGACCGACCAGTTTAATAAATCTGTACTGCCCTGTCTGATTCCATTTAAATAGTTAAGTGTAATGGGCAAGGGGTTTAGAAAATCAATACTGCCAATTACAAAAGCGCCAAATGTACTGCTTTGAATGACCGACCAGCTAACAGTGCCGGCAGCATTACCGCCCGTGGTTTGGCCGGCTACACCATATGCATCCCAGGTGCTGGCACCAGTATTATTATTATGTGCAACTGTCAGGGAGAGAGGATTATTAACATAAAGGGCAAGCGCATTGCAATTATTGATAGTTGCATCCCAGGATAAAGTTATATCAACAGTAGAAACCCCATTATCTCGGGTAAATGTCCAATAGTCGCACTTGCTGATATGATCAAGGCCCAACGCAGAAATGCTTCCCAAAGCCAGTGCATCTCCCCTTTTATATTCAGCGGTAAATTGATCAGTAACAGCACCCCCGGTAAAATTAGCTATTGCCAAAGCAGCATATCCTTTAACAGCACCAGAAGGGCCGCAATTAGATTTTCCAACCGGGAACGTAAATGCAGTATTACCAATTTTAGAAACCATGCCATCTACAAAACTTGCATTGGAAACGCCGGCAACAGATCCCGTGGCACTTAAAGTAATTTTTGTTGGATTGGTTATTGTAATGACGCCAGATGTAAAAGTAACAAGACTGTTAAGTGTAATATTACTATTGAGCGTTATGCCATTAGCATTATTGATAGTAAGTGACTCATTTGCACTAAACGTAAGTGTGCCGGAATTGGTAATACTTTGTGCGGAAGTGCCATTCAATACTAATGTGCTTGCGACAAGTGGTGTAAAGGTTAATGTTTGCCCTGCAGCAACTGAAATATTTCCTTTTATATTAATACCAGCAGTTGTCAAATTTAAATTCAATATGCCTAAGGTAATAGTAAGATTATCAACTGTAAGCAGGCTAACACCGACTGCAGACTGATTAAATGAAGCAAAGTTGATCTCCAGATTAGCATATGTTCTTCCAGAAAATGAAGGAGCCGCATTTTGTTGAAATTTAAATAAACTTCCGGTATTAAAAACTACTTTAGAATTAGGTGCAGGAAATCCGAAAGGATTTGCACCAACGGTTTGTATTAATGTTGAACCAGTATTAAATACAATTGCATTACTAGTTCCCGCAGCAGTAAATACATTTCCCGTACAGCTTGCACCTTGGGTAAATACAGCAGGACTGTTAAATGTTATCCCACCGGCATCAGCAGCATCTAACTTATGCGCATTGTTAGAAAAGGCCATATTACCAGTAATACTACCTGTGGCACCGGTTGCCAAAGTGATCAACATTACATTGGCGCCGGTAATATTTAAAGCTGACCCGCTTGCTACAGAAAGATCAGTACCCGCTGCACCGCCAATCGTCAATACGTTTGCCGCAGCACCTGACTGTAGGTTTACAGTAGTGCTTGCACTTACAAGTAATTGACCTATTGTTTGGATTGGAACTGCATTTACGGTTACAGTAGTGCCGTCATTGAACTGCAGGATATCACTCGTTGAAGGTACTGTTCGGGTTGGTGACCAGTTTGTCGCTGTGGTCCAGGTAGAGTTACCGCCGATCCATGTATAAGTTTGCCCAAGGCCCTCAAATACATTAAAGATCATCAGCATAGCAAAGAGTAATGCAAAACGGGTAAAAGTATTTTTAAAAAGGCTAAGAGATCGATCTGGCTTTGAGTAAACTTTCTTCATGTTTTAATTTTTATGAACCTCTCCTTAAACAAAAAAATACCGCAAGCTATTACTACCTGCCGGGGTTTAGTGGTTTTTAAGAAAATGGTTTTGAAAGGATGCTTATAGAATCTACCTGCAAGATACTTCATAATTTAAAAACGCAGCAAAGTACCGTATTAATTAAACATTTAAATTTCCACATTTTGCAGGAATAAAAGAGGCCATGCCTTTTGACAGGCAATTTGTTTATGGGGTCAGACCGGGACGGTGGGGCCCGGATGGCTTATTGTTTCACAAAGCGCATCACCCCTGACCTGTCATCAGCCGCGGTTCCGTAAATATTATAAGTGCCTGCCGCAAGGTTAGTTATATTCATATTAATGCTGTTGTACCCGGCAATGAGTGAAACCGTTTGCCTCTTCACCACCCTTCCCATCATATCGGAAATAACCAGCTCCATTTTTGTTGGCGTGGCGGCTGTTGCATTCAATTTAAATGTTCCGCCTGTCACAGGGTTCGGTGCAATGCTCATCAACTCAAATCCTTTGGCTGCATTCAGTAAGGCAATGGTATTGCTGTAGGTTATTTTACCATCTGCATCCGTCATTTTAAGGCGGTAGTAATTCATACCATTTAACGGCTGTGCATCGCTATAATCAAATGGCTGCTGGCAACGCAATGCTGTTGCGGTGATGGAATAAATACTACTGAAGTTCCGGGCGTCTGCGCTGCGTTCCAAACTTAGGGTAGCCCTAGGCGTTGTATTGCAGGTAACCGACCAGGTCAATAAATGGTTACTCCCCTGTTTGATCCCATTCAGATAATTAAATGTAATGGGCAATGGATAGATATTTGTATGCACATAAAAACCCGAGAAACCTGTAACTGATATGGTTACTTCCCAACGGCTGGCTGTTGCATTCCAGAAAACGAGGGAAGGAACAATAAGAAATCCATTCCCCGAATTGGCCGTATAGTTTCCGGGACTGGAAGGCGTTGTAGTTGGCGTGCCATGATATTGGGTAACTCTAAGGTTAGCAATATTCGGATCAGCATTTCCAAGAGCAGAAGTCGGAAGCGGAGGGAAACCTACCCTTACGGCATTGAAAGCTATAAATTCCGCATCGGTAAAATAAAGTGTGATCGTTGCAGAAGTAGTTGTTGTGTTTGCCGTTGCGGGTTCAATATCATAATGGCGCTGTACATAAGGTTCGGCATTAAAGTATTGCACAATGCCTGGGTCAATGGTTACACAGGTATTGATCATACCGCTGACAGGAGCGCCACCAGAAGGAATTATTTTGGCAATGAGGTTGCATGAGCCATCCGTATAAGTGGTTCCGGTATTCACCACCGCTTTGTTTGAACATACTTTATTACCCGCGCTGCCCGCCAGCACACCGTAATTGACAGCCGTAAATTCATCAGCACCGATATCCGGAACGGTAACACTGCGTGTGTCCGTATCTATATCATCGGTTATACCACCAATGGGTGTGCCTTTATCATCAATGCTGCAATTCGCATTTGTTATATGCAGGTCGGTGGAGGACGTGAAGTTGGGCAATGCAGTAATGGAATTGGCATCCCTTGAGCTTACCCTTGCCTGGTAGGCTGCCAGGGTCTGGTCAGAATTGGAGCCATCATAAAAAATCAAATTCTTTACCCCCGGTGTGCCTGCATAAAATAAATTGTAATTAGAAGTAGCTGCAAAATTAGTAAGCGTTGCAGTTGAACGGCGGTAAGCAGCAGTAACACCTGTTCCATTTGCAGTGGAAGTATTCACGATCATATTGTCAATCAAATTCAATGCTGCCGTAGTGAATGTTGCATTGCTGGCATGATAGATACCTGAAGTCCCAAAATTTGCTCCCCCGGATATGGCATTGATATAAATAGAATTATAATAACAATTATAAGTAGTAAGAGTGGTTGTTGAATTTATATTGATCCCTCTTATGGCATCTGCCAGATTTGCATTAGGTGCATTTAAATTTGCTACAAAATTATTGTAAGCAGTTACCGTGGTCCCTGCATAAAAGGATATACCATTTACAGCAGGCGAAGTAGTTGATATTGCCCCGGTTTCGCTGAGTGTATGAATTTTATTATAGCCTAAACCAACCGTAGTGCCTCCAAGAACCGTTATCCCTTCTGTATAGGGTGATGTTGTACCGGTGCCGCTTAAATTATTGATGATATTAGTATTGGCATTAACCGTGTTGCCAGCATCAATCTCAATTCCAATAACGGGTGAACTTGCACCGGTAGATGACAGGCCGGTAATGGAATTAGCATTGACATTTAAAGTAGTTATACTTGTGCCATCAGCATCAATACCAACCACCACGCCACCGCTACCCGATGAAGTTAAAGTTGAAATGGTATTGGAAGAAACTGCATGTGTGCCCTGGTTATTATTAGAACCATAAATAATCCCTGCTACTTGTCCTGTGCCATTGATATTAGTAATGGTATTAAAGGATACGGAACTATTATTGCCCGAATAATCTATTTCCATAACATTGATAAAGCCAGTTCCCCCGGTTATATTGGAAAATGTATTGCCGGTAATTGTTTTAGTGGGTGCATTGGCATTTGAAGCGCCATCCTGGTTATACCATCCGCTGATGGTAGTTGTACCCGTTACCGTTACATTGGAAAAATTATTTCCGGTTTGAGTCATGGTAGAACCATTTACAGCAGATTCTGCAGAAATGTAAAATATAACCGTTCCCCCTGCCCCGGTCTTGTTGTAAGCAGTTACGATACTGTTATTAGAACAATTTTCTACCCCGGTTGCAGTCATGGCACCCAATTTGGCAATAAAATAGATATCACCGGTAGTATTGGCGGTAATATTGGTAAATGTATTGTTGTTGATATTTTGTACAGCGCCTGCAAAAGCGCTGAAAATATACAGATGGGTAGTAGAAGCCTGTGCAGTATTAACAATTCCCCTGATATCGTTATTGCTGATGGAGATCACGGTTGTTGCAGTACCGTTTCCATTGTAAAGGCCGAAGAAACTATTGTTTGCAGTAGCTGCACTATAAGAAACAAAATTTCCTGTAGTAGTGCCTAAACTGTTATTATTGATATTGATCGCTACCCCTGCATTCCCGAAATTGGATATGCCCGCTAACTGTCCCCCCAATGCAGAAGATGAAACTGCACTGATCCCTTCAATGGAATTAAAATTAATATTAACGGTAGTTGTGGCTACCCCGCCTGAATTTTGAATACCGTTAATGGCACCGATATTTGCCACTGAAAATGCAACCGCCCCTCCACTGGCATTACCAATTTGATTATTCGTAATATTTATCGTATTTACTACTGCACCAGAGTTGGAAATTCCGGTAAAATCCCCTGTTGTTGCAGTTGAAGTATTACTCCTGATCACATTGTTATTAATATACAATGTTCCACAAATCGACAAATTTGTAATACCAGTTAAACCGCTTGACGTACCAACCCCACTGATAACACAATTGATTATATTGTTATTATTCATAGTAATGGTTGATGTACTTAGAGCAGGTGATATCCCCTGGCTATTGATGCCAACAACAGTACCTGATGATGTGCTTGTTGATAATGTAACCGTATTGTTATTAATTGTAGTGGTGATGGTGCCGCCGGGCTGGCCGGCAGAATAGTTTTTCAGAATGCCCCCCAGCGTATTGGTTGTTGTATGGGTGGCGCTGGTCATGGTATTGTAGGATACATTTTCATTGACCTGGTGGTTGACAAAAATGCAATAATTGCTACCAGTAAGATTAACATAGCTACTTATGGCAGTACCCGTCGAACCCCAGTTGGTAAAAGCATTTCCTGTTGCAGCAGAACTACCCCCAACATCATTTCCGTTATCCATTTGTGCAGCAACAGAAGAACCGTTAAAAACAACACCGTAGTTCACATTACTGATGCTGTTGCCGTAGATCTTGTTCCCAAAATTAGAACCGGTAACATTTGTTATATCTAATGTGATTGTTGGCGCAGTTGCCGAATGCCGTACATTACTGTATATTCCAAAAGTGTTGGTATAGGTATTGTTCAGCGAAATGATATTATTCTGAATGGTATTATTCTGGGCACCGTCTGTCTGTGATGCCCGCAATAAAGCAACACCGAATTCCGTCATATTATTTCCGGTAGTTCCATCACCCGGAGTAGCTCCGCCAGTTGTAGTATTTGAACCATTCTCCTGCATGGTAAAATTCTGCAGGGTGATATAATCTGCCCCAATAAGTTTGAAAATGGCATCATTCAGGCTTCCCGTGGTTTGGGGCGTAAATGCGGTAATGGTATTATTGCTCCCGTTAATGGTGATAGTACTGGCCGCGGAGGTTGTAGCGGTGAACTGTATCACATAACCTCCTGCGGGTGCAGTCTGGGGATTTATTGCATTGAGTGTTATGGTCACGGGTCCAGAAATGTTAGTGATGGCATCAAGGGCTGTTATAGCGCTTGCAAGGGAAACATAGGTAGCAGCAAGGGAGGGTGTGGTATTATTGGGATTGGTAATCGTTACCTGCGCAAAACCACCTGTTACAAATAAAAGAGCCGTTAAGGTAAGTACGTAAATTTTCTTCATACTCCTGATTTAAATGGACACTATCCTTAAACAAAAAAATACCTACAGACTTTAGTAACCTGTCAGGAGTTAATTTTTAAGGAAGCCGTATTGGAAGTTCTTTAAAAGAATCTACTGTAAGATACTTTATTATTCAAAAGCGTTGCAAAATACACTATCAAATAAGTAATAAGATTTCCACAAAGGCAGGTTGAAAAAAATAAAAATATGCATTCATCACCAGTTTGGGTGGGATCATATTATAAAAAAACCTCCCGCTTTTATACGGGAGGCATCTGCCTTATCAGGGCAACTTCTTGCAAGAAGTAGTTATTAAAACTACAATTTAAAAATCGGGTGTTTACGGTTTTTTTACTGCTTCTTTGGTTTTTTCTACCATTTTCTTACTGGCATCTTTCACTTTGTCAGCAGTTTTGTCCATCATTTTGTTCATAGTGTCTTTAGCAGCATTCATCGTTTTGTTCATACTGTCTTTAGCAGCATCCATCATTTTGTTAGCACTGTCAGCAGTTTTTGTAGCATCCATAACCGGTGTCTTGGTTGAGTCAGTAACAGTGGTCTTATCACTGTCGCTGTTGTTACAAGCTGCTAATGCGCCCGTAATAGCTAAAATGGCAATTAATTTTTTCATTGTATTTTTTTTTAGTTTAATAATTGGGCGCAAAAATAGGGTATTTTTTGAATTATGCAAGTTTTTCATCAAGCTTAACAGGTTAAAAGGTTTCAGGGTTCAGGAGTTGGCAATACCGACTGCCAATTGCTACTTCCTCCTCGCAAATGACCATTGACCAATGACCACTCTGACCAATGACCCATTCAAGCTACTTCTTCCTGAAAAACAGCCTCACCGGCACACCGCTGAACTTGAATTTTTCACGTAACTGGTTTTCCAGGTAGTTTTTATAGGGTGTCTTTATATCATCCGGATAATTGCAGAAAAAAGCAAAAGTGGGAGTGTTCGTGGGCAATTGGGTGATGTATTTTATCTTGATGAGGTTACCCCTGACCATTGGCGGATGATAAGCTTCCACTGCCTTTTGCATCACTTCATTGAGCTTGGAAGTAGGGATCTTCCGCTGGCGGTTCTCAAAAACCTCCAGTGCGGCTTCAATACTTTTAAAGATGCGTTGTTTTTCTGTTACGGATATAAAAACAACGGGCACATCAGTGAACGGGGCCAGGCGTTGCTTGAGTTCTTTTTCATAGTCCTTGGCGGTATTGGTCTTCTTTTCTTCTACCAGGTCCCATTTATTCACCAGTACCACGATCCCCTTGCCTTTTTTTATAGCCAGTGCAAAAATGGCCAGGTCCTGTGCGGTAACCCCTTTTCCGGCATCCAACATCAGTAAACAAACATCGGCTTCATCCAATGCTTTTATTGCGCGGATCACCGAATAAAATTCAAGGTCTTCATGCACTTTGGTCTTTCTGCGTATACCCGCGGTATCTATCAGCACAAATTCTTTATTGAACAGGTTGTAATGGGTATGGATCGTATCCCTTGTGGTACCGGCAATATCGCTTACGATCGTGCGCTCCGTACCGATCAATGCATTTAGCAAGGAAGACTTGCCTACATTGGGCTGGCCGATGATGGCAAATTTTGGAAGGTCGGTTATTGTAGCGGCTTCATCCGAATCCTTATCGCTGATCAGCGCGGTGATGGCATCCAGTATCTCTCCTGTGCCGCTGCCGCTGATGGAAGAAACAAAAAAGATATTTTCAAAACCAAGGCTATAGAACTCACTGGCTTCAAGGAGCCTGGTGTGGTTATCTACCTTATTCACCAATAAAAAAACGGGCTTGGTGCTGCGGCGCAATACATCGGCCATGGAATTATCCAATTCAGTAATACCTGTTGCAGCATCCACCATAAAAATAATGGCATTGGCTTCTTCCACAGCGATCATCACCTGTTTGCGTATCTCCCGTTCAAATACGTCATCACTATCGGGCACAAAACCTCCTGTATCAATTACATTGAAACTTTTACCTGCCCAGTCTGCCACGCCGTACTGGCGGTCTCTTGTAACACCGCTTTCATCATCCACGATGGCTTTACGTTGCTCCAATAACCTGTTGAAGAATGTACTTTTGCCTACATTCGGGCGGCCTGCTATTGCTACTGTGAAACTCATTTTTAATGGATAATTGGTTAATTGATAATTGATAATGTTTTCCATCCCAAGATCATTCTGAAATTTGATATGCCGGTAAAGGGAGAAGAGTAACTGGTTAAACACATTATCCATTAACCAATTATCAATTATCCATTAATACCCGTATTCCTTCAACTGCATTTCATTATCCCTCCACTTAGGCTTTACTTTTACAAATAATTCCAAAAATACTTTACGACCTAAAAATGCTTCAATATCTTTCCTTGCATCTGTTCCCAATTTTTTTATCATGCTGCCGCCTTCGCCTAAAATAATTCCTTTTTGTGTTTCTCTGTGTACAATGATATCGGCACCGATTTTTGTCAACGTGGCTTTTTCTTTAAACTCCTGTACCAGCACGGTGGAATGATAGGGAATTTCTTCTCCATAGAGCAGAAATATTTTTTCTCGGATCATTTCTCCTACAAAAAATTTAACAGGCATATCACTGAGGTCATCACCTTCATAAAAGGGCTGCCCTTCGGGGATGTAATGAATGATGCGTTGTAATAATTCGTCAATACCTGTTTTTTTCAAAGCGGAGAGTGCAACTACTTCTTTGCAATAAGGCTGTTGTGCAAAAAATTTGGCTGTTGTTTTCAGTTGTTCATCATTCACGGTATCGGCCTTATTTAAAATAACGATGGCAGGCACTGTAAGGTGCAATGAGGAAAAAATCACATGACTCTCCTCCGTATTTTCTCTTACATCAGTGATCAATAGCGCTACATCAGCATCTTCGAGGCTTCCTTTTACAGCCTGCATCATTTTTTCATGCAGCTTATATCTTGGCTCGATGATACCGGGCGTGTCTGAAAAAATGATCTGGTATTCCTTATCCGTCAGAATTCCTTTGATGCGATGCCTGGTAGTTTGTACCTTATGTGATACAATGGCCAGCTTCTCTCCCATCAATGCATTGAGGAGGGTGCTTTTGCCCGCATTGGGCTTACCAAATATGTTTACAAAACCGGATTTCATGATTGTGATCTTTAACTACTTTGATTATCACAAACATGCTTAAGAATGGAGGAGATAATCAAATTCATTAGCATAAAGACTGCTAAGAATAAAAAAGGCTCTATTGAGCCTTAGAATTTAGTTGCGAAGACGGGGATCGCACCAGTGTCCGCCGCGGCGGATATGAGCTCTTACTCTTTGTCTTCGTTTTTTGTTGCGAAGACTGGGATCGAACCAGTGACCTTCGGGTTATGAGCCCGACGAGCTACCGCTGCTCTACTTCGCGGTGCAAAAGTAACGTTTTGGGGGGTTGCCGCCAAATAATAAACTTTGATGAGTAAATTTGGTTATGAAAAAAAAATATTTACCACTGCTTTCATTTGCCCTGCTGCAACTTTTATTCATCAATTGTAAAAGCAACAGCAAACAACAGGATGCTGAGCTGTACAGCCGCCACCTGCAACGGAATGTAAAATTAACCATCATTCAAACTTCCATCCCGGAAAATAAAAGTCAACTCAACTTATTATTGCTGAATGACGGGCAGGACATGGCTAGATTCAGGGTAAAGGAAATAATGGACAGCCTCTACCGCAAAAAATCAATTCAGCCACTGATGATCATTGGCATTCATGCAGGAGACAGGATGAAGGAATATGGTGTGACTAATAATCCGGATTACCAGGGCCGTGGTGATAAGGCTGCTTTCTATGATGCTTTTATAAATGATGAGTTATACGCATTTGCAATGAAGAAGGCCGGGGTAAGAAAATTCAAATCGGTGGTAATGGCAGGATGCTCACTGGGAGGGCTATCCGCTTTTGATATTGCATGGAACCATCCGGATAAGATCAATAAGGTGGGCGTATTTTCAGGTTCATTCTGGTGGAGGGATAAAGATGATAAAGCTACGGATTACTCGGATGAAAAAGACAGGATCATGTTGAACAAGGTACGTGCTTCCGGAAAAAAGCCACCCCTCAGGTACTGGTTTTATGCCGGCGGAAAAGAAGAAGCCGGGGACCGTGATAAGGATGGAATCATTGATGTGATTGATGATACCAAAGACCTCATAGAAATCATCAAAAGTAAAAAAATGTACTCGCCCGGCGATATCATTTATTCCGAAGACCCGGATGGCAAACATGATTATCCTTACTGGAGTGCACAGTTACCTTCGTTTTTGATATGGGCGTTCAGTAAGCATAGTCAGGAGTCTATAGTCAGGAGTTTATAGTCGGGAGTCGGGAGTTTATAGTCGGGAGTCGGGAGTTTATAGTCGGGAGTCGGGAGTTTATAGTCGCGAGTCGGGAGTTTATAGTCGGGAGTCGGGAGTTTATAGTCGGGAGTCGGGAGTCGCGAACTCAGAGTAATTCTTAAGTCATTTTGACTCCAGTCTCAGAACTACCGCCTAAGAGCTACCGACTCGGATCAACTTTTCCTCGAAATATTACTCGACCCACTGCTATGCATCTCATTTATCTTCCCATCTCCTTTGAAATAAATATGGCTGGAACCACTGGCGTGGGCATTTAATTCTTTCTTTACTGTAATTTCAATATCAGATGCGCCGGAAGATTTGGCAGTACATTCGTCCACTAATAGGTCATATCCTTTTATATCACTGGCGCCACTGCTTTCAATATTCACTGAAATGGCAGTTCCGCCAATTTTTACATCGGAGGCACCACTCAGGTCCATCTTCAGTTCATTTACTTTTACCAAACCTTTAAAATCACTGGCGCCTGAAAGGTCTAACAGCAATGTGGAAACTGATATCGTTCCTGAAACAGTTACATCACTGGCACCCGCTGCTTCTATTTTATCAATTTCTTTAAAAGATACATAAGCTTTTAACTTCCTGTTCCTTGGAACAAACAATTTTTCTCCGTCATAATATATTTTAAGTATTCCTTTCTCTACAGTTGTCCTGATCAACTTCCGGAATTTATCTTCAGAAGCGCTCACCGCCACGGCCTCATTTGCTGATTGCGAAAGATACAGGTCAATGCCACCTGAAACTTTAATAGAGCTGAAGCTGCCGTTTAGCGTTCTTGCCTCAGCGTTAGGATCAACAATAATATCCTGCTGCGCCTTTGTAACGGTAACTACAAAACAAACCACCAGTAATAAAAATATCTTTCTCATAAGTTAAATTTTGTATTCAGGCTTCCGAACGTTTATTAAAATATTTTATTTCTCTTTTTTAACGATACCGCCACTGCTCACATTTACATCCTTTATCAGTGCGGTGCCCTTGTACCGGATACCACCTCCGCTATTGGCTTTTGCATTTAATTCCTTATTGATGGTGATATGTACGCCGGCCCCGCTGCTGGCTTTTGCCTCACAATAATCAACAGAAAAATCATAGCCTTTAAAAATAGCACCGCTGCTGCTCTCCACTTTTATTTTTTCAGCTTTGCCCGAAATCGTTATCCCCGACCCACTGTTCTGATCAACCGTTAACTCTTTTGCATTTACCTGCCCTGTAAAGTGGGAGCCGCTGGTAAATTTCATGTCCAGGTTACCTACATCAATGCCGGGATTGGTCTTTACACTTGCCCCGCCCGAAGCCTGCAGTTTTTCAAGCGTCTTAAAAGAAACATATGCTTTTAATTTTCTTGATTCATTCAATGCCCAGTTAATGCCCTTATTATCATAATAAATTTTCAATGTGCCGTTCTCCACTTCAGTTTTAAAACGTGCCATATATTTTTCATTGGCTGCAGATACCGCCACTGCTTCTTCCTGTCCCTGTGAAAGGTAAAGGTCGATACCATCTGTAACAGTGATCGCCGTAAAACTTCCGTTCAATGTTCGTGCAGTGGCATTGGGGTCTGTTACCACCTTATTCTCCTGGGCAAATACGGTTAATGAAAGTAAACTGATGAATAATAAAAAGATCTGTTTCATGGTATAAAAATTGGTTTATTAAAAACGAGCCGTGTTTGGGGTGAAACCGCCTGGTAAAAACAATTCAACTGCTTCCGGTGGCGGCATGAATTGCTTTTAAAAGGCCATTTCATGGTTATACTTTTCTTGTATACGCAAAAAGTATACCTTTTGTTACACAATTATATTGAATTATCTCAAACTGCACTACCTTTGCGCTGTTAAAGCTCTTATAAACTGTTTGAATTTCCGGGGTGCTTTCTGCCAGTTGGCAGAAGGCTGAGATCATACCCGTTACCTGATCAGGATAATGCCTGCGAAGGGAGAAAGCCCGCTTCATTTCTCCAATGAAGTGTATATCATCGCGGTTACATTCTCCCCCGGTTGTTCAGCATAAATTTCAATGAATGAAAAAAATATTTTTTTGTGCACTGTTATGTGTATCCGGCAAGTCATTGCATGCACAATCCGCAAATAAATTTAATGACACTACCTATCTTCAGCCCGTGGAAGTGCAGGCGATCAGGGCTGCTGAGAAAGCCCCATTTGCAAAAACCGATCTTACAAAAAAAGATATTGAAAAAAATAATCTCGGCCAGGACCTTCCATTTCTTTTAAACCAAACACCCGCCGCCGTGGTAAACGCTGATGCCGGCAATGGCGTAGGGTATACCGGAATAAGAATAAGAGGAATTGATGCTACAAGAATAAATGTTACGCTGAATGGTATTCCATACAATGACGCAGAAAGTCAGGGAACATTTTTTGTTGACCTTCCTGATATCAGTTCTTCGGCAAACAGTATTCAGGTACAACGTGGTGTGGGTACCTCTTCCAACGGTGCGGGCGCATTTGGCGGAACAATTAATCTTTCTACAAACGAAGTGAACAATACATCTTATATCGGGCTCAATAACAGCTTTGGTTCTTTCAATACCTGGAAAAATAATTTTCAATTCGGGAGCGGGATCTTCGGTCATCATTTTACCATTGATGGCAGATTAAGCAGCATCCGGAGCGATGGTTATATCGACAGGGCAAAAAGCAACCTGAGATCAGCCTTTGTAAGTGCCGCCTATGTAAGTGATAAAAATTCCTTGCGACTGAATATTTTTTCCGGGAAAGAAAAAACTTACCAGGCCTGGGATGGTATACCGGAATATTTATTGGACAGCCTGCGAACTTACAACTCCAATGGTACAGAAAAACCCGGCGCACCTTATGAAAATGAAACCGATAATTATATACAAACCCATTACCAGCTTTTTTATAATCACAAATTCAATGATAACTGGAAAGCCAATCTTGCTGTATTCTTTACTAAAGGCAGGGGATATTATGAAGAATATAAAGCCAGCCAGGCTTTAGCGGATTATGGTTTGCCCGATTATAATGACGGAAATACAATCTACACCTCCACTGACCTGGTGCGCAGGCTTTGGTTAGACAATAATTTTTACGGTACAATTTTTTCTTTGCAGTATCAAAAAAAACAAACACAGTTCATATTTGGCGGTGGCTGGAATGGTTATGATGGCAAACACTATGGTGAAGTGATATGGGCCACGGTCCAGGCTGCTGTTCCATCCCATTATCACTGGTATGATCTGACAGCGTATAAAAAAGACCTCTCTTTTTTCAGTAAATGGACCAGCCAGTGGACCCCTCACTGGCAGAGTTTTATTGATCTGCAATACAGGAATGTGCCCTATACGATCAATGGCTTTGAAGCCAATCCAGGGTTAATGATCAACAAGAATTATTCTTTTTTTAATCCGAAGCTGGGTATCACGTATACGAATAAAGGCTGGCAGGCTTATGCTTCTGCTGCCATTGCAGGAAAGGAACCCATACGCGATGATTTTGAAGCAGGCATTACGCAACAACCCAAAGCCGAAGTGGTATATGATGTGGAAACGGGTGTTGAAAAAAAGGGAGCCGGTTATTCTTTTGGTGCCGGTTTTTATTACATGAAATATCATGATCAGTTGGTACTCACAGGAAAAATAAATGATGTAGGCGCTTACACAAGGACAAATATCCCCAACAGTTACCGTGCAGGTGTGGAATTACAGGGAAAGGCAACCATCTGTAAAATGCTGAATCTTGCTGCCAATATTTCTTTTAGTGAAAACAAGATAAAAAATTATACAGAATACCTGGATGACTATGATAACGGTGGCCAACAAACGAAATTTTATCCCAAGACCAACATTTCCTTTTCGCCAGCTGTGGTAGCAGGCGGAACAGCAAACCTGGTGCCTTTACCAAACAGCGAGATCAGTTTTATCAGCAAATATGTGAGCAGGCAATATCTGGACAATACATCACAACGGTCAAGAAGCCTGGATCCTTATTTTTTACAGGATATCCGGTTAAGTTATTTAGTGGAAAACAAGCTGATCAAATCAATGAATATCATTCTGCAGTTAAACAATGTATTCAACAAAAAGTATGAACCCAACGGCTATTCCTTCAGTTATATTTATGGTGGCGCTTTAACTACCGAAAATTTTTATTTGCCCATGGCGGGATTTAATTTTATGGTGGGGGTGAATGTGAAGTTCTGATACTGGATACTGGATGCTGGATACTGGATGCTGGATGCTGGATGCTGGATGCACTCTGATATTTGAAAAACCGTTCAGGAATTGGGGACTTATCTAGTATCAAGTATCTAGAATCTAGAATCAAGTATCTAGAATCAAGTATCAGCTATCCAATCATTTTCCAAATTTCTCCTGCCATCCCATCATCCCACCGGTAAGATTTTTTACATTGGTAAAGCCAAAAGTTTCCAGCATCAGGCAGGCCTGCATACTACGGTTGCCACTGCGGCAATAGCAGATCACTTCTGATGTTTTCCAGTCTTCAATATCCTCTACCTGCATGCTTTGTATCCTTCCCAATGGTAGCAAAGTGCCGCCAATATTGAATTCTGTATGTTCATGTGATTCTCTTACATCCAATAAATGTAAATTTTCACCCGCATCCATACGTGATCTTATTTCTTCAGCAGTTATTGTAGTCATAGCTATTGGTTTATTTTTTTAATATCGGAAGAATCCTCGGGTATCACCATTACAGCTGATAAATGAAGGTCCATGATCTGGCCGGCCTGGATATACCTGGGCCTTTTATCTTCATCAAACTGTTCGGGGTTTTGTTTAACTACAAAAGCATTGAGGGTATCACTTACCCCGGGTGCAATAATAGCACCGATCTCGATCCCGTTCTCATCCAGGTAGGCCTTCGCTTCCGCAAATGTCATCCCTATCAATGATGGTACAGGCATTTGCTGGTCGCCCAATCCTCCGCCAATGACCAATGTGACGCGGCTGCCCCATTGTATCTTTGTTTTTTCGGGTATGCGCACACCGTTATATTGTTGTTCCAGTACAGAACCCATCATAAAACTGGGCTTGAAGAGGGTATCGCCTAATTTTAAGTGGCTCCTGGTTAACATATCGATGGCAAATCGCAGGCTTTGTCCTTCCAGTTTTGGCATTTCGATCATCGGTGGGATAACCCTGTTGACTGTTAAAAACACTGTGCGGTTAACCTTTACCGTTGCTTCAGGATCAGGTAATTGCTTCAGCACAATTCCGGCTGCTGCAGTATCCGTATAAATGGAATCCTGTATCTGTACATCAAAGCCCTGCTTTTCGAGGAGTTTAATGGCGTCTTCTGTTTTTTTACCAACCACAGCGGGAACAGTGAGGTGCTCTCCATGTTTGGTGATCCAGCTGAGCATTTGTAAAAACAAAAACAGCAGCAAAAAAGTGATCGCTGCGGCTGCCAGCAGGTTAACCCAAAAAGGACGTTTTGTTATAAATTTAAACATGTACGTTTATTTAACTCATCCCTATCCTTTCCAAAAGAGAGGGAGGATGTTTTCATTAATTATTAAATCCGGTTCTTGTTATTGTTTCCTCATTTCATTTGGCCTCACCCCAACCCTCTCCTGGCGGAGAGGGGGGAAGTTTACGTTTTAATTTATTAAATTTTCTTTTTATAATTACTAGATCTTGCCCTCATTTGCACATTGCTCATTTGGCCTCACCCCAGCCCTCTCCTGGCGGAGAGGGGGGAAGTTTACGTTTTAATTTATTAAATTTTCTTTTTATAATTACTACATCTTGCCCTCATTTGCACATTTGCACATTTGCTTATTGCTTATTGCTTATTCAAAAAACATTCTTCTATCAATGCACTATAGAATTCTTTTAATGACCACCCCATAGCGATCACCTGTTGCGGAATAAGACTGGCGTCGGTTTGGCCTGGCACCGTGTTTATTTCAAGCAAAAATGGATTGCCGCTTTCTTCATCATAAATATAATCCATCCGCACAATACCATTACAATTAAAAATTGTGTAGGCATTCATGGCGGTATCCCTGATCTTTTGGGCAACAGCTTCATCCAGGTTTGCAGGTGTTATTTCATCACTGGCGCCTTCATATTTGGCTTCATAATCAAAAAATTCTTTTTTCGGGATGATCTCTGTTACGGGCATCGCGATCACATTCCCTTTTGACCTGAACACGCCAATGGTAAATTCCCTGCCCTTAATAAATTCTTCCACCAATACCTGGTCATCTTCTTTAAACGCCTTATCCAGTGCAGCAGGTAATTCAACAGCCTCTTTTACTTTACTCATCCCGATACTGCTGCCGCCGTTATTGGGTTTTACAAAAACGGGAAGCTTCAGTTCATCCAGGATCTCTTGGGGACTAACCGGAATATCTTTAAAGAGGTGTAATGATCTGGCCACGGGTATACCGGCAAATGCAGCTACGGCTACGGTATACCGTTTGTTAAAGGTCAATGCAGATGTGGCCGCATCGCAGGAACTGTAAGGGATCTTTAAACAATCAAAATAGCCCTGTAATTTTCCGTCTTCACCCGGGGTACCATGCAGAGCAATGAACACCGCATCAAAATTAATTTTATTGCCGTGTACCGTTATTGAAAAATCATTTTTATCTACAGGGAATTTTACTCCATCTGCAGCAAGATAAAACCATCCCATTGGGTTGATATCAATAGTATAACAATCCCATTTATTTAAATCAATATTTTTTTCAATGGCAATGGCACTTTTGTAAGAGATAACTGCTTCGCCTGAATAACCACCTGTAACAAGGGCTATTTTTTTCTTCATTAGGTTGAGAAGGGTTGTTTAAGCAAAGAAACGAAAAATAGTTTGCTGTTTTCTGTTTTGGGTTTTCTGTTCTTTAAATTCAGAGAGTTTAACATAAGTTTTGAGTTTGGGGTTTCAGATTTTCTGTTAGGAGCTCAATGAACGCTGAGACTTTTGATGTAAAAGCTGCCCAACAGAAAACAGGAAACAGAAAACCTAAAATTAATTCTTATCCCCGATCCCTTCATTCCCGGAGTCCAGTATAAATTTCCAGTGACCGTCTGATTGTTTTTTCCAGATACTTACATAATTGCCATATAGCAGTGTATCTTTCTTACCCGGTTTTAATACATAAATACCATAAGTATATCCCAACTCTCCGGAAGCAGCCACGGTACCGTCTTCAGGTTCCCACTTTAAAGTATAGGAGCTGTCGTTTTGCTGGATAAGGAAATCAATGGCATCTGCACCCAACAGCGGAAGATGATTGGAACGCAATAAAACACCATTACTATCGATGTAGTCAAGGAATGCATTTTTCATTCCCTTTTTTTCACTCAATTTGGAAAAGGCCCTGTCCGCATCCATCATTTTCGTTTTATCATCTTCATTGTCCTGCTTTTTTTTCTTATCAAAAAAATTACAGGAAAATAAAAAAAGCAACAACAAACTGAATAGTAAAATTTTTTTCATACCCAGATTTAAAAAAATAAAAGATGCAAAAAGGCGAAAGTATTTTTTAAATACCCTCGCCACGGTAGCAGGAAATATCACCTGCCTGTAATATCCGCCGAGGCGGATTAAAAAAGATTTACATCACGATCGCTAAATATGCATACTGGCTTTCTTTGCCATCAACTGATCAACGGTTTCCTGGTACATCTCATCGGGCACACAACAATCCACCGGGCAAACAGCAGCACATTGAGGTTCTTCATGAAACCCCTGGCACTCGGTACATTTATTGGGTGTGATATAATAGATGTCCATACTTACCGGGGCATTACGATGATCAGCATCAATTTGCGAACCATCTAACAAGGTAAACATTCCTTTTACGGTTGTTCCATCGGAAATTGCCCATTCGACACCGCCTTCATAAATTGCATTATTAGGACATTCGGGTTCGCAGGCACCGCAGTTTATACATTCTTCTGTGATCTTTATTGCCATCTATCGTAATTTTGGGTTTAATCCCGCCTGAGAGCGGGACAGTGCAATTTAATAATAACAAAATGAAATTACAAAACCGAATTGATTTATTATTACAATTATCAAAATATTTAGAAGAAAACGGGTCAGCATGGCAGGCAGTAAAAGCAAAAGCTACTTTACACAATCCCTGGTTTATTCCCGGCTTTATTGATTCGGCAGTGAATAATATATGTGCATCGTTTTTACAAAAAGAAAAGATGGAAAAATGGGCCGCCCATTATCACCTTGATGATAATGTTGGCGGAAAAAATATCGGGCTGGTAATGGCGGGCAATATTCCCCTGGTTGGATTTCACGATTTTTTATGCGTATTCATCAGCGGGCACCGGCAAACCATAAAATTATCTTCCAAAGATGATATCCTGCTAAAGCACCTTGTACAAAAATTGTATCAATGGGATAGCATCGTTACAAATGAAATTTCATTTGCAGAAATGCTGAAGGGCTGCGATGCTTATATTGCCACAGGCAGTAATAATTCAGCAAGATATTTTGAACAGTATTTTTCAAAATACCCGAATATTATCCGCCGCAACCGCACTGCTGTGGGCGTTTTAACGGGTAATGAAACAGAAGAGGAGTTGAACAGGTTATCGGATGATGTGCATATATATTTTGGCCTGGGTTGCAGGAATATCACTCAATTATATGTACCGCCCGGATATGATTTTGTTCCACTCCTGAAAACATTTGACAACTATAAATATTTCAGCGATCATTATAAATACAGGAATAATTATGATTACCAGCTTTCCGTGGCATTGATGAATAACAGGTATTATATGACCAACGGAAGTACGTTATTGATAGAAAACGATGGCATTTTCTCACCGATCAGCCAGTTGAATTATTGTTATTATGAAGATCCTGAAATGGCGGTAAAAACGCTTTCCGAAAATCCGGAAATACAATGTATTGTGGGGCCGGGAGGGATTGCATTCGGGCAGGCACAGCGCCCGTCTTTACTGGATTATGCTGACGGGCTGGATACCATGCAGTTTTTATTAACTTTATAGCCCCGAAGCAGTTTGATATTGCGAAGATTGCATGGAACGAAAGCATTTGATATGAAATCTTAAAACTTACGATCTACGAAGCTCTTCCTAATTAACTGTTAAAGATGGCAGAAGGTAAATCTCAATTTGGCAGTTCTTCGTTATTTTGTAATTGGGCATGAGAGTTGATAATTGATTGGCCTGGGGTGAGGGTTGAAATTACCGGTAATAAATTGTAGCATTTAAAATTCATCAAACAATAAAAACATAAGAAAAATGAAATTCAAACAAGTATTTTTCACCGTTATGATCAGTGCAGTAACCGCATTTGCAGTTATTTGGGGCTATGCTACCTATTTTAAAAAAAATAATTCCTATGCAGGGCAGGAAGCGGGTATCCTTCCTTCCAATTACAAATATGCAGGGCTCACTGAAGGCAATACACCTCCAAATGGTATAGCAGATTTTACTGTACCTGCCGCCAGCGCTACGCCGGCCGTAGTGCACATTAAAACCACCACAAATGCAAAACAGGTAAATAATAACCTGCCTAAGAACCAGCAACGCCGTAACCCGTTTTCGGACCTCTTTGGAGATGATGAAATGTTTAACCAGTTATTTGGAAACCGCAGTAATATCATTCCTGAGCAAAGAGCATCGGGCTCCGGGGTGATCATCAGCGACGACGGCTATATAGTTACCAACAATCATGTGGTAGAAAATGCAGATGAAATAATGGTTACGCTGAGTAATAAAAAAACATATAAAGCAAAAGTGATCGGCACCGATCCTTCTTATGACCTGTCGGTCATAAAAATTGAAGCTTCCGGTTTGCCTTTTTTATTATATGGCAACTCTGATGATGTAAAGATCGGGCAATGGGTGCTGGCGATTGGTTATCCGCTGAACCTTGAAACCACGGTAACAGCGGGCATTGTAAGCGCCAAGGCCAGAAGCCTGGGACTAAATAAAGGAAAGGATGGTGATGTACATTCAGGAGTGGAATCTTTTATACAAACAGATGCTGCAGTGAATATGGGCAACAGCGGGGGCGCATTGGTTAACACCGAAGGAAGGCTGATCGGCATTAATTCTGCCATTGCATCTCCTACCGGGTATTATTCCGGTTACTCCTATGCCATCCCTGTAAATATTGTGAAAAAAGTTGTGGATGACCTGATGAAATTCGGTACCGTACAGAGAGGATTTTTAGGCGTCAGCTTTTTGAACGCCAGTGATCTGTCAGATGATGAGAAAAAGAAATTAAGTATCCCCCTTTCTGCAGAAGGTATCTATGCATCGGAAGTGCCGATCAATGGGGGCGCCTACGCTGCGGGTATCCGTAAGGGTGATATAATTAAAAAAATTGATGGCCAGGAGATCAACAGCGGTGCAGAAATGCAGGAACTGATCAGCCGCCACAAACCGGGAGATAAAATACCCGTTACGTATTTACGAAATGGAAATGAAAATGCAGCCATGGTCACACTTAAAAATAATGCAGGAAATTTTGAGATCGTAAAATCCAATGCTGCTTTGGATTTGCTGGGCGCCGACTTTGCCAACCTGGATCCGAAGAAAGCCAAGGAATATGGTGTAAGCGGGGGTGTTATAGTTACAAAAATCAATACCGGGGCATTCAATGACCAAACCCGTATGAAAGATGGTTTTGTGATCTTAAAAGTGAATGACAAGGATGTAAAAAGTGTAGAAGAATTGAAAGCTGCGGTTGGTTCCAATAAAACCCTTACCATCAGCGGTTTTTATCCCGGTTATGACGGCCTGTATGAATATCCCATCTCGTTGGGCGAGGAATAGATTAAAATAATCACATAAAAAATCCCGGGGTAAACTCCGGGATTTTTTATAAATAGACTATTTATAAAATGTAAAATATTAAATGGTGAATGTAAAATGTAAAAGTTGAAGCGTTCAATAATTTAAGAAGTCTACAAGATCAAAAGCTCCTTAACTTTTACATTTAATATTCTGCATTTTATATTTATTATTATTCTTTTTATACAACTTTTTATTCTGTGCCTTCAAATGTAATTTTCATTTTCATATTCATAGGCATACCCATCGTCGTTGCCTTCATATTCATATCAATATTACCGTGGCTGATCATTCCCGTTGCCCTTAGAAATTCCATACTGCCTTTCTCATCTCCGTTGATGTCAACTTTAACAGTAGACGTTGAATCGTTGCTGGCCGATGATTTGATGGTGCCATCCAAATCAAGAATAACGGAATTATCCCTGATCTCCTTTACAGTATATTTTATATCCTGGCTCATCTTCATATTATTCACGGTCTGATCAAAATTTTTTGTCCAGCTATCCCCTACTTTCACCGGTTTATCCGGGTAGATAGAAAAAGCCTGGCCAAAACTCTGCTTGAGCTGGTCTTCATTAAATGATTGCGCCATTTGCTTTTTCATTTGCTCCCTCACCGCTTCGGGCACGTTCAAATTTGCGGACATGGATTCTACCAGCTCTTTCAGTCCTTCGATCTTCAATACTGCTCCTTTCGGTGACATCACTATTTTAAAATGCTGGTTAAGCATGCTACTGAATATTTTTCTGAACATCCCGTCCATTTGATTTTCTTTGCTGGTATCACCGGGATTTTTTGAATCATATCCCATATCCATTCCCATGCCATTCATCTTAAACCGGATGGCATCGTAAGAAGTAGTGATATTGAAATTATTCTGTGCGTCTATATCATCCACTTTCATTTTAAATCCAAAGTCTATATTCCCCACCGTGTTCACCGGCTTTCCCATCACTTCCATATCAATATTCATCATGGTCTTCATGGCATAAGAGTAAGTCTTTCCTTTTTGAAGGTTAAGTTTTAATTCAACCGCATCGGTATTGCCCGATTTGGAGCCGTTGCAGGCAGGTAAAATAATCCCCATCACAGCAGATGCATAAAGCAAAAAAAGTATCTTTTTCATATTAATTTATTTAGGTATTTTACGAAAGTATACTTTTATACGCGATTTTCATATACCCTGTAACCCCATGCCGGTAAATCAAAGACATTTTCCTTATTCAGTTCTTCTTTCAGATGGGTGAATGCATTGGTAAAACTACCAGCCAGGTGAATATCATTCAGCTTACAATTAACTTTCTCATCACTCAAATTGAGCAATACCAATAAGGAATCACTGTCATTTTTTCGCAGGAACGCCAAAACCCTGTCATCTGCATTTGTTTTTAAAAAACCGGTGTGCACAGTTGAATCTCCGGCCCTCAATGCAGTGTTAGTGCGTCGTAGTGCCAGTAAAGTTTTATAAAATTCATGCAGTTCATATTTATCAGTCCATTCAATAATATCCTTTTCGAAAAAACGAAGTCGTTTTTTATTGGGCAATTCCTGGCCGCTATAGATCAATGGCATACCGTTCCAGGTAAAACTAAATACTGCAAGGGCTATTGCCATATCCCCATATTTTTCATACTCCGTTCCATTCCAGCTGTTTTCATCATGGTTACTGCTGAACCAAAGCGGGATACTTTTATTTCCACATACTGTTCTATACTGCTCCAATACCTCCTTCAATAAATTCAGGGTACCATTTTTTTTATAGAATCCCTCGGTTTTATGCATCCACGTCCAGGTATATGCCACGTCAAAAACCGTACAATATTCCGGGTTATCCAATGGGTCGAATTCTCCCAGCCACAATAATGTTTTTCTTTTCTGTAATGCCGATCTTGCTTCCTCCCAGAAATCCAGTTGTACCCAAAAGGCAAGATCGCAGCGGAACCCATCGATATCACATGCATGGATCCAGAATTCCATCGCTGCGATCATAGCAGTCCGTAAACCTGCATTATGATAATCCAGTTCTATAATATCTTCCATGCCACTCGCCTTCTTAAAATCATTGGTTACTGCATCTCTTAAATAAAAATCCGGATGCGCTGTTGTCCAGGTATGATCCCATCCTGTATGATTGGCTACCCAATCCATGATTATTTTAAATCCCATCTTTTGCGCATGCTTCACTAAATTTTTAAAATCATCAAGTGTCCCGAATTCGGGATTAACGGATGTATAATCGCTGCAGGCATAGTAACTACCCAGTTCACCCTTTTTATTTTTCTGTGCAATAGGTGTAACAGGCATAAACCATAAAATTTCTACTCCCATATCTTTAAGCCGTGGAAGTTCCTGCAAAAAAGAATTGAATGTACCGGCTTTGGTATACTGGCGAAGGTTAACTTCATAGATATTACCTGTTGTTATCCAACCTGCTTTTTTATATTCAGCACCTGTCATGTTTTACATACTTGTTTTTTAAATATAATTAAATCAAAAGTAAGCAGGTAATACCAAAAATCGGTAGTGGGTCAGTTTGTCATTCTGACGAAGGAAGAATCTCAACGTGAGCACATAGAGATGCTTCGTTCCTCAGCATGACAGGACAAA
>OLKZ01000225.1_pt1 | contig 84253 bp, 84 predicted proteins | sample 1604431 | NCBI WGS metagenome assembly OLKZ01 (sample SAMEA104055714, study PRJEB20765) | soil metagenome | isolation source: soil
CGAAACAATAATAGGATGCCACATTTCCTCAATCCTATTATTTCCGACACATCACTATTATCGCAATCATTGGGCCTATGGTTCCCGTTGGTCGGAGACCAGACGGGGGCGTTCTGAATAGGTTGAATACAGCAGTCCAACAATTTTTCTCCGTCGTAGGTGCTAAAAGGATCAGTATCTTATCTACAACAAAGAAAAAAAACAAACAACTATCTTTATCCCAATAATTCCCTTTCTTCAACCATCAACAACCACCATGGACACCAACAACAGCGAACCAATCTTAAAAGTAACCGGCCTCAATGTTTTTTACGGCTCTTTCCAGGCCGTGAAAGATGTGGGTTTTGAAGTAAGGGCAGGAGAAATATTTGGATTATTGGGGCCTAACGGTGCCGGAAAGACGAGTAGCCTCAGCGCCGTGGAAGGCTTGCTGGTACCTCAATCGGGAACTATCCTGGTGGCCGGTATCAATAACAAAGAAAAACCTTTGCACGCAAGGGCCAATATGGGTGTGCAATTGCAGTCAACCAGTTTTCAGCCTGAATTATATGTGGGCGAGATCATCCGTTTATTTGCGGGCATACATGCAATAGAGATGGGCGATGATAAATTGCGTGGCATGCTTACCACTATCAATTTAGGCGATGTGGAAAAGAAAAAATTCGGACAGCTTTCGGGCGGACAACAGCAAAGAGTATCATTGGCAATAGCCCTGCTGCACGATCCACAACTAGTGATACTGGATGAACCTACTACGGGACTTGACCCGCAGTCGCGCCGCCAGTTATGGGAGCGCATGGAACAATTACGTGCCCAGGGACATGCGATTCTACTTACAACACATTCTATGGAAGAGGCAGAAGCGGTATGTGACCGCATAGCCATCATTGACCACGGCAGGGTGATCACAACAGATACACCACAAGCTTTGATCGACAAACACAGGAATGATCCCGAAGTTATTGCCGCATCAAGAAAAGGAAAAATAACTTTAGAAGATGTGTTCATCGGTCTTACCGGCAAAACCATTCGTTCATAAAAAATTCAACTCATTATGCAAACTGTCATACCTACAACATCAAAAGCGATCATTTCTTTATTGCGTGCAGATCTTACCACGCAATGGCGCAACCGCCGTGCAGTAGTACTTATTGTTTTGGTGCCGGTGATCATACTGGCTTCCTGGAAAGGCCTGGTAGTAAAGCTCGGCGGCGCTTTTGTATTAAGCAACTGCATTACCATCGGACTTACCGCGATCGGCTTAATGGGTTATAGCAACTCTATCGCCCGTGATCGTGATAAGGGTGTATTTCAGCGTCTCAGGGTTGCACCGGTCTCGTCCTGGTCTATCATGTTCAGCAGGCTCGCCGTGCAACTGGCAATGATATTGATAGTAACACTTGCCGTTTTTTTTGCGGGGTTTTATTTAGACAAGATAACGGTAACGCCTGCCGGCTATATGATGGGCGTAATGGCAGCTATTGCCGGAGGCGCTTTGTACCTGAGCATTGGCCAGGTTATCGTAGGGTTGATAAAAAATCCTGAGACCGTTAACTCCACCTGCCGCCTGGTTTATTTTGCATTTATTATGGTGGGCATGTTTGGCGAACTGGGCATGCTCGGTGATGACGTGACCAGGATCGTGAGATGGTCACCGTACGGGGTGGTAAGACATATCGTTTCTTCAAGCTTGAGGCCCGATCTATGGAGCACGGATGACACGATATCGTTATTGCTAACATTTGGTTATACCGCTGTTTTTGCTACATTGGGTATTAAGTGGTTCAAGTGGAGCAGTAAATGATCTTGGAATATTTTTGAGCCGCCGCCGTCTGGTCTCCGACCAACGGCGAAAAACTATTGGTATCTTTTTCATGGTTCAGTACAAGACAATGAAGTTGGTTACTGGTTCATGTTCGCCTCTTTTTCGCTTTTTGTTCGCAACTGCTTCGATACTGCCAGGGTACTGCTTCGCTTTTGTTCGGTATCTTCTCGAAGAAGTACCGAAGCAGTACCCTAGCAGTTGCATGGAAGAACCCTATAATTCCCGAATAATGGAAGTCGTAATAAATACCCACTGGCAAGTGTTCCCCTCATAAAATCATCAATTAAGCAACGAAAATATTATGGGATCACTTCCCGAAATTATCGGGACAGGTGTGCCCGTTAAGTTCCCCGGATCGTATCCGGGTTCCACCGCCCAACTCCTCCTAATATCTTACAAAAAAAAAGCCGTCTCAGCATTTTAGTACTGAGACGGTCTCTTTTATTGCATGTGCTGTTTTTTTATTGTCCGTGTGAAAGTAATGCCGCCAGCAGCACAACTGCTATTCCTCCTACCACCACGCCGGTGCCGAATGATTTTGCTTTTTGCTGTCTTCCCTGTTCAGTTTGCTGTATCCTTCCGTTTCTTTCATACCTGTTGGGCGAACGGTCATTTCCATATCCATCGTTCCTTTTATCGTATCCCTGGTTCATGTGGTCATCCTGGCGACTATAATCTCCATTAGGTTGCCTGCGGTCATTGTACGCATAATCCTGTGATTGTTGTTGCCCGCTGTAATTCCTGTTTTCACTTTGATTTACCTGGTAATGGTCCTGGTTGTTATAACGATCGTTCCTGTTTTGGGCTGATGCTGTAAAGGTTAAACCCGCAGCAAATAAGGCAATTGTAAATATCTTTTTCATAATTGTAATTTTTAAAAAGTGATTTAATAGATATAAGACAGCTTGCCGGGATCTTCGTTTACTATGCAGATGGCTGAATATCTCTATTTGGGGAAGAATTAACAGTTTTCTGAAATAAATGGTACAATTTCTGGTTAAGAGGAGTGTTATATTATGATCATTGGGGTTTTATTATAAGGTTGGTTTCGAAAAGAGGCCAGGTGGGTGTTTTTAAAATTCCATTAACTTTTGCTTATTAACAAGTTCACTACTTTTACAAACCAATAAATTGAACCAAATGAAATTTTTAAGTACGCTTTCTGTTATCCTTGTTGTTGCGCTTTCTTCCTGCAGCACTTTACAAAAGTCTTATTTCACCGTTGATACCCGTAAAAGGGTGGAGGAAAGAGCCATCCCCGTAGAAAAGCTCCAGTTTTATGTCGACAAGGACGTAGAGCTTCGAAGGGAACTATCGTCAAGAGATGCCAAGGTAACCTCAGGTAAAGTGGTGTTCGAGAACGGAAAATATGTAAATATTATCCTTTTAAAAGCAGGTACATTGGGAGTTTGCACGCAGGCACTCAACAATTCATTAGATATATCTTTTGAGAACGGTGATAACAAAAATATCAGGTTCAACGTGCCGGACAGAGCTTCCTCCGCTGCGGTATACAGTCTTTTTGCTGATCAATGGATGAACACTTACAGCACCTACAATCCAGGTGTTTCACAGATAGGAAAGATCGTTTACGATGGTGACATATATTTTATGCGTTTCGGCGGTGAGCGCCCAAAACTGATGATCCAGAAAACAGCAAAGGATAAATACCAGATCAACACAAGGGTTATGAAAGGACGGAAGGTAGATTAAGCAGGTAAATATGTTTCTCCACTGAATACGAATTTTCAGAGCCGCTAACCCGGTGAGTCACCCCAAGAGGGTGACTCACCGGGTTAGCGGCTTTCTTTGTATATTTAAGTTCAACCTATAATATATGAAACAGCTATTCTTTATTGTCTTTTTCTTTTCATCAAATGCTGTATTTTCCCAAACCATCATCCAGCGTGATCCCGAGATCGAAAAAATGATTAAAGAGGTATCACCCGATTCCTTACAATCTTATATAAAAACATTGGTGGCATTTGGCACAAGAAATACTTTAAGTGTACAAACCAATCCCAACCGGGGCATTGGCGCCGCACGCAATTGGGTATTGAGCCGATTCAATGAAATGGCCACAGCATCCAATGGCAGGCTCACTGCTATGATCGATACCACTACTTTACAACCCGATGGAAAGCGGGTAACACATACCATTGTACTCGGTAATGTAGTAGCCACACTGAAAGGAACCGATCCTGCAGACAACCGCATCTTTATCATCAGTGGCCACCTCGATAATATGCGTTCAAGCCCCACCGATAGTATTGGCGATGCCCCCGGCGCAAATGACGATGGCAGCGGCACGGCTGCGGTAATGGAGTGTGCCAGGATCATGAGCAAACACGGATTTCCGGCCACTGTGATATTTGTTGCAGTAAGCGGTGAGGAGCAGGGCTTGCTGGGCTCCACATACATGAGTGGAAAAGCAAAAAAGGAAAACTGGAATATTGAAGCCGTGCTCAATAATGATATTATGGGCAGCAATAACAGCAATGAAACCGGCATCATTGACAATACAAGGGTGCGGGTATTCAGTGAAGGGTTACCTGCCTATGAAACAGAAAAAACTGCAGCCAATATCAGGAACCTTGGTTTGGAAAATGACGGAAAAGCGCGTCAGCTTGCCCGTTATGTTAAAGAGATCGGCGAACGCTATGTGGACAACCTGCAGGTGGTAATGATCTATCGCAATGATCGTTTTTTACGTGGGGGAGATCATACTCCTTATGTGCAGCAGGGCTATGCAGCAGTACGCATCACAGAGATGAATGAAAATTATACCCGCCAGCACCAGGATGTAAGGACAGAAAATAATATTAATTACGGCGACCTTCTCATGCATATCGACTTTGAATACCTGCGGAAAAATGCCTGCATGAACTTAGCCAACCTCGCCAGTCTTGCCAAAGCGCCTCCCATGCCCGATTCTGTAAAGATGGAAGTGAAAAGACTGACCAACTCAACTTATTTATCCTGGAATGCGCCAAAGTTTGGTAAAGTAAAAGGCTATTATATTTTGATAAGGGAAACCACCAGCGCTTTCTGGCAAAGAAAGATCTTTACTGCCGATACGGAAATGCGGTTGCCTTATTCCAAAGACAATTATTTTTTTGCGGTACAGTCGGTGAATGATTCGGGCAATGAAAGCCTGCCGGTTGTACCCAGGCCGGGCAGGTAAATAACTTTGCCAAAGTTTTGAACTTTGGCAAAGTTTACTAAATTCCGAAAATAAATTTGTATAACTCAAAAAGTATTTAGATATTTGTCTAAATATACAATTATCTAATTATGAACGCCCTCTTTAAAGCATTGAATGATACCACCCGGAGGGAAATACTGGAGCTTCTGAAAAAAGGCGACCTGACGGCAGGTGAAATTGCCGACCAGTTCAGCATCAGCAAGCCCAGCATCTCCCATCACCTCGACCTGCTGAAACAGGCTGGCCTGGTAGAATCTGTAAAAGAAGGGCAATACATTTATTATTCGCTCAATACCACCGTGATGGATGAAATAGTGAAATGGTTCATTCAGTTTAAAATAAAAAAGAAATAAATACAGTCAATATGAAACAGTCTAAATTATTTCACCTGCTTTTCCCGTTTATTGTAATGGCCATTCCCTGGATCTATTTAGCCATTGTGTGGAATGAACTCCCGGCTATTGTACCCACACATTTCAGTCTTGGGGGCAAGCCCGATGCATTCGGTCCAAAAGATCAAATAATACTAATGCCCGCAATTTTATCTTTGGTGGCCATCGGCATATATTTTCTTTTGCGCAATATTCACCGGATCGATCCAAAGAAGAAATATGCTGCAACAACCTCCGGTGTTTTTTCAAAACTGGCGATCATGATCGTACTATTATTATGTGCCGTGTTATTGTTCATCATTTACTGGTCCCTGCATGGAAAAGTACAGGGGTTGAATCTTTTCTTCTGCTGTATTAGTTTGTTCCTCGCATACATCGGTAACCTGTTACACAGCATCAAGCCCAATTATTTTGCCGGCTTTAGGGTGCCCTGGGCGCTGGAAAACGAAGATAACTGGAGAAAAACGCATCAACTGGCAAGTAAGATCTGGTTCGCCGGTGGAATTATCATGGCAATCACTTCACTGATAGTAAGTGATCGGGCACTCATTTTTATTTTTATCCCCGGCATATTAATTATGACCATTGTGCCCGTAGTGTATTCTTATAATTTGTTCCGGCACTCCCTTAGATCAAATGATACGTGACACCATAAATAAAACAAGCCCCCCCGACCCGGGGGGCTTTCATGATCCATACCTCAACAAACTATTTTTTTGTTTTGCTTTCCACATTTATCTCTCCATTGCTGTAACATTTGAGATTTAAGACCTGTTTACTGTTATCAGCTGTGATATAGTAGCTGGTCTGCCCTTCAAATGTCAGTTCAAAAGCATGGCCGGCGATAGTATATTCTCCATACTTTTTGGCAAGTTCCAGTGAAACTGCCAGCGGCATTTGCGCTGCATCGATCTTCCTGGAAGTACCCACCAGTTCTCCTTCTTCATTGTAGGCTGCATTAACGCCCGCATTGTTGAGTTCGAAGGAGGCGAAATAAAAATCACTGACCTTCTCCCAGTTAACCTGTTTGGCTTTGGAAAAATCATTTTCAAATGCGGCTTTTACTTTGGCGCTTACATTGTCGCCATCCATTGCAAAAGAGCTGGTGGCAAACAGCATTACGATCGCTGTTAAAACGGTTGCAAATTTTTTCATAACTATACTTTTAATTTTTAAAAAATGGCTGCTTCATGGCTGGAAGCAGTGGTTTACATAACAAATGTAGAAGGGGGGCTTTAAAACTAAAAGCGCAATTGGAGGGGAAGCGTTAATGAATGTTAAACGCTGTATAAGTGGTAACAGAAACAAACGGGACAGCGCATAAAATTTCACTAAAACACAATACAGGCAGCGGTTTAATCTTTTTTCTTAATAAAATACTAAAAAATGATTTGGTTATGTTAAAAAGTAAATATGGCTAACTCCCAATAAATTTTGGAAAGTTTGAAAAAAAATCAAAAGTTTGTGACATGAATTACCTGGCCCATGCATGGCTCTCCTTTCAACAACCCGAAATCCTCGTAGGCAATATGATCAGTGACTTTGTAAAAGGTAAAAAACAATTTGATTATTCCCAAGGTATTCAAAAGGGTATCCGGTTACACAGGGCCATTGATAATTTTACAGACTTGCATCCCGCTACAAAACAATTAAAAACTTTCTTCAGGCCCCATTATCGTTTATATGCTGGCGCTTTTGCAGATGTGGCCTATGATTATTTTTTAGCCAACGATAAAAACGAATTTACATCAGGCGAATCATTAAAAAAATTCAGCACAGCTACTTACGGGATTTTAGAAGATCATTTTCAGGTATTGCCGGTTAATTTCCGGAAATTTTTTCCTTACATGAAAGCACAGGACTGGCTTTTTAATTACCGGGAGAAATGGTTGATCGAAAAAAGCTTTGAGGGACTTGAGCGCCGTGCGGTTTTTCTTAATGAATCCGGTATGGCATTTAAGGTATTTAATGACCATATCCCGGAAATGCAGACATGCTATGATGATTTTTTCCCGCAACTAAAAAATTTTACCATTCATACATTACAGGATATATAGAACTGATTACTTTATCTTTGGAAAAAATTTTTTATGAAAAAGTGTTTATTAATGCTGACCGTTATTTGTATTTCCGCAGCAGCCGTTTTTGCCCAGTCAAAATTTCCGCCAATGGACAAATCGCCAATGGATATGAGTTATTGTCCCAATAGTTACCCGGTGCTTAAGATACAGGATAAAATAACAGACCCCCTCGTGGCAAGAGTAGTATATAGCCGCCCTCAAAAAAACGGGAGAACGATCTTTGGTGAACTGGTGGAATATGGAAAAGTGTGGCGCCTTGGAGCGAATGAAGCAACGGAGATCGAATTTTTTAAAACGGTAAGAATAAATGACAAAAAAGTTAAAAGGGGCCGTTACACTTTAGATTGTATTCCTTATGCCGATAAATGGACCATCATTATTAATAAAGAAACAGACACCTGGGGTTCATTTAAATATGATGAAAAGAAAGACCTGCTGCGCATAGACATTCCCGTTCAAAAACAAACAGATATACTTGATGCCTTTGTAATGGCATTTGATAAAACCACAACAGGTTATAATCTAAATATTGCCTGGGATGATATTAAGGTTAGTCTGCCCATTACTTATTGAATGAAGGAATGATGTTGGCAAGAGGTCAAAAGAGAAAAACAGGAAAGGGGTTTAGATTACAGGCTTTTTGATTCTCTTTATCTCTTTTTCTTTCATGGCAAAATCTCTACATACATTTGTCATCCCCTCAGATTTTTTGTTGATATTTACAGCATGTGTGGAATTGCCGGCATTTTACTATCGTACAAGACTTCCGAAGTTTTAAAAACTCCGGAAGTCTTGCGTCACCTCGAAAAAATGACCGCGGCCATTGCACACCGCGGCCCCGACGGTGCCGGGGCATGGAACAATACCCGGGGAAATGTATTTTTGGGGCACCGCCGCCTTGCTGTCATAGATCTTTCCGGTGTGGCGGCACAACCGATGCATTACGGTAACCGTTATACGATCATTCATAACGGCGAGATCTATAATTATATTGAACTAAGAAAAGTATTACAGCAAAGGGGCTATACCTTCCGTTCGCAATCCGATACCGAAGTGATCGTGGCTGCATATGATCATTGGAAAGAAAACTGCCTGAAACATTTTGAAGGCATGTTTGCTTTCGCCATATGGGATGAAAAAGAACAACAGCTTTTTGCCGCAAGAGACCGTTTTGGTGAAAAACCTTTTTATTATTACCAGGATGAAGAACATTTTGTTTTTGCCAGTGAAATGAAAGCGCTCTGGGCTATTGGTATTGACAAATCCATAGATGAAAAGATACTGCTTAATTATCTCGCCCTGGGCCTTGTTCAAAATTCGGCGGACAAAGAACAGACTTTTTTTGAAAACATTTATTCACTTCCCCCTTCACACTATTTACAATTCAGCAGTGTTTCTTTTAAATTAAACATTACCAAATACTGGAGTATCAATAAAGAAATAAAAATTGATATTTCTGCAGCCGATGCCATTGAAAAATTTACAGAACTATTTGAGAATGCTGTAAAACGCCGGTTACGCAGTGACGTTACTATTGGCACATCGCTCAGTGGCGGATTGGACAGTTCTTCCATTGTATACGCTGTCATTCAACAACAAAAAACAAAAAATCCCGCAGGCCCTGAAGAGAAACTAAAAACTTTCTCCGCGGTCTTCTCCGGTTTTGAAAAGGATGAATCGAAATATATTCAACTGGTCACCGATGAATTTGGCATCAAAAACTTCCGGGTGCAGCCAACTGCCGACGGATTAATAAAAGACTTCGAAAAGCTTTGTTATTACCAGGAAGAGCCCTTTCCTACTTCAGGCATCTATACACAATACAAAGTATTTGAACTGGCTAAAACACAGCAGGTAAAAGTTTTATTGGATGGTCAGGGTGCCGATGAAACACTGGCAGGCTATCCCAGGTACATTCATTGGTACCTGCAGGAAGTGTTGAGCAGGCATAAGCTGGGGACTGCTCATAAGGAAAGAATGGCTTTGCGCAAAAATAAACAACCATTCCAATGGGGAATAAAAAATGTACTGGCAGCATTTTTGCCGGCACACGCCGCCATCCAATTGGAAAAAAATGAATACCATAAAACCATCAGGAATCCGGACATCAGCAGAGGATTTCTCCAATCACAATCAGGACGGGAATGGGAAGGAATACATAAACCCATTGTTACCAAACTGAATGACATCCTTTATTTTAACATCGCCGAACTGGGGCTGGAAGAACTGCTTCGTTTTGCAGACCGGAACAGCATGGCACATGGAAGAGAAGTTCGCCTGCCGTTTTTAGATCATGAATTGGTGGAATTTATTTTTTCTCTTCCTGCTCAATTAAAAATTCATGATGGCTGGACAAAGTGGTTATTGCGGCAAGCCGTGGATAAAAAACTTCCCCGTGAAATTGCGTGGCGCAGGGATAAGGTGGCGTATGAACCACCTCAACAGGAATGGATGCAAAATGCAGCGCTGCAGGAATACATCCATGAAGCGAGGAGGAAATTAGTTAATGCAAAAATATTGTCGAAAAAAATATTAGATAAAAAGATCGAACCCAGGTCAGCATACGCCGAAAATAATTTTGACTGGAGATATTTATGTGCCGCACAAATAATATGAACCGGCATTAAAAATTAATTACTCACCTTTGCATTTCATATTTTAAATACCATACAGCAATGAAGCTTGCCACAAAATTCATTCATGCCGGCGCGGAACCTGACCCCAGTACAGGTGCTATCATGACACCCATTTACCAGACCAGCACCTATGTACAGGAAGCACCGGGCAAGAATAAGGGATACGAATATGCCCGCAGCCAAAACCCCACGCGAAAAGCATTGGAGGACGCGCTGGCCATTATTGAAAACGGAAAATTCGGTCTTGCTTTCAGTAGCGGTGTAGCCGCTACCGATAGTGTAATAAAATTATTGAATCCCGGCGATGAAGTAATTGCAGCCAATGACATGTACGGAGGAACCTATCGCTTATTTTCAAAAGTATGGGAACGTTACGGTATAAAATTTATTTATGTCGACACCAGCATTACCGATAATGTAAAAACTGCTGTAACCCAAAATACAAAATTGATCTGGCTGGAAACACCTTCCAACCCATTGATGAACATTACAGATATTTCGGCCGTGGCTGCTATCGCAAAAAGCGCAGGGGCATTATTATGTGTTGATAATACATTTGCTTCGCCTTACTTACAAAATCCGCTTGACCTTGGGGCAGATATTGTAATGCATTCTTCAACAAAATACCTCGGCGGTCACAGTGACGTGATCCAGGGTGCATTAATAATGAATGATGCAACACTCCGCGAAAGATTATATTTTATCCAGAAAAGCTGCGGTGCTGTGCCCGGCCCCATGGATTGTTTTTTAGTGCTGAGGGGAATAAAAACCCTTCCTGTACGCATGAAGCAACATTGCGAAAATGGTTACGTGATCGCCCATTTCCTGCGCAAGCATCCCAATGTAGATAAAGTGTACTGGTGCGGTTTTGCAGACCATCCCGGTTATTCCATCGCTAAAATACAAATGAGGGCTTTCGGCGGTATGATGAGTTTTACATTAAAAGATGATAGTATCGAAGCTGCCACCAAAGTTTTATCGGCTACGAAATTATTTTCTCTTGCCGAAAGTCTGGGCGGTGTGGAATCCCTGATCAATCACCCGGCAAGCATGACACACGCAAGCATACCCAGGGCAGAAAGAATTAAAAATGGTTTATCCGATGGCTTGATAAGATTGAGTATCGGTATTGAAGACGCAGACGACCTTGCAGAAGACCTGAAGCAGGCCATTGGCTGATGTAACTAATGTGCAGATATGCAAATGTGCAAATGAAAGAAAATAATTTAAAAGATTTTTTGGACAGAAAGGTGGAGGAATACAATCAACCTTCTTTTATTGGCAATGATCCCATTTCTATTCCCCATCTTTTTTCAAAAAAACAGGATATCGAGATCGCTGGGTTTTTTGCCGCTATATTTTCGTGGGGAAACCGTTTGACCATCATCAATAAAAGCAGGGAGTTATTGCAACTGATGGATAATGCGCCGCATGATTTTTGCCTGAGCGCCGAACCGAATGGATTAAAAAGATTACTCGCATTCAGGCACAGGACCTTTAATGCCACAGACCTGCTCTACTTTATTGAATTTTTAAAATTTCATTATTCCCGGCATGATTCTTTGGAGATCGCTTTTACAAAAGGGTTGAATAAAAAAGATCTGACTATTGAGAACGGGCTGATATATTTTTACAACTATTTTTTTTCATTGGCCGATGTTCCGCAAAGAACCAGGAAGCATATTGCATCCCCTGGTAAAAATTCTTCCTGCAAAAGGCTGAATATGTTCCTGCGCTGGATGGTACGCAATGATAATAACGGGGTTGACTTTGGCATCTGGAAAAATATTTCGTCTTCGCAGTTGATATGCCCGCTGGATGTACATGTGACAAGGGTTGCCAAAAGGTTTGGCATGCTTCAACGCACGCAGTCCGACTGGCAGGCAGCCCTTGAACTGACTGATTATTTGCGTATATTAGATATTGATGACCCGGTTAAATATGACTTTGCCTTATTTGGAACGGGGGTGATGGAAAACAGATCGCTGATCAAAATGATCAAATGATTTCGCAGATATTAATAAACCAACAGTCGAATAAAAAATAATGCTTTAAAACCATAGGGTCTTGAAGCCTCCCCTTTCGGGGGAGGTTTGGAGGGGGCCGATTTCGCAGATATTCCTTCATTCTTCATTTGCGCTTTCAGCGATATCTTCGGGAGATATTTTCTGAACGAGTCCGGAAGCAGCCCGCAGATACCGCTGATCTCGCAGATCAAAAAAGATCAACAGAATAAATACAATGGATACGACCGAATTATTACAAAATTTAAATAAAGACCTGGCGATCACCCTGCCGGAAAGGCTTTCCCTTGATGAATTACAAAAAGAATTGTCTGCACATATCAATCATCTCATCAAAAATGATTTTGAAAAACTGGTTGCCTACCTGTACCGGATAGACGTAAATGAACAGAAACTGAAAATCTTATTACAACAATTTCCGGGTGAAGACGCCGGGAATATCATCGCCTTGCTGATCATTGAACGGCAACAGGAGAAAATAAAAACCCGCCGGCAATTCAGCCAGCGGGATAATGATCTTACAGAAGAAGAAAAATGGTAATTAATTATACAGCCTGTTCGTTTGAAGAGGTGGAAGCAAACATCAGTTCCTGCACTTTTTCTTTATCTTCCTTTTCCTTTTTCAGGTCGAACATGGTTCCAAATACATGATCCCACAAAGTGGAACTAACGCCAAAGCCTAACTCCGTATTCTTATAATGATGCAGGTGATGGTTTCGCCATAAAGGTTTCATCCATTTGAAAGGAGGATTCCAGGCATGGATGGCATAGTGCATCGAACCGTAGATCAGATATCCGAGGATAAACCCCGGGAAAAATGCAAAAACATAATTGCTGGCGCCAAACAATCCTCCCAACAGGTACATCAGCGTAAAAATAGAAGAAGCAAGTATCAGGCTGGGTACCGGCGGCATGAATAATCTCTCTTTATCCCTGGGATATTCATGATGATTACCATGAATGATATAGACAATTTTCATTGCGCGTTCACTTTCGGCAAGATAATGAAAGGCAAAACGATGGATCGAATATTCAAATAAAGACCAAAAGAACATCCCTCCAAAAAAAGTGAGCATAATACGCAACATATTCAACTCAAACCTGGCGCTGCTGTAATAAAGCATAAAGGCAATAATGGGCAGATATAAGCCCCAAATCACCAGGGGATGCGTTTTGGTAAGGTATTCAAGGTATTGATTCTTGAATAACTGGGCCTGACCCTTATTGTGAATCTTCTCAAATTTCATCGTAATAGTTAAGGTTTCAGTAACAAAAATAATAATTCAAATGAAAAAAACCAATCTGTTAATAATAATTAAGGAATTTTTAATTAGCTATTTTTGGCTTCCAAATTACAACTTATGAAGTTAGTTACCTATTTAAATGATGATCACGACCAACTGGCAATGGTAATAGATGGCATTTTATATCCTACGGACTCCCTGCACCCCGACCTGCCTATCAGCATGGCGATGTTTTTAAATTACTGGGATGATATTATGCCCCTTGCAATAGCATTGGAAAACAGGATCAAAGAGGGTTTGGGCAGGGCTACACGCACCATTCCCCTTGCAGATGCTGAATTGCTGGCACCGGTTCCCCATCCCACCAGTTGCAGGGATGCCTATGCCTTTCGCCAACACGTAGCCGCAGCAAGGCGGAACCGCAAAGCAGAAATGATCCCGGAATATGACCAATACCCGATTTTCTACTTTACCAACCACAACAGCATCCAGGGGCCCGGTGATATCGTATGCATGCCGGACCATTTTGAAAAACTGGATTTTGAGCTGGAGGCTGCCATTGTCATCTGTAAGCCCGGAAGAAATATTACTGCCGCTAAAGCAGATGAATACATTGGCGGGCTGATGATCATGAATGACATGAGTGCCAGAAGGCTGCAGATGGAAGAAATGTTGCTGAACCTTGGGCCTGCAAAGGGAAAAGATTTTTCCACTGCTATCGGGCCAATGCTTGTTACACTGGATGAACTGGAACAATATGAAGTGCCTTGCAAAGAAAATCATACCGGTAAAGCCTGGGACCTTGGAATGAAATGTTGGGTAAATAGTATCCAGGTAAGTGAAGGAAATCTGAGTGATATGGACTGGCCCTTTGCAGAGATCATTGAACGTTGCAGTTATGGTGTTGACCTGATGCCCGGCGATATTATCGGAAGCGGCACCGTGGGTACCGGTTGTTTTTTAGAATTGAATGGCACGGGTAAATTAAATGACCCCGATTATAAAGAACAGTGGTTACAGGAGGGAGATGTTGTGGAAATGGAAATTGATGGCTTGGGAAAGTTGAGTAATACGATCGTAAAAGATGAGAGTGATTTTTCGATATTGGCGTTGAAGAAAATTAGGGGTTAGGTTGTTATTGGTTGCGGGTTACGAGTTACGGGTTGGTTTTGTTACGGGTTAATTATCCGTTTGAAAACTAATAACAAAAAATGAAAGTCGTAACTTGTAACCCCTAATTTTAAACCCGTCACCCCTAAAAACTAATCATATGGCTACCGTAACCTCTTTCGAAGAACTCGATATCTGGAAGAAAGCGCTGGATCTGGGCGCAATAATCTATGAGTTATGTGACATAAATCCAAAAATCTCAAAAGATTTCACATTTAAAGACCAGGTAAAAAGGGCCGCATTATCTATTTCAAATAATATTGCAGAAGGATTTGAATACAGCAACAATAATGATTTTTGGAGATTTTTAAGAATTGCTAAAGGCTCTTGTGGTGAAGTAAGAAGTTGTCTTCATTTTTCAGTCCGCGTAAAATATGAAACGATTGATAAAGTTAGATACATGATTGAATTTGCAAGAACTTTAGGACGACAAATCGGAAACCTCATGAAATACCTGAAGAAAAACAAAGCCGAACAATCAAAAACAAACAAAACCCGTAACCCGTAACTCGTAACTCATAACTCATAACAAATAATGATCTTAAACTTAAAAGATCTCAAACCTGCCGAAGTTCAAAACTACCTGCAGCACGCCATTGCTCCCAGGCCGATATGCTTTGCATCTACCATTGATGCAGCAGGGAATATTAACCTGAGCCCCTTCAGCTTTTTTAACCTGTTTTCTTCCAATCCCCCGGTTGTTGTCTTTTCCCCGGCCAGGAGGGTAAGAGACAACACCACCAAACATAGTTTGCAAAATATCCTGGAAGTTCCGGAAGTGGTCATCAACATTGTAGACTATGATATGGTGCAGCAGGTAAGCCTCAGCAGTTGTGAATTCCTAAAAGGAGTGAATGAATTTGACAAAACAGGATTCACCATGCAGCCCGCTACAATGATAAAACCTCCGATGGTAAAAGAAAGCAAGGTGAAAATGGAATGCAAAGTACTTGAAGTAAAACCGTTGGGAACAGCAGGCGGCGCAGGCAACCTGATCATTGCAGAAATATTATGTATGCATATTGATGAAAGCATATTGAATGAAAACAACATGATCGATCAGACAAAATTACACCATGTGGCAAGGCTGGGCGGCGACTGGTATTGCAAGGTGGATGAGACCAATCTTTTTAAAGTGCCCAAGCCCAATACACAACTGGGCATTGGTGTAGATGCTTTACCTGCGGATATTCGTAACAGTAAGTTCCTGACGGGTAATCACCTGGGGAAGCTGGCCAATGTGCATGAAATGCCCTTTGTGGACCCGGCTTTTAACGATGACAGGCTGAAAAATATCATTCAATACTATTCCATCGACCCTGGTGAAATGGATATAGAATTACACCGTTATGCAAAAGAATTACTGGATGCGGGAAAAGTAAATGAAGCCTGGCAGGTATTGCTGGCAGACGAAAATTAATTGAACTTTTAGGGCACCATATTTTTTTCCTTCCGATAAGCCCTGTACTTCCTCTCAGCCAGGTAAAACTATTAATTGCAATTATTACTTACCCTGACTTTTAATTTAGTAAATACTGCTATTCCATACAGGCGGCGATACTTCAATGGTATATTTCATTTCGTGTATACTGCGCTCACTATTGATTTTGCAGAATTTGCAAAAGCAACAAATACAGTTGCAAAAAGCAATTATTGTTTCGGGGTTTCTGTATGTAGCTTGGCATTTATAAAGGAGTTAGCCGAAAATCCCTGAATGGATGTAAAAATTGAAAAGCAACAGGAAATAAACATCACTCATTATTTAAAATATAAAATTCAATGAAAGCATTATTATTAATATTATTATTCCCTTTGTGCAGTGCTGCACAATATGAACCCAATGCAAAATTGCCCTTTAGAGCTACTGTCATTTCAGATACGGGTACAATAGAGGGGTATTTTGTTGACAACCTGGATTCAGCCATAATCCTTAGCCCTCAAAAAAGATACTCCCCCGGTTCCGCTATAAATATTCCGGTGAATAGCATCAGGGAAATGCACTTAAAAAACAAAAAAAACCGATGGGGGGTGATCGCGGGAGTAGCTGTTTTGGGTTTTGTATTGACCGCAGGACTTATTCAAAACAATGACCTGGATAATGATGGCAAAACCAGCTTTTGGGAATTAGTAGTGTCGGCAATAGATGGAACCACTTCAAAAAACAGGAAGCGAAGAACAGCTTCTTTGATAGCAGGTACAGCGGGGGGAACCGCATTCATGTTAGCCGGGATCTTTGCCAATAAAAAATTTTCGCTTGTTTTTCCAATCCATAACCGCAGTAATTTTTATTATGAAAAAAGGGGCAGGCTAAACGAGTACTTAAAATTTTAAAATAGCGGTCAATATTTTGAAGTGCTCATCATGAAAAATAAACTGAATACTATAATCATGAAACATTGTCTAAAATCTGCGCTGACTGTTGATTAAAATATTTTTGTGCCTTACCCGAAATAAATACAAACGAAATTTTTGATAAACTTTGGTATTAATCCCCCTGAATGCAAAAATCATTTGCATCCGGTATCTTTGCACCCGATCCCCGGAGGGGTAAAGAATAAAATATGAGTACAGCACATTTATCTGAACAGGAAATTATCCGTCGGGAAAAATTAGCAGAATTGAATAAGCTGGGCATTGATGCCTACCCGGCAGCATTGTACCCGGTAAATACAACATCGGTTTATATCAAAGAAAATTATACCGGCGAAGAAAACAAAGACCAGTTTGCAGATGTTTGTATCGCCGGGCGAATTATGAGTGTTCGGGATATGGGCAAAGCCAATTTTGCTGTGCTGCAGGATAGTGTTGGAAAGATCCAGTTCTATATTAAGCAGGATGATATTTGCCCCGGTGAGGATAAGACATTATACCAAACTGTTTGGAAAAAATTAATTGACCTGGGTGATATCATTGGCATAAAGGGTTATGTGTTCACTACCAAAACAGGAGAAACCTCTGTCCATGTAAAAGAATTTACAATTCTTACCAAATCACTAAAGCCTTTACCCGTTGTCAGGGAAAAAGATGGTGAGTCGTTTGACGAAGTAACTGATCCCGAGTTCCGGTACAGGCAGCGTTATGCGGACCTGGTAGTGAACCCGGCAATAAAAGATGTGTTCATCAGGCGGACAAAAATGATAAATGCCATCCGCGAATTTTTAAACGAACGCGGTGCCCTGGAAGTAGATACTCCCGTTTTACAAACCATTCCCGGAGGTGCGGCGGCAAGACCCTTCACTACACATCACAATGCATTGGATATGCCCATGTACCTGCGCATTGCAAATGAATTGTATTTAAAAAGACTGATCGTAGGGGGCTTTGAATGGGTGTATGAATTCAGCAGGGATTTCCGCAATGAAGGAATGGACCGTACACATAATCCTGAGTTTACCATCCTGGAATTTTATGTAGCGTACAAAGATTATATATGGATGATGGATACCACCGAACAGTTACTGGAAAAAGCAGCAATAGCAACAAACGGAACTTCGAAAGTTTTGGTGGGCGAAAAAGAAATTGATTTTAAAGCGCCCTACAAAAGGGTAACCATGTATGATGCCATTAAAGAACATACAGGTTTTGACATTTCGGCCATGGATGAAGCGGGAATAAGGGAAGTGTGCAAACAACTCCATATTCATGCAGATGAAAAATGGGGCAAGGGAAAACTGATCGATGAAATCTTTGGAGACAAATGCGAATACAATTATATACAACCCACATTTATCACTGACTACCCGGTTGAGATGAGCCCGCTTACCAAAAAGCATCGTAGCAAACCGGGGCTGGTAGAGCGTTTTGAGTTGATATGTAATGGTAAAGAAATTGCCAATGCTTACAGTGAATTGAACGACCCAATTGAACAGCGCGCACGTTTTGAAGAGCAAACCAAATTAATGGAACGCGGCGATGACGAAGCCATGTTCATTGATCATGATTTTTTGCGTGCACTGGAATATGGTATGCCCCCAACAAGTGGAATTGGTTTGGGGATCGACAGGATCGTGATGTTGCTGACCAACCAGCATTCCATACAGGATGTATTATTTTTCCCCATGATGCGGCCGGAGAATTTTGAAGCATAATTATATAGCTGTCTGAACACAGATTTGGGTGGATTACCAGGATTAAAAAGATATTCATACTCAAATGCTGGTAATCTTAAAATCCGCCCAAATCCCCGTTCAGACAATATCCCGTTCATCAATTTCCCAATACAATTTCTCCCAAAAAAACTATCTTGTCATTTAAATTTAAAAATCAGTCAATATGATACGATTTGCAAAAAAATCAGCTGCCATTTTTTTATTGATCACAATTAGTTTATCCGTCCAGGCGCAAAAGAAAGACCTGGGAGATGAGCAGTATTTCAAAGGCAATTTTAAAGGCATCACCAATGCTTTGCCATTTGTTAACAGGTGGCTAGATGACAGTCATTTTATTTTAAAAAGAGACAATAAAAATTATATCATTGATTGTAAGAATGGTACAGAAAAAGATGCCACGGATGCCGATACAAAACCGGAAGATAAGCCAGAAAAAACAACAGCGTACCTGAAAAGCGGCGATGTGTATGCCAAAGTAAATGGCACCGAAATTCAACTCACCAATGATGCAGCCAAAAAATTCAACGCCACCATCAGCCCGGATGCTAACTATGTGGCCTACACTAAAAACAACGACCTCTATACCATCAACATCAGTACAAAAAAAGAAATAAGGATCACCAGCGATGGCAGTGAAACCATATTGAATGGCTATGCCAGTTGGGTGTACACCGAAGAAATTTTAGGGCGCCGTTCTCAATACCGTTCTTTCTGGTGGAGCCCCGATAGTAAGCATATTGCATTTTTCAGAACAGATGATTCTCCTGTACCAGTGTACACCATTACCGATGGCCCGGGGCAGCACGGTTTGGTAGAAAAAGAGCGTTACCCGAAAGTGGGTGATCCCAACCCCCAAGTAAAGATCGGGATGGTTACTCCTGAGGGCGGCAATATAGTGTGGGCAGATTTCAATGATAAAGACGACCAGTATTTTGGCGCTCCTTACTGGACCAATGATGGCAGCGCTTTATGGGTGCAATGGATGAACCGTTTGCAGGATAATTTAAAACTCTGGTCAGTAGACCCGGCTACAGGCGCAAAAAAAGAGTTGTATGATGAAAGACAAAAGACCTGGATCCAGCTGGAAGATGGTTATGAACGCCTGCATTTTTTGACCAGCAGTAAAAACTTCATTTTAGAAAGCGACAAAACAGGATGGAACCATTTATACCTGATGGATATGAATGGAAATGAGATCAACCCGATCACCAGCGGAAAATTTACGGTGCTGAATATTACCTGGCTGGATGAAAAAAACAATATTGTTTATTTCACCGCAAGAAGCAGGGAAAATACTGCAAGAACGGATTTTTACCGGGTGGATATGAATGGGAAAAACCTGCAGCGTTTAACCTTTGGCGATTATAATCATACCAATATCAACCTTTCGCCAGGCGGTTCATATTTCATCACCAGTTATTCCAATTCAGCTACGCCCAATAAAATGACACTGGTGAGTAATAAAGGAAAGATCGTAAAAGAATTAGGCGACAGCAAGGGAGAACAATTTGATAATTATACCCTGGCTAAAACAGAATTACTCCGGGTAAAAAGCGATGACGGTTTATACGACCTGCCCATGAAAGTGACCTGGCCGGTGAATATGGACAAGAATAAAAAATATCCCGTACTCATTTCAATTTATGGCGGACCAAATGCAGGCACCGTATGGGATAGCTGGTCACTGGGTAGCAACCAGCAATGGTATGCCAAAGAAGGTTTGATACAGGTGGCAATGGATCATCGCGCCAGCGGCCATTTTGGCAAAGAAGGCGTAAACTACATGTATCATAACCTGGGTTACTGGGAAATGAAAGATTATAGTACGATGGTAAAATGGCTGATTGCTAACGGTAATGCAGACCCGACAAAGATCTGCATCACGGGTTTCAGTTATGGCGGTTATATGAGCTGCTATGCATTGACATATGCCAGCGATGTATTTACACACGGCATGGCCGGCGGCAGCGTGACGGACTGGAGTTTTTATGATACGCATTATACTGAAAGGTATATGGGTACCCCGGCCAATAACCCCGAAGGTTATAAAACAAGTTCTGTTTTAAATTATGTAGATAAGTACAAGGGCATGTTACAAATTGTACATGGCGTAATTGATGATAATGTGCACATGCAAAACAGTTTGCGTTTGATCGATAAACTGGAAGATGCCAAAAAGGATTTTGAGTTCATGATCTATCCCGGTGGCAGGCATGGATGGGGCGGCAATAAAGGAATACATTTTCAAAACCTGAAAACAAAATTCATTTATAAATATTTATTGGAAAAACCTGTACCCCCTTCGATGATTAAATAAGCGGATCTTTTTATATTAAAAGGCATTCAATAAACGGTTCACATAAACGCTTTTCTGGGTTTTAATAGATCCGTGATGTACACATCTTACACACAGGATGGTTAATGCTATTGCAAGGTTTAAATATAAAGCGTATTTTATCGGGCTAAAACAAAAATCAACCAACATGAAATCAATCATTCCTTCAAGAGTTGCCGAGATACTTTTTGCTCTGGCAATTGGTACTTTTGGTGTATTACATTTTATGCATGCCGATATGATGGCGGGTGGCGTTCCTACTTTTATGCCAGGTGACGGAAAGATCTGGATCTATATTACCGGTAGTGGTCTTATTTTAGCAGCCATTGCTATACTTATCAATAAATTCAAGCGGGTAGCCTGTTATTTACTGGCTGTGATGTTACTCATTTTTGTATTTACAATACAATTGAAACCAGCAATGGATGGAAATTTAGGAGGTCTTTTAAAAGATACGGCCCTCGCAATGGCGGCAATAATCATTGGGAATAATGCCACTGATTAAATTATTAAAATAAACTCCTTCGATCTGAAGGGGTTTATTTTTTATATCATCCTTCTCTATCCCGCTTTCTTTTTCAATTTATTTTTTGCTGTAAGGTAATCCAGGAAATAGATCACCCTTATTGAAAAACTATTGGTCTGCGGGCCACTGGTGGTGGTCCCGAGGTTTTTAACATAATTCTTTTCAAATTGATCGCCAAAGGTTTCTGCAAGGTCTTTCCACGCAATATTTATAAAGCTTCCCTGTGCAAACTGCCAGGTATACAGCATATCCACACTGAAGTAATTATAATTCTGGTTTACATTTTGAGTAAAAGGAACATCAGGAGCAACAAGGTTCCCGGAGCTATTCAATTGATAGAATTGTTTGGGATCCACCTTGCTCCAGTAATGCCTTACCCGCAGGGTAAGTCCCATGCGGTTGGTAAAATTATATTTGAAATTAAGTATGTTCTCTGTGCTGATCACATCTCTTCTTGAAAATATAACGGTATCTGTAAGTGCACCCAGGCCGGTAACACCTGTATAAGCCCACCCCGGCTGGTTCCAGCTGTTATTAACATTTATTGAATGATCAATTGAAAATTTACTGCTGAAGCGGATCTTTCCAAACAGGTTGTAGTTAAAACTCGTACGTGTGGTTACACCACCTTTCCCCGTAAATAAACTGCCTCCCCAGGATAATTTTTTTGCCTGGTTACTGTTCCACCAAACATTCATGCCTATATTTCCCTTATTATGAAACACCCTTCCATAATCCCTGGGTTCATAAAAATCGTTATAGTCGGAGCCCCAATTAATAAGGGCACCTACAGACCATAATTTTTTCGTCTGCCCGTTCAGGTTAACATTGCCTCCTGCATTTTCAAACATCAATCCCCTTCCTTTGAACAGATCGATCGGAGTAACCAGGCGGCTGTAATAGGCGTTGAAATTCAGGTATAAATTGTTGTACCAGTATTTCGGTTTTGTCCAGTTGTATCCCAGCCAAAGGTTATGATCCATGCTGTTATTATTGGTAAAATAACCCAGGTCGCTTTTATCAAATTTATCATTGGACAGATCCTGAGAAATATTAAAATTGAAACGCCCGCTTGCCTTGCTAAAATAAATACTGTGTGCATATCCGGTTACAGCCTTGTTTTCAATACCATACAAATTGCTGATGGTTACATTTCCTCCCACATTCCATATATTTTTTTTATCAAAGAGGTCAAAGAGGCCGCAGGTTACATTGGCATCCCTGTCCTTGCCTTCCCGCAGCACATTTGTATTAACAAGAGAAATACTGCTGTTGTGTTTCAAACTCTGGTTAAGGACAAAAATATTATAGTTTGTCAGTGGCATATTTTCTAACCGGTAGGTTTGTCCCGTGGTTTTATTTAAAACTGTGGCATATTGCGCCTGTGTTATTGCATTGAGCATACCGATACCCAAACCTTTTTGTGTACGCCCACTGATCTTTGTTGCATTGATGACCTTGGCCTGCAAAGGACCTTCCGTGATGGTATCTGTCAGTGGTATAGAAAGATCTTTCTGGTAACTGGGTTCCACACCAATGCGCCTGCTGTAAAAAAGATTCCCCTTATTAAACAGTTCTGTTCCTTCTGTGAAAAAAGCCCTGTTCTCATTATATTTTTGTTCGAATGGAGATAAATTCAGTATCCTGTTATCGCTTTGCACCTGTCCAAAATCAGGGATCAGGGTCATATCTAACGTGAACGCCTGGTTGATGCCATACTTCACATCCATCCCCCCATTCACCTGTGTTTTGGTTTTACTCGTTCCGGCCGGAGCAGTACCATCATTAATAAAATAAGTAGAAAAATAAGGGGAGAATTGCAGCCGAAGTGGAGGCTTCAGGTCTTCTAACCCATTAAGTGTTCCTTCCTGCGTTAAAAAACCATTTACCGTTGGGTTGATGGGCTGCCAGAATAATTGTTCGCCGCATTTTTGCCTGCGCCTTACTATATTGAGCCCCCAATCCTGTACCTTCTTGTTTCCAAAACGAATGGCGGAGAAGGGTATGAACATTTCAAAACTCCATCCATTGCTGTTTATTTTGGCAGCGCTTTGCCAAACCGCATTCCAGCTGAAATCTTCGCTGTTGCCATTGTTGTTGGGAGATACCTTGGCATCCATCTGCTCTCCGAGCGGAGTTACAAAATATTCAAAAGCATTTAATTTATCCTGGTAGGTATCAAATACAACTCCTAAAAAGTCATTGTTTCCAAAACCATCGCGGCCTATCAGCTCGGAAGCGATACTGTCTTTCGATTTTTCATAAAGGTTACCGCCAATATATATCCCCTCATTATTATACATAATATATACATGCGAGGAATTATCGGGCCCTTCTGCTTTAAAGGGTGTTGGCCTTAAAGCGACGAATTTATTGGCTTCGGGCGCGTCTTTCCATGCCGTTTCATTCAATACACCATCAATCTTAATGTGATCGGTAATTCGTTTTGCATTTAAATGCCTGTAATTGATCTGAGCTGTAACTATGCTATGCAACAATAAGAATGCACAAAGCACCCGGGCAGGTTTGTTGGTCATGGCTATACTTTTGGTTGAGTTAAGCATCATTCATGGCGAAATGATACCATACGAAATTAGACGTACAGGCGGTAAATACATTACCACTCATCAAAACAAAAATGCTTTTGGGTTTTCTTTAACAGGGGGATTCAAACAAATAAGTCATTATACAATTTTGCGCCCGGCACCACTGAATATTGGCTAAGGTCAGTAATACCTTCCTTTGCTAAAACGTCTTCATCAATAAAACTATTACCGGTACATGCTGTAGAAATTTTGGACAAGATATAAAAAGCGGACTCTGCAATGATCTCCGGTGTGCGGCTCATCTTCATCAGCATATCGCCTCCCAATAAGTTTTGCACTGCGGCAGTAGCGATAGTTGTTCTTGGCCAAAGGGTATTGGCCGCAATATTATATTTTTTTAATTCTGCCGCGAGGCCAAGTGCGATCATTGTCATATCATATTTGCTGATAGTATAGGCCAGGTGATTGGAAAACCATTTCATATCCATGTTAATAGGCGGAGATAAATTCAATATGTGTGCGTTGGTTGATTTCTTAAGGTATGGGATACACGCTTTGGAAACCATAAAGGTTCCGCGTACATTAATATCATACATCAGGTCGAACCGTTTGGGCTCTGTTTGCTCCGTGGCACTGAGATTAATAGCTGATGCATTGTTAACGAGAATATCAATACCCCCAAATGTGGAAACAGCTTTATCAATAACCTGTTGTATCTGTTCTTCAAAACGGATATCGCATTGTACTGCCAGGGCCTTGCCGCCGGCCTTCTCCATTTCTTCAGCAGCCGAGTAAATTGTTCCCCCCAGTTTCGGATTTTCTTCCACACTTTTAGAAGCAATAACAATATTGGCGCCTTCTTTTGCCAACCGCAACCCGATCGCTTTGCCAATGCCACGGGAGGCACCGGTGATGAGTACAGTTTTATTTTGAAATGACATGTTGATTTATTTTTTCAAATCTAATACAATTGTGGCAACAAAATTGTTGATCCTTATTATCCGGATACGGGCAAAAAAGGAGCCCTGTACCAATCAAAATTAAATTAAACAAATGTTTGATTAATATTAAACGTTTGTTTAATTTTGCTCAGAAATTGAAACAGATGAAATTTAATGACAAGCAATTACAGATCATAGAAACAGCGGAGAAGCTTTTTGCCGACAGGGGTTTTAAGGGCACTTCGGTAAGGGATATTGCTGAAGAAGCAGGTATCAACGTGGCCATGATATCTTACTATTTCGGATCAAAGGTGAAGCTGATGGAAGCCATTATTGAAGTAAGGATCGGCAGTGTACAGATGCGGATCGAGGATTTGCTGAAAGATGATTCCATCACTCCATTGCAGAAAATAAATATGCTTGTTGATGAACACGTGGAAAGGGTTTCCCAAAAGGAATGTTTCTACAAGATCATGATCACCGAACAACTCATCACTAAAAATCCAACCGTTCTTAATGCAGCCAGGCAATTAAAGATCCGCAATGCAAAACTGGTAAGTCAGCTCATCAGGGACGGGCAAAAGAAAGGGGTATTTAAAAAGAAAGTTGACGTGGTATTGATGCTGAACACCATGGTGGGCACGGTATGGCAAACCATGATGAACAGGGACTATTACCGTGAATTCAATAGCCTGCAGTCTTTACCTGATGAAGCATTTAACACGCTGATCAAAAGAAAAATAAGCACTCATATAAAAACATTATTTAAAGACCTATTGACCAATGAAGTATAAACAGATCAGGAATGGGGCATTTATTGCCGTATTTTACTTACTCAGTATGCAGCCACTGCAGGCGCAGGATAGCAGGACCATCACTTTGAAAGAAGCGGTTGACCTGACCATTGCAAACAGCAAGACATTAAAGATCAATACCGCAAAGATCGCGGAAGCCACTTTAGCCATCACCGAAGCACGTGAACGGCGTTTACCCGATGCCGGTATAACCAGCGCTTTTCTTTTTTTGCCCCTGAAGCCAAATGTAGACATCAAAACAAGTGGAAATAACGCCGCAGCGCCCCCCAGGGTATCAGAAGCCGTGTATGGTATTGCCAGTGTGTCACTGCCTGTGTACACTGCAGGAAAACTCCAATACGGTATCGAATCTGCCAAATATCTGGAGCAGGCGGTTAAATTAGATGCGAATAACGACCGGTCATTGGTGATACTCAACAGCATTTATGCCTGTATCAATTTATACAAAGCCCACCAGGCGATCACATTGGTAAAAGAAAATCTTGAACAATCACAACAAAGGATAAAAGATCTTTCCAACCTTGAAAAAAATGGTCTGCTGGCAAGAAATGATCTGTTAAAAGCCGAACTGCAGACTTCCAATACGGAACTGGCTTTACTGGATGCAGAAAGTAATTATAAAATTGCCTGTGTGAATATGAACCTGATGATGGGACTGCCCGAACAAACTGTATTGATCCCTGATAAAACAGGTATCGCCCTCCCTGCTTCCATTAAAACACTGGAAGAATATGAACAGGATGCTCTGCAGGGCCGTAAAGATGTGGCGGCATTATCATTCCGTAAAAAGGCGGCCACATTGGGCATAAAAAATGCAAAGAGTAATTATTATCCCAGCATTGCACTTACCGGGGGTTATATCGCCGCAGATATCCCTAAATTTTTAACCATTACCAATGCCGTTAATATTGGTATTGGCGTTAAATACGATCTTTCTTCTTTATGGAAAACAAAAACAAAAATACAGCAAGCGCAATTAAAAGTGCAACAGTTAGATCTCAATTCAGCGATGCTTGTTGATAATATCCGGCTACAGGTGAACCAGGCCTATCAAAATTATCTGGTGAGTGAAAAGAAGATACAGGTACTTGAAAAATCCGTGACACAAGCAACAGAAAATTATCGCATCACAAAAAACAAATACGACAATTCACTGGCAACCACTACCGAATTGTTGGACGCTGATGTGGCGTTGTTGCAAACAAAACTGAGTGTGACCAATGCAAAGGCGGATTCATTTCTTGCCTGGAATAAGTTATTGCAAATCGCCGGCCTTTTAAACAACTGATAAAAAACACTAAAAAGATAAAAGTTTTTTTATGGAACCAAATGTAAACGAAAAACAAGGTGCAACTGTGAGCCCCGCAACCGAAGCCCCTAAAAAACGCAGCAAGGTTTTTCTGATCGTGCTGATACTACTTGTTATTGGCGGGGGGTGGTTTGGAATAACAAAATATATCCACAGTCAGCACCACGAAGAAACGGATGATGCGCAGATAGAAGCTAATATCAGTCCGGTGATACCCCGTGTGTCAGGTTATATAAAAGATGTTCGTGTAAAAGATAACCAGGTAGTTAAGAAAGGTGATACCCTGGTAATACTGGATGACAGAGATCTGGCATTGAGAGTGCAACAAGCCGAAGCCGCATTGGCAACAGCACAAAGTAACCTCGGAGCTGCACAGGCGGTCACCAATGCATCAAAAGCAAATATTGCCAGCTCACGGTCAGGCATATCCACAGTGGAGGCCCAGATAGACGCAGCCAAAGTAAGCGTGTGGAGGGCCAGCCAGGATTTTGATCGCTATACCAATCTGATCAAAGACCACTCTATAACACAACAGCAATATGAACAGGCGCTGGCTGCCAAACAAACCGCCGAACGCCAGTTGGAAATACTGGAACAGCAAAAAAACCAGGTGTCCCAGCAAACCAATGCCGTGGCTTCTCAAAGCAATGCCACCTCCTCTCAAATTAGTGTAGCCGGCTCCGTTATTAAACAACGTGAAGTGGAAGTGGCTGAAGCAAAGCTCAGCCTTTCCTATGCAGCGATTGTGGCACAGGAAGGCGGGTTGGTATCAAAAGTAAATGTGCAGGGTGGCCAGTTTGTGCAGGCTGGCCAGGCGCTGTTCAGCATCGTAATAAGCCAGGACACCTGGGTGGTTGCCAATTTCAAAGAAACTCAATTTGAAAAAATGAGGATCGGGCAAAAAGTAACGATACATGCAGACGCCTTTCCCAGCCATTCTTTTGAAGCGACGCTTACTTCTTTTTCGCCGGCTACGGGTTCACAATTTGCTTTATTACCGCCCGATAATTCCAGTGGCAATTTTGTAAAAGTGGTACAACGTTTACCGGTAAAAATTGAATTTACTGACCCTGCTGATTCATTGATAAAACAATTAAGACCCGGTATGAATGTATCGGTGGATGTGCACTTAAACTAAAACCACCCCCTCCGCCCCCTAAAGGGGGAACCCGGCACTCTGCTAATTCGGCGGATTCCAATGAATTCGCAGACTTCAAAGTTCCCCCTTTAGGGGGCGGAGGGGGTGAGGCTAAATAATATTTATGCAACAAATGGAATCTTTGGTAGAATATGGCCCAAGGCGTGTTATCATCACGATCACGGCTATCTTCTGTGCTTTACTGGAAATTGTGGATACCACTATAGTTAATGTGGCGGTGAATGATATGCGCGGTTCATTAGGAGCTACTTTAACGGAAGTGGGTTGGGTGATCACCGCTTATGCCATCGGGAATGTGATCATCGTCCCCATGACAAGCTGGCTATCACAGCAGTTTGGCCGGCGCAATTATTTTGCTGCTTCCATTATCATGTTTACCGTTTGTTCATTTTTATGCGGCAATGCATCTGGTATCTGGGAGTTGGTACTATTTCGTTTTTTACAGGGGCTTGGTGGTGGCGCCTTACTCGTTACTTCACAAACCATCATTACCGAAAGCTATCCTCCCGAAAAAAGAAGTATGGCCCAGGCCATTTATGGTTTGGGTGTGATCATAGGCCCTACTTTGGGGCCGCCATTAGGAGGTTATATTGTAGATCATGCTACATGGCCTTATATTTTTTATATCAATATTCCGATTGGTGTAATTGCCGTTCTACTAACGTTACAGTTTGTACGCAGTCCAAAATACGGCGAAAAAAGCGCCACCCGCGACATTGATTGGTTAGGGATCGGTTTGCTGGCCCTTACAGTGGGTTCTTTGCAATTTGTATTGGAAAAAGGACAGGATGATGACTGGTTCAACAGTACTACGATCATTTATCTTTCCATAGCTGCATTTTTTGGATTATATCTTTTTATCTGGCGGGAAACCATTTTCAGGAAGCCTATTGTGGAGTTGCGTGTTTTAAAGAACAGTAACCTCCGGGTGGGAACGATATTATCATTTATCATGGGCTTTGGTCTATATGGCTCTACTTTTATCATCCCTTTATACACACAATCCGTTTTAGGGTGGACGGCCCAACAGGCAGGCATGCTGATGATACCCGCAGCGTTAACCACTGCCGTTATGATGCCTATAATCGCCAGAATTTTACAGAAGGGGGTGCCACAACAGTACCTGGTGGCCGTAGGCATGATCATGTTCTCTGTATTTATGTTCTGGGGCTATTCTATTATAACTCCGGATACGGGCTCAGGTGATTTTTTCTGGATGCTGATCTTTCGCGGGCTGGCGCTGGGCCTGTTATTTATTCCTGTCACAGCGCTTTCACTTTCCAAACTTAAGGGCCAGCAAATAGGCCAGGGCGCTGCATTTACAGGAATGATGCGGCAACTGGGAGGTTCATTTGGCATTGCCATGATAACTACATTCATGTCCAGGCAAAACATGGTTCACCGGGGTAATCTGGTAACTAAATTAGACATTACCAAACCTTCTGTACAACAAACGGTACAAGGCATTCAACATAATTTCATGAATAAGGGGATGAATGCGCAGACTGCACTCAATAGTAGTTATTCGGCTCTTGACCGGATGGTAACCAAACAGGCCGCGGTACTTTCTTTTATGGATGTATTTTTTTACCTCGGAATTATCTTTCTTATTTGTGTACCCTTTGTATTGATGGTAAGAGGAAATATAAAAAGAAAGGTCGATCTCTCTGAAGCAATGCATTAATGAAATTTTCTTGTCATGCTGAGGAACGAAGCATCTCGATACGATGTGCATTTCGTTTAGATGCTTCGTTCCTCAACATGACAAGAACAGGGGTTTTTATAACAGCGTTGCTTCGTGCGTAATATTGGTATTGAGTAATTTTGAAATAGGGCAATTGGCTTTTGCATCTGCCACCGCAGCATCAAATTGTTCTTTACTGATCCCAGGTATTTTTGCGGATACGCTTAAGTGTGATTCCGTAATAGCGCCATCTCCCAGGGTAATTTCACATGTTGTTTGAATTTCATCAGCGGTAAAACCGGCTGCATTTAATACAAAACTCAGTTTCATGGTAAAACAACCCGCATGGGCGGCAGCTACCAACTCTTCCGGATTGGTGCCTGCCCCATCCGCAAAACGGGAGTTAAAAGAGTATTGCGTTTTATTTAAAATGGTGCTTTGTGTGGTAAGATGGCCGGTTCCTTCTTTTCCTGTGCCGTTCCAAACGGCGGTTGCATTACGTTTCATTGTATTTATTTTAATTTACCCAAACCCCCAAAGGGGCTTTTACTCTAAAGGTTCAGGTTTTTTTTGTAATGGTATATTTAAAAGCCCTTTATATGCTTCTTCATTAAACCCCACTAACAGCTGATCTCCATATTCAATAACAGGCCTTTTGATGATACTGTTATGTTCCAGCATCAATGCTATGGCTGCTGTATGGTTCGTTATTTTTTCCTGCCGGGATACCGGTATTCCCCTCCAGGTACTACTTTTTTTATTGAGCAATATTTCCCAACTGATCTTTTTGCTCCATTCAGTTAACTTTTCTTTTGTGATACCCTCAACTTTATAATCGTGAAATATCACAGCGGTCTTATTTTTTTTAAACCAATCCATTGTTTTTTTTGTGATGTCGCAATTGGGTATACCATAAACTATTGGCTTTTGAAGAGTATTATTTTTTGCCACATCTTCCATCTATTGTAATTATTTATTCTAAAATTCGGGCAGTGTTGGTTTTGTTTTCATGATGGTTTCTATTTTCTCCAATACATCAGGTGTTAGTTTCGCAACCACATCCAGCGCTTTTAAATTATCCAACAGTTGCTGTTTTTTTGTTGCTCCCAGGATAGCGGTACTTACATGGGGGTTTTTGATACACCATCCAATACTTAATGCTGCTGTGGAAACCCCTAATTTAGTTGCCAGCTCGCTTAATTTTTTTACCCTTTTCAGTTTATCATCCATGATCCATTTTTCTTTCAGCCAGTCGAACCCCTGTAATGCAAAACGGCTGTTCTTGGGTATCCCGTCGTTGTACTTGCCGCTTAAAAGCCCTGACGCCAGCGGACTCCAGATGGTAGTGCCCATCCCAACGGTATTGAATAGCTGCAGGAATTCGTTTTCCATCTTATCCCTTTCAAACAAATTGTACTGCGGTTGCTCCATCGTGGGGCCGATCAAATGGTATTGCTGCGCTGCTTTGTGCGCTTCCATTATTTCCACGCCACTCCATTCACTGGTACCCCAGTACAACACTTTTCCCTGCTGGATCAGGTGGTTCATGGCCCACACGGTTTCTTCCACCGGTGTTTTTTTATCCGGGCGATGACAGAAATACATATCCAGGTAATCCACCTGTAAGCGTTGAAGCGCCTCGTTGCAGGCCTCCAGTAAGTGTTTGCGGCTGCACCCGGTTTGATTGGGTTTATTTTCTTTTCCGCGCCAACCCCAGAATGTCTTGGAAGAAACGGTGTAGGATGTACGGTCCCATTTTTTCTTTTTGAGCACCCGGCCCATCATTTTTTCACTTTCTCCCAGCGCATACACTTCAGCGTTATCAAAAAAATTGATACCATGATCATAGGCCATGCCCATCAGCTCATCTGCAATTTTATCATTGATCTGCTTGCTGAAACTTACCCAGCTTCCAAAGGAAAGCACACTTACCTGTAAACCCGAGCGGCCGAGGCGACGATATTCCATAAATGTTTTTTAGTTGAGTAGGCGAAGGTATGATAACAAAACGATACCGGGTTTGTTAAGGAGTTGATTAATTAGTGGGAAACCGGGATGCGGGAACTTTTAAAAATCCGGTGGGAACGGTAATATGCCATTCTTTAAAATCCTGCCTCGCATCCATACCCACACCATCGATGATCTCCATTTTACGGCGGATGCGTACCGCTTTATCTGTATAGAATTCATGGTCTTTTTTACTCCGGTCCCACCAGAGCTCTGCACAATATAGTGTGTCGCCCAACACATTGATGACCTTCACACTGTCTTTTAAAAACACCCTGCTTTGTGTTTCAAAATATTTTCCATATAGTGCATCCAGGCGGCTATCCACAGCAGCTGTTTCATTATAAAAATCAACGTGAAGTTTTTGAGGGAATTCCACATAGGGCAGTGTATCCTGAACCCTGTACATTAAGGGTGACCGCAGTTTTGCCTTGGCTTTTCCCCCCAGGGTATAATTAATATCAACATTTTTTGCTTCTTCCACACCGAGGTGTTTGCTGTTGAGATTATTTACATCCACTGCACTGTTCTCGCAGGCCGACAAAAAAATGCAGCCCGAAATAAAGGCTGCTATGATTTTTTTGTATCCCTGTATTAACTCCACGCTATTGTAATTAATAGTATTTATGTTTTTGAAACCAGCCGGCATTCATGGATATGCCCACGCTGAACCTCAAAGTATTTTCACGAAGGTTGCTGTTTTTGTCGCCCCTGCCACCTATTTCCACTGCAGTATTCAACACTACGTATTCGCCGTTGTAACTTAACCGGCGTATAGAAGTGAGTGGCATACCGGTTCCAAATGTAATTCCATAATTAGGCCTGTTGGCATTTATTTTTATATAATCGGGTCCATAATACGCACCTGCCCGGTATCTTACAAAACTGAAATATTTTTTTGAAGAGGTATTTTCTTTTGCCGGGAAATATTGTGCGCCGATCCTTGCTACCCAGGCATTCTGCACATCATCCGACTGACGGTAATAACTGTAATTTGTCCAATTGGTAAATTCAAAGTCGGCACCATAGAGCCAGTGCTTGTCCTGGTAACTGAAGCCCGCAGCAATCGTTCCCGGAAGTACAATGACTCCTTTAATGTTCTTTTGGTCAAAAATACTATCTACCCTATAAGGACTGCCATTAGCATCAACTGAAAATGTTTCCCTGGTTATATCCCGTGATGCATTCAGTCTTTGTTGTATACTACCGTAGATACCAAAGCGCAATATCCCGGATTTGAAACTGGTTTCATATTGCACTCCGCCACTCACAAATAGTCCTCCAAAATGAGCGCTATCAGCAGAATTCGACCTGTAATACTGAACCGTATCATTCATGAAAGTAAGCCTCGTACTGTAGTCCTTGGTACCAAAGACATAACCGACATTGAAGCCGAAATTGAAATTTGAGATTTTCTTATCCGTACCTGCTTTAATTTGAAATCCCGTACCAAAAAAAAACTGGTTTGCACCACCGCTACCCTGATACAATGTTTGCAAACTATCGACACCGGGGAGACGCTCCCTTTTTTCAATGTTGTAATCTATTCTGGAAACAGGCCTTAGCCCAAAACTCATTGCCCAGTTCATACCATTTGCCCGCATTTTTTTTGTGGCTAAAGGAAAGCCTAACTGCATGTAAGAAAAAAGTGCATTTACAGAAGTGAATTTTTCCGGAGGGCTGGCAGTTTTTAATGCCCTTATATCTGTTTCGGCACCCAGATCAAAAATGGTATTGTAATTGTTTCCCAATGAAGCAGGGTTTGTAAAATTGATACTTTTTATGACACTTTGATAATCATCCATCCCCGCAGCGATTCCTCCCATAGCCCTTGAAAGAATATTATGATTGGGTGTAATATCGCCTAAGCCATACCGGGAGTAGGGTGAGTTTTCCTGGGCATTTGCCACCAATTGTAAGCCACAAGCCACAAAAAGTACGGGTAAATATTTAGTCATTGTTAGTTTCGCTGAGTGCATATAAGCCTTTAAATAAAAAATTATAGTCGGCAAATATCTTCTTTTTAAGTTGACCGGCAAAATAGGCAGTATCCCCGCCGGTTAAAACCACGTTAAAGTTATCATACCTGGCAGCGTAAGAATCAATGAAACCGGCCATTTCAAAGGTTATTCCTGCGATTACGCCACTCTGTAAATTTGTTTTGGTATCATAGCCAATCAGGGGGAAATTCCATTCCGGCGGCACCAAAGGCAGTTTTGCTGTAAAGACCTGCATCGCTTTAAACCGCATTTCCATGCCCGGTGATATGCTTCCGCCAATAAATTGATGGTATTGATTAATAAAATTATAAGTGATACATGTGCCCATACCGATAACAAGATTGTTTTTACGGGGATAAAAATGAACTGCAGCCGCACAAAGTGCCAGCCTGTCGGCGCCAACTGTTTCAGGTTTCCCAACAGGTATGGTAAAATTAGCCCTGGTGAGATGGGAAAGTTTATGAAACTTTGTTCTGGACGCCAGCAGTTTCTCAATGGCCGGATTGTGATTAATAACAGAAGATAAAATGGTTTTATCCGGTTGGTGAATGTCCAATAATCTTTCAATGGTAAATATTTCATCATTGGGCAGACCGATCTCTTCCCTGAAATTTTCATTTTCAAATACGGCCGCTTTTAAACGCGTATTGCCAAAATCGAAACAGATTGTTTTCACGATAATTATTATTATAAAATGAAATCATTGATGGTCATGGGTCATTAAGTCATTGAATATAGCGAAGTATCTCAGCTAAAACTGCCAAATAATGACCAATGACCAAATGACTAATGACTTAAATGATCACCCTTAACTATCCAATCCCGTTACATTCTTAAAATGCCCGTTCAGTTTTACTTTTTCTTTTAGTATTTCCATTTCTGCCATTACCGGTAATACTTTCGCAAGATGACGTTTTAGATATTCCTGCCGCTGCAATTCCTGCAACAGTTCCAGCAGCTCATATTCTTCTGTTAAAGAAAGACCGGCATGGTGCGCCACATCATAACTCCATAATTCTTCATCCGTTTTTTTAAATGCTTTATTTACTTTTAATAGTTTATGCAGTTCCCGGATGCCTTTGATCACAGTCTGCATTAAAATTCTTTTGCCTCCTTCCCTGTTTTGCGGATAGTTTACAATAGCACCGCTGTATAATTTTTCCGGTAGTGCTTCGATCATTTCAAGAATACGGAAAACCTTTGTGCCTTCTGTTTGTATATCCATTTTGCCGTCTTCATACACTTTACTTATTTCCAGCACCTGCACCAGCGTACCCATTTCAAGCAGTTTATCATTGATCACTGCGGGAATGCCAAACGGTTTTTTTGCCTGAAAACATTCATTGATGAGTTGTTTATACCTTGGTTCAAAGATATGGAGGTTAAGTACTTCGCCGGGATAAACCACGATACCAAGGGGGAATATAGGAATGAAGTTGGTCACGAATTATTTATTATAGTATTACGAGTCAGGTTTTTCATTCATTTCCTTTAAATAACTATACTTTAAAAATGTATACCATGCCGTGGTCCTGGCGATCAGGTAGCCCTCCCACCCGTCTAAAAATCCAAGGCGAAAAAAGTAGTGCTGTATAAAACTAAATGCAGGGGATAAACGCAGTTTAAAAAAATTAGTCTTTTTGCCCTGTAAATGATATTTTTCAGCATTTAATTTTGCATAGCTGATCGTTTTGTTCATATAATCATCCAGATCGCGGCTGGTATAATGCAGTATATTCCCTTTCAAAAGTATGGTTTGTGTGCCGGGGGGCAGCACCAGGCTTTCGTGCACCGCCGCACCATTCCATTGTATTTTATTGCGGTTAAATAAGCGGATATGTTTATCGCCCGACCATTCGCCAAACCGTATCCATTTATTGCAAAAGAAATTTTTGAATTGAATTTCATATACGATGTTTTCATCCTTGAGATCATGTTTCAATAAAATTTCTCTTAATTCTTCATCAATCGCCTCATCGGCATCAAGGTTCAATATCCAGTCATTTTTTGCTGCCGTAATACCTTTATTTTTATTGATCCCATACCCATCCCAGCCGGTTTCAAGAATGACGGCATTGAATTGTGAACAAATGGCAAGCGTATCGTCGGTACTGCCGCTGTCAACTATAACGATATCATCTGTAACTCCCCGCAGGCTTTGCAAAGTGTTGCCAATGATATGCGCTTCGTTCCGCGTTATGATAACAACCGATAATGGCATTATGCAAAGAAACAATAAAAAATATTAGTGGATTGTTTTGCCTGCAGCAAAAAAGGGTTAGCCACAGACTTGCCTACCGGCAGGCAGGTTACACAGATTTTCGCAAATCATTTTGTTTTCATTTCTGTGCTCATCTGTGAAATCTGTGGCAAAAGATCAATGCCGCAGGCATTAATCACTAATTAATTTGGAATTTGAAACCTTAAGGTTGAAATTTGCCTGATGTGGCAACAACAGTTAGATGAAATTAAACAGGGCAACAATAAAACCCTCGCAAGATGCATTTCATTGGTTGAAAATGAAGCGCCCGGTTATGAAGCGCTGTTACAGCAACTCCCTCCTTCGGCTACACCGATCATTGGTATTACAGGCCCGCCCGGTGCGGGCAAAAGTACTTTAGTGGACGCTTTAATTGCTTTGCTGGTTTCGGAAGGGAAAACCGTTGCAATATTATGTGTGGACCCCTCTTCCCCTTTTAATCTTGGGGCATTACTGGGTGACCGGATACGTATGAGCGAGTGGTACAATAACCCCAAAGTATTTATCCGTTCATTGGCGACAAGGGGGTCATTGGGCGGATTACATCCCAGGATCATCGAGATCTGCGACCTGGTAAAAGCAGCGCCCTTTGACTTTATCATCATTGAAACCGTGGGTGTGGGACAAAGTGAAATTGAAATTGCCGGCCTTGCCGATACCACGGTTGTGGTAGTGGTCCCTGAAGCAGGGGATGAGGTTCAGACTATGAAAGCAGGACTGATGGAAATTGCAGATGTATTTGTGGTGAACAAAGCCGATCGGCCGGATGCAGACCTTTTTGTAAAGAATTTAAGATTGATGCTTGCGCCGGCCTTTCACAACCATACCATACCCGTACCCGTTATAAAAACCATCGCCTCTCAGAAAAAGGGTATTGATGAATTATTTCAGGCTATCATTACCGGTTTTAACGAAAAAAAGAATGCCGAAAAACGATCCTGGTTATTGGCTGAAAAAGCTTTTTATCTTATTCAGCAAAAAAAAATGAGTGGCATTAAAAAGACTGAGCTCAAACAAAAGATCGAAGAAGCCGGAAATGAATTTAACCTGTACCAGTTTATAAAAAATTACTTTTAATGGAAAATGTGGATTGGGCATTGTCTATTGCCCATTGTCTATTGCTTATTGCCTGTTTGCTCCTGTTCCTCAAATTGCTTATTACTTTTCCACCAGCGATACCCGATAATGCCCACAATAAGGAAGGGGGTAAACATTAAATAAAGAATGCCCTGGTTCAATCCCTGTGCCGGTTTCTCGCCTAATTGCATTGCGGTTTTTGAACACACGGAACATTGGGCTGTTGCGGGAGAACAGGAAACAATAACAAAAAAAATAATTAATATTATCTGCAGGAATCTTTTCATTTATGATGCAAAGTTAAGACAGAAAACGTTAAAGCTATGAATTGTTTAACAGATTTTAACTGGACAAATTGCTGAAAAAGTTGAAGATGTTTTTACTTTGCACTAAAATTATTTATACATGTTAAAACAGGTTTTGATCTTTGTAACGGGTTCATTGACAATCACCCAGGCTGGTGCCCAGGTGCGAAAAGATGAGTCTTTATTGTATAATAATTATGATACCGCATATATTCAACTGGGTAACTCCAATTTAGAACAAAACAAAATTGACAGTGCCGTGTTAAATTATACTAAAGCACTTCAAATAAATCCACAACAGGTTTTAGCTTACCTCGCCCTTGGAAATATATACCGGAATGAGAAAAATGACTATACACTGGCAATTGGCAATTATTTGAATGCAGTTAAAATTGACAGCACAAATAAAGAAACTTTTTACAATATCGCATGGTGTTATAATGCCAAACAGGAATATGACAGTGCAATAGCCTATTCAATAAAAGCGCTGGACCTGGATAATAATTACAGGGCCGCATACAGCGAATTGGGGCATGCTTATCACGCATCAAAAAAATATGTAGAAGCCATTGAACAGTTCAAAAAATATATTGCCATTTCGGCAAACCCCTTGCCGTTGTTATATTGCGGCTTATGTTATATTGAACTGAAAGATAAAGACAACGCGATGAAAATATATGAAGAACTAAAAAAAACAGAACCTAAAATGGCCGAGACGCTGAAGAACAATATTGACAAAGCGAAATTGTGAAAACTATTTTTATCCAGCGGCCTGTTTCTTATACTTTATGCGTTTATCCATTGCATTAAGATGATATAAGAGGCTTTACTTTTCCCTGGAAATATTTACTGGTCAAAATTTTGGGGAAGAATAAAAGCTACGTTTTTATTTCCGATGCTATTGCAGCATTATGAAATATTTCCTGGTCAAAAAATTTAGGTTGAGTTATAAAAGCATTTAATGTTCCTTTCATAATGGTGGCTGATAAAAGGTCATCGGCCCTATATACCACCGGTGTCTGTGCAGCTAATAATTTTTCCGCGGCTTCCCTGGTGATGGCATAGGCATGGGTACAGTCGTGAAAGCCGGCCTTTTTTAAATGAGCACTGTATGGTTTTGGTAAAAGGTTTTTTACCATCGTATAATTCCATGCCATCAACCCCAAACGGCTCCATATTTTATAAAAGAATTGTTTTGCTTTTAAACCGCTGGTAACCTTTTCGTGTTTCAGGTAGCCCAGGTAAACCAGTCCCCAATTGACGGGCAACTCATTTAATGTGCCCGGCAATAAATGAAGATGGTCATATAAAGGCAGTGCATCATCTTCAAGGACCAGGATCCTTCTCCACCCCTTTTCGATCATTGTTGAATAAATATTACGGTGAGAAAGCGCGCAGGCAAGCTCTCCGGGGTTAAGCGCTTTGCCCTGCCGCTGGAGTTTTTTGGCACGCTGTTCATCATAGGTTCCATTGGTTTTGGCTTCATCATAATTCAATTTCAATTTATCAGTACCCCAGAAATATTCAAAGGATAATCCTTGTAAACGTTCTTCAACCTGTTGATGCCTTCCGGTAAAACGGTGAATAGACAGCACCAGTATCTTGTCAAAATATTGCTGAAGAAACCCGCATATTTCCGGTGGAATATTCAAATTAGTTGTTTTTTATTCCTGCAAAAATAGTTGTTTTGTACTTGGCCTGTTTTTAACAGGATGCACCAGATCCGCATAAATGGTTATAATAGAACAAAGGTTTACTTTTAAGTGGTAAATAAATACAACTGCAATTAATGCCGGAAACTCCTTTTATATCAATATGCATACCTGCTTTTCAAAGAGTTACTTACCTGCAAAGGTTATTGGCATCGCTGGCACAGCAATCTTATTCCAACTATGAAGTGATCATCACAGACGACAGTCCCGATAACAGTGTTAAGGAGCTGGTACAGCAATTTGCGGCATCCCTGCCCATTAATTATTCAAAGAATGATCCTGCTGCGGGTACACCCGGTAACTGGAACATTGCGATGCAAAAAGCAAAAGGAGACTGGATAAAACTGATGCATGATGATGATTGGTTTGCCCTCCCTTCCTCTTTACAAAAATTTGCAACTGCTGCAGGCGGTTCCACATGCGATTTTATTTTCTCGGCCTCTAATAATGTATATTCTTCCGGCAAAGAAGTAAATGAGTTTTTAACCGGATGGAGAAAAGATATGCTGGAAGAAAATACGCTTAACCTTTTTTTCCTGAATGTAATCGGCCACCCAAGTACTGTAATGCATCGAAAAGATGATGGTATCCTTTACGATTCACAATATAAATGGGTAGTGGATATTGATTTTTATATACGGTACCTGCAGCAGCATAACGGGTACGTGTATCTTCCTGAAATGCTCATCAATATCGGCACGGATGATACGCAGCTATCACACAGCATGTATAAAAACCCACTGGTGGAGGTGCCAGAATATTTTTCCATGCTGGCAAAATTTCCTTCCGGCCTGTTAATGAACCACGAGTATGTATTTCATTGTGTGTGGAACCTGGTAAAAAGATTTAAGATCAGTAGTATAAAAATGATAGCAGATTATGGATACAATGGCCCCCTGCCCGACCATTTACAATCCATCATTGATTATCAGAAACCCATCCCCCGCATCATTATAAAACAAACCAACTGGTCAAAAATGCTGATGAAAAAATGTTACAGGAAAATAAAAGCTCAGGGTTTAAACAAATAAAATGCAGCCTGGTCGCCCTGTTCATTGGCATTGGTCTGTGCCGCGATATTTTTAAATGCTTCCATTTTCTCCTTTGTAAAAAGAGGGGATTGTTTATTTACCATATAAGAATCGGGTTCCATTAAAGCTATATCCTGTTTGTATTGTTCGCTTGCCCATACATGATAGGGCCCCGAATCAAAGACGATCTTTTTCATTTGTAATCCCGCTTGCCCGGCCAGCACCTGCATACTTTTTATTGTATGAATGATGATATGCCGCGGAGCATCCAGGCCAACCCAATCCAATCCATATGTCTTCCAGCCATACATACCCATCAGCGGGATGCGTATCAAAATAAATTTACCTGGTTTCAGTAATTTTTTCAATTGCAGTAAAACTTTTAACGGTTCATCCATGTGTTCATAAGCGTGGTGCAACATGATATAATCAAACTGCCCTTCCATTTCATAGATCCCTTTTTTATAAATATTCACGGGGCCATAATGTTGTTCCTTATCAATGAACGGGTCAATGCCGGTAAGGTTGGTAAACCCGATCTTAAAAAGGCTTAATAATAAACTTCCGTTGCCCGTACCCACATCCAGTATAGCATCATCATATTTTACCTTCGGGATTTTAACCCAGGAAAAATAATCAGGTGCTGTATATCCAACAGATAAAATGCTTCCCAACAATTTATTCTTTCCATACAACAGGTAAGACGATTTTATTTTACGAAGAAGATCCGGTTTCTTTCTTATATCCAGTGCAAGATTAAAAGAATAATAATCTTCATTGGGGTAATACTTTCCCATGTCAGCAGGAATATCCAGCAACTGCATGCAGCCACATTCAGCACATTCCATGTAGGTAAACATTTCCCTCAGGCCCAATTGCATTTCTTTTATTTCATACAACCTGTTGTTGATGATATTTCCACAAATTTTACAAGCTATAGTCGTTTCCATTTCTTTATTTGTTTAGCTCAAAATGATTTATCCCACAAAGGCACGGAGGACACCAAGTATTTTTCTTTGTGCGCTTTGTGTCTTTGTGGGAAACCCTGATGCTTCACGATAAGCTCCACTAATACAAAAACCAAATAAAAGTAAGATTATTTCAATAGCCGTGGAAAAGACATAAAAAAATCCCCCGTTAAAAACGAGGGATCATAATTCATAAAAATATTTTATACCGCTTCTGCAGTCATTGATTTCTGCACTTTTTTCCTGTCATCTTCATTCAGTATCACCTTACGCATGCGGATATTCTTTGGCGTTACTTCAATACATTCATCCTGCTGAATATATTCCATACACTCCTCCAGTGTCATCAGTGTTTTGGGCGCAATGCGGCTGGCATCATCACTTCCGCTGGCACGATGGTTGGTTAATTTTTTTGGTTCTGTTGCATTCACAATTAAATCACCTGGCTTGATGTGTTCAGCAATGACCTGGCCTGCATACACTTCTTCACCCGGATCAACAAAAAATGTTCCCCTGTCCTGTAATTTATCAATAGAATAGCCCGTTGTTTTTTCTGTGTTCTTGGAAAGTAATACCCCATTGTTTCTTCCGGGTATGGGCCCCTTCCATGGACGATAATCTGTGAAGCGATGCGCCATTACTGCTTCACCAGCTGTATTGGTAAGCATATTACTTCTTAACCCGATCAATCCGCGGGAAGGAATATCAAATTCCAGGTGCTGCATTTCGCCCTTGCTTTCCATGATCAGCATTTCGCCCCTGCGCTGCGTTACAAGATCAATCACTTTACCGCTGAATTCCTGCGGCACATCCACGACTAAGTTCTCATACGGTTCGCATTTTTTCCCGTCAATTTCTTTTACAATAACAGTAGGTTGCCCAACGGTTAATTCATAACCTTCCCGGCGCATGGTTTCTATCAGGATGCCCAGGTGCAGTATGCCACGTCCAAATACCTGGAAACTATCCGCGCCATCTGTGTCTTCTACTTTCAGTGCAAGGTTTTTTTCAGTTTCTTTCATCAGCCTGTCGCGCAGGTGGCGGGAGGTAACGAATTTTCCGTCCTTGCCAAAGAAAGGCGAATTGTTGATACTGAACAACATGCTCATGGTAGGTTCGTCTACGCTTATCAGTGGTAATGCTTCCGGGAATTCCACATCGCATACCGTATCGCCGATATTAAATTCGTCCAAACCAACAAGAGCGCAGATATCTCCGGCGCTAACTTCAGCCGCTTTCTTTTTACCCAACGCTTCAAACGTATATAATTCTTTTACTTTTAATTTTTTTATGCTGCCGTCTGCCTGTACCAGTGCGATCTGCTGGCCTTCCCGGATGGTTCCGCGTGCAACTTTTCCTACTGCGATCCTTCCTAAAAATGAAGAATAATCGAGTGATGTGATCTGCATCTGCGTAGTGCCTTCATTCACTTTTGGTTCCGGTACAAATTCCAGTATGGCATCCAATAAAGGAAAAATATTGTCTGTCTGGGTTAAGGAAGTATTCATCCAGCCCTGCTTGCTGCTTCCATAAATAGTGGGGAAATCCAATTGCTCTTCTGTTGCATCCAGGTTGAAAAATAATTCAAAAACGGCATCATGTACTTCATCGGGACGGCAATTCGCTTTATCAACCTTATTGATCACTACGATCGGGTGTAGCCCTAACCGTAATGCTTTTTGCAAAACAAAACGTGTTTGGGGCATAGGGCCTTCAAAGGCATCTACTAAAAGTAACACGCCATCTGCCATTTTTAAAACCCTTTCTACCTCACCCCCAAAATCCGAGTGACCGGGCGTATCGATGACATTTATTTTTACGCCTTTATATGTTACTGATACGTTCTTGCTGAAAATGGTGATCCCTCTTTCTCTTTCCAGGTCATTACTGTCCATGATCAGTTCACCCGTTTCCTGGTTATCCCGGAAGATATTGGTGCTATGCAGGATCTTATCCACCAGTGTTGTTTTGCCATGATCAACGTGAGCGATAATGGCGATGTTTCTAATATTCATTATTGTTATGTTGTTGAAAAGTTGACTGGTTGATAAGGAGCAAGTTACACTTATTAACTTTTCAACCTATAAACCTTCCAACTCAATTTTTCGAGGCGCAAAGGTACGCTAATTCAGCCGGACGGCAACGTTAAATGTAAATTAATGTGGCGGGCCTGTTTTTCAGGTTTTTTACCGTACTACCACGAAGAATATGAAACGATCTTGCCCGATTAAAGTAATTGTTTAAAAAGAAAACTAATTTGAGGGTAGCCACGGATTACACGGATCAGCACAGAAAGATTTTTGCCTTCGGCAAAAGAAGTAGCCCGCAGAGTTCACAGAAAACGCAGATCTGATAGTTATCGGATTGAATATTTACGAATTTTGCGTTTTCTGCGGGAAAATAATTTGTGTAATCTGTGGCCAAACAAAAATTAATTAAAAACTTTATCCCTTAGTTTTTATATTAGTGTTCTCTTAACCTTCATATCAATGGATACTATCTTCAATGATTACCTGCTGTATTATGAAGCCAGGATGAAACGCTGGCAAAACAGTGATATTTATACTCATTCCTACCAATCTGAAAAAGCGATCTATGATCTGATCGCCTCCTGCACAAGCCTGGATGATCTGCAAAGCAAAGCAGAACTCTTTCGTTCCTTAACCGTAAAAAATGCCATTGCATTGGTACAAGACCAGGAAACTTATCGAAAAAAAGTGTATGAAGACTGCAAAGAATTTGTCCGAGCAAAGGCCCCTGCTGCAATTTTAGAACAGGCGAAAAATATGACATCTGATATGGAAATTGTGAATATGGTGAACCAGGCCCTTCAAAAAAACAGTATTGAGATCACCGTGGACCAACTCGTGAATTTTTTTTACAGCGATTTTGTGGCGATGGAGAATATTGAAGTGTACCAACAGGCAAGCATACCCGAAGAATGGAAAAAGGAATGTAATCAATATGCACAGGATACCATGGAAAGCGGGAAAAAACTATGGCAGGAGAATCAATTACCCGAGGCCCGTCAATGGCAACCCGGTTGGACATTGAATTATCAACTATTGAATGAGGGGCGCCATCGCAGGCTGATCCCCGTAAATGATGTAGAACTTGACAAGAAGATCGCTTTCCATAAAATCTATAAACCCGCCTGATATGCCCATCGAAAAAACATACGCGGATGCCATGCTGGGCGCTTTTAGGAACATGATGCAGGATTGCAAAGACAAAAACCTGGGCGGTGAAGCATTTGATAAAATGGCAGCAATGATGAACCGTATGGAAAGCCTTGCGTCAGAAATGGATGACTCTGTTGCATTCAGTACAAAATTGATGACAGAAGGTTTATTCACCGATTTCAGTACGGCGTACGGAAACCTGCTTGCAGAAGAAGGGCAAAAAAAATATGCATCAGCCGGCGCTTATGATGACGATAAATTATTGCAACAAACTTTATCGGCCTATGAAAATAGTTTGACCCAACTGAATGATCATCCTGATAAAGAAAAAATACAGGCAGCAATACAAAGCGTGATCAACCTGGGCAGGTCTGGTATAAATTATCCCACATTTTTAAGGTTACTGATAGAAAAAGGATTGGACAAAGCCATGGAAGGCAGCGTTCTTAGCCGTGAAGCTCTTTTAAAAGATATACAATGGTCAGCTGAACTGATCCTTCCGGTGTATGAAAAAAGAAACAGGGCCATTTTAGAAAAATTCGATGAAATGACTGGCACTGCTGCTTTTGGAGTGCCTAATAGTGTTGTATTTTCCATGGAACGATTTAGAATTGAATCTAAATTTCAACCAGCCATAAATAAATACCAGGCCATTATTGACCGCTGGGGAAGATTGCTGAGCCTGGTACACGACTGGATAGATGCACACACTTCCTTTGCACCTTATGATGAACGTTATGTGAGCCTGGAAGGAATGGAAAAGACCAAACGCAATATTAAATACTGCAAAGAATGTTACCCCGGTTTTTTTAAAGTGCGGGAAGATATTTTCAATCGTTATTTTTCTCTGCAATGGGATGATATTTTTACACATGAATCATTTCCCAATGAAAGGAAAGCAAAACGCTGTATGTACACGGATGCATTCATTGAATTTCTAAAAGAAGTATATCCGCATTGTAACCCATTTTCTGCAGCGCCGCAGGAGTTGGTTACAAAAGCGGAACAATTGCATAAGGACAAAGCGGTATTCATTAAATAACCTCCCCGGGCATTTCGTTTTATTTAGTAGCTTTCCTATCTAAAGCTATTCAAATGAAATATCTTTTTTTTACCTGCCTTTCGTGCATCCCCTTTTTTTCCTTTTCACAGGACACCCTTACCATCAAAGATATTCCTGCGGCTGAAAGGGTCATTGGCCTGCAACTGAAACAGGCCGAAAGGGATTCTTTATTTGATAATGTGAAGGACAATATGAAAGAGTACAACAAAATGTGGCAATATCCATTGGATAACAGTGTGCCGTTAAGCACATGGCAAAGCCCGGTGTTACCGGGTATGAAATTCAATATGAAGCAAAACCCGGTGAACTGGAATATTCCGGCAAATGTTTCGCTTCCGGCAAATAAAAATGAACTGGCCTTTTATTCGATCCTTCAACTGGCATCGCTGATCAAAAACAAAAAGATCAGTTCTGTGGATCTTACAAAATTCTTCATTGCACGCTTAAAAAAGTTCGGCGATACCCTGCAATGTGTCATCTCCATTACAGAAGACATTGCAATGGCAGAGGCAAAGGAGGCAGACAAAGAAATTGCTGCAGGTAAATACCGCGGGCCTTTGCATGGCATTCCTTACGGATTGAAAGATCTTTTTGCCGTAAAAGGAACAAAGACAACATGGGGCGCGGCACCTTTTAAAGACCAGTCAATAGATAATAACGCATACGTTTATACGAAATTAAAAGAAGCCGGTGCGGTATTGATCGCAAAATTCACGCTGGGCGCCCTGGCCATGGGAGATTACTGGTATGGGGGAAGAACAAAGAATCCATGGAATTTAAAAAGGGGTTCCAGCGGTTCGTCAGCAGGCTCCACTGCTGCTACCGTGGCCGGTTTGGTTCCTTTTGCAATTGGAACAGAGACCCTGGGCTCTATCATATCCCCATCAACAACCTGTGGCGCAACAGGACTGCGGCCAACATTTGGAAGTATCAGCAGAACAGGGGCCATGGCATTGAGTTATAGCCTGGATAAAGTGGGGCCCATTTGCAGGAGTGCCGAAGATGCAGCCGTGGTGTTCAATTTTTTACACGGAACAGACGGAAAGGATCAATGCGCAGTTAACATGCCATTTAATTATACTGGTAAAACCGATCTTTCAAAATTAAAAATTGCTTATGCCAAACAATATTTTGATAAGGGCGATACAATGGGAAATGAATTGAAAGTATTGGAAGTTTACAGGAAACTTGGTGCCACATTGATACCGGTTGATTTTCCTGATTCCACCATTTATAATTTTGATATTGTTGGAATCATAATCGGCGCCGAATGTGCAGCACAATTTGATGAATTCACGCGCTCTCACCTGGCCGATGAGCTCACCAGGCAGCGTAAGGGTGATTGGCCCAATCAATTCCGTACAGCGCGCTTTATCCCTGCTGTGGAATATATCAATGCATACCGGCACCGTTACCTGCTGATGCAAAAAGTGAATGAAGTGATCAGCCAATATGATTTTTTTATTTGCCCCAGCTTTGCGGGTAATCAACTCGCGATCACCAATCTTACCGGGCACCCGGTGGTATGTTTCCCCACAGGGTTTAATAAAAATAAATTACCCACCAGTATTAGTTTGATAGGCAAATTATATGATGAAGCAACCTTGCTGGCTGCTGCCAAAGCCTTCCAGGATGCCACTGATTTTAATAAACAACACCCGGAGCTGTTTAAATAAAGAGGACATCTGAAAAATTAATTCTTGGTAAATTTGCCATCCTGTTTTGATCATTAAATAATTCATCCACATCGTGCCGTTTCAATTGCAAGCTCCATACACCCCCGCCGGTGACCAGCCGGATGCCATACGCCAACTAACGGAGGGTATCCTCGACGGGGAAAAATATCAAACGCTGTTAGGCGTTACCGGTAGTGGAAAGACATATACCATGGCCAATGTCATACAAAATGTGCAGCAGCCAACACTGGTATTGACACACAACAAAACCCTGGTGGCCCAGTTGTATGGTGAGTTCAAACAATTTTTTCCTGATAATGCGGTGGGGTATTTTGTTTCCTACTACGATTATTACCAGCCGGAAGCGTATATGCCTGTCAGTAATACCTATATCGAAAAAGACCTGAGCATCAATGAGGAACTGGACAAGCTGCGGCTACAGGCTACAGCACAATTATTAAGTGGCAGGAGGGATATCATCATTGTGGCAAGCGTAAGTTGTATCTATGGTATGGGTAATCCAGTGGATTATGAAAATGTGATCATTCGCGTACACAAAGGACAGGTCATTTCCCGCCAGGGATTTTTACACGCCCTGGTAAATTCATTATACAACCGCAGTGAGGGAGATTTTACAAGAGGCACATTCCGGGTAAAAGGAGACACGATTGATATTAACCTGCCCTATGTTGATTTTGGTTACCGCATTAGTTTTTTTGGTAATGAAATTGATTCTATTGAAACGCTGGAACTTAGCAGTGGCAAGCGTATCAGCGCTGTAGAAAATGCCGCGATCTTTCCGGCTAATTTATACGTGGCCCCCAAAGATATGTTGTTGAAAGTGGTGCACGAGATACAGGATGAATGTGCAGCCCAGGATAAATATTTTAAGAACTCCGGAAAATATATTGAAGCACAGCGTATCAGTGAGCGCGTGAATTATGACCTGGAAATGATCAGGGAACTGGGTTATTGCAATGGCATTGAAAATTACTCCCGTTTTTTTGACAGGCGCAAACCCGGCACAAGGCCTTTCTGTTTGCTGGATTATTTTCCTAAAGATTTTTTATGCATGATCGATGAAAGCCATCAAACCATTCCCCAGGTAAGCGGTATGTACGGCGGTGACAGGAGCAGAAAATTAGTGCTGGTGGATTATGGTTTTCGTTTACCATCGGCACTGGATAACCGCCCGCTGAATTTTCATGAGTTTGAATCCATGCTGAACCAAACCGTTTTTGTTTCAGCAACACCCGGCAATTATGAATTGGAAAAATGCGGGGGCATCGTGGTAGAACAGGTAGTGCGGCCTACGGGCTTACTGGACCCACCGATAGAAGTGCGCCCTTCCATCAACCAGATAGATGATCTCCTGGATGAAATTGACAAAAGAATTACCAAGGGCGACAGGATATTGGTCACCACGCTCACCAAACGCATGGCCGAGGAAATGGACAAATACATGCAGCGCATCAATATCAAAAGTAAATACATTCACAGTGAAGTACATACGCTGGAAAGGATAGAGATCTTACGGCAACTACGCCTTGGCGTTATTGATGTATTGGTAGGCGTAAATTTACTAAGGGAAGGATTAGATCTTCCGGAAGTTTCCTTAGTAGCCATCCTCGATGCGGATAAGGAAGGCTTTCTTCGAAATGAAAAAAGTTTAACACAAACCGCAGGCAGGGCCGCCCGTAATGTAGACGGCCTGGTGATCTTTTATGCAGATAAGATAACCGAAAGTATGCAAAAGACCATTGATGAAACTTCGCGCCGAAGGGAAAAACAGGTGCTCTTTAATATCAAACACCATATTACCCCAACTACCATCATTAAAAGTACAGAACAGATCATGGCACAGGGTTCTGTGCTGGATGTAAAGGGCTATGACCCGGCTAACCCTTATTCCATTGCGCCGGATGGCGACCTGGTGACAGTAGCCGCTGAGGACCAGGAAGTTTATAAAACCATTCCCCAGGTGGAAAAAGCGATTGCCAGGACCAAAAAACAAATGGATAAAGCGGCCAAAGACCTCGATTTTATGGAAGCCGCCAGGCTCAGGGATGAGATGTTCAGGTTGCAGAAAGAGTTAGCGGGGATGAAAAAATAATTTCCTATCTTACTCCTCCTTCATTATTAAAACGATACAGCATATGACAACAATTGCTCTTTACAATCTCAAAGGAGGTGTTGGCAAAACAGCCAGTTGTGTAAATTTTGCCTATTTAGCTGCGGCAGATGGCTTTAAAACCCTGCTCTGGGATATTGACCCCCAGGGTTCCTCGTCTTTTTATTATAAGGCGAAGCCCAAGACACACCCGGGCATTAAAAAACTGATCACTAAAGATGCCCACCTCGAAAACGGTATCTTCTCCACTGATTTTGAACTGCTCGATGTGATTCCTGCAGATAATTCGAGCAAGAGTTCTGATATTATGCATGAAGAAATGAAGGGTAATAAAAACCGTTTGAAAACTGTGTTGAAACAATTGGATAAAGAATATGATTTCGTTTTTATAGATTGCCCCCCCGGTTTCAGTGCATTGAGCGAAAATATTTTTAATGCCGCTGATATTGTGCTGATGCCGGTGATCCCAACTACATTGTCCATCCGCACCTACAATATGGTGAAGGATTATTTTAAAGAAAAAGACCTTGATATCAGTAAGATGATGTGTTTCTTTACGATGACAGACCTGCGTAAGAATATGCACAATGAGATCATGGATGAATTGTATAAAGACAAGCGTTTCTTCCAGAATTATATCCCTTATTTAAGTGACGTGGAAAAAATGGGTATTCATAAAGCGCCCATCATGGAATTCGCCAACAGCAGTTATGCTGCAAATTGTTACAGGGAATTGTGGACAGAGATCAAGGAAGGGGTGCTGTAGTAATATTACACAGAGATTCTCAAAGAATGCACAGAGAACACAGAGCGCGTCTTAAAAATATGGAAACACTTCAAATAAGTGAAGTCGCTTCAAATAGGTGAAGTCGCTCTGTGAAACTTTGTGAAAACACTTTGTGATCTTTGTGAAAATTTCTTCACAGAGATTCTCAAAGAATGCACAGAGAACACAGAGAGAGTCTTAAAAATATGGAAACACTTCAAATAAGTGAAGTCGCTCTATGAAACTTTGTGAAAACACTTTGTGATCTTTGTGATCTTTGTGAAAAAATATTTGACCCTATAAAATATGATTGAAGACGGAATTTCAAATGACGTTATTGGCTGTGCAATAAATATTCATAAAATATTTGGACCTGGTTTATTGGAATCTGCTTATAAGGAGTTTTTATGTTATGACCTCAGGGAATTGGGATATTATGTTGAGAAAGAAAAACCAATGCCGGTCATCTATAAAGAAGTGAAGCTGGAATTAGGGTACCGGATGGATATAGTGATTGAAAATATGTTGGTGATTGAACTAAAAAGAGTTGAAAGAATAACTGATGTACATATTGCCCAACTTTTAACCTATATGAAACTCGGAGATTATAAACTTGGTTTGATTATTAATTTTCAGTCCAAGTTGTTAAAAGATGGTATAAAAAGGCTTGTTTTATAAATAAAATAAAAATTATGAAGAGAGAATTAGGAGGTTGGTTCAGCCCGGCATTACAGAAAGATATGCCCATCGTATCTTATGGCGATTATGGCTTTGCGTTATTATTTGTGCCTACGGCTGCTGCCGATTATTTAGAGTATGAACGCTTCCAGATGATGGAGATCCTTGAACCTTATATCAACAGTGGCAAGATAAAAGTATTTTCTATCAACAGTATCAATAATGAAAGCTGGCTCAATAATGAAATTGCCGGCGCCCATAAAGCCATCCGTCATAACCAGTTCAATGAATATGTTTTTAATGAAGTGATCCCGTTCATAAAAAACAGTACATCGCCCGAAACGCCTATCATTACCTGCGGTGCGTCATTCGGTGCATTGCATAGTATGAATCTTTTTTTAAAACGCCCCGATCTCATCAATGGGGTGATCGCCATGAGTGGGGTATATGATCTTACTGATTATACCAAAGGATATTATGATGACCAGGTGTATTTCAATTCTCCCATGCATTATATTCCCAACCTTACCGATCATACTACTTTAGAACTGATCCGGAAAAGCCATCATGTGCACATACTCACCGGCAGTGGCGCTTATGAAGACCCCAATGCCTCAAAATCCTTTGCAGGTGTGCTTTACAGCAAGGGTATCAATTACGAACTGGACGTTTGGGGCGAAGAGTGGAAACACGACTGGCCAACCTGGAGGGCCATGTTGCCCGTTTACCTGGAAACCCGGTTCTGATCCTATTTCCGGTTTTTTGCACAATAAACCCATGGATTTGTAGTTATATGACTACAAGAAGCTAGTAAATTTTCTACCAACTCCAATAAATGAAAAAGCCATTCCTGTTATTTACACTAAAGGCCGCCGTAATCCTATACTTTGCCGCCTGTACCAGTATTGATCATTATGCCATCTCCAGATCTGCAACACCCGTTGTAACCCAGGGCGTATGGAAAATAAATCTTTACAGTGATGACGATAAGTACCAGACAACTTTTTTTGCAGGATATACTTTCACTTTCAATTCATCCGGGATTGTTAAGGCAAATAAAAACGGTGTGGAAATAAACGGCAACTGGTTTGAAGACAATATTTCAAACCGTTTAACAATTGATCTGGGCTCAACAGACCCTTTCCTCGCAAAACTAAATACCAATTGGTATATTAATGAGATTACTAAAGGACAGGTGAATCTTCAGAATAACAGCAACACTACTACAAACAAACTAAATATTACTATCCTCTAAAATACGCAGTGTGATTTTTTGAATTTATATGGTCCTTAAAGGTCGTCCACTAACCCGGCGGCCTTCTTTGATTTAATTCCTTTTGATTGGCGGGCAGATTGTTTTATTTTTACGCCATGCAAAAAAAATTATTTTTATTAGACGCGTTTGCCCTTGTCTTTCGTGCTTATTATGCGCTTATCCGTAACCCGCGCATCACGAGCAAGGGAAGAAATACCAATGCACAGTTTGGTTTTACCAATACACTGATCGAACTCATCAATAATCAGAAACCCACGCACATGGCCGTGTGTTTTGATACCCATGCACCAACAGAGCGACATACTGATTTTGCAGACTACAAAGCCAACCGGCAGGAAACACCGGAAGACATTTTATCTGCTGTACCCGATATTAAAAGAATTATAGAAGGATTGAATATACCGGTGATCGCTTTGGATGGATATGAGGCCGATGATGTTATTGGTGCACTGGCGAAGCAGGCCGAGAAAGCGGGTTACGAAGTTTTTATGGTAACCCCGGATAAAGATTATGGCCAGTTGGTTTCAGAAAATATTAAAATTTATAAACCTCCTTACCAGGGCGGCAATTTTGAAATATTGGGGCCGAAAGAAGTTTGTGAAAAATGGGGAATTAAAAATGTAAGCCAGGTAATTGACATTCTTGGATTAATGGGAGATGCAGTAGATAATATCCCCGGCATAAAAGGAGTGGGGGAAAAAACGGCTGCAAAACTTTTGGCAGAATACGAAACACTGGAAAATATTTTAGACAATGCCGATAATATCAAAGGGTCGCTTGGCGAAAAAGTAAGGGCCGGAAAAGAGGCGGCCATCATGAGTAAAAAATTAGCCACGATCATCACGAATGTCCCCACGGAATTCCATGAAGAGAATTTCAGGGTCAAGGAAATGAACAAAGAAGCCCTGAAAGAGATCTTTGCTGAGTTGGAATTTAGAACTTTGGGCAAAAGACTTTTGGGAGAAGAAATCGTTACTGAGTCGGGAGTCGGGAGTCAGGAGCCGGGAGTTAAAACAGAAAAAAAAGCATCCCCTCAAATGGACCTGTTTGGAAATATTATTGAACAGCCGCAAACTCAAACCCTGTCGGTGGTTGCGGACCCCGACAGCGGTTCTGAAGAAAAGCCATCAATCGCTGATAAAAATATCAACAACACGCCTCACAATTATGTTTTGGCTGACAGCAATGAAAAGATCAGCGAAATCATTTTAATCCTCAGATCTGCGGTGGAGATCTGCTTTGATACCGAAACCACCGGCATTGATGCCAATGATGCGGAACTCGTAGGTTTAAGTTTTTCTATTAAACCCGGGGAGGGATATTATGTTCCCTGCCCGGCCGACCAAAAAGAAACGTTACAGCGCCTTAAACTTTTTGAGCCGCTCTTTACTGATGAAACCAAAAACTGGGTCGGGCAAAACATCAAATACGATATGCTGATGTTGAAATGGTACGGCTTTGAACTGAAGGGAAAAATCTTCGATACCATGCTGGCACATTATGTACTTGAGCCAGATGGCAAGAGAAGCATGGATGCGCTAAGTTTAAAATACCTGGGCTACGAACCGGTGCATATTGAAGAATTGATTGGTAAAAAAGGAAAGGGGCAGGGAACCATGAGGGATGTGGAGCCGGAAATAATAAAAGATTATGCAGCAGAAGATGCAGATATCACCTTACAATTAAAAAATGTCTTTTTACCACAGTTAAAACAAAAGGAGGTGGAGAAAGTTTTTTATGAAGTAGAAAACCCACTGGTGAAAGTATTAACTGATATGGAATTTGAAGGAATAAGAATAGACGAAGGCTTTTTAAATGAATACAGCAAAGAACTGGAAAGGGAAGCGAAGCTTGCGGAAGAAAGTGTGTATAAACAGGCTGGTGTACGTTTTAATTTAGCTTCCCCAAAACAATTGGGTGAAGTGTTGTTTGATAAAATGCAGATCGATCCTAAAGCAAAGAAAACCAAGACGGGTCAATATGCAACAGGTGAAGATGTTTTGCTCAAATTGGCAAGTCAGAATAAAATTGTAGATGATATACTGGCGTTCAGGGAATACACCAAACTGAGATCAACTTATGTAGATGCACTGCCCCTCATGATCAATAAAAAAACCGGCAGGGTACACACCAGCTATGCCCAGGCAGTAGCCGTTACCGGTAGGTTGAGCAGTAATAATCCCAACCTGCAAAACATTCCCATACGCACGGAGCGGGGAAGAGAAATTCGCAAGGCATTTATTCCAAGGGATTCATCACACGTGCTGATCTCTGCAGATTATTCCCAGATAGAATTAAGGATCGTTGCCGCCATCAGCGGTGATGTGAATATGTGCGAAGCCTTCCGGTCGGGGAAAGATATTCATAACGCTACCGCTGCAAAAGTTTTTAATGTTGACGAAAAAGATGTAACAAAGGAAATGCGTTATAAAGCCAAGAGCGTGAACTTTGGTATCATTTACGGGCAGGGTGCTTTTGGCCTTGCAGAAAACCTGGGCATCCCGAGGGCGGAAGCCAAAGAGATCATTGAGAATTATAAAAAGCAGTTCCCCAATATTCAAAAGTATATGGATAATACCATCAACTTTGCCAAGGAAAACGGTTATGTACAAACGCTGATGGGCCGTAAGCGCTGGTTAAAAGATATCAACTCCGCCAACTTTACGGTGCGTGGTTTTGCGGAACGCAATGCCATCAATTCGCCCATCCAGGGATCCGCAGCGGATATGATAAAAATGGCAATGATAAAAATTCACCACGAATTCATTAAATACAAATTCAAATCAAAGATGTTGCTGCAGGTGCATGATGAACTGGTATTTGATGCACACAGGGATGAAATTGAAAAAATAAAGCCGGTGATATTAAACTGTATGCAAACTGCGCTGGCATTACCGAATGGCATTCCCACTGATGCTGAAATTGGTGTGGGAGAGAACTGGCTGGAGGCGCATTAATTATTCATTCATGAAACCAACGCTCTTTTACTGCTACGATGCCTGCTGTGGCTGGTGTTATGGCTTTACCCCGGTAATAAAAAAAATTGCAGAAGAATATAAAAATAATTTTGAGTTTGAAGTACTGAGCGGTGGAATGATCATTGGCGAACAGGTACAGCCCATTAATAAAATTGCACACTTTATACAAAACGAATATAAAAGGATAGAAGCATTAACAGGCATACAATTTGGCGAAGATTTTTTATGGCATATCAATAATTCTGAAGAAAGTGACTGGCGGATGAATTCTGAAAAACCTGCCATTGCATTATGCATTTTCAAAGAATATTACCCCGATAAACAAATTGAATTTGCCTCCGACCTGCAATATGCATTGAATTATGAAGGCCGGGACCTGGATGATGATGAGGCCTACCGCCACTTACTTGAAAAATACAGCATCGTCCCCGAAGCATTTTATACAAAACTGAAAAGTGAAGAATATAAGGAACAGGCTTATTATGAATTTGCCTCTTGTAAACAATTGCAGGTTACTGGTTTTCCGCAGGTATTCGTGCAATTGAATGAATCTAAATTTTACCTGCTGGCAAAGGGCTATACGCCTTATGAAGAGTTAAAGGAAAGAATTGATACCCTTATGGCAGAAATCAAATAATAGCGCAAAAGGGGGCTGTAATGTTGCCCAAAGGTATGACGATGAAAGGATTGCGACCCCGCATAAGGCGGGGCAAGCTGCAACGATGTTGCCATGAAAAACAAATGTTGGTAACAAAGATTGTAATTCACACTTCGACTCCGCTCAGTGCAAACCATTTATCAATTTTTCTTGCATAAGTAAAACTCAATTTGTATTTTGTAAAAAAATTTTTTTATGAAAAAAACTGCTTATTTGATTTTTGCAGCATCCTTGCTGCTTTTCAGCTGTAGTAATAACGGCGATAATAAAACCGCTGGCAGCGACAGCACAAACAAAAAAGAAGTCGCAAAAGATGATGCAAAAGCCCCACCTATGGACTCTGCCACCATGATGAAAAACTGGCAAGCCTATATGACCCCGGGTGATGTGCATAAAATGATGGCTTCCTGGGACGGAACCTGGACATCTGATATTACGATGTGGGAAAAACCCGGAGCGCCTCCTACAAAAAGTACAGGAACCACTGTAAACAAAATGGTTTTAGGTGGCCGGTACCAGGAAAGTGTGAACACGGGTATGATGATGGGAATGCCCTTTGAAGGACATGGCACTTTGGGTTATGATAATCTCAGAAAGGTGTTTGAAAATACCTGGGAAGATAATATGGGAACGGGTATCATAAAAATGTCGGGGCCGTGGGACGCCGCCACAAAATCTGTTACACTTACTGGGAAAGAAATGAATCCTATGTCTGGTACAGAAACGGATATGAAGGAAACTTTTACCGTGGTGGATGATAATACACAGATGCTGGCTATGTTTGGCCCGGGGCCCGATGGCAAAGAATATAAAATGATGGAGATAAAATTCACGAGGAAAAAATAATCACTGCTTATTATTAATGAAAAACCCATCCCGCATGCGGGATGGGTTTTTCATTAAAAATTCAGTATCCTGAAAAATTCGGGCCATGGGCCCATCTCTTCTTTATATTGTTTTGCCATTACTCTTGTGATCTGTGCAATATGTGTTAAGTCGTGCACAACCCAGGTAGCTAAGAGATTCCTTAGTGTAACTTCACCTAATTTTGGATGCATCCCGGTTTTATCCAGGTCGGCTTCCGTAAGTTGCAATCCTTTAAACCAAACCATATTTTCATTTCTTATAGTCGCAAATTCGTCCAGCAATTGTTTCAGAGATTTCCCCTTGCTTTCTTCGTATTGTGCAAACCTGTCCCAGGGCACAAAGGTTTTTTTGTTACCGTATTGCAGTATCATTTTTGTCCTTTCCGTCCAGTCCGTTTTTTCTCCGTGTACCAGGTGACCCAGTACATCATAGGGAGAAAAAGTTTCTGCTCCTTCATTACCGAGTATCCATTCTTCGTTTAGCCCCTGCAGTAATTGTTTTAAAACAGCAGGTGTGTTTTCTAAAATTTCCAGGGATTTGTTCAATTCAAATTTCATACTATTACTATTTGTACAAAGAAAACTATTTATAAGGGCATTTTTGTTTCCTTCAGTCCTTTGCTTTGAAAATACTCCAGCAATTCTTTTGCATCATCGCCGCCACGCTGTGCATGATGTAAAAAAGTAAATCCATGCGGGCCCCTTGCATTCAGGTATTCCGGGAAAGCATCCAGGTAAGGTTTTACTATTTGTGTTTTTCCAAGCATCGTCAATACATACAAATTTGTCCTTGCGCCCAAACCGATCAGGTAATTGGCTATATCTTTGTTTCCTACGTGCCCGGCTCCTTCCAATGCTGTTTCAAAATCTCCGCCACCCCAATCCCAGGTAGCATATAATAATGTAGGGGATTCCTGCAACATGGCTTTTACTTTAACCAGGTCACTATGGCCGGCAGTTACAAAGTCTTTTACTTTATCGGGTGCCAGCGGATCAGGTTTTGGCGATTTTGCAACCGGAGTAGTTTGTCCTGATAATAAAAATGGTGCCGCGATCATGCTCCCCGTACCAATCGCTATTTGGTGTAAAAATTTTTTCCGGTTCATGTTTTTATTTACAAGTTCAGGAATATTCTTTTAAATGATCCGCCACTCATCATTAAATAGAAGATGACTTTTTATACCAATGGTTTCCTGATTGCCAAGGGGATGGAAAAATCCACTACAGTATAATACACTTTACACTGCCTGGAAAAGGCATTATAAATATTAGGCACCATCTCATTAACATTTCATTATAATTTATTTTATGCAAATGATTCCATGCCTGCATCTAAATAAAAAACCAGGTCTATGCCCTTCCAATTATTTAAAGACGCCCGCTATTTTCAGATCATATTTCAATCCATCTTTCTTGGCTACGGTATTTTATACCTGCACTGGAATGCAGAGTGGTGGCTCTACAGTACCTATTTTGGTGTCAGCATAGCCACACAGTTTTTATGCAGTATTATTTTCAATAAAAAAATAATAAAAATATTTTCGCTGGATTGGTGGAAGAAATTACAGATGAGTATTCCTTCAGCATTGATCAGTTCATTTGGCTTATCGCTTTTACTGAAAACCAATCACTGGTATATCGCCGCATTGGCTGCTGTGATATCCATTGCTTCAAAATATATTATCCGTATCAATGGTAAACACATTTTCAATCCTTCTGCCCTGGGTATTGTGGCGGTACTATATTTTACCGGTGATGCCTGGATAAGCCCCGGCCAGTGGGGAAGTAATATCGTCATCTTGTTTACAGTGCTGTGTTTAGGTTTTATAGTAACTACAAAAGTGCAAAAGTTAGATGTGAGCCTTGCTTTTTTAGGAACATTTGCCGCATTGCTTTTTGCCCGCCAGATCATTTACCTGGGTTGGCCAATGGATTTTTTTATTCAATCCCTCAGCACCGGAAGCCTTTTGCTTTTTGCTTTTTTTATGATCACTGATCCCAAAACAACACCCAATCATTCCATAGCAAGGATCATCTGGTCGATGGCTGTGGCCGCAGTAGCGTTTTATTTAACCGCGTTTAAATTTATGAATGGTGCGCCCATGTGGGTGCTGGTTTTAGCCCAGCCCCTGGTTCCTGTATTGGATAAATTATTTAAAGCCAAAACATTTCAATGGAAATCTTCCAGCGAACTTACTCCAAAAGAAAGTAATTTTTTGCGGTCCGTCTATACGCATGCAGTAATGTGATCATCCACTCAAAAAAATAAAATATGAAATCAAAATTATTAATTATCGGGGCGCTTATTGCCATATCCCCCATTTTGTTTTCCTTCTGCGGCTTTTATGTAAGCAAGGCAGATGGCACATTGAAAAATAAAACCTCCCAGGTGATACTTGTACGGGATGGCAACAGGACAGTGATCACCATGTACAATGATTACAAGGGAGATACAAAGGATTTTGCCATGGTAGTACCGGTACCGGTTGTACTAAGAAAAGATGACATTCATGTAGTGGACCAGTCCATCTTTCAGCGGTTGAATGATTATTCTGCGCCAAGGCTGGTGGAATATTGGGATCAGAATCCCTGCGAGGTGGTGATGTATGATGAGGAAAAGAGAAGTATGCCCATGTCAAAATCCACTATGGACCTGGCGACCAGTAATGCTAAACCAAAGGACCTTGGCGTAAAGATCGAAGCAAAATATCTTGTGGGTGAGTATGATATCCTGATATTGAGTGCCAAAGAAAGCGGCGGGCTTAAAGAATGGCTCACCACCAATGGGTACAAAATTCCAGAAGGAGCCGAAGAAGTACTGGATCCTTATATCAAAAGCAACCTTAAATTTTTTGTGGTAAAAGTGAATGAAGCAGAAAAGAAAAAAATGCCGGGAAATTTTTTACGCCCCCTGCAGATCAGTTTCAACTCCCCGAAATTTATGCTGCCCATTCGTTTGGGAATGGCCAATGCAGATGGTGACCAGGATCTTATCGTGTATGCGTTTACGCGTAAGGGTAGGATAGAGTGTACCAATTACCGCAATGTAAGTATTCCAACCGGTAAAAATGTGCCGCTTTTTGTGCAAAAGAATTTCAGCGCTTTTTACAGCAACCTGTTTGATAAACAATGGAACAATGAAGACAAAAGCGTGGGATTCCTGGAATATGCATGGGATGTAAGCCCGGCCAGTTATTATCATTGCGATCCCTGCATAGCCGTAGCTCCATCTGAACAGGACCTGGTGCAGAGTGGCGTTTGGTGGCTGAAGGGCAAGGACTGGACCGATTACAGTGATGTAGATAACAATGACCCGGATAATGGAAGTAAGAATGTACATTTTACCCGGCTGCATTTCCGTTATAACCGTAACAGTTTTGCACAGGACCTGATGTTCCAGGTAACCCCCAATACAGAAACTTTCCAGGCAAGGTATGTGATCACTCATCCAGCTACCGGCAATTTTACCTGTGACGCAGGGAAAAAATATTTACAGGACCTGAAAAAAAGAAGGAGGAATGAATTGGTAGAATTAACCGCACTCACCGGAAAAAATATTGATACCTGGCAGGATGATGCTTCTGCAAAAAATGATGAAGAAGATGTAGCAGATGCACAATACGCCACTTTATTGCCGCAGGTAAAACAGGAAATGGAAAAGGAAGATCATACCCCGGCCGGGATAATTTTGATGAGCGTGGTGTTATTGGGCAGCGCAGGATTTCTACGCTGGAAAGGATTTGTATAATGAATATTGTTGGCTATACAGGTTTTGGTGCATACATTCCCGGGGTTTTCCGGGGGTGCTTTTTTTTCATCCTGCCTTTTCTTATGATCAGTAATTCTAAGCATAGGCATGGTTAATGGTTGAATTGCTTAATTGTTGTAGACCTAAAATGTTGAACTGTCTTTGCATATAGAAGCTGCATAACAATTTAACCATTCAACAATTGAACAATTGAACAAATTCAACAATTATCCTAACACCAACACATAAAAAAAGCCCTGCTACAACCAAAGTAACAGGGCACTTAACTCAACCAAAAAACACCTTATTTATTAATTATTGCCTTGAGGCCTGTTGGCCCTTTGTGGTCTCATTGAAGGTTCAATTTCGTCCTTCCATTTTTTCATTTCAGCTTCAGTCAGTACATTTTTTAATTTATCATCCCTTTGGCCCATCAGTTCCTGGTTCTTTGCACGCATTGCATCCCTGTCGGGAGTCCCGGATGCCATCATTTCTTCCCTGGCTTTATCCTGTGCTGTGAAATAAGTTGTAAAGATGGCATCTATTGATGCAAGTTTGTCTGCTCCCGGCTTGAAAGCGCTATCGAGTTTTTCATGAACCGACTTAACTCTTTCTTCTACTGTGCGGCGCTGAAAACCGCCTTGTGCATTTACTGAGGTAATGCCGATCACTGCGGCAGCTACCATTAATACGAATTGTTTTTTCATTGTTGTTTTTAATTAAAGTTTATGATCTGTTTTTATTAGACGATTCTTCCTGGAAAAACCGGCGGTGTCTTTTATTTACTGTTTTTTTCTTTTATCCTCCTTTTTGTTCCATATTTTATAAAAAAGAGAATCGAATTTGGGTTGTTGCTCTGCTGTACACAATTTCCGGATATCCTTAAAGTGTAAAAGCATTTTTTCTACCATATCTTTTTGCGTTGCCGATGATTTAGTTGCCGCCAGCCATATAGCTGAGTCACTGAAAGCATTGCGTCCCAGATCCCTGAACTGCTGTTCCCTGTTATTTCTCATTTCATCGAACGACAGTTTAACATTTTCCTTGTGCTGGCTGTTCAACGTATCGTATTGCAGCATTTGTTGCGGTGTAAAGCCCACATCTTTTTGCAGGAATTCCTTCATTATTGCTTCTCTGCCTCCATGGGATTCTTTTTTTCCGAAACCCTTATTGCAAGAAAGAAAGAATATCAGCACAGCAATATTGGTGAGCAATAGAAAAATTATTGCTGCAACCAAAACTTTATTTTTTGATGCACTAGCCATTAGGGTTCAGTATTTTCAATGTCATATAAAGAAGCGATGCTGGTAGAAAATTCATCCGGCGTTACCTGTTGTTCTGCTACGGCAGTGTTCGAATTTGATGTGGTGGAATTATTAAATACAATTACCATGGCATTAACAGCAATAACCAGGCAAAGCCCGGCGATAAGAACTGCGGGTCGCGCAATAAATCTTCCGGCGCTTTCCCAAACGCTCTGGGCGGGCCTTTCCATTCTTGCGGTTAACCTTGTAAAAAGATAGGGCCGGGGTGTTGCCCGGTGTGCCCCCTCGACACTATTCAGTGCTTCGTTGGTCATTTTATCAATATGTTCCTGCTTATTCATAATCAATTTTTTTATTGATCAGTAAATTTTTCATTGTAATATTCATTCAATATTTTTTTCAAATTGCCCTTTGCCCTTCCCATTAATGATTCCACCGAGTACAATGTGGTATTCATTATTTCTGCGATCTCCTGGTAACTTTGCCCCTCTAACTTGTGCAGCGTAAAGGCAATGCGCTGTTTATCCGGGATCTGTTTCAAAGCCTTGAATAATTCATTTGCTCTTTCTTTTTTTTCCATCAGCACACCCGGGTGGTCAAACTCAACAGGATGCAATTGCTCCTCATCCCTGCTACCAAACAAACTTTGTACAAACCCAAATCTTTTTTTCCGCTTTTTTTTCTTTTCATGGTCCAGTGCCTTCGATAAAGTAATCTTGTACAGCCAGGTAGAAAATTTTGATTCTCCTTTAAAAGAACTGACTGATTGAAATACCTGCACAAACACTTCCTGTGTGATATCATCTGCATCATCCGGGTTCTGCACAATGCTTACCGCGGTATTATACACCATATCCTGCCATTCATCTACCAGCTTCCTGAAAGCTGATGCTTCTCCTTTCTGCAGTTGCTCTACTAATTCCGGTTGGTTCAAAATATTTACTTTATGGCCAACCTAAAATTACCTAAAAGTCGGGACGATTCCCATTTCCCATGCGGTTGCCCCCAAAATTCCTGTTCGTATTGGTGGAGGTTTTCGCAACACCAAAGTTTTTAAGCTTATACGTGAAGGTGAGCATAAAATACTGTTGCAACACCTGGTTATGCACGTCTTCAATATAACTTGGATCTACTGTACGGGTAATACTTTGATTTTGTTTTAAAAGGTCAAATACAGATAATTTCAATTCCCCGGCCTGGTTCTTCAAAAACTTTTTCCCAATTCCTGCATTCCACAATATATAGGTCTGGTTGTACCCTGCCCCTAAACCGGTATAGGATATTAGACTCACATCGTTTTGTACAAACCATCCTTTTTTATCCAGGAGATTTAAAGTAGCACTGGTTGTTTGGGTGGTATAATTAGTGTTATCTGTTGAATTCAATGTATTTTTTGTATTGGTAAAGCTTGCATTATAGGCCAGATTAAAATCAATATACTGGCTGATATTACTTGTAATTCCAATACCTGTATTATAGGTATAGTTATTAGATAGTCCGCTCAATGTATTATTTAAACCTGGCAGTCTTGAATAAGTAAATCCGCCGTTAAGGTTCAGGTTTGATTTTATGAACTTAATTGGGATGGCGTAGGTCAAAAAAGAACGCATGCTTATATATCCGTCTAAATTAACCGGTTTGATCAACTGAGACCCCTTGTGCAAAATAATACCATTATTTAATGAAGAATCGCCCAGCACCGGGGTATAAGTTGCATTGGCTACATAATTATTGGCCTGCTGTAAAAATAAATTGGCAAAAAAACTGGTGCTTTTTTGGGTGTTTGTAAATGTAAATCTTGTACTTACTGTATTAGTCACCTGTTGCTTCAGGTCGGGGTTGCCACTGGTTATCAATAAGGTGTTGGAATTATCGACTATATTTTGCAACTGGCTTATGGATGGCGTAGTGGTAGATGCCCTGTACATAATATTAATGGTACTTTTGGCAGAAAGCTTTTTACGCCACATTAAATTAGGCAATAAATTATTGAACGATTTATACACCGAAACGGTTTGTGGGAATATCTGGTCGCTGCTTAATTGCAGGTATTTATAATTTAAGCCCACAGCAAACATGTTATCCCTGTCGCCTAAACGATAACTGACACCGGCACTTTGGGATGATGTGGTGCTGTTGAATTTATTCGAGTAAGCCGTATCAAACAAAGAATATTTGGCGCTTGTATTATCATAATTAAAAGTTTCCTGGTCAGATTTGTTCTTTGTTACAGATGGGCTATAGTTTACCTGTAACTGACCTTTTTTACCAATGGGTTCTGTGTATGCCAAAGATGCCGTGTAGGTTGACCCATTCACCAGCTGGTCTTTAAATTGGTCGGTTGTGGTAGTGCTGGCGATAGTAGTACCGGTACTGTCATAATACTGGCTGAGTGAATTCAGGTATGTATCGCCGGTCTTATGGTTAAACCCTGCGCTCAGGTTAAGTGATATTGTTCTGCCTTTTTTGGCAAACGCGTGCCTGAACAATAAATTATTGTTTGAATTATACCCGTTGGTTGAAGCATTAGTAGTACTGTTTGTTTTACTTAATGAATCAGTTGCGCTAAGAAAACTAAATCCATTTACGCCTGAAAAGGAAGTATTTTTTTGATAGCTGAAAGTGGGAGTAAATATAATTGAGTTCTTATCATCTATTTTATATTCCATTCTTAAATTAAACCGATGGTTATAATTTTTTGAAGAAGACTGATCCGTTTCATCATAAAACTGGCTCTTGGTCAAATATTGTGTACTGGAACTCTGGTCGTTGCTGGTATTGCTGTTATTAAAGAAATAACTTCCGGACACGGTTAATTTTTTGCCCCACAGATCGGAGTAATTGACGCCAAATGAATTGGTAGCGCTTATCCCGTTTGTCTGGCCAACAAGGAAACTATTTCCGCCGCCGCCAAAGCTTCCGCCGCCGCGGTTACCGCCGCCGCCACGGTTGCCACCTCCTCCGTTTCTGCCGCCACCACTGCTGGTTACACCCAACAGATCTTCAGAAGAAAAATTTTGCTGGTTAATATTATTGAACAGGCCAACAAATGACAGCCGGCGGTCTTTCTTGAAAAAACTAATATTACCACCAGCGCTATACCGGTCATCCGTGCCATAACCGGCATACATCCTCCCAAACTGACCGTTACGCATACCTGTTTTGGTAACGATGTTAATTGCCTTGGTGCTATTGCCATCATCAAAACCCGTAAATGCCGCTTGGTCGCTCAGTTTATCAAATACCTGTATTTTATCGATTATATCTGCAGGCAGGTTCCTCAGCGCTGCGGTGGCATCATCGCCAAAAAAATCACGGCCGTCCACAGTTACTTTCTTTACCTGGTCGCCCATGGTGGTCACATTGCCGGCTTTATCAACAACAAGGCCGGGCAGTTTTTTTATCAGGTCTTCGGCAGTGGCATCGGGATTAACCTTAAACTGGCTGGCACTGAATTCTGTTGTATCAACTTTTTGCCTTACCGTGGGCGCTGTAGCTGTAACAGTCACTCCTATCAGGTCTGTAGCCACTTTTGCAACAACAAAAGCAATGGGTGTTAAATTGCTGGCTTGTAAATTGATCCGCTGTTGAATTTTTTCGTGCCCGCTGCTGCTGATGGTTACAACATACCCGCTTGCATTAAGCCCGCTAAACGAAAAATTTCCTGTTTTATCTGTAACCGTTTGTTTGATTTGTGTGGAATCTCTTTGGGAAACTAGTTTTACGGTTGCTCCTGCGATCGGCGACTTATCGTCCTTGTCTGTCAACTTGCCTTTTAGTATGATAGCCTGGCTGTGAGCAATTCCCGCCGAAAAGCTGAAAACTAAGAAGAATAGTACTGTTCTTAACATAAATTTTGGTTGTATGAATGATTAGACGACAGCATTTGAAAAAACAGGCGCTGTTTTGAGATTTGTACCCAAACAACTATTATGTTAAAATCATGCCAAAACCCATTCTTTCTCCTGGTGCCCTGTTTTTATGCATTTCAAAAGCGGAAAGGTTGGTATTGATTCAGTTTGAATTACTTCCACCGCAGAGAACATGAGAGACGAGAGCTTACGCAGCGTTTTCTCCGTGTAAACGCTGCTTCTCCTGTTCTCTGCGGTAAACTTTTTCAAACTGTACCACTACTGAAAGGTTAAACTGTTCCTGTTATTTGCTTTTTTAAAGTAACTTGCAGCCCTAAAAAAATACGTGATATGGATTATAATAAGCTTGTTTCCGTAACCGGCCTTAGTGGTTTATTCGAATTGCTATCCTCTAAAGCTGATGGCGGGGTGGTTCGTTCACTGGATGATAAAAGCACCAAATTTGTAAGCACCCGCATTCACAATTTTTCTCACCTGGAGAGTATTGAAGTTTTTACTACCCAAGATAATGTGAATCTGGCAGATGTTTTTCTTGCGATGAAAAACAGCACGGAGGTTTTGCCTTCTGATAAAGATGCCGATGCAATAAAAAAATATTTTGAAACAGTATACCCCGATATGGATTTTGCAAGAGTGTATGCCAGCGATATGAAAAAGATGATAAAATGGTTTGAGGTCTTAACGGCAAATAGTGTGGAAATAAAATTATCAGAAAATCCTGACCAGGATGGTGCGCCAAATGATGGAACAACGGTGAAGGCAAAACCATCTTCTGCCAAAACAACTGCGGTTAAAGATGCTCCCGCAAGAAAGGTAAATACACCCAGGAAGATGGTTTAATGCTCTCATCCCGGTTATCAATTTATAAATCAAGACAACCGTAGTTTTAAAAACTACGGTTGTCTTGCTAAAAGGCTAAAATGTTTTTCATGTATACTGCAGATATCAAAAAATTACCCCGCCATTTTATTCCAAAAGATTTTATTCTTACCGATTGGGAAACACTGGAACCTTATTTAAAAAATTTACTGGATAGGAATATTGATACGAAAGAACGCCTTGAACAATGGTTGAAAGACCAGAGTGAATTGGAAGCCATGGTAAATGAAGATGCCTGCTGGCGGCAGATAAAAATGACCTGCGATACGGAAAACAAAGTTTTGGAAGATGCATTTAATTTTTTCTGCATGGAGATCCAGCCAAAAATTCAGCCCTATTCCGATGCGTTGAATAAAAAATTAGTGAATCATCCTTTAGCCGCGCAACTGGACAAAGAAAAATATTTTACCTACCTGCGCAGCATACGGAAAAGTATAGAATTATTCCGGGAAGAAAACATTCCTTTGCAGGCCGAACTTTCCGTGATGCAGCAACAGTATGGCGTACTATCAGGGAAAATGACGGTAACAATTAACGGTGAGGAATACACGCTGCAACAGGCTGCTAAATTCCTGGAAAGCCACGACAGGAATGTAAGAGAAGAAGTGTACAGGAAGATCAATGAAAGAAGGTTACAGGATAAAGATGCAATGAATACGCTGTATGACCAATTGATCGAAAAACGTAACCAGGAAGCCCTTAATGCCGGCTTCACAGATTACAGGGATTACCGGTTTAAAGAGCTGGGACGTTTTGATTATACCAAAGAAGATTGTCTTGCTTTTCATGAAACAGTGAAACAACACGTGCTTCCCCTTGTGAATATCATCTATCAAAAGAAAAAAGAAAAATTAGGTCTGGACACATTGCGTCCCTGGGATATTGATGCAGAGCCCGAAGGTACTGCAGCTTTGCGCCCCTTCACCACCAGTGATGAATTAATCAATAAAACGATCAGGTGTTTTACAAAACTGCGCCCTTTTTTCGGCGACTGTCTAAAAAAGATGAATGAATTAAAACACCTTGACCTGGAAAGCAGGGTGGGAAAGGCGCCCGGTGGATATAACTGTCCGTTGGCTGAAAGCGGGGCCCCTTTCATTTTCATGAATGCGGCCGGGCAAATGCATGACCTGACCACCATGGTGCATGAAGGCGGCCACGCCGTGCATTCCTTCCTGGCACATCACCTGGAATTGAATGGCTTTAAGGAATACCCGATGGAAATTGCAGAAGTAGCCAGTATGGCAATGGAATTATTCAGCATGGATGAATGGGAGATATTTTTTGATGATGCAGATGAGCTGAAGAGAGCCAAAGCGCATCAGCTGGAAAGGGTGATCTCTATTTTTCCCTGGATAGCTGTGATCGATAAATTTCAGCACTGGATATACGAGCACCCCCAACATACACATGATGAGCGCACGGATGAATGGAATAAAATTATTAACGAGTTCAGGGATGATGTGATCGACTACAGCGGTTTGGATAACTACCGCACCAATGCGTGGCAGCGCCAGTTGCATTTATTTGAAGTGCCGTTTTATTATATAGAATATGGTATTGCGCAATTGGGCGCTATTGGTATGTGGATGCAATACAAAAACAATAAGCAATTGGCAATGGACAATTATTGCAATGCGCTCAGTCTTGGTGGAACCAAAACCTTACCACAATTATTTGAAACTGCAGGATTGAAATTTGATTTCAGCCCGGATAAAATAAAAGTGCTGATGGATTTTGTAGAAGGGGAGATGGCCAGGATAGGTGTCTGACAGCTACGGATACACTAAGAAAATAAACTCTTCTTTACAAAAGAACCCTGGCATTTGCAGGATCATCATAGCTGTCTGACACCCTGACCGCGATCACTTGCAATCATCACAGATCCCGCTCACTACCATCTCCGCGTGATTTGGCCTGAATCCCTTTGGCAGTTTAACTTCCGGAACCGTAACATCATCGAGGCAAATTGTTTTATTGCAATTATCACAGATAAAATGTACATGGTTGTCGTGATGGTGGCCCTCCTCGCAATTGTCTTTGCACAATGCATACAAAATGGAGTTGTCGCTGGTAGGTATGTTATGAATAATGCCTTTGTCAACAAAAGTTTGAAGGGTTCTGTACACGGTCACCCTGTCAAACGCAGCATCGGTGCTTTTTTCTATATCTGCGTGTGCCAATGCGCCGGGGCTGCTTAAAAAAAGTTCCAGTATTTTTTTCCTTCCCGCTGTTACACTCAGCTGGTTCTTTTTTAATATCTCTAAAAGCTGGTCCATGTGGAATATGTTTTAACCGGGATTATTGCTAAACCCATTCATAAATCTTTTATGATCTACTTTCTCTTTGAGCAGACCTTTTATATCTCCCAATAATTTTTCTATTTCATCTTCTTTCAGGCCATCATAAATTCCGCGTACCCTTCTTTGTTTGTCTACCAGTGCAAAGAACTGGGTATGGATAAACTGGTCGGAAATATTCTGTAAAGAATCAGGCTTATTATTATCGATCATATAACCCTGCCTTGCCATTTTATACAAGGATGTTTTATTCCCCGTTAAGAAATTCCAGTTGGGATTAGTAACCGGCGCCCCGGGATCACCAGGTTCAATTTTATAAGAACCGTCCTCATTTTTTACGAGTTTGCCATTGATCATCTTTTCTTCATAAGCCTTCAGTAATGGTACCGAATCCGTTTCGGGCATGCAGGTATGTGAAAGGATCATGAAATTTTCTTCTCCCCGGTAGGCATCAAAAACCCTGCGCATATTGGTATTCATTCTGGGACAAATCCCTTTGCAGGTAGTAAAAAAATATTCTGCCACATATACTTTTCCTTCCACGTCTTTTTCGGTTACCCGCTTCCCGTTCTGATTAACAAAAGAAAAAGAATCCACATTGGCATTGATCACAATCAATGGCGACCGCGACAAATCTTCATCTTTAAAAACAAAGAAGTAAAACCCGGCAAGCAATAGCACAAAAAAACCTCCATACCACAATAACTTTTTTCTCATGTCAGCTTGATTTAAGCAAATTTACAACCGTTTTAACTGGTAATAAACAATACATTAAAACCTGCAACATTAGTGCAAATATCGTATATTTGCAAACTATAAATGAAAATAAAGTTGAATTGGGACGCTATGGGTATTGCCACTTCGGTGGCCTGTGCCATTCATTGTGCCCTGCTGCCTATATTGATAAGTACATTGCCCGTTTTTGGTATCAATATCCTGCACAATTCTTTTTTTGAATGGGGAATGATCGCCCTGGCTTTTCTGGTTGGTTCCTATTCTTTATTTCATGGGTATATCAAACACCACCGGTCGTTCATGCCGATCCTTATTTTTTCCACAGGCTTTATTTTCCTGGTGCTCAAACAATTTTTTGTTGAACTGGAATATTCCTTTTTAGCAATTGCCGTTGCTTTAATCATCACTGCACATTTTTATAACTACCGGCTTTGCCAGCAAAGCAAATGTTCTTCACCGCATCATAAGCATTAACAACATTCAAGGTCATCGTCATTGGTCACCGTCATTGATTATCGCTGAAGGATTAATTATATTTATGTTTCAATAAATAAATATGAAAAGAATTATTAGCTTATTAATTATTGTGATAACCATTTCGTCAACCGCAACTGCACAGTCGAAGGATGAATTGGCCATTCGTAATGCAATGAAGGAACAGCTGGCTGCATGGAATTCGGGGAATATAGACCGGTTCATGGAAACTTACTGGCAAAATGATTCTTTAATGTTCATTGGAAAAAGCGGCGTTACGTATGGATGGAAAAAAACTTTGGAAAATTACAAGAAGGGATATCCCGATACTGCCGCAATGGGCAAATTGGATTTTACCCTCCTGCAGGTAAAAAGATTATCCGACAGTTATTTTTTTGTTGTGGGCAAATGGCATTTAACCAGAAGTATCGGTAATGTAGGCGGCATGTTTAACCTGCTCTTCCATAAAATAAAAAACAAGTGGGTCATTATAACAGACCATAGCAGTTAGAAGATCAAATGGTTTAATGGTTTAATGGTTTAATTGCTGAAAATTAAAAGCACCATAGCAATTAAACAATAAAACAATTAAGTCATTCTTTTATGCATCACGGTTCCTGAATAAATATTTAAACCGGTTAAAATAATCCGGGATCACAATTTCCATTTACGCCGGAGATGCCATATCAATAACAGCAGTGTGCCTAAAAAGAAAACATAAAAAAGGTAATTAGTCCAGTTGGGCCTTTGCTCAAAAAATGCGTAGTCTTTATAAATTCCGATGTATACGTTTATCAGCATCCAAAGTAATACAATAGAAATGGTCTGCATGATCCTTATCAGAAATGCCCTTGTTTCGTCTTCCATTCCCATAAAAACGATTTTGGAGTTGAAGGTCGTCCTTTGATTTTGAAACAGGAAGAATTTGAGGATCATTTTACCAGCAGTTGCTTAAAATCTGTACTGTCGCCGTTAAATACATTAAAGTCAACATTCGCCTCTATCCCGTTTACATGGCCTTTTTCATTGTGTTGCCAGAAGGTCCAGTTGCGTTGTATCCTGGGCTTATCCTGCACCAGGTAATGAGCCACCCACAAAGGATAATCATCAAATTTACCCGCCAGGAAATTTTCATAAAAATCTACATTGGTATAAATGATCGGTCTTACTTTATACTGTTGTTCTACCATGATGAGCCAGTCTTTTACCCTTTGCTGGAGATCTTCAACAGATGCCCCGTTAGTTTGTTCTATATCCAGCACCGGAGGCAGGTCACCTTTTTCCAGTTGAATGGTTTCAATAAAATTTTCGGCCTGGGCCTTGCCGCTTTTGCTGGAAATAAAAAAATGGTAAGCCCCCCTTGGAATACCCGCTTGTTTTACATTGAACCAGTTTTGCCGGAAAGTGTTATCAACTCTTCCCAGGCCTTCAGTGGCTTTAATAAAAGCAAAATCAATTTTAATGTGTTGAACCTGCATGGCTTTTACCGCGGCCCAGTCAATATTATCCTGGTGATGGCTTACGTCAATACCATGCATCATAAAATTTACGGGGATGTCGATCCCAAAAACGGGATAACGGATAAATTTCGGGCGGTTAAGATAAGCGGAAATATAATAGGTAGCCGTGGCGGCAACAGCCAGCAACAGGATGGGTAAAATAAATGTTCTGAAAATATTTTTTTTTCTTTTTGCCAAGTTAAAGCTGTCTGCAATTTTTAGGGTAGGGTGTCAGGTACAAATCTGCGCTAATTGCTATTACTATTTTGATAAAGTTTTGATAAAAGAGACTTACTTTATTTTTACCAGGTCTTTCTTCAAAATAAAACCTGTTGTGACCTGTTCTGTGCCGCCTTCAAAATTAACTTCCACAAAATTTTTTAATTCCCGGATACCAGACACTTCATTTCCTTTTACCAGATATCCCTTTCGTGGTTTATTTCTGATACCGGGGTTATCATAAAAAAATGTTTTAGCAGCAGTTACCTTCCATTTGATGTCTTCGTTGACAGGGTTAACATTGAAGTTGTCGAAATTTATTCCTGCAAATTCAACAGCCCCGATAATATTTTTTTTCATGGTCGCTTCGGGGTCGCCATCATGGTAACTCTCATCACTTTCTCTGGTAAGCAGCCAGTTTTTTGCAGCGGCATTATAACTGAACGTATATTCATATCCCCAGCGCCAACTGCTACCGCCATAAAAATTTATAATAAAAGTTGTTTTTTTAATGCTTGTTCCCGCATAAGGGTCTCCAAATACGCCACCACAACTGCGACATAAAACCATATCATCATTCCTTTTGGCAAGTTTCAGCCTTCCATTAGGTTGCCTCAATAATAAAAGTAAGGGCCTTTTTATTTCATCGAATAAAACAGTATCTTCTCCGGCTACTTTTAAAATTAAAATGGCATCGCTCCTTTTATCTGCATTTAAGTCGCCGGTGATATAATCCAGCATTTCATATCCTTTTAGTACAAAGGGTTTCGCTTCTGCCGGCAATGGTTTATCCTGGGCATTCACGTAGAATGCCGTAACCAAAGAAGCAATCAGGAGCACTTTTTTCATGAGCATATGATCGGCTAATTTAATCTAAAAAATTAATATCATTTGAAGTATGTCAAATGGCTGATCCGCGACTCCTGGCTTAGATCTTAACCTGGTAAAATTGTAAGCCATACCTTTGCACCATGCCTCAATTCAATTTTAACGATACTAAAAATCTATTCGGCAAGCTCACCCCCAGGAGGGCCTGGAATGGTATTAAAGTACTCAGTAGTTTTTATATCAGCCGGTTGCTGAATAAGGCGGTGCAATGGGGCTACCCGGTTTCTGTTTCATTTGAGCCAACAACAAGCTGTAATCTCCGCTGTCCTGAATGCCCCAGCGGATTAAGGGCATTTACAAGACCCACGGGCATGTTGGAAAATAATTTTTTCAGGACGACCATTGATGAAATTCATAAAGAATTACTCTACCTCATTTTTTATTTCCAGGGAGAACCATACCTGAACCCTGATTTCCTGGCGATGGTAAAATATGCATCAGCAAAAAAAATATATACCGCCACTTCCACCAATGCGCATTACCTCACGGATGAAATGGCAAAAAGAACTGTGGAAAGCGGCCTGGACCGGCTGATCATTTCCATTGACGGAACAACCCAGGATGTATACCAACAGTACCGCGTAGGGGGTAAGCTGGAAAAAGTACTGGAAGGCACTCGGAATATTGTAAAGTGGAAGAAGCAACTGAAAAGTAAAACACCTTTTATTTTCTTCCAGTTCCTGGTGGTAAAGCCAAACGAACACCAGGTAGACGATATAAAGCGTTTAGCCAAAGCCGTTGGTGTGGATGAAGTGCGGTTTAAAACGGCGCAGGTGTACCAATACGAAACCGACCCCAATCACCTTATCCCCACAATTGATAAATACAGCCGCTACAAAAAAAATGCAAATGGCACCTACACTGCAAAAAATAAATTAGCCAACCGCTGCTGGAAAATGCAGCACGCCAATGTAATCACCTGGGATGGCCTGGTGGTACCCTGCTGTTTTGATAAAGATGCCACCCACCAGCTTGGTAATTTAAAGAACCAGTCCTTTAAAGAAATATGGCATAATGATAATTACAAACAGTTCCGGAGCGAACTGAAGAAAAGCCGGAAAAATATTGATATTTGCTCCAATTGCAGCGAAGGGGTATCAGTTTGGAAAGAGTAAACAGCTTTTTGCCTATTGCTTATTGCTAATTGGTTAATTTTAATACATGCCCACAACATTTAACAACCGCCTCAGACAAATTGTATTGCTGTTAATAATAAGTGTGCTGGCATTCCTGTTGCTGAAAGAATTTGCTGTTTTTCTTCCTGGTTTTTTAGGAGCGATCACTTTTTATATTCTTTTAAGGGAAAGTTTTTTTAATCTTACCATTAAAAAGCACTGGAATAAAACCCTTACCGCATTATTCTTTATCACTGCCAGTATTGTGATCATTGCAATACCTGCCTATTTTGCCATTGAGCTGATCACCTCCAAGGTCTCTGCTATTTTAAGCAACCCTTTAGACATGATGATGAATGCAAAGATTGTTGGCCAGAAGATCTATGACCTTACCGGGGTGCAATTACTGACGGATGAAAATATAATTGCTTTTCAGAAAAAAGCTGCAATGATCGTCCCCACCTTACTAAACAGTTCTGCGGTGATCTTAAGCAATTTCGCCATCCTGTTTTTTTTGCTCTATTTTTTACTGAAGGGTGGTATAGAAATTGAAAAATTCCTGTTCCGGTTCATTCCCTTAAAAGAAGAAAATGTTAACCTGTTAAGCAAGGAAACAAAGGCAATGATAACGGCCAATGCCATCGGGATACCGGTGCTTGCGGTCATACAGGGTTTGATTGCAACGCTCGGTTATTGGATCTTTGGAGTAAAGGATTTTGGGTTATGGGGTTTTCTTACCGGTGTATTTTCTTTACTCCCGATCGTTGGTACCGCGGTGATCTGGGTGCCTTTAACCACGTACCTGTTTGCGATCAATCAATCAGGCAACGCACTGGGTTTACTCATTTATGCAGTGGTATTGATCACACATATAGATTATGTAGCCAGGCTTACCCTGCTTAAAAAATTCATGGACGTGCACCCGCTTGTTACAGCGCTGGGAATCATCGCCGGGCTTGGCTTGTTTGGTTTTTGGGGTGTTATTTTCGGGCCCCTGCTGGTGAGTTATTTTATTATACTGGTTAAAATTTATATGAATGAATTTGGTGTTACAAATGAAGACAGCAGCGATTGATTCACTTCCTAAACCACCATGGTTTTAAAAACCACGGTGGTTTTAAATAATAATTTTTATGAGCCTCGAAAAAGATATTAGCCAGGCAAAATTCCGCAACGAACATCAAAAGGCGATCATTAATCTTATTTATACCTGCAACTGGGCAAATGAGCGGATGAAATTTTTTTTTGACAGGGAGGATATTACCAGCCAGCAATTTAATATTCTCCGCATCCTCAGGGGAGCCGGGAAACCGCTTTCCACCCTGCAAATACGGCAACGCATGCTCGATAAAATGAGTGATACCAGCCGTATTGTTGACAGGCTTATTGCAAAGGGTCTTGTAAAAAAACTAATTTGCAAAAGTGATAAACGGCTCGTAGATGTTTCCATTACAGATAAAGGAAAAAAAATGTTGGAAAAAACAGACAAATATGAAAATGAGATGGATGCCATTTTTAGTTCCCTTTCAGAAACAGAAGCCAGAACACTGAATAAATTATTGGATAAGATCCGTCACCCAGAATGATGCCTGAATAATGCAAAAACAATTTTTATTTTTTATAGCACGCAGAATTTCCTGGATAGTTTATTTTTTTCTTTGCCCTTCAATTACGAATGCACAGGTAAGGCCGGAATTTCGTGGCGTATGGATCGCTACGGTAAGTAATATTGACTGGCCTTCAAAAGGAAATTCTAATTCCGATTCACAAAAGGCAGAGTTTATCCGCATACTGGATATGCATCGTCGCAATGGCATGAATGCGGTGGTGGTTCAGGTACGCCCGTCTGCAGACGCCTTCTATCCTTCACCTTATGAACCCTGGAGCGAATGGCTTACGGGCAAACAGGGATCGCCTCCAACGCCGTATTATGACCCACTTGAATTTATGGTCACGGAAACGCATAAACGCGGAATGGAGTTTCATGCCTGGATGAACCCCTATCGTGCGGTATTCAATATCAACAACCTTTCCATTTCCCCCACACATATCACCAGGATCCATCCTGACTGGTTTTTAACCTATGGTGACAAAAAATATTTTGACCCTGGTAATAAAGAAGTGCAGCAATATGTAACCGCCGTGGTAAAAGACGTAGTAAGCCGGTATGCGGTGGATGCCATACATTTTGATGATTATTTTTACCCCTATCGCATTGCAGGAAAAGAATTTCCCGACAACGCAAAATATCTTCAATATGGAAATGGCATGAGTAAGGATGACTGGAGAAGAAGCAATACTGATTCAATTATTGCAATGCTCAGTAAGGCAATAAAAGAAGAAAACAAAAAATGCCAGTTTGGTATCAGTCCGTTTGGAGTATGGCGCAATGCAGATAAGGATACTGTTAACGGAAGCAATACCAGGGCCGGGCAAACCAATTATGATGATCTTTATGCCGACATTTTACTTTGGCTGAAAAATGGCTGGATAGATTATGTGGCACCCCAGTTGTATTGGGAATTTGGACATAAAGCAGCGCCCTATGAGGTGTTACTGGATTGGTGGAGCAAGCACAGTTATGGAAAAAACTGTTACATCGGGCTGGGGATCTATAAAGCCAACAGTAATGCAGCATGGAAAGATAAAACTCAATTACCAAGGCAAATTGAAGCATTAAGGAATACGCCAAATGTTCAGGGTATGATCTTCTTCAGCAGCAAATCTTTTGATAAAAATCCCAATGGCTGGAGCGATAGTTTAAGGTTGAATTATTTTGCTGTGCCCGCGGTTCCAGGTATCCGATGAATCTGCCTCCGGCAGAGCAGGTTAGCCACAGATTGCACAGATTTTCACAAATTATTTTCCCGCAGACCTCGCAGAGAACACAGATTTGAATATCCGCGAATTTTGTGCTATCTGCGGGCAAACACATTTTACCGAATGCAAATTTTTTCTGTGGGAATCTGTGTAGTCTGTGGCAAAAATTTCTATCCTTATCTTTGCAGATATTACATCTTAAATATTATATACTATGCCTGGCTTTGAATTTTGGGGCGCTGAAGAGCGCAAGCAAATAAATGATGTGCTGGAAACCGGAATATTAATGCGTTATGCTTTTGATGGCCCGCGCAAAGGAATATGGAAAGCAAAGGAATTAGAGAAAGCTATCGGTAACACTTTTGGTTGCAAGCATGCGCAACTGGTGAGCAGTGGCACTGCAGCCTTAACGACAGCCATGAGTGCTCTCGGAATTGGTTATGGTGACGAAGTGATCCTGCCGGCATTTACTTTTGTTGCAAGTTTTGAAGCAATCCTTAGTGTGGGCGCCGTCCCGGTTTTTGTTGATATAGATGATACATTAACGGTAAGCCCGGATGCTGTTCGTAAAGCGATCACACCTAAAACAAAATGTGTGATGCCCGTACACATGTGCGGCAGCATGGCCGATATGGATGCACTGCAGGCCATTTGCAAAGAGCACCGTTTACTATTACTGGAAGACGCCTGCCAGAGTATTGGTGCAAGTTATAAGGGAAAAATGTTAGGTACGATCGGCGATGCCGGAACCTTTAGTTTTGATTTTGTAAAAACAATTACCTGCGCCGAAGGCGGAGCCGTAATGACCAGCCGCGATGATATTTTTACAGCAAGTGATGGCTTCAGTGATCATGGACACGACCATAAAGGCTCAGACCGTGGTGCCGATCTTCACCCCTTTATCGGGTACAATTACCGCATCAGCGAATTGCACGCCGCCGTGGGACTGGCACAAATAAATAAATTAGATGCCTTTTTGATGATCCAGAGAAAAAATCATGCTGCATTAAAAAATATATTATCGGCTGTGCCCGGGATCAGCTTCCGGCGCATACCCGATCCCGTTGGAGACAGTTGCACTTTCCTGAGCTGGATGTTACCAACAGAAGAAATGACCAGGGCTGTTGTGGGGGAAATGAAGGCCCAGGGAATTTTACCCGGCAATTTTTACTGGTATGATAATAACTGGCATTATATCCGCAAATGGGATCATTTAAAAAATGCAACTACGTTAAATGCACTCAGTCCCGAATTGAATGCCGCGGTAATACACCATGCCAATAAAAATTTTAGTGTAAGCGATGCCGTGATGAGCCGTTGCGTTTCTACAGCAATAAGTTTATTGTGGAGCAGTCAACAGGTAAATGAAAAGGGAGAAAAGATGGTGAATATTATTAAGAAAGTGATGAGTGCTCAACAGGTTGGAGCATAAAAGTATATAAAGTAAATAAAGTACAAGGTATGTGGTACAAAGAAAAAAGCACCGGTTGAACACGGTGCTTTACTGTTTATTAAAAGTTGTATTGGGCTTGGCTTCCATCCAGTCGCATTGCTGCACAGTCCCCAAACGAAATTTAAAAGGAACCTTTGTGGTTTTTTCAAATTTTATTTCCTGTTTGCAGAAGAACCCAAGGTTGGCAGAATAATAATTGGCAGGTAACAGAGAAATCGCGGGCGTTGCTTTATTATCACAAGCAGAATCTTTTATGTTTTTCCTGTAATATTTTTGAAATTTTGTACCCCAGCAGGAAAGCCTGTTCTCCGGATCAACGGGCTTGATGGTGATAATATATGGGGGCGTTGAATGAAGCGGAATTGTATTGGCAAATTGGCTTATTTGCTGGCAAAAAGCCGCCCTTACCACAAAAATCATGCAGAAAATTAAAAAATTAGCTTTTTGCTTCACTTTACAATGGAGTTTGTCTGTAAATTTACGCAAATAACCGATACGAAGAGGCCCCCTCTATCTCTCCCGAAGGGGGAAGAAATAGAGAGGATTAAAGCGAAGATTGTGTTTTGCAAAGGATATATACTGATGGCATTATTGATGAAAAAAGAATTAATGAAGATGTGGAAGAAAAAATGTTTGGGTATGTTTAATGTACCGCTCCCTCTCTTTTGGAGAGGGAGAAGGTGGGTGAGGCCGGTAACAAAAAAATAATTAATACTAGCAACGAAATATGGCTTTAAGTCAGGGATTATATCAAAAACAATTACAGAAATTGTCACCACAGCAGATCCAGTTGATGAAGCTGCTGCAGGTGCCTACTGCTAACCTGGAAGAACGGATCAAGGAAGAAATTGAGGAAAACCCGGCACTGGAACAGGATGAAGAAGGACATGACGATGAATATGATGAGGCCAATGACGAATTCAAGGATAAAGAAACCGAGGAATTTGAAACGGAGGGAACTACAGATGAGTATGAGAATATTGACATCAGCGAATATGTATCGGATGGAGATGATGAAGTGGGTGATTATAAATTAAGGGATGAGAACTATCCCGAATTGGACGATAGCAGGGTGATCCCCCATAAAGTGGAAACCGGGTTCAATGAGTTAATGCTGGAGCAACTGGGACAGCTCAATTTAAATGACCACCAGCAAAAAGTGGCCGAGCAGATCATTGGCAACCTGGATGATGATGGTTACCTGCGCAGGGAAATTTCTTCGATCGTGGATGACCTTGCTTTCCGTCAGAATATTGAAACTACAGAAGCCGAAATCGGATTACTGGTCTTGCAGATCCAGCAATTTGACCCGCCCGGAATATGCGCACGCAACCTGCAGGAATGTTTATTGCTGCAGCTGGAAAGAAAATCAGATGAAGGCATACATGTTGAAATGGCCATAAAAGTATTGGAGAAATATTTTGAAGAATTTACGAAAAAGCATTATGAAAAAATTCAAAGGGGATTGAATTTAAGTGATGAGCAACTGCGGGAGATCATCAACCAGATCATAAAATTAAATCCAAAACCCGGTGGCATTATCGGCGATACGGGTAAGGTGGAGAATTATGTGGTACCCGATTTTTTCATTTATAATAACAACGGCAAATTAGAATTGACCCTGAACAGTAAAAACGCCCCTGACCTCCGTATCAGTGAGGGTTACCGCGATATGCTGAAAGAGTACGACCGTGGCACCAAAAAAGATAAACGCCAGAAAGAAGCCGTGCTCTTTATCAAACAAAAGATCGATGCCGCCAAATGGTTCATTGATGCCATTAAACAAAGACAGAATACTTTGTTGAACACGATGGAAGCCATCATGAATTATCAATATGAATTTTTTATCTCCGGCGATGAGACCACTTTACGGCCCATGATATTAAAGTATATAGCCGAAGCCACCAATCTCGATATTTCCACCATCAGCCGTGTGGCCAACAGTAAATTTGTACAAACGGAATTCGGCACCTACCGGTTGAAATTTTTCTTCAGTGAAAGTTTACAAACAGACAGTGGTGAAGAAGTGAGCACCCGTGAAGTGAAAAAGATTTTGAGTGACCTGATCGAAGGAGAAAATAAAAAACATCCGTTGAGTGATGAGCGATTAACAGAATTACTGCAGGAAAAAGGATATAATATTGCAAGGCGAACCGTAGCCAAATACCGGGAACAATTGAATATTTCGGTGGCCCGGCTAAGAAAAGTATTATGACAGGAGAGAACACACAACAGGCAACAGGCAATAGGCAACAGGCAATAGGCAATAGCCCTGCTGCAGGCAATAGCCATCCCTTAGTGGTCAGAATTTTTGCACATTTTTTTTCTTACTTGTTTCATCCTTTATTTGTTCCGTTGTATGTTACTCTTTTTTTGATGTATGTGCATCCTTCTTATTTCAGCGGCATTGATGACCAGACCAAAAAATGGCTGACATTAAGCATTTCTTTAACCACTATTTTCTTTCCGGCTTTCACCATATTGTTAAGCAAGGGCCTTGGTTTTATTGACTCTGTTTTTTTAAAAACACAAAAGGACCGCATTATTCCTTATATAGCCGGTGGCATCTTTTATTTCTGGATGTTCCAGGTTTTCAGGCATCACCCTGCTGCTCTTAACCCGATCGTTCCTTCATTTATGTTAGGTGTTTTCCTTGCTGCTTCGGTTGCCCTGATCGCCAATATTTATTTCAAGATAAGTATGCATGCGATCGGTATGGGTGGCTGGCTGGGCATTTTTTTTATCATCATGCAAAGCAATACCATGTTGATGACCTGGCCCCTGTGCAGCGTTTTACTGATAACCGGTATTGTTTGCACTTCCCGCTTATTGATCAGCGATCACTCCACCAAAGAAATTTATTCGGGGTTATTGGTGGGCCTGCTCTGCCAGTTTGTAGCCGCCGCAGTAATATTATAAAAGGTTTTGCCACAGATTACACAGATTTTCACAGATTATTTTGTATTTCTTTCTGTGTTAATCTGTGTAATCTGTGGCAACCAATAAAAAATCCCGCCTCGCGGCGGGACCCTTCGTCTCCTGTCGTGCCTAACAATAAAAAGTTTGAACTGTAGAGGTAAACAAATCTTTAACTGTCAAGTATTTTTGATCTGGTACTGTAGTTTTTTGTTGGATGAAACAAAAATATACAGGTCCCGTTTTTAATTTTATCGATCAGTTTTTGGTGTACCTCAAGCGGTACTGCGGGGCAACCAAAACTTCTGCCCAGGTAACCCGTATTGCGGATAAAGCTTTCACTCACATAGGCTGCACCATGAATTACTATGGCGCGGTTAGCCGCATTATCATTGATCCCTTTTTCGCAACCTTTTAATTTTAAGGAATAGCCATTCGCTCCGGTATATGTATTTTGGGTTATATAAAACCCCAGGCTGCTTTTGTGTGATTCTTCCTCATTTGAAAAATCTGTTGCATAATTATATCCGGAATTATGGCCATGGGCCACCAATGTGTTAAATAAAATTTTCCCATTATTCATATCCAGCACATATAATCTTTTTTGCGTGGATGGTTTACTGAAGTCAATGATTGTTAGCAAGCCGGGCTTAGTGATGAGATCTTTATGTAACAGGTAAGTATATCCTTTTACTGCTTCATCAAATGCTTCTTTTGACAAACCCGAAGCGGATAAATTCCAGGTAGTATAGTTGTTTAGATCTCCGTCTATAAACATATTGCCTTTGAGGGAAATAATGGAAAAGGGATGTTCCTTAATTTTTTTTTCAATAAGAGGAGGGGAAACTGCTGCCAACAATGGCAATACGGGACATAACGCCAATGCGTATCGGATTAGTTTCATTCTTGAGGGTTTTTCAGTTCGGATTAAGCGAGTGCCTAAGCACTTCTATAAATCGTTTAACATGAGCATTTTATTGTACAAATGCCGAAAGTGGAATAGATTTAATTTATTTGAATATATAGAAAAGCGAACTTAATCCCGGCGAATTAAAGCATCACGCGAAAAGAAGCAAAACTTTAACGTTCCCCCATTTTCATATCCTTCTCATTTGAAATCAATATGGAGGCATTTTGTTAATCGCAAAAGAAACTCCGAAATAAACTATCAATAATATCATTATGGCACGGTTTTGGAATTTAGGCAGTGGAACCTAAAAAAATAACTTTCAATCCAATTTTGCTCAACATTTTTTAACTCTCTAAAATTTAATATTATGGATACTACAAATTTCCCATCGGCTACGCAACTGAGTCAGCCGAAACAAAAAAGCAAAAAAAGTTATAAGAATGCGTTCATCGCAGTTTTACTCGCTGGCGTGATCGCATTAGGCGTGTTATTAGCTTATGATAAGAGCAGTTCAACAAAGACAATTCAAAAAGATGAAACACAGATCGCTACGGTGAGTGCAGAAAAAAGCGATGTGCAGAAAAGCTTTGATGCTTCATTGGCACGTTTGGATAGTATGACCGGCATCAACGGAAAAATGCAAATTAAATTAGCCGAGCAGAACACAGAAATCGGTAAAGAAAAAGCGCAGATCAGGAGCATTTTGAATAAAAGCAATGCTACGGCTGCTGAATTAAAAACAGCAAAAGATCTGGTCGCTCAACTGAACGGCAAGATCACGAACATGGAAGCAGATGTGGCCAGATTAACAGACGAGAACAAATCATTGAACCAGGATAAGGTAATGTTAACCGCCGATAAAGTAAAATTATCACAGGATCTTGAAGCAACTACTCTTGTTAAACAGGAACTGGAAAAGAAAGTTGACGTTGCTTCTACCCTTAATGCATCTAATATTGTGATCACACCGTTCAAGATTAAAAGCAATGGAAAAGAAAAAGTTTCTTCTGTTGCAAAACGTGTAGACAAACTTGTGGTAAGCTTTGATGTGGACAATCGTATTGCGCAATCGGGTACCACAGATGTGTATGTATTGATTATAGGCCCGGATGGCATACCCATTACAACAGAAACAGCCGGTGGCACTTTCACCACACGTAATGCAGGTGAAATGGCATTTACCGCAAAAGTTCCTGTTGAAGTGGAAACAGCTAAAAAGAAGAATGTAGAATTTGCTTTTGCGCCAGGCAGCAATTTTCAGAAAGGAAGTTATACCATCCAGATTTATCAAAACGGATTCCTGATCGGTGAAGGAACACGTGAATTGAAAAAAGGTGGTTTATTCAGTTGATCTTTTACAGGTTTCTGAAGTCTTAATGACTTCTGAAATCTTTTTAATATAGCAGTTCAAAATAAGATACCGTAGTTATTAAAAACTACGGTATTCTTTTACCTAATACTCTTTTACTATTTTCCCTTTTTTGTATACCACCGTTTTGGTAAGTTTCCCCGTTTGATCAAAGTTTTTCCACTCCCCATCATGCACACTGCACAAGCTCCTGCTTTGTAGCTTGGCCCAGTTATCGGTAGTGTTTTTTAGGTATTGTCCGGTTGTTTTTATTTTCCCATTTTCCCAATAATCAACGAAGGCGCCGATATAACAGGAATTGTATTTCAGCGCTTCAAATAAAAGCAGGTTGTCTTTATTGTAATTTTTTTCCCAATACACTTTGTTTGAAAAATATACCGGTGGCATTTTGCCATAATCAAAGGTTTGGACCGTATCTATTGATGTAATCTGGCCAAATCCATTTTTTGAATAACTACACAGTATCAATAAAAAGAAGAACCCTGTTTTCATTATTATACTTTTTTAGATAACCGTAGTTTTAGAAACTACGGTTATCTTACTGCAAGCTACTAATAATTTTTATTCATATCCGCGGGATATCAGTAGTGAAAGGTTCTCAGGCTTTTGAGATTTTCGTCAAGCACTTCGAACTCCATAGGAAATTCGCCAAACATGTCTGCTTTTAATTGCTTTGCAAAGGCATCTATTCTTTGCATGCCTTCTTCATTGGCAAAAGCGGTTTTAACGGGGAACTTAAAATGCGCCCCGTTATTAGGCGTTTTGGAAAGCATCATATCATTATGCCCGGTGGACGTAAAAAAATCGCTTTTAACAAGGTAATTAACAATGGTATCCGCTTCTGCATCAGTTATATTGGAGGTATAATAAAGCGTATTATGTGCAAAGCTCTTTTTATTCATGTCTTTAACTTCCGATTCCATTTTGGCCGATTGAAGAAAAGACGGATTGAATGCAATTGTCTTTTTATCTTTAAAAAAATCGTCGGTATAGATCACATCCACGGGAGTATTGTTAAACACACTCCTGCTCATCATGGCACCCAGCAAAGCAAATTTATCGTCGGCATTTTCTATATTGGCAAATCCTTTTTCATCAATTACCATCCGGAACCTGATACGGTTGCTGTCTTTTGTAATCTGTACAGATCTTTTTT
>OLKZ01000049.1_pt1 | contig 81643 bp, 59 predicted proteins | sample 1604431 | NCBI WGS metagenome assembly OLKZ01 (sample SAMEA104055714, study PRJEB20765) | soil metagenome | isolation source: soil
CCTGCATGAACCAAAAAAGCCGGCGGGCTGTTTTTTGTTACCTGCAATTCATTGGAAAATTGTCTTGTTAATTCGGGTGATGGATCTTTTCCAACCAGGTTATTTTTTGAACCTTTATGGGCAATGCTGTCATCAAGGCTTATTACAGGATAAATGAGAATTACAAAATCCGGGCGAACCGAAGTGGTATCTTTTAAAGATGGATCTGCCTTAAAATTAAAATGTGTTGCAGCAGTGGATGCCAGGTGCCCGCCTGCAGAAAAACCAATGATGCCAATTTTAGTTGTACTCAATCCCCAGTCTGCAGCCTGTTTCCTTACCATTCGTATGGCTTGTTGCGCATCCTGTAAAGGCGCGGTTGTTTTATCCTCCATGATTGAATCATTGGGCAGGCGATATTTTAAAACAAAGGCTGTAATACCAAATTCATTGAATGCTTTGGCAACATCTGTGCCCTCATGGTCTATTGACAATCTTACATAACTGCCACCGGGACAAATAATGACTGATGTACCATTGGGTTTTGCAGGTTCATATTTTGTAAGCGTGGGGGCAATTACAGAAAAAATGCGCACACCTCCGTCAGGAAGTATCACTGTTTTCTCTTTAATAGTTGATTGTTTGGCACCAGGAACTGTGCCGGGATAAAGTGGTATTTCTATTACAGATTGGGCCAAGGCTGAATTGGAAACCACACCGAGCAATAATGTAAATGTTATGATATACTTATTCATTTTTAAAAAAGTAATTGCATAAAACAAGGCGGCCACTGAATTCTTATGGATATCATTTTAAAAAATCATTTCTTCAATTTATACACTTCGCTTCCTGCCAGTAAAAAACATCCTAGGCTGAAATCTTCAAAGTCGGGTATATTGGTATAGCTTACCGGCTGACTGTCTTTTGGTTCTTTGCCCGTGCCCTGCACATAGCCTAAGAATCCGTTGGGATGCACACAATCTGTTACCAATGCGTGCCAAGCTTTTGCAATGGCAGGTTTAAAAAGTTTTTTATCGAGCAACCCGTTATTAATACCATAGGCAAAACCATACGTGAATAACGATGTACCCGTCAATTCTTTCCCACCGAAATGTGTTGAATCCTTAAGGCTTACATTCCAGAAACCATCACTGCGCTGTAGTGACAACAGGGCTTTGCATATATTCCTGTAATCATTTAAATACTCATCATAATGCTGATCTGTTTTAGGAAGTTTTTGCAGCACCCTTACCAATGCTGCAACCACCCAGCCATTGCCACGGCTCCAGTAACAGTTTTGGCCGTTGGGTTCTTTGTAGGGGGGCACAAAATCCTTATCCCGCCACCATAAACCATCTGCGACATTGTACAAGCCATTGCCACCGTGTTTGTATTTTGTGAATGCGTACATTTCATACATGCGATGAAAATAATTTGTATCATTATACATTGAGCCCAATCTTACAAACACGGGCATGGCCATTTGCAATGCATCAATCCAGTTCCAGTCATCAATTTTACTGGTAGCCATCATCGAATCAATGCAGGCCTTGATATTTTTTATCCGCTCTTCTTTTTTATCAATAAAATAAAGATCAAAATAAGTTTGGCCGCAGGCCTGATTATCGCCATTCCTTGTTTTAACGCCATCCCTTACACTCCAGTTATGCTTTGTGGCCCAGTCTACTGCATAATCATAATATGCTTTGCTTTTATCAATACTGTATAATGCCATCAATCCTTCATAATACACTGACCTTGTCCAGATATGGCTGGGCCAGGTTTTATTTTTTGAAGCCACATAAATTTCTTTGCCTGGATCGGGCCATTTGTTCATGAAATACCGGTTGGTAAGAGTAAGCGCTTTCAGAATATTTTTTTTAGTAGGTAATTTTTGGGCTTGCGGGCAGGTGAAAAAGGCACAGAAAAAAGCCACTAAAACAGCGAAGCCGGCAGGCTTTATTTTTTTCATAATTGCAAGCTTTGAAATCTAATGCATGTTAATATTAAAATGAGGAATAATTATCCTGTAGCATCCTGTACTTTAAGGCATCTTTTTGAGCCCTTCCCATTTCACTTTCCATTTCCCGTTCGTAGGAATGCCGGGGTTTGTAGTATTGCATCCGTCGTAACCCGCACACATCAATGCCACAGCCGAAAGCAGGCCGCCGTTACCGGGAAGGTAAATCGTCAGGCGTTCATCCTGGTAATTGTGCCCGTTATTCAGGTATGTATTGGTTTGAACAGGCATCAATAAGGCATCAATGGCTTTATCGGGTAAGCCTAAACGTGTTGCTGTCATCGACAGCATAGGAAAATCCCAGCCCCAGGTATTCTTCCACGACCAGTTATTCCATATCCAGTTGAATGTATTGTGCATGATAGAAGTATCAAGCATGCCGGTTTGGGGCATCATGCCCAATGCACCCAGCACAGAAGGATGATCTGTTTTGTATTCGGGATTGGTATAAGAATCTGTGCCACTTTCTGTAAAAAGATATTTATCATTTTGAACAGGTAGGGAAGAAAGTTTATTCAACACATCATCCCATTTTTTATTGCGGTGTAAATGCAAACGTTCTCTCCATTGTTGTGCAATGCTTAATGCCCAATGCCAGTACACCAGTTCATAAGTAGGATTAAAAGTTTCTTCTGCTTTAAACCTTTCCTGTGCCGGTATGACTCCTTTACCTAAAACATATTTTTGTTTTGCTGAATCAAAACGTGCATAAGAAGCCATAAAATCTGCGGTAGCAAAAACGAGGTCTTTATACTTTTCCAAAGTTTTTACATCTTTATGTTCGCGATAACACAGTTCAGAAAAATAAATGAAATGGGGTTCCTGCCATATTAAAAATGCACCAACAGATGAAGGGCTTTCTTCACCTTTATTATCGGTCATCTTTTGCCAGCGCACCCCTTCATAACCCTGCCGCTTTGCAATTTCTTTTGCATTACCGGATACTCTTGCATACCATGCCATACTTTTTTCCAGCAGTTCATTTCTCCCCCACAGTAAAAAATGTATGCCGTGCCACCAGTGCATTTCAAGGTGGGGTTTACCATACCAGCTGTTGTAGGTCAACCCGGTTTCCTGTGGCGGATAATGTCCTGCACATTGTATTTTAGTGAGGTATTGCGATAGTACAATTCTTCGTTCCAGTTCAAAGGCTCTTGTGTCCGTACTTCCTGAAAAATCAACAGCCGCTCCGCTTTGCCAGAATTGTTTCCATTGTTGCTGGCTGTTTGTTGCGGTAGTGCTAAATGAAGTAGCCGTTGTTTTCTTTTCATCAAACCTGCAGGAGAATTCAAAACTATCTGCTTCACCAGGATTGACAATAAAATAATGCTTGCTTTTTTCTTCTATAGTAGCACTGCTGTTCCATTGCACGGCAATATAATAAGAGGAGGTATCTAAAGTGTGTTGCAACAAAGCTGTATAACTGCTTTGTGAAATTATGGATGACTGATGTTTGCTAAAGTCCTTATAATTATCTCCCATATCCGCCCAGTTACCAGTAGGGTAAGGAAATCGTAAACGGATCCTGAGCTTGTGCATTCTTAATAATGGAGATATTACTTTTACAGTAACGGCGTCCTGCTCCTGGTGACAGTAAGTAATTACATCAACAGGGATATTTTCAATTGTAAACTGAGAATGAATTTCGCCGGTATATACATTTAATGTTTGATTGATGTTTTGAATATCGCTGATGACTGCGGTGCTTCCATCTTTCTTTAATATCTCAAAACCAATATTCCCCAATTGAAGGCGGTGAGGGTTTTGCCTGAACCATTCAACCGCATTTTTCTTTCTTTCAGGTGTTTTTAACTGAACCGAATAAGGAACATTTCTTCCATTCAGTTTATAATCTTTCAGGGTTTCGTTGAATAAATAATTTGAAGTATCAACAAAACTATGCCATCCCCATTCGCTTTCCGTACCCAGTGGAACTCCCTTAGAATATGCGTCAGTAAAGGATTGCAGTCCTGTTACATCAACTGTAAACGCAAAACTTCCATTGCCAACAGAAAGCGAGGATAAGGAATCAAATTTATCATTGATGATGGTATGCCTTTCCACCAATGATTTCCGGTTGATCTTTGTTTGTGCATTATTTAGAAAAGGCAATAACAAAGAGAAGGTGATAATGAATATATTTTTTATCATGGTTGATTATGCTAAACCTAAGAGGGAACGATTATATGCTTCATTGCTTCCGCTACCGGCAAAATCATCAAAGGCTTTTTCTGTAACACGTATTATATGATTTTTTATGAATGTTGCTCCTTCTGCAGCTCCGTCTTCAGGATGTTTGAGGCAGCACTCCCATTCCATTACTGCCCAGCCGTTGAAATCATAAGCCGTGAGTTTGCTGAAGATGGACCTGAAATCGATCTGTCCGTCACCCAATGAACGAAATCTTCCTGCCCTGTTGATCCAGCTTTGATAACCACCGTACACACCTTGTTTGCCCGTGGGATTAAACTCCGCATCCTTTACATGAAACATCTTTATGCGTTCGTGATAATGATCAATATACGCAAGATAATCGAGGCATTGCAAAACAAAATGACTTGGATCATACAATAAACATGCTCTTTTATGATTGTTGGTATGTTCTAAAAACATTTCATAACTGATACCATCATGCAGGTCTTCACCCGGATGAATTTCGTAACAAATATCTACTCCGCATTCATCAAAATAATTAAGAATCGGTAACCATCGGTTGGCGAGTTCAGTAAATGCTGTTGTTACTAAACCCTGGGGGCGTTGAGGCCAGGGATATACGGTGGGCCATAACAGTGATCCGCTAAAAGTAGCGTGGGCATTCAATCCCAGGTTCATGGATGCCTTGGCGGCATATTTTAATTGTTCAATTGCCCATGCTGTTCTTGCTTTGGGATTGCCATGAAATGGTGTTGGTGCAAATCCATCAAATAAACTGTCATAAGCAGGATGAACAGCGACCAATTGTCCCTGTAAATGGGTGGAGAGCTCCGTAATTTCCATTCCGCATTCTTTTACGATGCCTTTGATCTCATCTGCATAATCTTTACTTTCTGCAGCTTTTTTAAGATCGATGCAGCGCGAATCCCATGAAGGAATTTGCACGCCAACAAACCCAAGTCCTGCTGCCCATTTGCAAACAGACCTTAAATTATTGAATGGAGGCTTATCATCCATGAACTGTGCAAGGAAGATGGCGGGGCCTTTGATTGTTTGCATGATGAAGAAGATTTGTTATTAATACATGATTAATTATAATAGATACTGGATTCTTGATACTGGATGCACTCCGAAATATTGAAAAGTTTTTCGTTAATTAAACTCCATCCAGTATCCAGCATCTAGTATTTGCATTTTGTATTTCCCCTTTAGAGGACGGGGGCAAACGGTACCCATTTCTCTCCACTCTTACCCGATGCAATCACCGTTTCAATGAATACCATTCCCCTCAATCCTTCTTCAATTCCAGGATAATCGAGCCATTCCGGCTTTGGTTGAAGACCATCCTGCTTTGCTTTTATGCAAAGTGCAAAATTGCGATAATGATTTGCAAAAGCTTCCAGGTAACCTTCCGGATGACCGCCGGGTGTACGACAGTTGCAGCGTGCATGATCACTTAAATAAGGGATATTGGTTCCTGCCCGCAGAATTTCAGCAGGTTTATCAAGCCATTTGATCAATAAAGTATTGGCATCATTTTGTTGCCATTCCATTCCGCCTTTTTCGCCGTACACTCTTATCTTAATATTATTTTCTTCGCCGGCAGCTACCTGTGTAGCAAATAATATCCCACTACCGCCATTATCAAATTTGAGTAGTACATCGCCATCATCATCCAACGATCTTCCTTCAACAATTTTATTAATGTCTGCACAAAGGGCCGTTACTTTTAACCCGCTAACATATTCTGCCATATTAAATGCATGTGTTCCAATATCTCCCATTGCGCCTGCAATACCACTACGTGCAGGATCAGTGCGCCATGCAGCCTGTTTCTGTCCGGTGTTTTCAAGCGCAGTACTCAACCATCCTTGTGGGTATTCAACATATATTTTCCTGATCGTTCCCAATTCACCTGCAGCAATTCTTTGTCTTGCTTCTTTTACCATCGGGTAACCGGTATAGGTATGCGTAAGACAAAAAAGCATGCCTGTTTCTCCTGCGATCTTTTTCAATGGAATTGCTTCTATCAGATCAAAGGTCATTGGCTTATCCATGATTACGTGCACTCCATTTTCCATAGCTGCCTTAGCTGGTGCAAAATGAAGATGATTTGGAGTAACAATTGTTACTACTTCTATACGTTGATCAAGAGCAAGTTTTTTTTCAGCATCAAATAACTGTTCCCATGAATCATATATTCTTGATGGATCAATGCCGATCTCAATTCCGCTCGACAATGATATTTCAGGGCTGCTGCTGAAAACACCACATACCAGTTCATATTGATTATCCATCCTGGCAGCGATGCGGTGAACAGCGCCAATAAAAGCACCCTGTCCGCCACCGATCATACCCAGTCTTAATTTTCTATGCATAGTACTTCGTTTAAAACGTTTAAGGGTTGAAAGGTTTAATGGTTTGATGAACGTACGAAGTTAATATGTACAAGTTCGTGATCAGTAATATGCTGTAATAAAGAAATGACAATCATCAGCAATCGTTTTGGTATCGCAGTTAAAGTTAAAAACTTCTTCTGGTAAATGAAACGTCAGATTTAGACAAAGCAGGACACATCAGGATGCAGTGTTTCTGGCAATAAACTAAGTTTAAGTTACCATTATAATTATTTCCACCGGGAATTTTTCATAACGATACCAAATGCCTGTTTATATGAAATCAGCTGACCAGCTGCGGCCATCCACATTATTTACGGCAAGTTGTATAGCCCTCATTTTTACTTCGCTCACTTTTGCTTTCCGCGCTTCATTGGAGGGAATATGGGGTACCCAGTTCAATCTAACAAAGGAAGAGACGGGCTGGGTATTTGCACCCGCATTCTGGGGATTTACCATTGCCATGGTCATTGGCGGCCCCCTGTGTGATATAATCGGCATGAAACGCTTGCTGGGGTTTTCATTTATCGGACATGTAGCCGGCGCCGTTATTTATATTATTGCAAAAGACAGTACCATGCTTTTTATAGGTACACTCTGCATCGGCATCGGCAACGGAATGGTGGAAGCCGCCTGTAACCCTTTAGTGGTTTCTTTGTATCCCAATAATAAGACGGTAATGCTTAACCGCTTCCATGTATGGTTTCCCGGCGGAAATGTGATTGGCGGGCTTTTGGCATATTTCATTCTCAGCCAGTTTCACCTCGACTGGAGGATATTGATGATCCCGCTGTTTATTGCTGCGCTCATTTATGGAATCATATTTTTAAAATTAAAATTTCCACAAACGGAGCGTGTAACCAGTGGAGTTAGCACCCGTGAAATGTTCAGTTCCTGTTTAAAACCCCTATTCCTTGTCATGCTAGCCTGCATGTTCCTGACAGCGGCCACTGAATTGGGAACTACCACCTGGATATTGGGATTGTTGGAAGGCTCTGGCGTATCGGGTATACTGGTACTGGTTTTTATATTCGGTATCATGGCATTGGGAAGATATTTTTCCGGCCCCTTTGTGCACCGGTTGAATCCAAATGGCATGTTGATCTTTTCTGCATTGTTTTCAGGGATTGGGTTGATTTTGCTGAGTATGTTTACCGGGTATGCGGCATTTGCAGCGGCTTTTATTTTCGCAGCCGGGATTTGTTTTTTCTGGCCAACGATGCTTGGTTTTGTATCAGAGTATTTACCAAAAACAGGTGCAGTAGGGCTTTCATTGATGGGAGGAGCAGGTATGTTCTCTGTTTCATTGATCCTGCCGATGATGGGAAAATGGCTGGATGGTTATAGACAGGAAGCCATTGGCAAAGGAATGACCGCAACGGCAGCAGACATATTTGCAGGTTCGCACACTTTTTTAAAAGTGGCTATAATGCCTGCCATTCTATTGCTGATGTTTACACTGGTTTATATATTTCAGAGAAAAAAATTAACTCAACAAAATAATTCATAGTATGAAAAAGATCATCCTGCTTAACTGTATTTTCATTTGCGGAATATTTTTTGCTGTTGCGCAACATACACCTGCTTCAAAAAAAGGATTTATCTTTTCTGCAATAAAAGGTACTATGAGTAAACCTGATTCTGTGATGCTAGCGGGAACGGCTACAAATGTTAAATTGATTGAAGGGGATACTGCCAGTTTTAAAATATTGTCGTTCAAAAAAAATAAACTTATTCTTGCTTTTACACCGGCGCCGGATTTTATTGGTATAACAAAAGCCAGATTACAGGTAAAAAATGCTGCAGGTAAATCAACCATAAACCTCACCGGACTTAGCACCAAAGGATTGGAAGGTGAGAACGAGCCTACTCTCACAACTGTTGCTGAAGCATTGGGTTATAAGGTAAACATCGGCTGGACAACACTTGCAAATCACGAAAGGCCCGAATTGCAGGGTGATGAAATTCCTTATCATCTTTTTCATAAAGCAGGAAATGGAAAAGTGGAGATCATTCCCGTAGCAAGATATTCGCCAGATTTTGAACTTCCATTCGGATATTATATTGACAGTGCATCAATGCCTGCTAAACATGAAGTGGGTGTGTTGTCAAAAAAGGGCGCATATCCAGAACATCAATGTCTGTTTCCAGCCATTGCAAGAGGAACAAATTCTTTTGATCCCGGTAACAATACTTTTGGATTTTATGCTACCGGGCCCACGCACACAGCCTATTCGGAAGATGTGTGGAATATGTTATTGTTTCCTGCCAATGCAGTTCGCGCCACAAGAATCTATCCTTTAAAAGATTCAACCGGCAAGCGCATCGCCGACACCTACCTGCTTTGTTATGAAGAAGCGAAGAACGGCGATTACAATGATTATGATTTTGTGGTAAAAAATGTAACCCCGGTAACAAAAGATCTTTTCACGCCCTTATTTAATGGAAAAAACTTAGATGGCTGGCATACCTTTCTGAAGGGCATTGGCCAAAATATGGATCCCGACACTAATTTTGTTGTGGAAAATGGCGCTCTGCATGTAAAAGGCAAAGACCTGGGATATGCTATTACCGATAAAGGCTACAGCAATTATCATTTCAAGATTGAATTCAAATGGGGCGAAAAAAGATGGCCGCCCCGTGAGACAGCAAAAAGAGACGGAGGCGTATGTTATAATATTCCTGTAAATGCACCGGATTCCATCTGGCCAAGTTCCATTGAATGCCAGATCCAGGAAGGCGATGTGGGCGATTTCTGGTTACTTGGTTTCAGCACCATTAAAGTGAACGGAGTACAAAATAAACCGGCGAACCATACAAGAATGATAAAACAAAAAGACGGAGAAAAACCCAATGGCGAATGGAATACCGTGGAGATCATTTCATATAATGGTAAATGCATACAGGTTGTAAATGGCATCGTGGTGAACGTAGGTGATGAGGCCAGCAATAAAGATGGGCGTATATTAATGCAATCGGAATACTCAGAAATTTATTACCGGAATGTGATGATACGAAAACTATAACTCATTATATGAAAGCGAATATTTTTTTATTGCTGTTATTATCAATTGCTTTTCAATCAGAAGCCCAGCAAAAGGGAGACCCTGCCCTTACAGAAATATGGTCGCCGGTACCCAAAGTGATTACGCCCGGCAAAACTGATGCCAGCCCACCATCAGATGCGATTATCTTATTTAATGGCAAAGATGTTTCGGCATGGCAATCAAAAAAAAATCATAAGCCCTTTAACTGGAAGGTGGAAGACAGTGTTATTACCGTTGTTGGATTTGCAGAAGATGCCGAATATTCTGCCGAAGAAAAACAAAAAAACACCGTACAGGGCGTTCAAACCAAACAAGCTTTTGGCGATTGCCAGTTGCATATTGAATGGAGAACCCCGGCTATAGTAAAAGGCAATGGACAGGGCCGTGGCAACAGTGGTGTTTTATTCATGGGCCGTTACGAATTACAGATCCTTGATTCTTATGATAATCCTACCTATTCCAACGGGCAGGCTGGAAGTATTTACAAACAGCGTATCCCAATGGTGAATGTATCACGCCCTCCCGGCGAATGGCAAAGCTATGATGTTATTTTTATTGCACCACAGTTTTATGATGACAGTACACTTAAATCCCCTGGCCGGATGACGGTTTTTCAAAACGGCGTATTGGTACAAAATAACGCAGAGCTATGGGGGTCAATGCAGTTTATTGGCGTTGCCAAATATGAAAAACATGCAGCGAAAGAACCATTGCTGCTACAGGATCATCGCAACCCGGTAAGTTTTAGAAATATCTGGATAAGGGAATTGTAAGAATTATTTATTAATAACTTCTTACTGAATTAAATATTTTTTCAGGTCACATTTCCTCAACTCTTTTATTCCGTTTACTACTGTTTTTGCATTCAATACGGCCCCATCCCTATTAGTATGTGTATGGTCGGCAGGAAAAAAACCATGCACGGTGGCAGTATCCATTTTTTCATATTCAGTTGCAATCTTATCGTTCAGGTCAATAAAATAAGCTCCGGTTTGTTCGGCCACTTGTTTTACCCAACCGGCATAACTGTCGGCGCTTCTTACCACCTTGCCATCTTTCCATTCATTACGGGGTATTGGTGAACAAACAATCGGTATTGCTCCAATCGCCTTTGTTTCATTCACATATTTACGCATATACCAGCCATAAGCATGCACCACTTCCTTCATCTTCTTGATGGGGTTATAAATTTCCGTACTGTCATCGCCAATCCCTTTAATAGTACCTCTTGCCCGTGACGTGTCATCCAAAGCGCCTCCATCATTATGGCCGAATTGCATGATAACATAATCTCCTTTTTGTAAGCTTTGCAATATTTTATTCCATCTTCCGTCAGTAATAAATGTGCGGCTGCTCCTGCCCCCAATAGCCAGGTTAAGAATACTTATTTTAGAAGTATCAAAATATACATCAATCACACTGCCCCAGCCTACCTGTCCGTTTTTGCCCGTGCCATCGCCATTTTTCACCGTTGAATCGCCAATGATATAAAATACCGGTTTATGTTTGCTGAATGTAAAAGACATTGCAGCAATAACAAACAGTAACATAAATAATTTAAACACTTTCATAATGTTTGTTTGAATAGTTTATTTAATTTTTATTTTTTACTTGTAACGCAACTGTCCCTGTATGTAGATTATCAGCGCTGGCTGTAACTATTATTGCACCCGCATTTGAACTTGCTTTAATAATAGCAATGCAGGAACCTTTATATACCCAGCGCTCTTTCGCTATAAATTGTTCAGCACTGTTGACATCACTATTGTCAACAGCAGCTATTGTGCCTGCTCCGTCAATACTGAATTTAATTTTATTGTCTGCATTTAAACAGGGAATACCATTTGCATCTGTAACAGTTGCAGTGACATATATCACATCATCCCAGCTGTTTTCAATAGTTGGTTTGTCGGCACTCAACACTATTTTAGCTGGAGCACCGGCAGTTTTTAATTCCTGTTCCACAACGATCTGTCCTTTATTTTTAGCCACAGCTTTCAATGTTCCCTTTTGAAAAGTGATGGACCATGTTCTAGGCGATGCATTATCATCAGGCCTGGATTTGGCGCCAATAGATCTCCCATTCAAAAACAATTCCACTTCATCGCAATTGCTAAATACCTGCAACTGCGCCTCATCGTATGTATCAATATCAGTAGGGCTCCAGTCGCTCACCCATTCTCCTGCGCCGGCATTGCCCTGCTTGCGCATCACGTATAACATTGGTTTATCGCTCCACCAGCTTTTGCGCTGATAAGCAATTACCCTCGCCCCACCGGTCCTATCAAACATTCCCTGGCCATTTACAACTGCTGGCCAGTCTGCTTCTCCGAGATAATCAAAACCAACCCATAAAAATTGTCCGCTCATAAAAGGCTTATCACGCACCGCGATCCATGCGGCCTGCTCAAACCTGTTTTCGGTACCAAGCACTTTACGTTGCGGATTGTTGTCATGTGCTGCAATGAGTTCATTCTCCCGGTAATTCTGTCCAACCACATCCATCATGTTTGCAAAACCATTATCATACACATGCGATAATGCCGGACGAAACAATGCCATCGTAACCGGCCTTGTTCCATCCAGTGAATGAATAAGGTCCTGCTGCATTTTATATTTCGCAAAACCCGCAGAATCATTCAGGTTATCATGGATCTCGTTACCCACGCTGTAAATAATGATGGACGGGTGATTCCTGTCGCGCATTACCATATCACGGGTATCCCTTTCCCACCAATCAGTAAAATATAAATTATAGCCATTCTCTGCATTGCTTTTCTTTGCATTCCAGGTGTCGAAAGTTTCATCCATTACTAAAAAACCCATTTGATCGCAAAGGTCTAAGAACTCCGGTGCAGGTGCATTGTGTGAAGTACGAATAGCATTCGTGCCCACTTCTTTCAATAATCTAAGTCTTCTTTTCCAAACAGTCAGGGGAACAGCAGTGCCAACAGCTCCTCCATCGCCATGTAAGCAAACTCCTTTTATTTTTATATTCTTTCCATTCAACCAAAAACCGGTTGCTGCATCAAATTTTGCATCGCGAATACCAATAACAGTAACTATTTCATCGACTGGTTTCTTATTGATCAGTATTTTTGTAACTGCTTTATACAATTGCGGATTATCCACATCCCATAAAGCGGGCTTTACAATTTCTGCTTTTTGTTGTACCGTCTCCTCCTTTGCATTTGACATTTTCTGTATTAATTCTGACGATGCGACTATTTTACCATCAGCAGCAATAATATTTGTTTGAAGAATAATATTCTGATCGGCGCCTGATTGATTGCTAACGGTAGTTTGTATTTGTACCGATGCTTTCTCTGCCGAAACATCTGATGAGGTTATAAAAGAACCCCAATGTGCAATATGAACCGGATTGGTAATCACCAATCGCACATGCCTGTATATTCCGGCACCGGTGTACCATCGGGAAGCAGGTTGCACAGTATTATCTGCACGAACAGCGATTACATTTTTTTTGTCTTTACCAAAATTCAAATGCCCGGTTAATTCATACTGCAGACTGGCATATCCGCTGGGCCGTTTACCCAAATGAAAACCATTGATCCATACTTCACTATTGGCCATGATTCCGTCAAACTCAATAAAGACGAATCTTTTAGCATCTGCTTCATTCAATGAAAAAGTTTTGCGGTACCAGCCAATGCCACCAGGTAAATACCCTCCACCCCTGCCGGTATTGTTATTCCTGTCGTAAGGACCTTCAATGCTCCAGTCGTGCGGAACAGATAATGAACGCCACCGTGTATCATCAAAATCATTTTGGTCAGCTTCCTTTGCATCCCCTTTTAAGAATTTCCAATCGCTATCAAATGATTGAATCAGTCTTGAACTTACGGGCTGCGCTTTAACAGCAACACAGAAAAACATAAGGGAAAAAAGTGCAACAGCCTTATTCAGGAATTTCATATCAACAGTTTTAAATTAGTTTTTCATCTGCTCTTTCTCTTCTTTGCTTGTGGGTTCCTTTGCAACAGCCGGTTTCTTATCAATGCTAATTGTTACATTGTTAAACTTCCACCCCTTTGTAAATTCAAGTGTGCCGATTGACCTGGCCGTAATGGTACAGTTTGTAAAAACAAAATTTTCCAGTAATGAGAGTTCATACCCGGTACCACCAAAAGCATTTTGCCCGTTTGTGGCGTTTACATTTTCCACATATATATTCCTTGCATGCGGGATCCCTTTTTCAGGCGGGGTTACTTTGTTCAGCATGGCTTTCCAGTGAGCGGGAACCGAATCATACACATATCCTTTGGGCAAGGCTGAGTAACTGTAAGCCGGGTTCCAGTTAAGAGTGAAATTGAATACATTATTTACAGAATCCATCACTGAATTGGTAAAATGAATGTCTTCCACCACACCCCCACGGGTAAACGCAGATTTTATACGCAGACCATTATCGGTATGTTTTGCATAAAGATCAGTGGCCAGCACATGACGGATACCACCGGATGTTTCGCTGCCCAGGGTTACTAATCCGCCTCCACGGCGTGCTACACATTTTCTTATTACCACGTATTCGGTAGGCCGGTTCACCCTAAGCCCATCCCAGTCGCGCCCGGCCTTTAAACAAAAATTATCGTCATTGCAATCGATATCACAATTCTGTATCAATACCCATGTGGAAGAATCCACGTCAACGCCATCTGTGCTGGGGCCATGGCCGTCTTCATTATTGCGAACGATGATGCCATCCACGGTAATATGATCGGAATACAATAACTGCACCGTCCAGAATCCTGCATTTTTAAAGGTTACTCCCTTTAGTGTAATGTCTGATGAATTTTGCACCAGAAGGGTTCTTACCCGCTTGGCATCATAATCTATGATCCAGCGTAATCCTTTAGGGTCGTACTCTTTACGCATAGCCCAATATTTATCCCAACAAAATTTTCCCCTTGCATTCACAACACCATCGCCTGTTACTGCAGCATTTTTTGCATCGATCACATTGATCAATGCAGCAGGCCATTTCATTTCAATGCCAGCAATGCGGGTATCAATTTCGGGATAATCATCAAAACTTTGGGAACCGAGGAGTAAAACGCCCTTATCTATTTTTAACTGCACGCCTGTTTTTACAAATAGAGATCCGGTAACATACATACCGGGTGCAAATACTACGATACCGCCACCACTCTTTGCACATTCATCAATGGCTGATTGTATCGCTTTTGTAATCACTTTCGAAGTATCACTTACCGCATTTACTTTAAATATTTTTGTAGCCGAAGGAAATTGTTTTGCGCCTACTTTGCTTACCCAATCCATTTTGGGTCCTTGCGCCTGGGATTGCATAGCTAACAACAAGGTCGCAAATAATACTATTCTTTTCATCGTGAAATGTTTAGTCAATTTTTAAATGATCGGTTCTGAAAGGTAGTGCAGGCAATCCTTCTTTATTGATAAAATTCGGTTGCGCCGTTTCATCCCATGCAAAGCGTACATATTTGGGATGGCTTATTTCCGGGGAAGATACGATCACCTTATTGCCATTCATCACTGCGTTTGCAGGAACGAATTTTTCATCTTCGCCCGCAATGCTAAACCATGTGAGTGGTTTATCATCACTGCTTGCAAGCCCGCCGCCTGTGTAAGAGAAACTTAATTCTAAACTGTCCTTTTTCTTTTTTGCACGATGAAACAACGGACCAGAATAAATAACGTCGCTTTTTTTATAGGTCTTCGCCAATGCCATTAAAGCCAATCGATGAGCGACGATCCATTTATAAGAAGGATGAATGTCTGCAAGGTTATCAACAAGGTCGGTTGTCACGATCATCGAGGTGTTTGGAACTTCCAGGCATTTTGTTTGAGCTTCCCAGAATTTTGCAAGCTGTTCGGGCGTGTGCTTTTTAGCATCTTTCCGGGTTGTGTATAAATGTGGAGCGATCTCTACGGTGTAGAATGGAAGCTTATCATCTTTAAGCAGATCTCTCCATGCATTTACAAGCAAGCGAAATTTTTCCGGGTAAACTGACTGATCCTCCATCATGCAATTGGTTTCGCCCTGGTACCATAAAACACCTTTTACAGCAAAAGGTATGAGGGGCTCGATCAGGCCTTTATATTTCTGTCCCGGATGCATGCCACTTATTTTGTAACCGGGCATTGACGCTGAATCTTTAAACACAGGAGATTGCAGGTACATCCAATCTGGTGTCCACTCTTCGATCCTTGTGCCACCCCAACTTGAGGAGATGATACCGATCGGGACTTTTGTCTCCTGGTATATTTCTTTGGCAAAGAAATAGCCGATAGCAGAAATGTATCTTACAATTGTATCATTACCGTTTACCCAACCATTGCTAGGCAATTCAGGAATCTTATTCAATGTTCTTTCAACGTATATATACCTGATGGCATCCGGCTTATTTGGATTTGCTAATTCTTCCGCGGCAACGTCGTTCCCTTTTTTAGGGGCGGCATATTTTTTCCATAACCTGTCCATCGGGTATTCCATATTTGATTGGCCGGAGCACAGCCAAACATCACCGACTAAAATATTATGTAGCGTTATCGTGATGTCGCCTTTTACGGTAAGGTCTTGTGGTGTAACGGATAATTGCAATGGCGTTAGTTCTATCTTCCATTTGCCAGCGGTATCTGCAATGGCAGTTTTTTGTTGTGAAGAAAATGAAACTGTTACTGAACTCCCGATATGAGCTTTCCCCCAAATAAAAACGGGTTTATCCCTTTGAAGTACCATATTATCAGAGAAGATTGCTGCAAGTTTTACCTGCGCATGTAAAGAAAACGAAATAAAAAGCAGCGTCAGAAACACCAATCGCTTTAGAGGAAAAAATGGCAGCATTGCAAGACGTATCGTTAGGTACACAAAGTACTTAATAGGCAGTCTTAGCTGTCCTGAAGTGTCCTGAGAAGATCAGTGCTATTTCAATATTCGAATACTTAAGGTCTTAACATCTATAACCGTATGCTTATCACCATGACAAAGCTGAAGGCCAATAGCCCCTTCAGAGAACCCTTTGACGTGTATGGTATCAATGGTTTTAACGTCATTTAGCCAAGCCTGGATATGGTGATCCTTTGCAATAATATAATAGTGGTTCCAATCATTTTCTTTGACCAGTTTATTGGCCAATACTGTCGGATATTTCTGTACCATACCATCTCTTCTTTCTTCCCACAAACATCCCCAATAGCCCGGGCCCATATCCACCTGGTAACCGGGTGCATTGTCAAAATCGGTTGGGTTGATGCGAATGCACACACCCGAGTTGGCATCCTTTCCCGTCATTCGCACTACTGCATTCAATTCAAAGTTTGTGTACGTCATCTTTGTGTATGCATAGCTGTGCAATTTGCCTCCGTTATAATCGCCATGCAAAATACCATTATCCAATTTCCAATTTTGTTTTTCCAGGTTCCAGCCATCAAGGGAAGCGATCATATTTATCCATCCCTTTCCTACCGGTCTGTCATTTATCAACCTACCAGTCTTGGGTAAGTTTGTCTGAAATAAAGTATCATTAATGGTTGTGGAAGATGTGACATGACTTGGCCCATCGCAACCAGGCAGAACAATTGAGCTCATCAGCAAGAAGGCAAAATAGTGTTTATATTTGTTCATAACCAGTATCTTGTTTGTATTTAAACAATCACTTATCAAAACTATCTGTACGAAAAGGTGAAGCAGGCAAGTTCTCTTTATTGTACAAACTCGTGGGCGGGTTGCTACCCCATCCATATCGTACTGCTATCGGTTGAGTAATGCCCGGACTTGAAACAACAACAGTATTTCCATCGATTTTTGCATTGCCCCAAACAAATTTTTTATCCTCGCCGGCGATGGCAAAGCCTTTCAGGTCGCTATCTTTCAAAACAAGACCCGTACCTGTATTATTGAAATAAAGCCTTATACTGCTGCCATCAATTTTCATTTTATCATAAAGCGGACCCGAATAAACAATCTTTTCGCCATAGGCAATCGCCAATCCCGCCAAAGCAAGTCTTCGCCCGATTTCCTGTTTATTTTTTGGATGCACATTATTCATATCATTTGCATCGGCATTGTCAATCGCAACTACCATCGCTGTATTGGGTATTGAAAGATTTTGCAACTGCGCTTCTCTTTTTATGGCTTCAGAACCTCCCTGTGCTGGCAATGAGTCGTAAGTTTTTCCAATGTTAGCGAGTTGAACATAAACAAATGGAAAATCACCCTGCGCCCATTGTTGTCGCCAATCATTTATCAACGTCTCCATTATCCTGCGATAGATCTTAGCTGTAGGACTATTCGATTCTCCCTGGTACCATAAGGCACCTCGGATCGCATAAGGAACGAGTGGCTTCGCCATTCCATTCCATAAAACAGAAGCGTTGTGCTGATCGCGTACGGGATCAGGATTTCTTGGACCGCGTGGTGGATTTTTTCCGGCAGCTTTTGCCGAATCTGCAGCCAGTTTCCATTTTTCCTGGGCAGCTTTGTATTTAGTCATCACAGAAGTATCACTAAGAAATTTCGTCAGTTTCTTTTTAAAACTATCTACCAATGGTTTGCATACCGGTTCATTGTTCAATGCTTCTTCTCTTATCCATGCTTCGGCAGTGCTGGCTCCAAACGCTGTAGTGATAAGGCCTATGGGCATTTTTATTTTCTTTTGAATATCCCTTGCAAAGAAATAAGCGGCAGCAGATAAATGTCCCACGGTTTGGGGAGATATGATTTCCCATTTACCTTTTACACTATCCAATGGCGTTGCACTGGGTGTAAAATCCACATCAAATACGCGTATCAACGGATAATTTGCAGCAGCAACTTCATCAGCCTCATTAATAACACCGCACCAATAACGATCTTCTTTGGCGACGGTCATATCCATATTCGACTGGCCTGAACAGATCCATACTTCGCCTGCATATACATCATTGATAATGATTTTATTCTTCCCGGTTACGGTCAAAATGTAGGGACCACCAGCTTCCAACTTTTTTATTTTGATCATCCATTGACCATTTGCATTAGTTACAGCGGTTACCGATTGTTTACCTATTTGCACTGTTACCTTTTCACCTGGATATGCAGTTCCCCATACAGGAACTACAGTGTTGTACTGAAGCACCATATGATCAGCAAATGGACTAGCCAATTTTACATCAGCATATATTGCATTTGCAAATAACAATCCACAACTTATCAGTGCGGCAATGCGTTTATTTTTTGTATTCATGATCACTGCTTTAATTTATTAATAATGGCGTCGCCGTTTTTTACTTTAAGGTTCAGGCCCGCAAAATCTGTAGCATCAACATATTGCACAACCAACCCTTTATCAACCGTGATATTACAATTTTGAAAACTGATATTTTGGATCGGGCTTCCTTCAAGGCCCGTGATGTTGCCTCCTGATTTTGCGTGGCCTGAAATATTAATGATCTTTATATTTCGCACAACAGGTAAAACTTTTGCAGGTGGTTTTACTGTACCCACCATACGCCAGGCCATATTGAAATCAAACACCATTCTTGCATCTTTTATTTCAATATCACGGTAAGTGATATTTTCAACAACACCGCCACGGCTAGGCTGCGATTTGAATCTTATGGGCGCCCAGTTGTCATCCTGTACAATGCAGTTGCGGACTTCCACATTTCTTATTCCGCCGGAGGTTTCACTACCCATGGCAACGCCACCATGCCCGTAACCGAATGTGCATTTTTCAATCACAATGTTTTCACTGGGCCGGTTCACACGAAGCCCATCTTCATCTTTACCGCTTTTGATGGAAATGCAATCATCATTCACATCAATATAGCATCCACTCACAGTTATACCATCGCTGGAATCTATATCAATGCCATCAGAACTTGGAATGTTATGATCGGCTGTGATGTTTAAATTTTCTATCGAAACTTTTTTACAATACAAAATATGTACACACCAAACCGCCTGGTTGTGCAAATGCAGGCCGGATATTTTTATGTTCCTGCAACTATCAAAGCAAATCATTCTCGGGCGGCCAAGCCTGGGCCCGGTATTCCTGGCCATAGTATCACGGGGTGTCCGTCGGGGCATCCTGCTTGCCCATATATCACCACTTCCGTCAATAGTCCCTTCACCATTTAATTCTATATTATCCAAACCAATTGCATTAATAAAAGCCGAAGTCCACAAACGTTCTTCTCCTTCCCACCTGGTTTGAATTTGTGGATAGTCGGATTGATTGGCAGAACCTTTTAACACACCGCCTTTTTCCACGGTGAGGTTAACATTTTTTCTAAGAAATATTGCACCGCTGATAAAAGTACCTTTGGGTACCACCACTACTCCGCCTCCCTTTGCGGCACATGCATCTATTGTTTTTTGTATAGCAATGGTGTTCACCACAGCCGTGTCATCTTTAGCGCCGTAGTCGGTAATGATAAATCGCTTTTTTGTTTCATGAAAAATGAAGAAGGAAGAACAGGCAACGGAAATTATGAATAGCAAAGCAAAATATTTTTTCATAGCGCTCAATTTTTAATAAGAATAAATTTTGTTTCATGGGCATTTAATTCCAATTCGAAATTCATTTTCCCTTTTTTGGAATTTTTGCTACTCAGGGGTAAAATTGCCGCCGCTGAAGCATCCCATGTTTCTGTTTTTCCATTACCATTTACTATTGCATTGGTTTTAATATTTTCATTCCCTTCATTGAAGAAAAAATACAGGTCAGCATCTTTCCATTGGCGATGAAGATATTTTATTGAAGGATAAGTTTCATTTAATAGTAGATCAGCGGGAATTTTTTTTATCAGCTCTTCAGTAAGGCTATCGCTTTCATAGTGCTCAGCCCAGCTAAATGATGTTGCGGATGTTGCATCTAAAAAGGTTTTGCGTGAAATAAGAGAAGGCAGGGCACCCAAAAAAATAACCTTGCCGCCGGACTTTTTAAATTCCTGCAACCTGTTTACAACTTTTTCATTCAGCACAGTTACAGAAGGGATGATGATAGTTGAATAAGTTTGTGCGCTTAGATTTTTAAAAGCTCCTTGCTGTAAAGTGAATAGTGAACCAATTCCCTGCTCATCTACAAAATCAAAATCAAGTTGCTTTTCCAGTAGCTGTCTTGCAATTTTCAACAGGCTGCTGTTTGATTTTTCATCGCCCAGCCACATACTTGCCGTTGGCATGAATAAGCCAATTTGCGAAGCAGGTTTTCCATTGGAAAGCAGGAAGGACGCCCTGTTTGAATATTCCGCCACAACGGGAAATGTTACATCAGAAAGATAACCGGATGGCGCTTCGCGGCCGCTTGCAGATGCGGGCCAAAACATGTACTCAAAAAGATTGATCCCTCTCACCAATTCATAATTGATAACCCATTTAGCATCTTCAACACTTGGCTTAGGATTGTATCCCGCAAAAGTTTCGCTTAATGCCCGTGGCCTTCCATACATGTGTGCAGCAGAAGAAGCTATCTTCGGAAAGTCGGCGGTTTTATCATACCATATTTGGTTCCATATAGCATCTACACCGGGTATAGCAACATACCGCATATCTTTAAAATAATCGCCTTCAGTTTTTGAGAGGTCCATTAATTTATCTTCATGGTCTATATGAACCATGTATTCCAAATTATTGGCAGCACACCAATCGGCCTGTACTTTAAAAAAGTTATCCCGGAAAAGATCTGACCACACATCCCAGTAATCTGCTTTGGCCAATTTTTGTTTTTCATTGGCAAGAGCTGTAAAAAAACTTGCGATGTAAGGCGTAATATCATATCCTTTTTTTTCTTTGAAGATGGAGATGATATTGGGCGTCCAGGGCGTAAAATTAAATTCAGGTTCATCGCCACGAAAACCTAAAACAGTTTTGCCAAATTCATTGCCAATATACTTTTTGTATTGAACATGGGTAAACTCCAAAAATTGTTTTGTTGCAGCAGGGTCGAGATAATCGCACAAGGAATTTACGATGTCCTTTCCCTTGGTTAAATTATTAGCGGCCCTCGTAACGGAAGTTTTAAAACGGTGGCGGGCCAATAAAACCTGCCAGGTTCCGGGTGGTGCTTTCCAGTTTAGTTTGCCCGATGAAATATCAATAATTATCGTTGACTTATTTTTTGGATCCACGCCAACTGCGCTGATGATGGAAGCATCCAAATCTTTTGAAACGGATTCTCCATCTGCAACATCTATCTTTTCTGCAATTTCAATTCCCTGCATTCTTAATTCCGGTTTTTCCCTGCTGAATTTGCCGCCTGCAAACCCGCTTGGATATTTTCCTTCATCAATGATCCATATCCGCATATTTCTTTTCTTTGCTTCTTCCACCGCCATTTTTACTTTCTCAAACCAACCCGCAGATAAATATTCAACACCCATATTATAACCGCATTCGATGGTTACAACATGCAGCCCTTGTTTTTTTATTGCATCCAGGTCATGACTTATTGTTTCCCTTGTTGCCACTCCATCCCAGCCCCAGGTTAATGTCTCTGCATATTCAACAGGATAATTTTTGAACTGAGATTTCATTTCTGAATATGATGGAAACGTAAGCTGCTGCCATACTCTCTGTGCCTGCGAAGGATGAGAAACAACTAACAAGAAAATAAAGGCGAAAAAATACTTGTTCATTAATCTTTTTATCTGAAGTGAAAATTATTTTTTTAAAATATTAATATCAAAAAGCCATTCATATAACCGGTACGTCCAGCCGGCAACAGCGCCTTTTGTAGTTTCTCTTACACCAAAACCATGGCCGGCGGTTGCATAGATATGCAGCTCTGCCGGTATACCTGCCTCCTTATATTTTAAATAGAGAAGCGCCATTCCTTTTGAAATATCGTCCCGGTCCATATAACCGCCGGCTAAAAATAAAGGAGGCGAATTTTTAACCGGCGCAAGCCGTGGTATGCTACCCGGATAAATCAGTGCCTGGAACGATGGCCTTGAGCTTTGCCGGTCAATAATATCAGTTGAATTTAATGTGGCACTGTCGAAACGCATAGCAGACAGGCCTGCAATTTCTCCTCCGGCAGAAAAGCCCAACACACCGATACGGGCCGTATCAATATCCCATTCTGCTGCAAGGCTTTTTACCAGCCTTATAGAACGTTGCATATCCGTCTCGGCATCTCCATCAACTGTGTAAGTTGAGCCTGGTTCTCTTGCCAACCTGTTTTTTAATACAAACGCAGCAATGCCATGTTCATTTAAAAATTTTGCAAGGTAAGCGCCTTCATGATCTATTTTTAAAGAAACATGGCCACCACCGGGAGCAATGATAATGCCCACGCCTGTGGCTTTATCCTTTGGAGGTAAATAACAGGTTACGGAGGGGTGATGAATATTAGATACCGACCTTTCTCCATTTGCGGAAATAGTTATTTTTTCTTCCCCGGTTTTGCCTTCAGAACCGGGAGCGCCGCCCGGCCACAGAAGAATTTCCTTTTGAGCAGAAGCATTTATTACCAGCGCTGATAACAGTGATGTAAGAATGTATTTTGAAAGTTTTACTTTTTTCATATATGTATTTTTTAAAAGAAAGTATTTAACCGCTGTAATAGTTCCGGTCATAATTTTTTTTTCATTATAGAATAAATGTTTCGTTATAGTTTTATCAATCTTGCTACATAACCACCATTCGCATTTAATACAATTGCCATTTTTGAATTACCCGATAATATTGAATTTTCTACTACCGCATTATCCTGTTTATTCTTATCATCCTTTATTGCAGAAAGCGAATAATTCCCTTTTAAAAAAGCAACGTCGATGTTGATGGACTTAGCTTCATTCAATCCGTTCATCGCAGCTATAAACCAGGTTGTTCCTTTTCTTCTTGCATACAAAACCAGTTAGCCAATTTTACTTTGTGGCATCACAATCGTTTCATCCCAAACCGTCGGGATGCTTTGTATCATTTGCTTGCAGGGATTATCCAACATACTTTGCGGATCGGCGCCCAGGCATAAAAACAGCGATGTAAAAACGATCATGCTGGCAATATGATGTGCCCAGCTTACTTCACCCATACGGTCGCCAAAATGAACTGGTGTATAATCTGCAGGGCCGGCAAGGTAACGGGTGAAAGGCAGGATGGTATTGGATGCTGCCCAGGGTGGATGATTTTCCAATCCGCGGATGGCCTCTCTTGTCATTTCATTCGGCCATGTTCTTGATTCGCCGGTTGGTTTATTGGCACCATGAAAATCCATCATTAAATGATATTCGGCTGCATCTTTTAATGCCGCCTGGTAGAACTGAATGATCTCCTGCGATTCCGAATCAAAGAAATCAATTTTAAGTCCCACGATACCCAGGTCTTTGCATTTTTTAAAGAAGATCTTTCTCTGTTCCGGATCTTTAATACCCGGTATTCCTTTCCTGTCGGGATAAGCCTTCCAAACCCATATCTTAATCCCTTTTGCAGTGGAGTAGTCAACTAGTTCCTTCATCATATCCCAATTATCGCGTTTGCTGATGCTATCTTTCCAATTACTCCAGCCTTCGTCAACTAAATTATATTCAAAACCAAGGTGTGCAGCGAGGTCGGAAAATCTTTTCATGTTTTCCAGTGTCACCGATCTTGTGCTGGCTAACCAACTCCAAACACTGCGGCCGGGTTTTATCCAATCGGTATTATATCCCAGTGGAAATATTTTTTTATCATAAGGAGATGATACATTGGCAATGATATCGCAATTCACCAATGTGTTCAGATCCTTTCCTATTTCAATTATTCGCCATGCAGTTTCAATATCAGCTTTCTTTCTTGTTATCCCTGAAAGGTTGGCTTGTAAAACTCTTTGCCCGTTTGCAATCAGCGACATTCCTGCAAAATCAACCAAGCCCCCTTCTGTAATAGCTGCGTAGCCAGCATTATCGGGTAATTCAATGATAACCGGAGGGCCCATCAGTTCTCCAGACTTTACCGTATCTATTATTTTTTTACCATACCTGCCTTCGTAATATTTAATGTTGGACTGCGACCAGATGACACTTGTTGCGGGCAAAACAAATTGTGTGTTGTCTTTTTCAATAGTTGCGGAATCTTTATTGTTGATAAGATACCGCCATGCAACACCGTCATTAAAAACCCTGAGTTCGATCTGAAAATGTATTGAACCATTGATCGAAATTTTTGCTCCTGCATATTTATTTACAGCATTGGTATGTATGCCACGGTAAGCATATTCTTCATCGGCTTTTTGTTTCGTGATTTTACCGATCACTGCATTTTGTGCAATGGGTTTTTCATTTACCAGCAAACCCATCGCAGATGGTTCTATAACCGGGGTATTGTTATATTCAACTGTATAAATAAGTTTTTTATTTTGACAGAATAACCTGAACGCGATATTTCCATCAGGACTATAAAAAACAGGCGATGCCGTTTGCGCTCCTGAAAACAGGAAAGCAAAAACAAAAACAGTTATAAAAAAAAATCCTTTCATCCTGCATTTTGGTCAGTAAACAAGAACAGTACCATTTTTAATTCTTGTACACCCTCTTCAACCATTCATCCGGTATGGGAATGATACAAATATTCATTGACCTATTATCTGCCGACAACATTGCCGATTCTATTTCGATCCTTGTTCCATCCGGACTGAAAGTGGGATGCGGATGATCGGCTGCGGTTTCTTTATGGCCGGCTGAAAGTAATATCATTTCTCTTGTATGGCGGTCAATCAAATAAATATTGCGTGCAAAGTCATCCCCTACAGCCCATCTGCCGTCGGCTGAGCCATTCACATGCCAGAGGCCACTGCCACCGGGCGTTTGACCGATAACGATCATCTCCCGTGTACGAAGATTAACGATACCAAGCCCGGTTGGTTTTTCTCTTGTGCCCGATGAGCCCCATGCTGTTTCCTGACCGGGATTAGCACCCATAACGGCTGTTCCGGGATCAACTGCTTTATTTGTTCCGGGAATTTTTCTATGGCCCATAATGGCAATCGCAACTTCATCTTTTGTAATGACCGCTTCATGCGTTACCCATTCATATTCTGATTCCGGATACAATGGACGAAGTCCAGTACCATCAGATAAAACTGTCCATGTACGTTGTGGAGCCTTGCCACCTGTTTCCCAGCAAAAAACAATTTCTCCAGGCACCCAGGGATTGGTTTGTATATGGCCGATCTGGAAAGGAACAGATACAACATATTTTATTTCTCCTGTATTGATATTCATGGCTGCAATGCCTGATGGGCCTGCACCCATTTTTCTTGGACCGAATGCAGGTTCTATTTTTGTATCTGCTGCAAGATGTTTGGCAGCTTCTTCGCGGCCAACACGGAAATAAGCCCAATCTTCTCCCCCATCCAATGCCATATCGCCACCGGCACCCATTTCAGTAGGTGTAGTGCCGCAAACTCTTTGATAAGCTGATGCAGGTTTCAATGTGCCTGCCTTACTATCTGCAAATAATTTTGCAAGATCAACTTCCAGAATTTGCATGGGTGCATTCGGTGGAGGTCGCCTTGTTGAATCGCCATTGCGGCCTTGGGCAGTATCCCTGTTTGGATAACGCATAAAATATAACTTCATTGATTTACGTGATACATTGAGCATTCCGGTAAATCCACCTTCTGTTACCTGCACAATATCGCCGGTCTTCTCATTCACCGCCATCGCTTCGCCCCTTACACGGTTGGAACGGAATATAACCCATTGCAGATCGGATGTCCATTGATTATGTGTTTGATATATTTTTGAATCGCCTGCGGGTGTACTGGTAAGAAATGTAAGCATGGTTCCGGTAACAGGGTCTTTTATTTCTTTACGCTCCGGAGGAAAACGTTTTCCTATTTGCGGCCACGCTGTTAATGATGTTAATATTATAACCGGGATAAGGAAGATATTTTTTTTCATATTCTTTTTCTTAAGATTAATAACTACTAATTCTTCCGGCTTAAGGCTTTTACAGGTGCCAACATTCCATTTTTATCCTCCACGTGCAACAAATTAATATCCAACCCATCCAGCACGATTATCCCTTGCAGGGAAGAAAATTTTGTTGCATCCTGCTGCCATGACCATGCAAGTTTTCCTTTGGGAGTATATTCAAGCAATTGCGTACCTACAGCACCAAACTTCGGCCCATGGCCCTCCCAGTTGGTAACAATATAATTTCCATTGGCAAGGATTTGAAAACCTGCATAAAAATTTGGTTTTACTTCAGGAGGTCCGCTGATAGAGTCCACCAGTTTTTCATCTGCAGAAAATAATTGAAAGTCTTTTCCATATCCTGTGCTTACCAGGGTTTTTCCATTTGCTAAACGTATCGCTTGCCATGCGTGCATTTTGGTGTCGGCTATTTTAACTCTCCAGACGATCGTGCCGGAATCATTTCCTTCAAACACGATATTATCAGCAGTAACCATAAAATTTCCGGATGAAGTTTGACGTATCAACCGAACATAATCAAAGCCGATATAGTTAATAAGACGTTTGATGCTACCCGCCGCATCGACTTCTACTAAAACGATCCCCTGTTTTCCCTGCCAGTTAACGCCTGTCAATAATGTATTGCCATTCTTCAACCGCCTTGCAGCAAGGGTTCCGGGAAAAGATGTAAGCTCAAATAATTTTTTACCAGTCGCTATTTCCCGCTCTTCGTAACCCGTGCCCGTTCCAATAAGCACACGGCCATTACCAGCCAACTGCATATCGCGACCTGGCGGTATAGGCATATACCAGTTTTTATCGGGATTCGCCAGGTCGATGTAACTCAGTTGAGACATCCCTTCATCACGTAACAGCATGCGGCGGTTACTGTAATTGCTTTGTGCGTTGCTATCATCAACAATCAATAATGTGATAACCATCAGCAGCAAACGGTATTGCAGCATCCTTTTCCCAAATAATTTATTTACGTTGTTCATTTGTTTTTATTTATTCTAAAAAAATTATTTAGGAGAACCGGTTAAACCCGGGAGTGCTTGTGGCTCTGCAGCCATTAAACCACCGTTGATCTCCACTTTCTTTGATTCAATCTTTACAGTAGCGCCGTTAAGCCCTTTTCTTGTTGCAGTTATTGTAATTGTTCCGGGATTTTGCGATGAACGAACAGCCACACGATTAATTCCGCATTCAGTATCGAGATAAAGGTTGTTGGTAGTATTTAGTTTTGCAGCATTAAAACCACCACGCCAAATCACCGGACCGCTTACGGCAAAATCAATCCTGTCTTCATCAGTTGGACAACGGCGGCCTTTTGCATCCACCACTTCAACATCAATGAAAGCCATATCACTGCCATCGGCCTGCAAACCCTGCGGCCCGGTATGCAGCGTAAGCTTGATGGACTTTGGTTCACCGGCAGTTTGTATTTCATGTTGTGCAACAATTTTCCCGGCCTTTGTGGCAACGGCTTTGAGTATACCTGGTTTAAATGCGATATCCGGGAACGCATATATAAAACCTGTGCTTCTTCCTGCAAGCAATTCTGAACCAGGCACTCTTTGCGTGCTGTTATAAGTATCTACAAAATCGTAAGGCTTAGCAGATATACCCATTGATTTTCCATTCACAAATAATTCAACCTTATCGCAATGAGAAGCAGCCACATAGATGGTTTTCTTTGTTGTATCAGGATAATTCCAATGCCCGATAATATTAATATCAGGTTTCTCATTCTGCATCACCCGGTAAACATAATAAGCGGATTTTGGTATGCGAACACCATCTACTTTGCCACTTACCCGCAACACATAACTACCTTGCTGGCGGCCATCCGCATCTTCATCTGTTAAATAAATAGAGCAATAGGCTGCCCATTTTGAATGTGCTGAATCTGTATTGTCTATTCTGTTACTCACGTAACTGTAATAACGAGTGGCAGCAGCCAGACAAAAAGTTTCTGAATTCCAATGCCAGGTATCTACAGGCCTGCCACTAATCATACCGCTTTTGGGTTTGAACCCGAAATGAGGTGGCGAATAATCATCCCAAATATTGCGTCCTGCTTCATCACGGAAATCTTCAGTTTCTATTAATGGCGCTTTGTCACGCCTTGAAATACTATATCCGCGGAATATATCGTCGCCGCTAACCTTATCTGTTTGTGGTGCCTGCCCGATCATAACACCGAAATATTCCGACATCGGTGTAAGTGCTTTATTGGCATCTGCCAAATCATTATCCCGGCTCCCCATCACCCGCCCTCCATGCGGATCCAATTCCTTGCGCATGGCAACCATCTCATTCATTTGATCGGGTGTAATAATAGTATTACCTGCTTCCCAAAAAAGGATGCTTGGATTGTTGCGGTAAAAGATCATCGTGGCACGCATCACTTCGGCACGTTGCTCCCATTGACGGCCGGTAACTAATTTTTCTTTATCCCCTGCAGGACAAACTTCTACGATACCATATTTGTCGCAGGCCTCCACATCCACACGCTGAGGTGCCACATGCATCCAGCGCATATAATTAGCATTGCTTTCCTTAAGCAGTGAAAGGGTGTAATCATGCATCCAGTTGGGATAAGCGCCACCCAACCCGGCCCAATCATTTGCCGAACGTTGTGCATATCCTGTGAGCCATACAAATTTCCCATTGATCCAAACGCCACCTGTACCAACACCTCCCTTGAATTCAGTTTTTCGAAAACCTGTTTTAGTATCAACAACATCAACCACTTTACCATTCACGGTTAAGATAGAATAAACATGGTATAAATAAGGATCATTTGTATTCCAGAAACGGGCATTGGTCAACTGGCCGGAAGCGTTAAAAATTTCTGATTGCCCTGCCACCAAGTCAGAAGTATTGCCTTCCAGTTTTGCTTTTACATTGCCTTCTGCGTCCACCACTATTGCAGATAATGTGATGGAAGCATAATCACCGGTTTCATTCATCACTTCAGCTTCTACTTTTATATCTGCCGATTTTTTATTGAGGTCAATGGATTCGGGATAAACATACACACCGGTTGTTTTTAAATTATCAAACAGCGGTAATGTCTGGTAAATTTTTCCTGTTACTATTAAAGATGCATTCCTGTTTAGTCCCCCGAAGTTTGGATTAAAATCTTTCGCATTCCATTGAAAGGCTGTATCGGTTGCTTCTTCCCTGTAATTCGGGTTATTGTCAACCTTTACTGCAATCACATTGTCTTTGCCGCCATACTTTATAAAAGCTGTAACATCAAAGCCCACAGCCGTGATGCCATTCTCCAATTTACCGATGGGTTGCCCGTTCAAAAAAAATCTTCCTGCCTGCCGCATTCCATCGAATTGCAAAAAAACCTTTTGTCCATCAGCACTTGCAGGTAATTTAAAATGTTTTCTATACCAGCCAATGCCAAACATCTTTTCACTTTGATCACCGCCACTATGGCTGATATAAGCACGATAGGTATCCGTATCATTCCAGGTATGCGGAAGACTGATGCTGGTCCACTTTGAATCATCGTACTCCGGTTTATCAGCCCCGGATGAATCGCCAAATATAAATTTCCAGCCGGGATTAAAATTATAAACAGCACGGGGAGAAGTAGGCGATTCATATGCGCCAGTTATTTTAATATTACCGTTTTCGTTTTTAAATGCAAAACATGCCAGCAACGATAACAAACCGAGAAACAAATTCTTCTTCATAATATTTCATTTTTTTTCAGATACATAAAACATTTTTAGGAACCCTTTTATCAATCAGCAATGGATTGATAAACGAGCACTTTAAATTTCCCAATTAAATTTTCATCCCAATAGGCATCCACCTGAGAAAGGAATATGCCAAGCAAATCTTCTTTGGGATCAACCCAGAACCGGGTATAGAAAGCGCCGTCCCATCCAAAAGAGCCCAACGATTCCAGTTCATCATACACACCTCTTTCGGTACGGATGCCAAACCCAAGTCCGAATTTATCACCCATGATGCCATTATGCTTAACCGGATTAAAAATATACAGGCTCCCGATTGAGTTAGACGTCATTAGTTCAATTGTCTTGCGGCTAATAATCCTTTTACCGTCCAATATGCCTTTATTTAATAGCATTTGCGCAAACTTTGCATAATCGGCTGCTGTTGAAATTAATCCCGCTCCACCCGAAAAATAGTTTTGTGTTTGGGGATATTGAAAATAACCGGTTGCTTTTACCAATTTACCCTCTTTACTCATCTTATATAAAGTCGCCAGCCGTGCAAATTTTTCTTTGGGCAAGGAAAAATAAGTGTCTTTCATTTTAAGTGGTTCAAAAATCCTTTCCTTTAAAAATTCATCCAAAGTTTTTCCGCTGAACAGTTCAATTAAATAACCCAGCACATCCACCGACATCCCATAATGAAATTCTTCACCGGGATGTGAGATCAATGGCAATCTTGCCAAAGCAAGAATTTTTTCTTTTAATGTTCCGGCAGTTGGCGTAAGTCCTACCGTCATTCCCGCTTCTTTATAATACTTATTCTGTAAGCCGCCGCCATAAGTTATTCCTGAAGTATGGTTGAGTAATTCACGAATGGTAATATCTGATTTAGCAGGAACTAATATGGTATCGCCTTGCGGAGATAATGTAACAACTTTCGGATTTTTAAATTCAGGAATATATTTAGAGACGGGATCGGTCAGCAAAAATTTCCCTTCTTCATATAAAGTCATAATACCAACCGAAGTAACTGCTTTGGTCATAGAAGCAATCCTGAACATTGCGTCGGTATGCATGGTTGTATTTGCTTCTATATCCATCCTTCCAAAAGATTTGTAATAGGCAATTTTTCCATGACGTGCTATCAAACAAACCATGCCCGGCATTTTCCCATTGGCGATGTATTGATTCATTACTGTATCAATATGGCTTAGCCTTTCTGAAGAAAGCCCAACTGATTTTGGCGCAACCGTTGGAGGCTGTTGGGAAAAAACATTCATCCAGCCAGCAGAAAAAATTACTGCAAAAAGTATTATTAAAAAGTTATTCTTCATTTTTTTATTAAGCTAATTATTCTTAAATGTTCCTTACTCCAGTTCCCTCTCATTTGGAGAGGGGTTGGCTGAGGCTTCAATAACCCCACGGACTTAACGGTGTGCCCGTCTCTGAAGCTTTTGGTCTTTGATTGAATGGTATTATTTTTCCAGAATGAACTTCAAATAATTGCTTGTTGGTTTTCTTTGCTGCTTCCACCAATTCTTTATAAGGCCGGTCAGTGGCATCTACAAAACCGATATTATAATTTTCTCCATCACCACGGCCCAGCACCGGTTCATCCCGCCAGGTAAACCAATGTACACCCACAAATGAATTGAGTGATGCAGCCTGCTCTACATAAAATCTGTATCCAACACCACGTTCAGTTTGATCTTTGGCCTGCACCAATCCTGAACCCAATCCATTTGCCGGAACACCGATATGGAATTCACCAATGAGTATCGGCCTGCCGGTTAAGCGATACACTTTATCAACCCATTTGGTGGGTTCGTATTCATACACATTGATGCTGCACACATCAAATATCTTTCCTGTTCGCAACATGTCATCAGATGGAGATCCGCCAAAACGAATACCTAAGTTCAAATGATTGGGATCATATTTTTTTACTTCCGTACAAATAATGTTTAAATATTTTTCAAATGCAGTGATCATAAATTCCTTTCTTCTTTTTGGATTGTCACTCTGTGCAAGAAAATCCTTCAGTTTGTTTTGCGTTGCTGAATTTGGTCCCTTTAATATCATATCAACCACTTCGCTTTCGCGGCCATCCCAAGGTGGTTCGTTGCCGATAAAATATCCAAGCACGAATGAATCATTTTTTAAAGGACTACATTGTGCGTTAGCTGCCGAATCAACCCCGTTTACAAATTCATCGGAATAAACATCGGGCAAACCCAAAAATGTTGTAGCAGGAATTGTTTTCCATCTTAGCATAATGGTGTTAGCCCTTCCATCGCCGCCAGTCGTCATTCCCCATGATGAAAGCCTGCGATTAGTTCTGTCAATGGAGGCTTGTGTTTGTGCAGGTTGTTGTGTCGCATTGCGCCTGTTTGCCGTACCATTCGTTCCGGTGGAAAGAAAATAATGTCCGTCGGGATCAATGAACCACCATTTTTCGTCTATCTGTTCAACCCTGAAAAAACCGGTTGCTTTTGCTTTGCTGTTTTTATAGCCACCATACCTGCAATAACTATAATCAGCATTGCTGCCAAAGCTTTTTTCTTCATCAGCAAGCTCTTTATTTAATTGTTCAGCATTTTTTATTTTTCCAGACCAATCTGCATAAGCCCATTGATTGAATTCAGTAAGTACCGGAAGTTTTTCTAAAAATTCTGAGCCTTCATCATTTTTAGAAAGATGGATTGATCTTATTTCGAGTGTTGGTTTGTTTATTGGATAAGTCATCGCAAAGCCAATGGCTTCTACCGATTTCATTTCGCCAAAAGGTCCCCATACCGACATCCAGAAAGAATTTGTGCGTCGGTTAATGGCTGAAGCAAGGTCATTTCCTGATTGATCCATGCCTTTCAGGTACTGAAGCGGAAAGGATGCACGCAACCAAACATTTTCTCCAAACGGTTGTAACATAATCCTGACAGGCGTTCCATCATTTCTGTACACCCAAAGGCTAAAACGTTGCGGTGATGAAGTTTTTATTTCCATTACCAGGTGCGTATAGGGTGTCCAATCTGATGGCATTGAAGCATCAATATCTTTTATCGCGATCTTGTGTTCACTCAAAATTCCATCAAAACTTAATTTGCGGATATCCTGAGCACTTGTAATTGCTGAAAATATTATCAATATTGAAAATAGAGCAAGAGATTGAAAACATTTTTTGAATGAACTATTCATTTTCTAAAACTCATTTTATCGTTAATTTTTAAACCCGATCTTAAATCCAATTACCTGCCATGACGGAAGTTGCGTTGGTTTAGCAATTATCAATGCCCCGTCATCCTGTTTCCATTTTATTTTTTCTTTACTGCCCAGCATTTTTACCGAAGCAATATCCCTAACATTATACATTGACTTTTTGCCGAGAGAAAGCATTTGAATATCTTCTGTTGGATGGGCTAAACAAAAAGCATAGAGTATATTTCCATTTGATGTGTAGCGGATGTCTTTGGCGCTGTATTTTACTTTGCTTTCGTTATTGAACCTGTTGAATGCAACGGCAGGAATATCGGTTGCTTTTTCTCCCCATACTTTCCAGGGCCTTGAGCTATAGATGCCTTCACCATTTGCCGCGGTCCATGCCGCAATTTCTTCAAGGATATTTAAAATATCCTGCTCCACTTCTCCTTCCGGGGTTTGCACAATATTCAATAAAAGATTTCCATTCTTACTTACAATATCCACCAGCATCTGTAAGATCTCTGTTGAAGTTTTATACTTCTGCCCTTCTCTGTAAAACCAGTCGCCGATAGATGTATCTGTTTGCCAGGGCACGCGATTGGCGGTATCCTTTACGCTGCGCTCCAGGTCTTCTACATACATTCCCTTAGAGTCGCCATCCTTTGCTGTATAAACAGCCTCAAGTTTTCCATTGTTATAACGGACGTTCCCATTGTAAAAATTTGAAAGCATACTGTATGAAACATTTTTCCAGTTAAACGGGGCATCAGAGTAAAGCAGGTCGGGGTGATAGGTGTCAACAAGTTCTTTTACCTTATAATACCAGTCTACTTTTAATTCATCAGAAATATCAAACCAATGGTTAGACTGAAAAGGATCCACCCCTTCAATTTTATCATGATATAACGCGGCGTATTTAGGATCTGCCCCATCATAAGGAATACCTTTCATCGGCCCGCTCGTATCTGCGCCATGTGCAGTCTGGAACCATCTATAGCTAACTCCGGTATGTTCCGAAACGCCAAAGTGAAGTCCTTCTCTTTTTGCTGCTTTTTGCCACAAAGCCACCACATCTTTTTTTGGCCCCATATTCACAGCATTGAAGGGATTGATCTTCGAGTTCCATAAAAAGAAGTTATCGTGGTGCGAGGCCATGCTCACAAAATATCTTGCACCAACTCTTTTATAAAGTTTCATCAGTTTTTCAGGATCCCATTTTTCTGCTTTCCATAAATTGATGATGTCTTTGTATCCAAACTTGCTGGGATGTCCGTAATGTGCTAAATGATATTTATAATCGGGACTGCCCTGCAGGTACATCTTTCTGGCGTACCAGTCGCCCTGCCGTGGAACTGCCTGCGGCCCCCAGTGCGCCCATATTCCAAACTTTGCATCACGGAACCAATCGGGGTACTGATAGGTTTTAAGGGATTCTTCTGTTGGTTTGAATTTCCCCTGAGCGATTGCCAGTATTTTTTCATTTTGCGCTGATGCAAAAATGCACAGCATAAAAATAAAGACAACGGTGAAAGAAGATTTTATGAATAAACCAACTTTATACGTTTTTAAATTATTTATAATAATCATTATCCTTTATTTTATTATTCAAACCGGTAAAGTTTTACATGCAAAATTTGCGGACCATCGCCCTGAAGCCTTACCACGCTTCCTGTTTTTTGCTGTGCAGCTTCATCTGCAATATTATAATTGAGCATGATGTTATCGCCGTTCAACCTTCTGCCTGCTATCCATTTCCCATTTACATAAGTCCCTTCATCAACCGATGCATAACCCACATAAGCAGGTCCGGCAGTTAATGGAAAGAAATTTATTTGTATGTCTTTCCCGGCAATGATGTATTCATCGGGACCTGTTGCTATTACCAGGCCATAACCGGTTTCCGGCGCTGAACCCGGTACAAGCAATCTTCTTCCCCGCCGCAATTGTACATCCAATGTATAGCCACCGAGTTCAAATTTTGTTCTTTGTTTGCTGCTGTTGAGCCATACTCCTGCAATCGTATTCTTGTTTTGAGCAGCTAAAATTTCCGGTGCCAGTTGCTGCAATACATCATAAGTTTTGGGCAATGGCCCGTTCACCGGGTCTTCTACTCTTTCTTCAATACCAAATGGTGAATAGCCGATAGCATGGTGCTGGCCTATCACATAAAAAGCATTGGCAGTCCCTTTATCATCCGCTCTTGATTCAGGTATAAATAATGTATTTCCCGAACGGGCATACATCGTGCTGATGTCATCAAAGTTGGGTAAGTAAATGTCCGGCGCAAGGATGTCAAGCGAAGTACCCGCAGCACGCCATATATCATGCACATGCGACTGGGGCCCGCCGCTTGGATAATCACCGGGGCCTAAATCTTCCGGCTGAACGATCCATGCATTCACAAACATGGGTATTGCATATTGTGCTTTGCCTGCTTCACACAATTTATTGATGAACCTTGCATAATGCCATGCCATGAAAGCTTCATCAGCAGAAGATGAATTTCCAAATACTTCCGGCCATGTACCCGCAGTACGAAAGCCTGTTGATGACCATAGCTTATATAATTCAGGCAGCAGTGTTTCTTTATTTTTTACCAGGTGATTGATCAATTCTTTGGGTACAGGTTCGTTAAATGTTTTTTCTGCCAATGCACCCCGGTCACGGCTATCGCCCAATAACCCCACTTCATTTTGCACCTGTATCATGATGACTGTTTGCTGCTGCTCATCCATTTCCTTCACATGTTTCATCATGGCAGCAAAAGCCTTAGCATCTGCATACATTGTCTCTTGACTTAATGGCGTCAATGATTCTACCGGAAAATTACCTTTGATGTGCATACGAGGAAAACGTTTGTAATCTTTCTTCACCCATGGAGGTGCATAATGCGATAAACCATTTTTCCAACTGCCGAACCAAAGTAAGGCAAGGTGCAGATTATTTTTTCTTGCATTACTGATAAGACTGTCCACAATAGAAAAATCATATTTGCCTTCTTCGGGTTCCGTCAGTTCCCAGGTAACCGCAGCCAGCACTGTATTGAGATGCATGCTGGTAAGATTTTTCCAGAAAGGCCGCAGGTAAGCTGCACTGGAAGAACTGGAATTATGCAATTCGCCTGCCAGCACTAAAAAGGGCTGACCGTTTACAATGAGTTGCATATTGTTTCCTCTTTTTTCGAGGTGCGGCCCTTTAATGGATTGTGCATTTGAACAGCAACAAATTACCAGGAATGAAAAAAAAATAAAAAGATTTTTTTTTGGCATTGCAAAAAGTTTAGGTTGATATAATTTCACTCAGCTCATTATTTAACTGCCACATCCCATAATTTCGACATTCGTGACTTACCATCGGGCCCTTCTATCCATAAGGAGACCAGGTATTTACCGGCCTCTTTATATTGATGAATGGGATATTGCTCAGTGGAAGTAGTCTTATCGCCAAAATCCCATTTCCAGGATGTGATCTTTCCAACGGATTCATCAATGAATGCTACCAGCCTGCGTTTCATATCCACCACTTTAAAAGACCATTGTGCATCAATTAGTTTTTTAAACCTGCTATCCAGCGGCATTAAAGTAAAAGGCAAATGATAGGAAGCATTACCATACATTTTATGTTGCCGCGATAAATTCCAAAAGCCCTGTTTCTTTATATCATTCACATCATCATAATCAATCACTGCCCAGCTCATGGAAATGATCTTATTTTCATACAGGTTTGATTCTATCGAACGGGAAGGCTCATTACCTGCATAGTCGAATGGTGTGATAAAAAACTCCAGCACTAATCTTCCTGAATCACCAGGATTAAAATTATAATTGTATGCTGCGTTGGCATAAGGCAGTTCTTTTATCCAGGGCTGACTTCCCCAAACCATGGTCCATTCTTTGCCTACAGCAGGTGTAAAAATGTGATAGTTCTGTGCATGTACACCGTGAAAATCAAAATACGCTTCCCACTTATCTTTATCAGGATTGGGATGAAGTTCATCTATGAAAGGGCCGCCGGAGCGGTCGCCATCCACGGCCAATTCAAATATATCATTGTGTAAACCCGGCAATGAAAAATCCCAGTAATTATCATACGCTTCATACAAAAAATATAAGCGGTTCATACCTTTCACCCATCCTACTTTTACTTTTACATCTAAATTTTGGGGGTCAGGTGTTGGAAAATGATGATTATCATCCACCAGTTGATCGGTACCAATGGCAAAGCTATCCGGTACGATAGCCCAGTCGGATTTATCGCCGTCAATACGGGGAATCATGTTTGGAGGGAACTGAAAGATTTTGAAATGGCGGGTTTCTTTTTCCTGTGCAGCAGCAATTGTGTAAATAAACAGCAGTAAGGCCACGAATGGCAATCGTTTACAGAAATATTCATACAGCATGTATATCGTTTGAAGGTATAATTTATACCGTCTGTTTCATTTAGCTGTCCTGAAGTATCCTGTTAATAAATCATTGCAATAAGCGGGCTAATTCATGCTTTGTTATTATGAAGACGGTCCCATGCCTTGTCCCCTTGGGAAAGCTAATCTTATCCGAAATATCTGTCCAGTGAACCAGATCTGTTGATGTAACAGCGCCGTACTTATGCTCTGTATATTTGTCAAAATAAACGATCCAGTTCTCGCCGATCTTTATAGCAGTTGGCCCTTCTGCCCAATAATTTCCAGTGATAGGGGCAGATGCATCGCTATAGTTTCTTGTAAGTTTTTTGCTTGTCGCAACACGAATATTCTTTTGTGGCGGCTTTCTTGTTTCATCTTTCAAGAACATGATGTATTGTTTGCCATTTTTTTGAATGCTGGCATCAATCACATTAAAGTCGTGATCATACAAGAGCTTTGTTTTACTGAAAGTTTTGAAGTCTTTTGTAGTAACAAAATATATTCTGTGGTTGTATTTGCTGTCGCCTGCTGAATCGCCTTCTAAAAATCTTCCCGGGATTGTCGTGGCCCAGTAGATCATGTAATTTTTCTCCTTTGAATCATAAGTTATTTCCGGCGCCCAGCAGTTCCTTGCAGAATCTTCATGTTGCATTACCGGTATGTATTGCTCTTCGCTCCAATGTACCAGATCAGTAGATGATACATAGCCAATTCCCCTGTCAGCCCAACTTACGGTCCATACCATATGAAATAAATTATCCGCGCCACGGATGATACAGGGATCTCTCATCAATTTATCTTTACTGATCATAGGTTTAAGAAAAGAACTGTCATTGTTGAGTGCTGTAAAAGAATATCCGTTATAACTGTAGGCCAGGTGTAACCCATCCTCTCCATTATTTTTGAAATAAGAAAACATATACACGGTATCACCGGTTTGCGACAAAGCTATTTGTACATGAAATAATATTACAACGGAGACGATATATTTTTTCATATTGATAGGTTAGAGCTGAAGGATTTCATCCCAAACTTTTTTCATCACCGGGATACCATTGGCAAGGTTATTTTTTCTTGTCTGCAAAACACGTTCTCCGGGATACATTATTTTTGTTGACCCATCCGTTACTATTGATTGGTGATAATCCTTCAGAATACCCTCAATAACATTTGCAATGGCTGAATGATCACTTAGTTTTGAAATATCGATGGCAACGAACACCTGCGACAATCCGTATTCAACTTCCCTGCTGCTTATATCATACGTTGCCAGGCCTCCTGACAAAATGGTTGCCAGCAAATCCAGCAGCAGGGCCAATCCAGCTCCTTTCCAGTAACCAACAGGCAATGGCCTTAGTGTTGCCAGTATCGCGGCAGGGTCATTCGTTAATTTCCCTTCCGCATCAAAACCACCATGCACAGATAGCTTTTCATTTTTCATCTCCGCTAATTCCATACTTCCAAATGAATACTGCGACATGGCCATATCCAATACGATCGCTTCATCCTGGTAAGGCAATGCAATGACCAATGGATTATTGCCAAGCCTTGCATCCATTGCCCCCCAGGCCGGCATATTGCCAATGGTGTTTGTCCAGCCAATAAACACATAACCTGCTTTGGCCGCCTGCCAGCCATATGTTCCACCACGCATCCAGTGATTGGTATTACGCAATGCCACACAACCAATACCATGCTGTGTTGCCAGTTGCGTAACAGTTTCAGTTGCATGTATAGCATTTAATATTCCCGGGCCAAGGTTTCCATCCCATTGTTCGATGCCGCCAAATTTATGTTGTAATAAAGGTGATGCATGTATATTGATATATCCTTTTTGAATATATTCTACAAACCTGGGAAAACGGTTCATCCCATGTGTGGAAATTCCATCCACACTGTTATTGGTAAAAACAGTTGCACATTGCAATGCCCTTTCGACGGAGAATCCTTCGTTACACAAAATTGTAAAACACCGTTCCTGCATTTCTGTGGCAGTTACTAAAATCATTCCGTTGTTTTCGTCCAACATAATTCTATTCATTAATTTCTGAGCAATGTAACACTCATCAGCCCAATTATTACATCATTGGCTATTGCCTGCAATTTTAAATCTTTCAGTGTTTTGGCCGGGTTCAATGGCATATCCAAAACAGTGGCTGCACCGCCGTCAATCATTTTGCCACTGTATTTCTCCATATTGTTATTGTAAACAGAACTTATTTCTCCTGTCTTTAAATGTATCCTTACCGGCCGTGGCGCATCAATGGTAAATGCATAGCCATCATCCATATAATCCTGCTCAATGGGCCACCATGTTTCCGGGTTTTTTAATAATAAGGTATCGGCAGTATTGTCTGTATAAGAAATGATGACAGCGCCATTCACCAATCTTGATTGCATAGGGTTGGTAGAGCCAGCCATCAGAAAATAAGCGTGTGATGATTTTCCGGTTAAAGGAATTACCGCTTCTTTTGGATAATTATCCCACTGAGAAGTGAAAAGAATATTTGATTGCAAAGTATCTGAAGCTGTAAAAAAAGGAATGCCCTGCGGCAAAACAATCCTGTTCATTTCGCCTGCCAGCTTTCTTAGCCCGCTGTCATTTATTTCGGCAGTCTTTAAAGGATGTGTCCAGTCGCCGATACCCTGTGTGGGCAATTGCAATGTGGCAACTTTGGGGCGTGGCGAAAGGTATTGGTGCTTAAAAATATTCGTGACCTTATCATTGAAGAAACTGCTGATATCCAACGCCTGTTCATTTTTACTTATTTTTTCTACATCCCAGTTAATAATATTGCTATGCACAGCCATACCATCCCATATAAAAGAAACAACGTTGCTTCCGGGAATGATGTCTTCCGCAGGCAGATTCATTTGTGTATAAAGCTGCCTGGGCTTTAGTTCCAGTGTCATTGAAAAAGCATTTCTGCCGGAATTGACTACAAGGCTCCCTTTTAATATAGAACCCGTATTATTTGCCAGACTAAACTGCAGGCCGTTTTTTGATTGAACAAAAGGAGCTGTAATTTCCACTCCATCTTTTACCCGGGTATTCAATGGTACCCACCATTTAAAATCCTGCTGTTTCAGTTGAACAAAGGCAGTATAGTTTCCTTTATCGGCATTAACAATTGCAGTGAGTTTATCATTATTATAACTTGCAGAAATTAAGATATGCTGCGGGTCAAATAGTTTTACAATAGTTGCTTCCGGAAAATTTATATCCAGCTTTTCAGCTTTAATATAATATTGCTTAAACCCGGTAGTACTTACTACCTCACCCTTCCATTCTATCTTGATAAGATACTTATCTTTTATTCCTGCGTTTATTTCAACAACCGGTATCTCAATGGCATCATCAACATTATTAAAACTTTCTTTCTTCCCATTTACCGTTAATAATTTTATACTGCTGCCATTTGCTTTCAGCAATAATTTTAATTGCATTTTTACAGGAAAAGATGGAATGATGTTATAGGTATCTTCCTTACCCTTTCTTGTAAAATCAATAGCAATATCCGGTGTTTTGATTGAAGCATTATTCCATGCAACCGGAAAACCGGGCTTTATGATTAATTGCTTGTTCAATGCATCGGGGCGGATGCCGAAAAGCCCTTCTATCAAACTTCTTGCCGTCATAGCAATCGGATCTGCAAAATCACGGTAAGCCTCTCCGCGGGCTGCGTCATAAAAAGAAATCTGCCCTATATTTCCAGGACTTCCTCCCAGGTACATCGTTGAGAGCAATTCGGCTTTCCATAACGAAAAAGCTTTTTCATTGCTGCCTGCTTCCCAATATGCCAAAGCGGTGTGCATCACTTCGGCAGTGGCCACATTATTCAGACTCCAATCGTAAGGCATCCATTTGCTGGTGCTGATGGTATAATGCCCATCTTCCAAACCCTTTGCCCTTACAGGGATGTGCGGAATATTTTCATCAATATATCTTGTACTTTCATAAGCCTGGAACGGGTTGGGCACATCACTGTCGATGGCGTGATACAATGTCCACACAGCAGGATTGGGATGCAGCAGCCTGTTGCCCAGCAAATCTTTGTATTCAGCGTAGCTGCCTTTTTGAGGCATCCACAATGTATCATTAATTGCTTTTAAAATTTTAGTGGCTTCTATTTCATAAGACCTTGCATCTTCGCCAATTAATTTTGCAATAGTGGCTGCGTCTTTGTTGGCTTTGTAATTATAGGCAGATGAATGAGTAACCGCCCCGCCGCTGTATTCCAACGCATCGCTTGCCCAAATGGCGGCATAAGCATCATACAAACCATCATTATCGCTGTCGAAATTTCTTTTCTCCCACGCAAGGTGGCGTGTAATAACAGGCCACATTTCTTTTGCAAAAGCCAGATCGCCCGTCCAGTAAAAATGCCGCAGCAATGCATCAATATATACCAGGTTCATATCATAATGATGCGGCTGAAAATCTCCATTGGGGTTCCTGCATATATAACCGCTGCTGTAAACAGATGTGCCCATTTTTTCCAATGACCTTGCCAGGTGTAAAACTGTATCCATCACAACAGGCCCTGTTAATGGGGATGTAATTTGTGATTTTGCATAAGCGGTGAAATGCATTTTTGCCCTATCGTGCCAACCCAAATCATCCGCCACATAAGGGCCACGCCAGCCATTAAGCCGCATACGCCAGCCTATGGCACCGTGCATATATGTAGGGCTTTCCCAAACTGCATCGGCAGCAATACTTAATGCGCCGCCCAACGTGTTAATGTAAGGGTCAGGGGTTTTTAAAAGGATGCGATCAGCAATTTTTTCACGGGCAATCTCTGCTTTATTAAATAACGCTTCGGCTTCTGCATAGGCCGGCAAATCGCCAGCATTCGCATTTTCAAGTGCAAAGAAATAAGGTTCATTATTCCTGATGTTCATTTTACCTGTTACTAACGGCGACTTGCTCTGTGCAGATTGATACAAAACATCTGGAGCAGCCTGGCTACCTGCGTCAGCAATATGCAATTGCATAGTAGGCGGAACGAGCCCCATCATTCTTTGCTCTTTACCGATTTTTACTGCCTTTACCGTATCCGATACAAAAGTTTTATTTACGTACGGATCCCATTCCGCAACCACTCCTGTTCCGTATTTCAGCAGAAAATTATTTTTGTTTATGAGATAACTATTATCACTGCAATACTCCGGCTTTAAATAAAAACTGCTCTCGGGATCGGGGCCCATATCTCCATCACGGCTGAATTTTTTTCCGGAAGCTCCGCCATAAGCCCATATTAATTTTACATCAGCCGGTACATTTTCAAATTGCAGCTTGATGATGATACCTTCCGCATCTCCCATTGCAAGCACATCAATATGCAGTTTTCCGCTGAGCAGTATTTTGTCTTCTATTTCATAAATCATGCTCCCGGCACGATACCGGGCTGTTATCTTATCAGCATTGATGAGCCATTTGCCGCTATCCTTACCAACTAATCCGAATTTTATATTACCGCCCATGCCCGGCATATACATCGCAAACTCAGGCAGGTCGCCTGCTTCCACTCTGAAGGCTGTATTGGTGCCATACAATGCCCTTGTAAATCTTCTGTTACCATTAGTGATAACAAAATCATTCCCTTCGGGATGATAGCGGATTGTACGTTCCTTACCATGCCAGTATTTTGTGGTTACAGTATCCTGAGCCATTGTTATGGTGCCATGAAAAAAACTAAATGAAGTAAGAATAAAAAGGAATAAAATTCTTTTTAACTGCATAGTATTGCTGCCGGTATTTTTTGCATTCATCAGGCATCATTTTAAAATTGTTTCTATGCTATGCAGTTCATCATTACTAAAAGAAAGGTTCTGCAGGCATTGAATAGAATCCAGCAATTGCGCGGATTTACTTGCTCCAATTAAAACAGAAGTTACCCTCGCATCTTTCAGCAGCCAGGCCAGGGCCATTTGCGCCAGTGATTGAGCGCGTTTCAAAGCCACTTCATTCAACTGCCGTATTCTTTTTAATTTATCTTCAGTAACTTGCTCTGCTTTCAGAAATCCATTTTTAGCCACACGAGAGTCAGCAGGTATCCCGTTTAAATACCTGTCCGTTAATAATCCCTGCGCCAATGGTGAAAATGGAATGCAACCCACGCCATATTTCTCCAGTACATCCAATAAGCCTCCTTCAACCCAACGTTCGAACATTGAATATTTGGGCTGATGAATTAAACAGGACGTGCCATATTGTTTCAGTATTTCAAATGCGCGTTTCGCTTCATCTGCAGGATAATTGGAGATGCCCACATATAATGCTTTACCCTGGCGAACAATCTGATCCAAAGCCATCATGGTTTCTTCAAGTGGTGTTTCAGGATCCGGACGATGATGATAAAATATATCCACATAATCCAGTTGCATTCTTTTTAAACTCTGGTCCAGGCTGGAAACCAGGTATTTTTTACTGCCCCAGTCGCCATAAGGCCCGTCCCACATGGTATAGCCGGCTTTGGAAGAAATGATCATTTCATCCCGGTAACCGGCAAAATCTTCTTTTAAAATTTTACCGAAATTAGTTTCAGCGCTTCCGGGCGGCGGGCCATAATTGTTTGCCAGATCAAAATGCGTAATACCATTATCGAATGCAGTATGAAGAATTTCTTTGCAATTATTGAAATCATCCACGTCACCAAAGTTGTGCCATAAGCCCAATGAAAGTGCCGGTAATTTTATACCGCTGTTACCGCAACGGCGGTATTGCATATTTTTTTGATAGCGGTTAGCATCAGGCCGATAACTCATTATTGGTAAGTTTTATTACCCGACAAATTAATTTATTATACTGATAGTAACCGGGCCTTTCAATCCCGATACCCTCGGTTCCCATTTTGAAGCGTCAAACAATCCATCCGCCCCCCTGTTTTGCCGTTGCCTTGCCGGGTAATTGGTATTGTTGAATTTTTTCCAGAATACTTTCCTCTTATCCAGGTCAATGATCCGGTTGGCCATGCTGTTCGATACTTTTATTTCCAGCAGGTTATCAGCTTTAAGGTCTTTTCCGGCAATTGTGGCAGCATATACAGAGCCTATCAGCGTAGCCAACTTTTTTCCGTTAATGATCACCTGTGCACTTTCATATACTTTTCCCAAATCAAGTAAATATTCAGACGCATTGCCGGATGGTTTTTTAAAATGTATGCTGTAAGATGCAGTACCCGAGAAGGTTTTAAAGGCATCCCCGGCCAGATCGGTCCATGCTTTCAATTCATGCATAGCAGTGGTTGCCGGCAATGAAGGTCCACCCTCTGTAAATTGCAAAGTCCATTCCCCGGTAATTTCAACTGCTGTTCCTTTCGATTTAATATAAGGATAAGGGTTCCCGGTGACTGCTTTGAATAATGTTTGAACAATACAACTTTCATTGGAATCCAACTGCAGGTATACTTCAGTAAAACCGGCATCGTTTTTTCTGTATTCAGCAATCCCCGATGCCGCGGTCATTGGATTGAACAGTGCAACAGCATTTGATTTTGTTTGCAATGTTACCCATGTTTCTGCTCTTTTGCCGCTCCTGTTGGCGATAAAATAAAAATTGCTGCCGTTGGCATTTTTGCGCCGGCTAAATTGTAAGCCGATATCTGTCATACTTTCTTTCCGTATTGCTGCGGCAGCAAGCAACTGCTGCAGGTCATTACCTGTTAAAAATCTTCCTTTGCCAATGACTGCAGATTGCACATCGCCAAAATCGGTAGTAGTAAAATGTAATTGGTCAAGTAATTTTTTAAAAGCCATGTGGCGCTGGCCCAATTGCGCATACCCGGGAACGTCAGTTGGTAAATTTTTATACACTATGATTGTTGCACCTTTCTCCGCAAGGTCAAATAATTTTTGCAGGGTTTCCGGTTTCATGAATTTGCAGCCGGGCAATACAATTGTCTGGTAATTTATCCCTCCTGTAACGATCTGTTTGTTGGATGTTTGCAGTTTCATAATCTGCCTGTCCGAAATATAGTCAAATGCATAGCCTTTGTCCTGCATGCCTTGTGCAGCTAATTCAAAGGGAGTGCCTCTAAAATCAGGCCGCATCCCGTCAAAGTGCAATAACAGGTCCTTGCCCGGTTCGGAATATCTGTCATAAATGGGAAAATAAAGCAACACATCATTATCCGGCTTTCCCGTTTGTAAAAATGATTGTGTCCTTGTTACATAATTATTCAAAGCCGAAAAATTATTCCAGAAAGGATTGGCCTGTGTAAATTCCACTGCGGCATAAAATAACCTGCCCGGCCATGGTTCCGAAGGCGGCGAGTATGCGGTACCGTGATAAACGATATGGTTAACACCGCCGATAAAATAAACATCCAGCGCTTTTTTGACATCACTCAGCGAAGAAATGAAATGTTCATTCAGCCAGGTAGCCGATTCGGAGGAAGCCAGTTGTTTACCCATAACATGTGATGCAGACGGGGCAAACTTGATTCGAAGTAGTTCAGTTCCTTCTGTTTCCGGAATGTCCACTACGCCATAAAGATCAAGTGTATTTGCCGGGGAACCATGCGACTGGTTGCGGACGATCTTGCCCTTACTGTGCGCCCATTTAAACCATTCGGTGGTGAATTTTTCCAGTATCAGTTCGTCTATGGTCATCCGGTAGTCGCAAAGGACCCGGTTGCTTTTTTCAGTAGGCGTTTTTGTAAACAGCGCCGGCAGTTCTGTTTTCAGGTCATATCCCCTTCTCTTTTTAAACTCTTCAAACAGTAAAGGTGTATAGTTTGATTGCCCCTTTGCATCATCCACTTCATAAGAATCATTAAAGAAGCCACGCAGGTAGCTGATATCATGTCCTTTAAAAGCTTCGTCGAACCTGTTTAAATAATGTTGTAATGCTGTAGCCGAAAAATGGTCTATCACATTTCCTTCACCACCCGGAGCTGCCCGTTCCACCTGCTTTCCATGCCATCCCATAAATAAAGCATAGAGCGTCCATTTCCCGTTCGGCGCAGTCCAGTTCAATTTACCTTCCGCACTTACTTTATCTGTCAGGTCAATATTTTCCCCACCCTCCGAATAAGCCATCAGTACTTTTAAAGGCAATAGTCTTTTAAATCGCACCTGGTCAATAGAAAGTTCCTGAATATTTTTATTGGCTGAAATGGGTTGCAAGAGGTCTTCGGCCTTCATCGGCTTATTATGTTCATTGCTTACCAGCGGCTCTTGCATAAATTGAATGGTATCATTCAGCCTCTCACCGCCATTCAAAGTAAAAATTTTATACAGCATATTCTTGCAGGCGTCTTCATCTCCGATCCACGGGCCACCAAAAGGCCAACCGGTTGCATTTGCAAGATCAATGCCAAGATCGAGGCGTTTCCCTTCTTTCAGTGTATGATCAAAAACTTCCATCCACTGTGGTGTAAGAAATCGTATGTACTGATCTGCTTCTCCCTGTACTCCATAGATAGGCGTTAATTCCAGTCCGCCAAGACCAGCCTCCCGGTATTGCTGCATCACCGTGGTAAGATCTTTTTTATTCACTTCGCTGCCCAGCCACCACCAGCGAGTCCAGGGTTTGGTTTGATTTGTTATTGCAGGCCATTGCATTTGTGCGGAAGCGCTTTGCAAAAACCAACTGATGAACACAATTAAAAGATATTTTTTTTTCATTGTAATATTTTTATTATTCGCTATAGCCTGCATTTCAAAACAATGTTTTTATGCCGGTACCCGGAGTAAGAATACACAGCAAAGGATTTCATTTAACGGTTTCAAGTTCAGTTATAGTTACCGGCCCTTCCAGACCCGAGGGCTGCACTTTCCATCCGGAAGCATCAAAACGCATGTAATTGATATTTACAAAATTTATTTCATGATATTTACGCCAAACCATTTTATGCTGATCCATGTACCGGATATGGTTAGCCATTAAATTGGCTACTTCAATGGTAATGGTATTTTCGCCTTGTTTAAGATACCGGCCAATATCCATAGTAAAAGGAAGGCTCCATATTATTCCGGCGTCCTTCCCATTAATGATTATGTTAGCTGATTCGTTTACTCTTCCCAGGTTTAATAAATAACCCGCCGCATTTTTATTTTTTATGGTAAACGTTGTGCTGTAAGCCCCTGTACCGGAAAATGAAAGACAGGCAGTATCCGAAAGCTCCGTCCAGTTCTGCAGTGTACTCATCTTTTTATCAGCGGGAATTTGCGGCTCGCCTTTAATAAAGTGCAGTTGCCAGCCATTGTTCAATTCAATTATTTTACCGGTTGGTTGTGTATATTTCCATGCAGGGATTGTTTGTTTGCTGAAATATGTTTTTAAAATCACGGCCTCTCCCGATCGTAAATATATTTTTACATCAGTACTGTAGTCATTATTTCTCTTACTTTTTGCCAAACCTGTTTCGCCCGTTTGCGGATCCAGTATCGCAACTGTTTCACCCGTGGTTTGAATGGTTATTGTAGTATCAATTGTATTTGCAGTATGGTTTACAATATAATAATATTTACCATCGGCAACCTGTCGACGGATGAATTTTAATCCCAGGTCTGTTAAAGTTTCTCTTTTCAGCCTGGCATATTCCAAACCCTTTTGCACATTGTTGCTTAAAATGATCTTACCGTTGCCCGTTATATATTCGCTGATATCATCATTGATTTTTTTGAATGAAAGGGACCCAATCATTTTTTTTAGTCCTTCTCTTTGCTCATCTAATTTATAAAGACCAGGCACATCTTTTGGCAAAGCCTGCATCACAACTATATCGCCATCCCGGGCAAGGTCAATGATATTTTTAAAGGTACTCACAGGCATCAGGTTGCATTGTGGAATAAGGTACACATCATGCCCTGCTTTTTTTGCCAAACTGTTTCTTTGCAAATTATCCTTCAACATCCTGTCACTTACAAAATCTATTGAAAACCCTTTGCGCTGCAGTGCCACTACATTCTTATAAAATACTGTGGGCTGCAGCCACACGTCAATATCGTGTACTTTGAAAGGCAGGTCTAAACCATTTGGAGTGCTCCATGCATCAAATACAGGCCAGTATGCTTTTATCTCATTATCGGGCTGGCCTGCCTGCAAAACAGACTGGCAGCGGGTTATATATTCATTCAATCCATTCAGGTGCGGCCAAAGACTGTTGTGCAGCACAAAATTCACCGAAGCATAAAACAACCAGCCCGGAAAAGCGGCATCGGCCGGGGAATAAGTGGTTCCATGATAAAACACATGATTGATACCCGATAAAAAAATCTGTTCCACTTCGGGCTTGCACTGGCTCCAGGATGTTTTAAAATGTTCCGTTAACCAGGTAAATGTTTCGGAAGAGGTAAGTTGCTTGTTGGTGGCATGTGCCGCAGAGGAAGCAAATTTCAGCATTACCGGATCGGGATCAACATTCCTTATATCGGCGCTATCCCTGCGTAATCCTTTTATTGCAAATGCACTGCTGCCAAAGGTTTCAGTTTCTGGTTGATCAACAGCCCCATATAAATCCAACAAGTTGCCCGGTGATCCATGTGCCTGGTTGGTATTGATTGCATTTTTTGAATGTGCCCATTTGGTAAAACTTTGCGTAAAGTTTTCCAGCATCAGGTCGCTCATGGTTTGGCGGTAATCGCATTTTACCCTGCATACTATCTCGGTCTTTTCCTTTGAAAACAGTTCTTTTAAATATGGTTTCAGGTCGTAGCCCCTTCTTTGTTTGAATGCTGCAAAAAAATCGGGCGACCAGTTGGCATCAAAAACCTCATAGCTATCATTATAAAAAGAATGTACGCCATGAGATGATGATCCAAATGCGGTATCAAAGGTTTTGAAATAATTATTTATTGATGTACCTGAAAAATGGTCCAATGTTAATCCTTCTCCGCCGAATGCGGCTCTTTTTACCGCCTGCAATGTTTTGGTATTAAATGCTGCCAGTATTTGCCAGGTCCCGCTTGAATCTGCTTTCCAATTCACACTGCCGTCGGGGCCAACCTTATCTGTTATATCTATCGCCTTACCGTTAGGACTATACGCAATAACCGCTGTTAAAAATACAGCGGGTGAATGTTGTTGTTTCGCATCTTTCAATACTATTTTCTCATTCAGCATACCGCCGGCATTTACTGAATAATTCTGCACGGTTAGTTTTGTTGCTGCATCCTGCAAGCTTACCTGCGGGCCGCCTATGGGCCAACCCGTACCAACGGCCATATCAACGCCCAATTTTAATAATGCCGCCTGCCTGGTGGTGTAATCCAGCATCTGCATCCATTGGGGCGATAAATATTTTATGTAATGATCCTCATAACCCATTGCGCCATAAATAGGCACGATCTCAACGCCGCCAAAACCGGCATTCGCTATTTCATTCAATTGCGTCTTTAACCCTTTATCATCCACAGCGCTACCCATCCACCACCAGCGGGTCCAGGGTTTGGTTAGGTTTGTGATGGCAGGCCATTTTATTTGCGCATAGCCGTTTTGCAGAATGCAAATGATCAGTACAATTAAAACATATCGTTTCTTCATTTTACTTTTTTTTTGGTCCGGGCTTCAGTATTACATGTCAACATTCTTGCATCGCCCTCTTGTACAGTATAATTCTACTCAGCTAGTAGTTAATGGGTAGTAGCTAGTGGGATAGGAACTTCTCTAACCGCACGTTCATACTCACCACTCATCACTTCCCACTTCCCATTCACAATTTTCCACTCCCTACTTCCCACTCGCCTTTATCTCCACAGCATATACATTTTCAATCCCTTCAAAATTGGCGCGGAATATGATCCATTTGGCATCTGGTGAAAAATGCACATTAGGCTCCAGCTTGTATTGATGATGTTTCATGTTCACTAATTTTTCTGAAATGAATTTATCTCCATCGGGTGTAAATAGATATATCCATTTCCCGTCGGGTGCTTTTGCAACAGCATTGGGATCTCCACCGTCTCCTGCAAATAATTTTTCATCGGGGGATGAATTGTAATGCACACTCCATTCATTGCGTTGTAACCGGTATTGTGTTTCTTTACCTGTTTTTAAATTTGTTCCGGCCACAAAAAAGGTTTCTCCTTTTGGTTGCTGCAGGTCAAACCAGATCGTATTACCACTTGCACCGATCCATTCATGCCCGGCAATTTCATTTTCCATTGTTCTTTTATGTATCAGTGTCACTTTTTTTGTATTCAGGTCAATGGTCCATATCCTGTCCACTTTATGCCAGGGCCCTTCATGACAAAACATCAGGAGCGACGGGTTGGTGGGAGAAAACTGCACATGATTTAACCATGCGGTATCTGTAAATATTTTATTAAGTTTTTTTGTTTTAATATTGATGGTAAATAATGTTCGCGGAAGTTTCGCTTCATACACTTTATTAAAGTAATCTTTCTTTTCAGGATTGTTTTTAAAAATTATTTTCTCAGCATCACTGCCCCTGGCGCCGCCGAGCAAAGTGCCGTCTGCATTCACTGTAGTGATATCGCCTTTAAAATCGTTGGGGAAAACAAATACCAGCCTTTCTTTTTTTGTTTCAAGATTTACTGCAAACACACTGTCCTTTACCTGGTAAAAAGCTTCCTTTTTTTTTGCAGAAACAATTTCACCGGCCATTGATAAGGGATGTTTTGTTAATTGTGTTGCCTTAAATGTGGTAAGGTCAAGTGAATACATCTGCTTGTTCCTTATATTTAACTTATATACTTCGGGCTTTTTATTTTCATCCTCGCCAATGGTCTTTTGGTTACTGCTGTTAAAAAATATCATTTCATTTCCCACAAATGGGTTGTTGTGAAAATAGAAACTCATATTACTTCCTTCCACCCGCGATAATTTTATTATTTTATGGCGGGTGTCTTTATCGATCCACTCATTGGGCATTCGCCCGCTGCCTGTTTCCAATACAGGCTGTGACTTAACTAAAGCGGAGATACAAACAAACAGGTATGATAATAAAACTATTTTTTTAGTAAACATGGCAATCGTTTTTAAAATATAATAATCAAAAATGCAAGGCTTATAAAGTTATCAAATGCACAAATAATATCATCCTGTGCCATCCTGCGAAACGTACAGGTTTCGGCAATTGTTTTTCCCTTCCTAAAATGCGTCATCGGTAAAATCTTTCCCGTTTTTGTCTTTTACAGCCGGGCTTTGCCGGATACTGAAATTTTGAACACGCTTCAGCACGAATGTTTTTGTACCAGTCACCGGCTGCGCTTTGATCCTAAAAAAATCTGCATCCTGTACATCCTCTAAATAAAATGCCGGGCGCACTTCTTTTCCCAAATAACTCACTTCCACATTATTCATTTCAATGCCTTTTACATGACGGATAAAAAAACCATAAACCGGCATGATCCCCATTTTTTGAGGCTCGGGGTATTGCTTTTCATTATCAGGAACTACTACCGGGATTTTTTCAAATGAAGAATCCATCTGCCTGTAATAAATACGAATATTATTCAGTTGCACATCTTCGATTAGTTTGCCGGGTACACCGCTGATGATAGATGCGAAATGAGAGTCGGCATTATATACCATGATATTACTGATCAAAACCCTTCGCAATGTTCCGATAGTTGAATCGGGCGAAGGCATCCGCATTCTTGAAGCAAGGCGAAGAAAAATGGGTGAGTTCACGATATCTCTCATCGTGATATTGGTAATGGTAACATCTTCCAATAATGCACCATCAACACTTTCAAGTGCAAGCCCGCGGCAATAATCAAATACACAATTGGAGATCGTGATGTTCTTAAAGCCGCCGTTTGATTCGGTACCGAATTTTATCCTGCCCGTAGGCCCTTCCCTGTCTGGAACTTTTTTCCAGTCATTTCGTTTATAAGTACCGTCATACAATGTACCCAGGTCGTAACCACTTACCTTGCAATTGGTGATGGTAACATTTTCTGTTGACTTCGTATATCCCAAACCGAAAGAACTTTTTAAACATATGCCATCGTCATTTGGAGAATTGATGGTACAGTTTGAAATATGTACATTGGAGCAGCAATCTATATCCATGCCATCACGGTTGGTATCCATTTTTAAATTATCAATAGTGAAATTATCTACCCCTGTGGCCAGGATCCCAAAATGGCCACCATAGAGAATAGTAAAATCGCGAAGGATCACATTGCGGCAAAGTTTTAAAGCAATACTTTTATTGCCCCAGGGCCTTCGCGGCGAGGCGTTCCTGCTGAGGCCTTTGCCATTGATAATGCCCACGCCGGTGATAGCAATATCCTGCAGGTTTTCGCCCCATATCAAACTATTGTGCCAGTGATCATGACCATAATCCTGGTATTGTTCAAATGCATTGGGTTCTGCCTCATCATATTTTCCGCCGACGGCAGAATCAGCAGCGAGCAATACACTGCCTGCATCCAGAAAAAGAGAAATATGGCTTTTAAGATGGATGGAATAACTTAAATATGTACCAGCCGGAAAATAAACCGTTCCTCCACCCGCATTGGCTGCAGCATCAATCGCATCATTAATCGCCTTTGTATCAATTGACGCACCATCTCCCTTTGCGCCGTAAGTTTTTATGTTATAAAAAAAAGTTTGTGCCTGTAGTTTTATTGAACCCACAATAAAAACAAACAGGAAATAATATTTGAGATTTTTGTATAACATCATTTAAATTTTTTATTGGTCAATAATGCAACTCCATCTTTATATCCACAAAAGAACTTAAAATCATTTTGCTTCATCCTTCCGGTTCCCATTCCCGGCCTCTCCCTCCTTCTTCCTCTTCGAAGGAAAGGGAGCGGTGCATCAAACATAACTAAGCATCATATTTACCACATCTTCATTATATTTTTCTTCACCAATAATACCACCTTCATTCAAGTCAATAAAAGAGCTTAAAATTTTCAGAGTCTAAAGTCTCCCCTTCGGGGAGATTTAGTGAGGCCTCTTCCAGTTCCCACTCCTTCAGCGAGGGGTTGGGGTGGGGCCTAGTTTCCATCAGGCTTTACAGATGCCATCAATGCACTCTGCGGCCAGTACCATTTTTCCAATACATCAGGGCTTGCCGGGTTAAATGCAGGAATGTCCTTTTTGAGATATTTTTCAAATGGCAAATGCTGGTCTTTGATGGATTGCACGATACAACGCGCCAGTTCATAAGCGCCATAAGGATTAAAATGGGTGTTATCCTTAAGCTCCTTATCCTGGCCGGGGAAAGTATTGGCTGGATACTGTACAAATGCCTTGATAGATCGTTCGGGACCCCATGCTTCATACAATATCTTACTCATTGCATTCAGGTCTATTAATGCCACGTTTTCTTCTTTTGCCGTTTGCCGCATGGCTTCGGGATAATCCAATAAGGTATTGATGATATGCCCCGATGAATCAAAACTTCGTCTATGCATGGATGTTACCAGTACTGGTGTAACCTGCCGCTTCCTGGCCTCTGCAATCCATTCTTTTAAAGTTGATTTATAGGTTGTAAAAGGATCAAGGAAATTTGGTCCGGGCTTCTGGTCATTGTGGGTAAATTCTATAAATAAATAATCGCCGGGTTTTACCATGCTCCAAACTTTATCAAGGCGCCGTTCATTCTTAAATGCTTTTAATGTTTCTCCGCTTTCAGCATAATTGGCGATACAGATATTTTTGGGTTCAAAGAAAGAAGGGAATATTTGACCCCAGGCTGTCCAGGGCTCACGGTCCTGGTCTACCACGGTTGAATTTCCTGCAAGGAAAACCGTTGTAGCGCTGGTATTGCGGGTAATTTCCATACCGCATACCTTGGGAAGCGAATCATTGAATTCAATGGTAAGTAAATTATCCCAATGCAAAAAAGTTACCTCACGCGGTTTTAACCTTACTGTGCTTATTGCTTTGCCATTTATATCCTTTATTACACTGTCTCTCACATGAACCGTGAATGTTTTTTCAATCACTTTCCCCTTTTTTGTCCTGATATTCGGCAAAAACAATCTTCTGCATTCTGCCCGCACAGTTGTAGCCGAATATCCTTCCTTATCACCAAGGATGACTTTTACATCATAATTTCCTTCAGGGATTTTCATGGAAAAATAAAAGGGCTTATCGCTGGTAATATAATCAGCTTTCAAAATATCATTCCCTTTTCTTGTCACTGACCGTACAACAGAATGCTGATCAAAACCAAATCCTGCTGCATAAGTGAATTTTGAATCGGGTGTAACTTTGGTATATCCTTTTGCCGCGGTACCTGATCCAAAATCAAATTTCCAGGATTGTAATTCCCCTGCCAGTTGTGCCTTTAACAAAGAACTAGTAGGAAATACACAAATCAGAAATAATAATCTTTTCATGCTTAGCGATTTCATTTACAGTATTTGAAGTTGATATTTCTTCCCTTTCATTGTAGGAAAAGAAGTAATAAATTGTGTTTGCCCGTACAATTTTGCTGTTGTTTGTGTGAAACTGGTACCCGGTACCGTTAGTTTTTCCTTAGTACGCAATGTACATACATTACCTGCATTTGACGTAACGGATGTTTTCGTTAATTTCCCTTCTTTCCAGGACATTTCAATTTCAAAATTACCCCTTGCTATCAATCCTTTTACATGTCCTTCGGCCCAGGCGGATGGCAAGGCTGGTAATAATTGAATAGCTGAAAGATGGCTCTGCAAAAGCATTTCAGCGATACCCGCGGTGGCGCCAAAGTTTCCATCGATCTGGAATGGCGGATGGGTATCAAATAGATTATTGAGTGTGGAATTCTTTAATAATTCACCATACATTTTATAAGCATAGTCTCCATCAAGCAAACGTGCCCAGAAATTTATTTTCCATGCCTTGCTCCAGCCCGTGCCGCCATCGCCGCGAATCTCCAGTGTTTTACGGCAGGCATTGGCATAAGTTGTATCAAGCAGCGGTGATAGTTCATGGCCGGGATGCAATCCGAATAAATGCGATACATGCCTGTGTTGCGGGTCTTCATCAGCCCAGTCGCCATACCATTCTACAAGATTTCCATTTTTACCGATCATCAACGGACTAAGCATTGCTCTTTTTTGTTTGAGCAGGGTAGTGAATTTTTTATCAATGTGTAAAATACTGTCTGTTTCAATGCAATTTGTAAACAGGTCCCAAATGATCTCCATATCCATTGCCGAAGCAATAGTAACTGCGCCCTTAGTTCCATTGGGTAATATGTAAACATTTTCAGGGCTGGTAGATGGTGCAGTAACAAGCAACCCGTTTTTCTCAACCAACCAGTCAAGACAAAATGCTGCAGCGCTTTTCATTAAAGGCCATGCGAGGTCTTTTAAGAATTTTTTATCCCCGGTAAACAAATAATGTTCATACAAATGTCGCGAAAGCCAGGCACTGCCCAGGGCCCAGTTAGCCCATTTGGGATCGCCGTTTCCTTCTCCAACAGGGTTTGTTTGCGCCCAGATGTCCGAGTTATGATGAACGGCCCATCCCTGCATATTATAATAATTTTTCGCTGTTGCGGTACCGTTATGTGCAAGCCGCTTTATTTGCTCAATTAGTGGCTCAGTCATTTCAGAAAGATTGCATACTTCTGCCGGCCAGTAATTCATTTCAAGATTGATATTGGTAGTGTAGTTGCTTCGCCATGACGGGCGTATCTCCTTATTCCAGATGCCTTGCAGGTTGGCAGGCATACCCCCGGGCCTTGAAGAGGAGATCAATAAATACCGGCCAAATTGAAAATACATTTCTTCCAGTGAAGGGTCGGCTTTACCGGTTTTATAATCCGCCAAACGTTTGTCTGTTGCAATACCCGAAGCAGGCTGACTGGTTAACGAAAAAACTGTGCGGTTAAAATAATGCTGATAATCTTTTATATGTGCCGACAAAAGTTGTGCATAATTTTTTTTTAATGCAGCCTGCAAATAATCCATGGCGATTTTATTTTCATCCTTACCATCCTTGTCCGGACACTTATCATAACCATTAAAACTGGTGGCTGCAGAAACATATAAAATAACTTCTGTAGCATGGGAAATAATCAATGAAGTATCTGTATTGCTGATAATGCCATCAGCCGTAATTGCCTTTATCCTGAACTGAAAACGCATGCCATCACAATGCATACTATCCTCATAGATGAATGGCTTTTGATTTCTTCTTTCATCGTTGGTAATCCTTGCTTTTCCCCTCAGCAGCAATTCCTTTAAATCGGTAACTGATTTCTGATATTTCAATTCATGGTTCACTTCTACGGCAAAGTTTAAAGACCCTGACTGGCTGGCTTTCAGCTTTATAATGATCACCTGGTCCGGTGCAGAAGAAAATATTTCCCTGCTGTATTCCACCCCGTTTACAGTAAATTTTGTGTTGGCTATTGCAGTTGAAATATTGAGGCTACGATAATAATTTGTAACCTCCCCGTTCAATGGTTGCTGTATGATGATATCGCCAAGCGGCTGATACATCTGCGTATCAGGGCCCTGCATTTTCTTTAACAACCGCACAGCATCTCCGATACTGTCTTTAAATAATGCTTCTCTTACGGGTTGTAAATATTGAGGAGCGCCCGGATTAGGATTAAGATCAGCAGGGCCGCCGGTCCAGAGTGTTTGCTCATTTAATTGGATCAATTCACTGTCGGCTCTTCCAAATATCATGGCACCTAAACGGCCGTTCCCAATTGGCAATGCTTCATTCCAGTCTTTTGCAGGTTGGCCATACCAAAGCACATAATTTTTTTGTTGTCCAAAAACACCGGACACGGCAATCGTAAAACAGATCAAACAAAAAAAATGCTTCATTTATTTTCAATTAGCTGAATAGAACTGTCATTTACCCGGAAAGAATGATCCTTCAATAAACTGATGATCTCTGCACCTGCCAGTAAAACAGGCCCATAGCCATGTGCTGCAAATATGTTTACCGGGCGATAATAATAAAATGCCGGATCAAAAGCCATCCCGGTTCCCACACAGGTTCCTTCCACCTGTCCTTTGCCATTTATTTTTGTTGACACTGCATTCCAGGCAAGTAATGCCATCGGTGCATATGCTTTTGCATCGATCCATCCTTTATTCACAGCCCTTGCAATGCAATAGGCATAAATTGCCGTGGCGGATGTTTCAAGATAGGAATCATTCCTGTCTAATAACTGGTGCCAGAAGCCTTTGCCAGACTGTAATGAAGCAAGACCTTTGATAAGGGCCTGCAACTGTGCCAGCACTTTTTTTGCACCCGGATGACCAGGCGGCAATACATCCAGCAAATCTGTCATTGCCATCAGTGCCCATCCATTGGCCCTTGCCCAGTGAAACTCCGGGTGTACCTGCATATCTTCCACCCAGCCGTGCATATAAATACCCAGGTCTTTATTAAACATCCTTTCAGAAAACTGAAGCACTTGTTTTACGGCATCATCAAAATATTTTTTATCGCCGGTCAGTTTCCCCATTTGTGCAAGGGCGGGAACACTCATATAAAGATCATCAAGCCATAAGGTATTCTTTTGCGGGCGGTTCCTGGCCAGCGTTCCATCTTTTAACCGGTATTCCTTAGTTGAGATATAATTGATGTAATGATCGATCACTGGCCGCAGTATAACGGAACCTCCTGAACGAAGCAGTTTGATATTTGCAGCACATACTGCTCCCGCATCATCCAGTGCTTTTGGGTTAATTACCTGTCGCAGGGGGTTTGAATTCACCGGTAACTTTTCATATAAAGCCTGAAAGGCGGGAACTGCAGTTGCGATGAACTCCAGCCTTCTTTTTGTATATGCGGCAAATTTTGGATCACCCGTTGCGGCTGTTACCAATAACATTCCTGAATAGGTAACTCCCCATTCATAACTGGTAAGCCTGAAATCACCTTGTTTAAAAATGATATTGGTATCAGGGTTGGTGAAATGGGTAATGGTTTCTTTTGAAAGCCTGTTAATAAACTGAGGCGGCGTTACGGAGTCCAGATAGTAAAAAACTTTATCCAGTATATTTTTTACGCCTGCTTCTGTTGGAATATTATATGGAACAGCATAATCAGGCTGAAGACCATTCAATAGAACTGTTGCATCATTTATTTTTTGCTGGGCCTTTACCAATGATAAAGCCGGGCAAATTAAAAAAACGAAACAGGCGATTCTTTTCATTATTATAAAATAAGATATTTTTCCAGCTCTTTTATACAATCTTAAAAATAAAAGACGAAGCAGTCATATATTTTCCGCCCTGTGATGCCGTGAACAAATAAGCGGGTTTACCTTTTAAAAATAACAGTTGCGGTCTTTCGAAGCGGCCATATTTTTTAAGGTGCGGGGGAGCCGGTAGCTGCTGAATATATTTATCGGCAGCATAATAAGCGATCTTCGGCAGTTCCCATTTCAGCCCGTGTTTTGATCTCATTATAATTCCATCTTCATGATTATAGAAACCCATATCCCTTGCGATCATTTTAGATTTTTTGTTCTCCATCCATACAAAGGCATCTTCAAACTGGCAATTATTGCCTCTGTAAGAGAAATCAATTACAGGGTTACCTGTATATTTTATATAAGGGCCTTCTAATTTATCTGCAATGGCAAGCCCGTATTTTCTATTCCCTTTTATCAGGGGGTCTTTCGACGTTTGCTCGTCTCTGGTATTCCATGATTTATAATATAACCAGTATTGCCCGTTGGGATGTTTTATGAATGCAGGATTTGTAGTACAATGATCGTCCCAGGCACCATCCGGCCCGGCTTCAAGCAAAATTTTATCCGGTCTTTGCCAGGGGCCATTTAAAGAATCCGCGAAAGCGAGGCCTATTCTTTTAGTATTGGTTTTTCCGTTTGAATTGCCCATATAAAAAAGGCAATACCTGTTGTCTATCTTTTTAATTAATGGATTATGACAGGTTGTTGCATCCCAATAACCGGCACGGGGCGACAAAACAGTTTCCACATATTGATATGGGCCTTCAGGTGAATCAGCAACAGCATGAGCGATCTCACTTCCTTTTATCCAACCCCCCATTCCTTTTTTTGCATCCCAGCGTGAAAAGAAAATATGGATCTTTCCATCGTCTCCTTCTATCGGACTATTGCACCACACATAATAACCTTCCATTTCCAATGCGCGCCCAACCGGCTGCAAATGTTTTGCAAATGACGATTCATCTGAATCATAAAAGAAAGAGCCTGCCGCGCTTTTTGCGAGGCAGGCTCCAACTGTTAAGATAGAAAGCCCTGAAATGAACTGCCTTCTTTCCATATTAAAATTTAGTACCCGGGGTTTTGTGTATATAAACCCGGGGCCCCATCCAACTGGCTTTGTGGCACTGGGTAGATAATATAATTCGCTACTACTGGGTTCATCTTGTGTAATGCGAGATCTTCAACAGCTTCAAATGCATTCATGATGGTGATCAGGTTGCCGCTTCTTTGCAAGTCGAACCACCGGGAACCTTCGTTGGCAAACTCTCTTCTACGTTCATCGTACAACTGCGCCAATGTAACATTTGCTATTGCAGGCTGTCCGGCCCTTGCCCTAACCTGGTTAACAACAGCGTCAACATCTGTTAACTGCGAACCCGGCGCTCCATTTAATACGCATTCCGCTTTAAGCATCAATACATCAGTATATCTAACAACTATAAAATTGATTGGCCAGTCAAAACGACTCTTTGAAGCAATGGTTACGGTAGTATCTAACCATTTTCTAAAGAACGGATGTGCATCAGGTGCACCACTGAAGGTGAAAGTTGCCGTATGGATAAATGGCGCCAATCGTTTATCAGTAGCCGCATAACTGTTCAGCATATTATATGATGTAGATGGTGCTCCAAGAGCCCCGCTTGTTGTAGGATTACCTCCCGGTAATGCATTGAAATAGTTTTGAGGAATAAGAAGCCAGGGGAAATCTGCCCCTACAACAGTGCTTTGTCCTGTGAGATACATCACATCAAATATGGCCTCTTTATTGACGCTAGGGTTTTGATTACTGTATGAAAAAATACCGGTAGCCGCTACTGGAAAGGTATATTGATTAGGGTTGAAAACAAAAAGCCCGCTGCTTATAATATCCTGTAATAAAGGCAGAGCAAGGCTCCATTCGCTTAGTCCCAAGCCTGGACCTTCAATTCCATAAGTTGATCCCGAACGCGTCATGTAAACTTTTGCAAGTATTGCCTCGGCAGCATATTTGGTAGCCCTGCCCACATCGGTTGCGGTATAGTTAGGAAATGTGCCGGCATAGTTAAGCGGCAAATTTGCCATTGCAAACTGAAGGTCGGCAATGATCAATGCATATACATCTGCCACTGGGCTGCGTGGAATGGTATTCGCTTCAGAAGATAATACCGGGTGAGTAACAATAGGAACTTTACCATAATACCTAACAAGGTCAAAGTAAAAAAAAGCACGCAGGAATTTCGCTTCTGCGGTTAATCTTGTTGCCAATGCCGCAGAACCCACATTGCTGCCATTGTTAGCAATTTGATCAAGTACCGTGTTGGCCTTAAATATGCCCTGAAAATCATTAAACCACGCAGCTTCCACATAAACATTTGCTGGTATTCCCGGTGCAAAATTATTTATAGGATCATGGTCACGGGCAACATCGTTATTGGAAGGATATATGTTATCCGACCTTACTTCAGATAGGAACATATACTGGTCTGGAACGCTTCTCAGGTTATTGTAAGCTCCATTGACCGCTTGTATAAAATCACTTGGTTGCAGATAGAAGGTAGGAACAGTTGCCGACGAAATGGGCACCTGGTTTAGATCCTTTTTGCATGATGAGGCAAGGAGGGAACCACCGATGATAAAAATTAAAGATATCTTTTTCATTTTTTTTTAGATTAGGATAATTAAAAAGTGATGTTTAAGCCCACTATCAATGATTTTGCCAGTGGCATACCTCCATAGTCACCTGCTTCGGGATAATTACCATTTGAGCTTACACCAGTATTGAGTGCATCCGGGTTTAAGCCACCATAATATTTATCATGGCCAAAAAAGTTTTCTAATGTAAAATATACCCGGGCGGCCGAAACAACCGATGTTCTTTTAAAGAATTTTAAATCTTTTAAATTATAGCCCAAAGTAATATCCCTTACACGTACATAATCTGAGGAGTATAACCAATCTGTATAGGCAGTAATTGGGCTATTAAAGGTTGAAAAAGTTTTACCAAACCTGCCATCCCCCGGGTCAGCTTCTGAATACCACCTGTTTGTAAAAATTTCAAGGTGATTATCCGATTTTCCCTGTGCAGTGCGGGAAAGGGCCCTGCCCAGTTCTGAGTACACTGAACCACCGGACTGTCCCTGAATCAAAACACTCAGGTCAAAGCCTTTATACCGCACTGTATTGGTAACACCATAGGTCCAATCGGGGTTGGGATGCCCTACTATTACCTTGTCCGCTTCTGTGATTATACCATCTCCATTAGTGTCCTGTATTTTAAAATCGCCGGGGGATTCGGTATTATACATAGGAACATGGTTAGCAATATCCGCAGCTGTTAAAAAACCGATCACTTTTAAATTATAGATGCTGTTTATGGGCGAGCCAACACGTAGAATCGCATCCGACACAGAAAACCCGTTAGGTACGATGGTTTGGGTTTGGCCACTTGCCAACGCTACTATTTTGTTGGTATTATGGGTAACATTAATTGAAGTGCTCCACTGAATTTTTTTCACCGTATTTCTTGTGGTTAGTTCAAATTCCTGACCTATATTCCGCACAGAACCAATATTACTAAGATAGGATTGAAAACCGGTTACTTCCGGAACCTGAACATTATACAAAAGGTCTGTGCTTAATTTATTATAATAATCGAACGAGCCGGTAATACGGTTTTGTAAAACACCGAAGTCAACCCCTATATCGTAGGTTTTCGATTTTTCCCATTTCAAATTCGGGTTAGCCAAAACGTTGGGCACCTGGCCAATTCCCGCGGCTTGCGTAGAACCAAAAACGTAGTTGGAAGTACCTATTGTTGCAATAGAAGAATAATCACCGGGTAAATTATTATTTCCGTTTATACCATAGCTTGCCCTTAACTTCAACTGGCTAATTACAGGCATTCTTTTCATAAAATCTTCCTTATTAATTAACCAAGCCACAGAAGCCGCAGGGAACGTAGCATATTGATCATTGATACCAAACCTTGAAGATCCATCCCTGCGCAAACTTGCCGTTAAAAAATATTTGTCTTGGTACCCGTATTGCAGCCGGCTAAAATAGGAGATCAATACACTTTGAGTTGAAGAAGTGTTACCGGTAACAGCTACTGCCGAACTTAATGTTTGTACCACAGCGCTACTAAAGCCACCACTTGAGTTTATAGTAGCCCTGTCTAAACGTTCCCAATCATAGGAGTATCCTGCTAAAAATGTCAGGCTGCTGTGATACTTGGGAAACAGCTTGTTATAAGTAAGCGTATTTTCATTTGTAAAGGTTTGCCTTTTGTAACTGTTATAGGTACCGGAAGTATTGGCTGTTAGAACGGCTCCCCCTGTAAAAGTCCTCGCTGCCTGTGTACCGGCTGTTTGGTAAGAGACATATGTAGTTTGAATGTTGTCGGTATTATCTAAATTGATAGAACTTCTAAAAGTTAAGCCTTTTATGATCTGTAATTCCCCAAACAATGTACCCAATGTACGGTACCGCTTGGTTGTGCCCGTGTTCAACGTTAATTTACCAACTGGTGAATTAGTAGTGCTGCTGTAGGCATAAGATGAATTTTTTCCAATATTAGGTAATACACCCATTGAATCTTCCTGAACAGGTGACAAACTTAAAGTCTGGTGAAAAATGGCATCTTTTCCATCTATACCGGGATCCTGTGTAATAGAATATGTGGGTGCGATGTTCAGGCCAAATTTTAATCTTTTAGAAGCATTGAGCTCTACATTTGCCCTCAGGGAATATGTTCTGTAACCCACGTCTATAACAAAGCCATCTTGGTTGGCGTAGTTTCCTGAAATAAAATATTTTACTGCATCCGTGCCACCACTGGCCGAAAGTTCGTAGTTCTGCATCTGGCCTTTCCTTTCTATCGCGTCTTGCCAATTAATAAACTCTAAACCCGGATGCCCAGGTATTGTCCACCGGGGATCCAGAATATAAGTAGCATCAATAACTCCACCGGGAAGATGTGTAAGGCGGGTGGCCTGATTATCAGTGGCCAATGCACCAACAGATCCGTATTTTGCCACGTATGTTGCATTGATATATTCAGTAGCCTGGTCAATCCATTCCTGGCCATCCATCATCTTTAATTGTTTAGAAGCCTGGTTATAACCGGCATACATGTTAAGTGCAAGCTTTGGTTTGCCTGTTTGTCCGTGTTTGGTGGTGATCAAAACAACACCATTTGATGCCCTTGAGCCGTAGATGGCAGTAGCAGCCGCATCTTTCAAAACTTCGATATTGTCTATATCGTTTGGATTGATATTATCCAAAGGGTTGCCTGTTGAAAAACTGCCATTACTCGTATTGCTTGAATTTAAAGCCAAAGGAAAACCATCCAGTACATATAAAGGTTCATTACCGGCAGCAATAGAACCCGTACCGCGTACCTGGATACTAAAAGCCTTGCCGGGTATTCCGGTATTTTGCTTTACCGTAACACCTGCCAGTTGCCCAACCAATGCCTGGTCAACGCGGGTGATGGGCCTTTCATCAAAGTTTTCATTTTGTAATTTACTTAAGGCGCCTGATACATTTCCTTTCTTTTGGGTACCGTAGCCGATCACTACCACATCATCCAATGTTTTTTGTAAAGAACTGAGTGAAAGATTAACAACGGAAGAATTTTTGTTAATGGCAATTTCTTTCGGATCATACCCCACGTACGTAAATACAAGGGAATTTTTGCCGGAAGGTACCGTGATCTTATAAAATCCATCATCAGTAGTAAGAACACTGGTAGAAGTGCCCTTGACCGTTATTGTGACCCCGGACAATCCTTTTCCATTTTCATCTGTTACTTTTCCGGCAATAGAAACAGAAGGATTTTGTGCTTTTAACTGTGGAGCGTAACAAAGGCTTAATAAAACCAGGAGTAATGTAATACGCTTTGCAAATAGTGAATTTAATCTCATACAGCAATTTTTTGAAGTGAGTTTAGTATTTGGCAATCGAAAATTAACTCTGTAAATTTATTATTGTCGCTATTAGTAATCATCCTGCACCATCCTGCCTTTCTTTTTAATAATTATCGCAAAATAATTTAATGAAATATGCTGTTAACATAATAAAAGTGAATGATAATAAAGGTGAAGTATTTTTCCGGCTACCCGTTTTTTTATTAGCGCAATTTGCGGAAATCTTTCCCGGCATTTAATTAACCAGGTTGATGATATCAGTAACTTTATAGTATTTAAGTTTTACCATATCGGCCGGAACTGGAAGTGTATTCCATTCCTTATGTATAGCCAAAGCCGCTCCCATAGCGGTTGCCTGGGCAACGGAAGCTGCATATACTTCCAGGTCCGGAAAAGAAAGCGCCAGCAAATGCATGTAGATGGAATTATTACTGAATCCGCCATCTACAAAAATGCGATTCACAGTCGAGCCTGCAATGACCAGTTGTGTGGAAGCAAATTGTTGTTGCATAATATCAAGCAATAAACAATGATATGCTTCTTCATAATTATTAAATGCGGCTACATCCCTTGCGTGAAAACATGAACGGAATAATTGATCATCTTTTTTTTCATACCCTTCTTCAAAGCGGTACAATTTTTTTAAAGCAATTACAATTGCGCCGTTGTATTTTATTTTTTTATAAAAATCAACCGGCTTATTAAAATGTGTAGCCAGTCTTTTTATCTCCTGCTCATGTTCATGCCCGGCAAATAAACGGGATGCTTTAACCGGCAGGCCATGATATTCCATATAACACAGGCAATCTTTTTTTAACTCTGTGTCGGTTAAGGGCGAATTGTTGAACGGATTTAATGAAATGCACCAGGTGCCTGTTGAAATCAATACAAAAGGTTCCCTGAACACGGTGAGATAAGGTATCAATGCAGCAGAACTGTCATGTAATCCCGGCCCGGCTTCCATCGTCTTACCATAAAAAATAATTGTATTGGTTTTATAGGATGGCAACAGGGGAGCCAATTTTTTATCAATACCTTCTGTGGTTACCCACCGGTGATAATTGTTTTCCCGGTAATTCCATAATTGTGTATGACAACCTATACTTGTAATTTCCGAAAAGGGCTCCTGTGTAATGAGATAACTTATATATTGCGGCAGGTGTAAAGCATATTTAATTTTGTCATAGAGTTGTGGTTTTTCAACCATCATCCGGTAAAGTTGCATACCCGAATTTAAGCTACCCAATACGGGTGACGCAGTTTCACATGATAATTGTATTGCTCCGCCATATTTTTCATACAATTCATTCTTTAATTTTTCGGGATAAGTTTTCAGGTAACTATATAGTGGCGCTATTACTTTGCCATACCCGTCTACATAGACCAGGCTTGCGCCATACGCAGAAAAATTTACAGCTTTTACATCAAATTTTTTTATTTGGAGGATCTCTTTCAGCGTTTTAATAACCCATGCTGTAAGCAAGTGTACATCATCACAGGCATCGCCGTCTTCATCGGTAATTTCATCAAAAGGAACAGACCTTTCCAATACGATCCTGTATAACTCATCAATCAGAAAAAATTTTTTATTGGTTTTTCCAATATCAAATATCGCTATAACAGGAACTGCAATCATAGACCTGTTGCTATTGTTTTTTTACCCCGTTCTTTAATTAACTGATCTCTTATATTCAACGACCTGAATAATTCCAAAGGCCTTAATGCCCCGCCCGAAAGCATCCTCGCTTCAGCAATCAGCGGACGCACGTCTGTTCGATAAGCAGCCTGTAAAATCTCCTGAGCTTTTACTGTGTCATTTTCTTCCTGGGCAAGTTGTAATGAACCCGTATCTACCAATAACGCCTGGGCATACGCGATCATGATGGCTTCAATTGATTGCAAGAGGTCTTCCAGCGGATCCTTCACATTATGAGAAGCATCGATCATCCAGGCCAGGTCAGTTGCATGATTGCATCCCTGTACATCCATCCCCTCCACTAATTCATTAAAAATAAGAAAGAGCTGGTAAGGATTGATACTGCCAACCGTGAGATCATCATCTCCATACTTTGAATCATTAAAATGAAAACCCGCCAACTTGTTTTCCATCATCAGTAATGAAACGATCTGTTCAATATTTGCATTTGGTAAATGATGACCAAGATCAACCAATGTATAAGCCTTTGGCCCTAATTTGGAAGTGTAGAGGTAAGATTGTCCCCAGTCGCCTACTGTCATCGAATAAAAGTTTGGCTCAAAAGCTTTGTACTCGATAAAGACCTTCCAATCGGAAGGCAAGGCTGCATAAATCTCATGAAGACTTTCCAGTGTTCGTTGAAACGCATTGCGAAAATTAAGCTGGCCAGGAAAACAGGAACCGTCAGCCAGCCATACAGTTAATGCTTTTGATCCAAGCGCTTCGCCCTGGCGGATCACTTCAATATTATGCGCAATGGCCTGGCGGCGCACTGCTGCGTCTATATGTTGCAGTGAGCCAAATTTATAACTTAGCGGCTGGCCGGGCTGATCCTGGAAAGTATTGGAATTTACCGCGTCAAATTTTAAACCATATTGTGCTGCCAATAATTTAATGGCATTGGCATCTTTCGGAATATCCCAGGGAATATGCAATGAAATGGCACCGCTTGACTGGTTCAATCCATGCAGTAAACCAACGTCTGCGATTTTTTCTTCAAGGTTTGCCGGTTCACCGCCGCCGGAAAAACGGCCAAATCTTGTTCCTCCTGTGCCCAATGCCCAACTTGGTATGGCTACCTGGAAAGCCATTAATTTTTTGATCAGTTCCTGCAGGTTACTCACTCCCCGGGCAACAAAATCAAATTCTTTTTTATGACCGGCAATTTGTGGTTGATTGTATTCCTGTATGTCCTGCTTGGTTAATTGCATGGGATTAAATTTATGGCAAATGAAAAACCTCTTTCAGTGGCATACTTACGGGCGAGTTGTCGATATTGCATTCCATTATATCTTTCATATAGGCCCACCATTTCTGCATTACCGGGTGAGCAGGCAATGTATTCAATATTCCGGCATTGTCCACTTTTAATACAGCAAATAAACAATTTGTTCTTTCATCTAAAAAAATAGAATAATCCTGTATGCCTTTTGCTTTTAAAAGTTGTTGAAGTTCCGGCCACAATTCATCGTGCCTTTTTTTGTACTCTTCCTCAGATCCTTTATGCAGCTGCATTTTAAAAGCTATCCTTTCCATGAGATTCATTTTTAAAAAAGGGCTGATAACGATTACTGCCACCAGCCCCCAAACGTAACGCCTATGAGAAAACTACCTTTTTTGGAAAACAGCCGGAATAAGAACTGCCGTAAACCATTATTTATAAAAAATAATAAATTTTAAAAAAGAGGGTTGACAGATTAGACAATCATCAACCCTACGATTGCTCGCTATATAAAAACGCTCTTTATTTCTCTAACGTACAAATGCTGTTGCCACGCCTCCATCAACATTTAAGACATTGCCCGTGGATTTATTTAAAAGTCCGCCAACAAATGCAAAGCAGGCATCTGCAATATCACCGGGATTAATTATTTCATTAAGCAAAGTGCGTTTGGCATAAAATGCAGGCAATTCCTCCACTGTCACACCATAGGCTTTTGCCCTGCCTTCGGCCCATGCGCCTTCCCATATTTTACTGTCACTGATCACTGCATCCGGGTTCACCACGTTAACACGGATACCATCTTTTCCCAACTCTGCTGCAGTTAAACGGCTAAGGTGCAGTTGGGCTGCTTTTGCAGAACCATAGCCGGCATTATTTGGCCCGCTTACCAGGGCATTTTTACTTACTATATTAAGTATATCACCACCCATTGCCTGTTTGCGCATCACTTCAACACCCGCCTGTGTTACCAAAAACTGCCCTTTCACCAACACATCATATAACAGGTTCCAGTCTTTTTCTGTATGGTCTTCAATAGGCTTTGATATGGATAAGCCGGCATTATTGACGATGATATCAACTCCCCCGAAATTCAAAGCTGTGGCATTGTATACACTTGCTATTGTGGCTGCAACAGTAACGTCAAGTAACCCGGTACTAAAAACATCTTTGCTGTATTGTTGTTGAAATTCTTTTTTAGCTATTTCCAAACGCGTTGCATCATTATCATTTATTACCACACAAGCTCCTTCATCTGCAAACTTTTTTGCGATCGCTTTGCCGATACCGCCGGCGCTTCCTGTAATAAGGGCAATTTTCCCCGATAAGGGCTTAGGCTTTGGCATTCGCTGCAATTTTGCTTCTTCCAGTAGCCAATATTCAATATTAAAAGCTTCCTGCCTTGGCAATGAAGTGTATTCCGAAATGGCTCCGGCGCCTTTCATCACATTAATTGCATTAATGTAAAACTCTGCTGCCACCCTTGCAGTTTGTTTATCCTTTGCAAACGTAAACATGCCTACACCCGGGTAAAGTATTACAACAGGGTTTGCATCACGCATCGCAGGACTGTTGGAATGCCTGCATGAATGATAATAATCAGCATACATTTTCCTGTATGCATCAAATTGCGGAATCAATATTTCTTTGACATGATCAATAGCAGCCATGTCCTCATCAGGTTTTAATGTGAGTACCAGGGGGCATATTTTTGTACGAAGAAAATGATCCGGGCAACTGGTACCCATCGGAGCTAATCTTTCCAGATCATTGGAGTTCACATATTCGAGCACTCTTTCATCATTTGTAAAATGACCGATCATACTAATATGGGAAGAACATAAGCCCCTTAACAAAGGCGCCAGGATAGCTGCCTGTTGCAGTCGTTGTTGTACAGGCAATGAATGTATTTTATTTCCACCAAAGACAGGCCTGGTTTTACCGGTATTATCCTCAAGATATTGTGCACAGCGTTCTATTACTTCCAGGGTATTGATATAACTTTCGTATGCCGTATCGCCCCAAGTAAATAAACCATGTGAGCCCAGCATGACCCCCCGTATGCCCGGATTTTCATCCACGCATTTTTTCAATCTCAATCCTAGGTCAAATCCGGGTCTTTGCCAGTTCACCCATCCAATAGTGCCATTGAATAATTCTTTTGTAATGCGTTCGCCGTCTTTTGACGCTGCAATGGCAATGGCAGCATCCGGGTGTAAATGATCAATATGTTTAAAAGGAAGAAATCCATGCAATGGGGTATCAATAGAAGGGGCTTTGGAATTCAGATCATAGATGCAATAATTGAACAGCTCCACCATTTCATCCTCAAACTCGATACCACGATATACATTTTTTAAACTCTGCAGCCGGTCAACATATAATGCTGCCAACCCATTTCTGTTTAATGTACCCAGGTCGCCGCCTGAACCTTTTACCCACATCACTTCTGTTTCATTTCCGGTCAAAGGATCTTTGGCAATTGCTTTACAGGATGTATTACCACCTCCATAATTGGTGAGCCTCAGATCGGCACCCAGTAAATTGGAACGATAGATCAATAACCCTACTTCATCGCCTGCCAGCTGAGCTGCTTTTTTTTCATCCCACAAAAAACTAACGTGCTTATATTCTATTGACGTTACAATTTCCATAACTAATTCTTATTTAAGAATTGATATCAATTTATTTAATCGAATTCCCATATCCTACAAGTATTACGGATGCAATAATGATCATAATTCCTATAGTGATTGTAGTGATTGTTTTTTTGGCTGTACCCTTCCATTCTTTCAAAAAGAAACCCCACATATTTGCCACAAGGATAATAAATGCCATGTGCAGTATCCATGAACTTGCACCATTCCCTAATTTACTTGCACCCATCCCGTAAAAGAAAAATTGTAAAAACCAGGTAGTGCCGGCAAGTGCACAAAAAAGATAGTTTTTAACCAGGGGCGTTTTCGTTTTTGTATAATCGCCAAAAGACCTGTTGCGGAAATTTAAGATCATACACCAGATAAAATTAGTGGTAAGCCCCCCCCATAATATCACTACAAAGATCACATTATTCTGAAACAAAGGATTAAACCCCCTGGCAACAGCCTCATCTGCCATTGACTTTCCTGCCTCAATGCCAAAGTTAAAAAAAGCACTCAATATACCCGATATGGTGGCAATAATTAAACCCTTCACCAAACTGAATTCTTTAACACTCTCCCGCTTCTTTTCATCCGTAAGATCTTTTTCTTTTAACATGCCGGCATAGCCGCAGATGGCAATACCGATAAGACAAACCAGCACACCCAGCAGCACCAGTTGCCCCCCGCTGCTGTGCAACATATCTGTAAAAGATATCTTACCGGCGGTGGGAACAATACTATAATAAATAGAAGGCACCAATGCGCCAAATGCCGAGCAAAAACCAAGGATCACAGAATTACCAAGACTCATACCCAGGTACCTTACTCCCAATCCATACATTAATCCTCCAACACCCCAAAACAGGCCCATTAAAAAAGTTTTACCTAAAATGGAAGAAGCCGTGTGCTGAATGATATCTGCAAAACCCGGTACGGTCAGGTAAGCGGCCAATGGTGGAACAATAAGCCAGGAGAAAAGACCTCCTATAAGCCAGAAGCTTTCCCAATTCCAGCCCTTCACTTTTTTATAGGGCATGTAAAAACTTCCGGAAGCGAACCCACCTATAAAATGTAAGAAAACGCCAAGTATGACACCCATCTAAAAGTATTTTTCATATGAAGCAATAGAGAATTAAAGATAAAAGTATCCGTCTTACCGCCTATCATGTACTGTCATGGTTCTAAAAACACTATGTATAATAAAATACAACTACAATTGCGCGTTTTTCAAAATTACTGTAAGTTTGATAAATAACTCAACGATTGCCGGATGAAACACAACGCAGTTTTCAAATACCTTCTTATTGATTATTTTTCTGCTACTCCCAAATACCTGCAATTGGCTAACTGTATCATTAAAGCAATTTCAGAAGGTGTTTTGAAAGAGAATGATGTGCTTCCTTCCATCAATGAATTAAGTTATGAGTTTGAAATTTCCCGTGATACTGCTGAAAAAGGATACAAACACCTGAAAAAAACCGGGATACTGGGCTCTGTTCCCGGCAAAGGATATTATGTAAAGAGTGTTGAACTGAATCAAAAGCTCAAAATATTCCTGCTATTCAATAAGCTCAGTTCCCATAAGAAGATCATTTACGATGCGTTTGTGGCTTCATTGGGCAACCTCGCAGCCATTGATTTTTATATTTACAATAATGATTTCCTTTTTTTTAAAAAATTAATTGGCCAGCAGAAACAGGACTATACACACTACGTCATCATCCCCCATTTTATGGATGGTGGCGAAAATTTACATGAGATCATTAATAGCATCCCCAAAGAAAAATTAATATTAATGGATAAACTGGTACCGGGTGTTACCGGAAATTACGCTGCCGTTTATGAAAATTTTGAAGAAGACATTTATAATTCACTTGTACAGGCAAATCATAAGTTGAGCAAATACCATACTATTAAGATCATTTTTCCGGAGTACACTTATTATCCTACTGAAATATTAAAAGGCTTTTACCGGTATTGTCAGCAATATGCCTATAATTATAAGGTGATCCGTAATATCGAGAACGAACCGATCAAAGAAGGCGAGGTCTTTATCAACCTGATGGAGAATGACCTCGTTTACCTTATTGAAAAAATACTGACTACAAAAATGAAGGTAGGAAAACATGTTGGCGTCATTTCTTATAATGAGACCCCGCTGAAGAAAATCATACTGAATGGCATTACAACGATCTCTACCGATTTCCAGATGATGGGGGAAAAAGCTGCCCAATTGATCCTGGAACAATCTACCGAACATGTGGAGATACCGTTTTACTTGACTTTGAGAGCTTCCTTATAGTAAAAATAAAAGCCCTTTGAAGGAACTCTTTTTGAGTTCGCACATACTTTATTTTTCAATATAAAAGAGATGATGAGCTCAACCTGACAGCTTTTTCAAACTGAGGCACTACCCACCTGAGCGGATCGTATTTTTTATGCAGGAATTTATTATATTGCATTAATAAAAAATGGGCCTCCTGTAGAAACAGGCGCCCTTTAACGATTGCTTGCTATATGAAAAATTTGAAGGTTAGCTGGACTTATACCTTAAACTACGATTGCTTTAACTCCTCAACGATTGCCTGCCATGTGAATCTTTACTTTGTAAAAGTAAAATGATTTGCAACATACGCTTCACAATATAGTTTGCCCTGTAATGATGGCAAAATGATATAAGGATGTTTCAAATCCTTTGCAGTATTCAATTACAACCAACCCGTTTCATTATGCCCAACAAATATTCGGACATATTATTTCAATTGATACATTCCCTGGAAAAGTCCGAAAAAAGACATTTCAAATTATACATTAAAAGAAGTTCGGCAAAAGAAGAACTGAAGATCATTCGGTTGTTTGATGCAATGTGTAAACTAAAGGCTTACGATGAAAAACTGCTGTTAAAAAAAATACTCGGGGTTGAAAAGCCACAACTCTCCAATCTAAAAACGCATTTGTACAAAGAACTGCTGGCTAGCCTGAGATTGCTTAAAAGTGCCGATAGCATTGACCTGCAGCTCAACGAACAGCATGACTACGCTCACATTCTTTATAAAAAGGGATTGTTCTTACAAAGCCTGAGAATCATTGAGAAAGCAAAAGAAACCTCAAGGGTTCAGCATAAGTTCAATCACCTTGCCCAATTGATCGCACTTGAAAAAAGAATAGAAACACTGCACATTACACGCAGCATGCAGGAAAAGGCCGACCGCCTCTCGCAGGAGGCCCTTGAGGTGAGCATTCGCACCGACACCATTATCAAACTTTCAAACCTTGCCCTGCAATTATACAGTTGGTACATAAAGAATGGTCATGCCCGTGATGAAGAAGATGAAGACGAGATAAAGCAGTTCTTCCGTGAAAATTTACCGGCAGATGTCCTCACGCAAAAAGGTTTCTATGAACAATTGTACCTGTACCAGAGTTATTCCATGTATGCTTTTATACGCCAGGATTTTTTGATGCATTACCGTTATACACAAAAATGGGTTGACCTTTTTGCTACCGAACCAGCCATGATAAGGGTTGAAACGGGACAATACATCAAAGCGCTTCATAATTTACTGAACGCACATTTTGACCTGCGCAATCACCAGCAATTCGGTTCTACCCTGAAACAATTTGAAGAATTTGCGGGTACAGACCGGGTTATGCAAAATGACAATTTCCGGGTACAAACCTTTGTGTACATCAGCAATGCCAGGATTAACCGGCATTTCATGCAGGGAACCTTCCGTGAGGGGTTACTGTTATTACCTGCAATTGAAGAAAAACTCGGCGAATACGAATTGTACCTGGACAAACACCGCATTTTGGTCTTCAATTATAAAACGGCCCTGATGCATTTCGGAAGCGGTAACTACAGCAATTGCATAGATTACCTGCACCGCATCATTAACGATAGTATTGATCTCCGCTACGACCTGCAGTGCTATGCAAGGCTGCTTCATTTGATGGCACATTATGAACTGCATAATTTTGAAATCATAGAACCACTTTCTAGGTCAGTGTACCGCTTTATGAGTAAAATGAACAACTTTACTGTGGTTGAAGAGGAGATGTTCAAATTTTTACGAAGCAGGTTTAAAATTAACAGCCGGGGCCTTGATGCAGAATTAAGTCTTTTTTTAACCCGCATAAAACAATTTGAAAAAAGCAGGTTTGAGACCCGCTCCTTTGCCTACCTCGACATTATTTCCTGGGTGGAAAGTAAAGTTTACAGGAAATCCATGGAAGATGTGATCAGACAAAAATTCCTGGATAGCCGCAAAAGGAATTATATTCAGGTTACGGACTAATAGAAACGGTAATTACACCTCTTCATCACACCCCTCATTCGGATAGTTTAAGATACAATTAAAGCGCAAGAAGAATAACAGTTAAATAACTGCTTATGCAAAAAATAATTCTTCTCCTGCTTTGTAGCTTGTGCATCACCTTTACTCATGCTCAAACGGGTAACATAGATAGCATTAAACAATTGCTGCAAAACGTGGAAATGAATATAAAAGCATCAGGATTTTTTAAACTGATTTATTATAGCTCCGTTGCCTCCGTAGACCTCCGTTAATTCCGTGTTCCTATTTCGCTTCGATAATAATATTCCAGTATTTTTTAAATTACAGCCTTTATATATTTAGCCTATGAAGTCTATACAGGAATATGTTTGAAGCAATTAATATTGCTAAAAAAACAACCGGCATTATTACGTTTTTAACCGGATCCCCACTATTAAAGTGTGCTATAGAAGCCGAAATAAAAACAATACCAAAACCCGCATAAGCCCATTCCTTGATCCTGGCAGGAATTTGAGGAATAAGTAATATTGCCGCGCCAGCTATTTTTGCCAAGGCAAGTTCGATCCTGAAATACCCGGGAAACCCAAGGTGTTTGAAGGCTTCTTCCATTTCAGAATTTATTAAGTATTGGTAAGCGCTGAATAGCATCATAAGGCTAATAACGCCCGTTGTTGCCCAGTAGATGATCTTGTTCTTTTTCATTTTGTTGATTTAATTAATAATTTTCTTTGTTTACCAATGCAAACTTACTTACATTTGCTATCTAAAGGATAGCGCTTTCCTTTTAGAAAGCACTATCCTTTTGGAAAGTAACCTACAACAAGATGATTACACCCAAACAAGTACAGGAACATATTCCTGGCGAATGCAGTAAAGCCATGTTGCCGGTTCGTGATGCACTGGAAGTATTGAGCGGGAAGTGGAAACTACCTATCATTATTGCTTTATCATTTGGAACAAAGCGATTCAAACAGATTTCAAAAGAAGTTCACGGCATTACCGACAAAGTACTTTCAAAAGAATTGAAGGACCTGGAAGCCAACCAGCTGGTGAAGCGAACGGTCTATGACAGCTTTCCCCCCACTGTTGAATATAACCTCACGGCTCACGGGAAATCGCTTGGAAGCGTTCTTGGAGAACTTAGAACCTGGGGAATTCACCACAGGAAAAAGATAATTGGTAAATAATAAAGAGGTAATTGCCTCTGTTGTCAGTAATTATATATTTTACCCAGATCCTGTATCAAAAAGTTCGAACTCAGGCTAGTTCTGGGCACGAGCTAAAAGACTCAATTTTTTTTGAGTCTTTTTTATTTTATACAACACTTCATCCGGCTATAAGTTAGCTGTATTCAACCCATATTACCAGAAAACTGTAGTGATTTTAACGCCGACCGTTTAATAATAATAATTTTGTTTGGTTTTAGCATTACGTTTTTTTTTAACTTACATCATCATGGGGTCGGACACGGCTTCAAATACCCAAGCTGCGCAAAGCCCAAACGTTAGCGGTAAGCGTAATTATAGTTGTACAAAAATGATAAAAAATTTAAAATCAACGAAAATGAAAATAACAATTTTAGGTTTAGCCGTCTTTTTCGTTTTAGGCTCCACATCGATGGCACAAGATATCGGGCGGATAAAGAATGCATGGAAAGGTACTTATTTGAATATGGAAACCGGAACGCTTCAATCAACGGCAATAAAGCAGGAATGGTCAAGTGCCCTGTGGGAGTTAATTAAGGTTCAAGAAGGACAATTCATGATTAAAAATGTTTGGAAAGGTACTTATTTAAATATAGAGACTGGTACCCTCCAGTGTACTGCAGTTAAGGCGGGTTGGGTGAGTGCAAGATGGACAATTAAAAACATTGCAGGTACTAATTCTATTAGAATTTATAATTTTTGGAAACCCACATTGTGTATAAATATTGAAACCGGAAGCCCGGCGTGTAGTGCGGTCGGGGAAGGTTGGTCAAGTGCAAGATGGAATTGGGAAGTTGCAGGTACAAATCCAATCATTAATAACAAACCTGGAACTAATCCGGCAAATAATAATCCATCCAATAATTCAATTAATATTCAGGAAGTGCTTGCAGCACACAATACCCTGCGTAAAGAAGTGGGTGTCCCTCCGCTAACCTGGTCGGCTGACCTGGCCATAAAAGCACAGGCATGGGCCAATGAGGTTGCAAAAAAAAATATGGGACAAAATCAAAATTGGGCTTTGCCGCATTCAGGATCCCCCGGTGAGAATATTGCCGGAGGTTTAACAAATGGTGATTCGCCTGCAAGAAGAATACTATTAGGATGGGGGGAAGATGAAAAAGTAAATTTTGATCCCAATACCAGGAAATGTATTGCAGGAACGATATGTGGCCATTATACACAGGTGATTTGGAGAAATACTACACAGGTGGGGTGTGCAATAGCTACAAATCCTAACGGTAAATATATTTTGGTATGCAACTATAATCCTCCGGGCAATTACATTGGTCAACCCGCATATTGAATACAAAAATTACACGCAGACCAAATTACAAAAGTTCACAAACAACTGTAAAGGAATATTACAAGTATAAAGTTACATATATTTGAGAGTTAGCGGCCATGTAAGACAACTCATTACTCCCAAAAAATTGTTCAGATATATCTTGGATTTTTTTTGTTTTTTTTAGTATCTTACTATTAGCTTTTTTTTCAATCAACATTATAAAAAAAGTATTGACTTTTTATTTGACATTTACCTGATATTGACTGGATTTTTACCTGACTTTCTCCAGACCTTCACCAGACCTTCACCAGACCTTTACCTGACCTTTCCCTGACTTTCACCTGACCTTTAACTGATACAACTTTCTGGTTCCTCCATAGTTCCTCTTACGTAACCCTTACCTTCCTCTTATGTTCTCCTTTTGTTATCCCGTACCAAAAATGTATTTATGTGCTGGTAATTTGACCAGACATTAATTACAATATACACTGCCGCTAACACGGGTTTTGAGTCCCGCTTAGCGGGAGGCTGGACAAACTTTCTTCGGCAGCGTACCGCCTCCAATCTTCAGTTATGGGCCGATCGTTTAGTAAGAGAAATATTGCGTTGCTTCTAGCATTTCATTTTTTAACTTACCTCCTCATGAGGTCGGACATCCCGCAAGACTGCGGGACGTAAAGCCCCAAGCCTTGCAAGGCTAAACGAATTCACCACCTATCCTTCACCGATACATAATTACTCAGCTTTCCTATTTGTTCAAAAAATATTTTTAAAATAAAAGTTGCGTAACTCAAAAGTTACTTATATATTTGGGTAACTTAAAAGTTACATAATATGCAAAAAGAAATTAAACACATATGGCATTTTGATCGATCGCCACAAGAGGTTTGGGAATATCTCACCAAACCTGAACTATTGGAACAATGGCTGATGAAAACAGACTTTCAGCCAATAGTTGGACACAAATTCCATTTTATCGGGGAATGTAACGATGAAGGCAAAGCCGCTGCTCATTGCGAAGTATTGGAAATAAAGCCATATACCCATCTTTCGTATTCGTGGCGAACCAATTCGGTTATAGATAATAAACCCTACACTTCAAAAGTAGTGTGGACACTTATTCCGAAAGAAAACGGAACGGAAATGCAATTAGTACATAATGGTTTTACTATGTTGGAAGATGTTATTGCACACAATGATGGCTGGACAAGAATAGGAAACAAAATAGTTGAATTTTTAAATGGAGTAAAAAATGATAGTACAAACACTTGATGTATTTCAGGTAATTGCAGACCCTAGCCGCAGGCTGATGATGCAACTGCTTTCAAAAGACAGCATGACAATAAATTCTTTAGCAGAAAATTTTGATATGAGCCGCCCAGCCGTTTCAAAACACATAAAAATAATGTTCAACGCAGGCTTCATTTCTATTAAAGATATTGGCAGGGAACGCCACTGCACGTTAAAACAAGACGGCTTTAACGAATTGCAGGAATTCATTAATTACTTTGACAAATTCTGGACAACGAAACTCAAAAAATTAGAAACGATTTTAAATAACAAATCAAAATAAAAATAAAACAAAATGGAAAATCAAAATTACAATGCTACCCTTTCTGTAAGCCAAACAGCAAATGAAGTATTCAAAAACATTAACAGTGTTTCAAAATGGTGGACGGAAAATTTTGAAGGCGATTCAGAAAATCTGAATGGCGTATTTACTGTTGACTTCGGAGATGATAATTTTGTAACACATAAGTTAATTGAAGTTATTCCCAACAAGAAAGTAGTGTGGCTTGTTACGGATTGCTACCTCTCCTGGTTTAAAGACAAAACAGAATGGACAAATACTAAAATGAGTTTTGAAATTTCAACTAAAGGCAATTCAACAGAAATCAGCTTTACACACATTGGTTTAGTTCCCGAAGTTGAATGTTACGATATGTGTGTAAAAGGATGGGACCAATATATAAAAGGAAGTTTATTCCAATTGATAACTGAAGGCACAGGACAGCCTCAAAAGAAAAAGTAATCTGCTTCTAAAAAGAAAACAATGACAAACAAAAATTACACTGCAACAATTGAAGTAGCAAAATCACCGCAAGATGTTTTCAATCACATCAAAGATGTTTCAAAATGGTGGAGCAAAGATTTTGAAGGCAGCAGCACAAACCTCAATGATGAATTTATTATTCACCACCCCGAACGCCATTATTCTAAACAGAGATTAGTCGAATTTATTCCTTACAAGAAAATAGTTTGGCTTGTTACAGACAGCAAATTGAATTGGCTTGAAAACGATATGAATGAATGGACAAACACAAAAATGATTTTTGAGATAACTGCAAAAACTGATAAAACCGTTCTTCACTTTACCCACGAGGGACTTGTCCCGGAAAAAGAGTGTTATGCAATGTGCAAGTGTGGTTGGAATATGGTTATTAAGGAATGGCTCTTCAGCTTTATCACGGACGGTAAAGCGATTTAAGTTACTTAATTTCAAATTTTAAAATATGAAAAAGCAACAAGACTTCAACTATAGCCTTACAGTAAAAGCTTCAGCAAAGGAGGCTATGAAAAAGATCAGCCAGGTTAATTTATGGTGGGCAAAAAATTGTAAAGGCAACGTTGACAAATTAAATGATGAATTCTCCGTGTATTTTGGAGATACCTATGTGAATTTTAGAATTTCTGAAGTTATCCCGGACAAGAAGATCATCTGGTTGGTAACGGATTGCAATCTTGACTGGATAAATGATAAGAAGGAGTGGAAAAACACGGAAGTTACCTGGACGCTTACTGAGAAGAGCGGGAAAACTCAGATTGATTTTGTCCATAAAGGCCTGACCCCAGACAGTGAGTGTTATGAGAGTTGCAAACCCGGATGGACGCACCACATCAAAGATAGTCTCCTAAAGCTAATTGATGAGGGTAAGGGTTTTCCAGAATAATTATTTTTATACCCTACTGGCCCGGCCCACCCGTGGCCTGCCTGCCTGGAGGCAGACAGGTGTTCCCACCACAATAATCAATTTATATATCGAAATCTTATTGGGATCATTTGCTGCACCTTAGTCCTGTGGGAGTGTATCCGGTCTTAAAAACTAAAAATTAATAATTTTAGCCAGATCACCTGGCAAAAAGTTCGAACGCTGGCTAGTCCTGTGCACACGAATAAAGCTTCGCAGTTTTGCGGGGCTTTTTTATTTGAGAGGATTTTCATCCAAACAATAACTGATTCGTGAACCACTTACCACGGCGACGATATATATACTCATTCCTCTTTAACCTTATATTCTTTTTGTAAAAACATGATCAGCCGACTTGCATAATCAAGCATCCTCTGCAATACCAGGTCGTAGCTTTTAAGTACCCCGGAAAAGTATATTATTTTATTATTGAACTGTAGTTTTTGTCCGCGATCTATGACAATTTCCGGCAATGGCTTCCCGGTGAAGCCGTGGCTGTTGACATAGCTGGTGTCCGTTACAACCGTAAGGTCTATGATCTGCTGCCACAACGTATTTACCTGGTTGAAGTAACCGGAATAATATCCCCCTTGTATGCCCACAATTTTATTTAGCTGGTCGTAAGCGGTCAGGCTATCTGCCACGCCCCTTTTCTGTATCAGCCGGTAACCGCCTGAATTACGCAATTGGATGGAAGTTGCGTCGTTAGTGATGAAAGTGGGAATAGTGAACAATGTCTTAAGCGACCATTTATAGAAAGGTTTCCGGTTCTCGGGCTCATTTATATTTCCTTTTGAAATCGCCAAAAGGCTGTCAAGCCCCTTTTCCTTGTCCTTACCCACTTTAATGTACAGGCGAAGGGCAGTCGTATCATCCTTTATGTTGTGAATAAAACTTTTGATGTATTGTTCTTCTTTGGTATGTTCTACTATATGCTCAAGGAGGTACTCCGACAGCATGCCACAAAACACTGCAAGGAAAAGCATAAAAAACTGGAAGAGGTATTCTTTCCATTTTTTATTGTGGTGCACATGGCCATGATGATGTACTTCCATATCGGGTGTTATTACTGGGTATATAGTTTTATCAGGCGACTGTTCCTCTGGTAAAGGTTCTGTCATATTATTCTGTTTAGATCAAGTCAAAATTCTTTTGTAATAATTGATCAGAAAGATATACAAAAATATGGACAGGTTGTCCGAAGTGGCTTTTTTGGTCTTTCCAGGTGTTCCCGCCACTATCAAACCAGTCCCGATCATTTCAATGCAGATACTTTCGCCGCAGCAGGTGTTCAGACAATCATTCGCAAGCCAGCACTCCCACTCGCGCCGCCGTCTGGTTTTCAACCAACGGCAAACAAGCATAATACAGCTTTTGTCATTTTATTTTCAACTCCGGTTGCTCTTTTCCTTCCAATAAAACTATTCCATAAATATTAAAAAAAATATTATTTTTCATATTGCAGGAACTGCCCTGGCAATTGTTTTCGCTATGCCTGCTTCTTGTCTTGTTCGGGTTGTGGCCTTGTTCTGGCCGTATCA